>Ga0068859_100003189_pt1 | contig 16688 bp, 23 predicted proteins | sample KBSSwiS22_FD_66585 | JGI IMG/M metagenome (GOLD analysis project Ga0068859, IMG submission 66585) | Switchgrass rhizosphere microbial communities from Kellogg Biological Station, Michigan, USA - KBS Switchgrass S2-2 | ecosystem: Host-associated > Plants > Roots > Rhizosphere > Soil ...
ACCTATCCACATGAAGAGTTACGCGGAGGCAGTGTCAGGTTTCGAGACATCAAGCCTGGAGAGACTGTTACGCAGCATCAGCGGGTGAGTGCGCTATATGACATGCGGAAACCCGGAAAGTATACAATTCAGGTGTGGCGACGGAATCCCGATTACGATATCAAGTCTAATATCGTCACCGTAAAGGTAACCACCGAATGACGAGGTTTCGGTGAAACATGCGACATAACGAAATCGTTGGACCGCCGCGGCGGGAGCGTGTTTCGCATCAAACCTGGTGCGCCGAAGGTGCGTGAATGCGCGCCGCCCGGTCAAACATTCGGCGCTTTGTGATCTGAAAGGGGTCGCTATGAGAAAGAGATTTCCAGCGCTGTTCGTCCTCTTAATTATCGCTTCGTCAATGAAGGGACAAGGTGCAAGCGGGTCGGATGCTCGTCCGTTCAGTATCTCATCGTTGAATACAGCCTTTGCTATGCAGGGTGATTTCGACGGCGAGTACCGTATCTACCCCGACCGGATCGAACTGAAGGTCACGAAGGCGAACATTAGCATAAGTGAACACTGCCCATATAAGGGGCGGCGATTGCTGTCTGCTGTGAAGGTCGGTTTAGCGACGGGAACCGATGCCGGACGGTGGAAGATTGTTCGTGGATCGCAAGAGTTCTTACTGGAACAGGTTATGAGTCCGGGGGATAGGCATAGTTTGGGAGAGCTTTATTTCTCAATACCTAAAGATGCTTCAGTTGATCTGTCTAAGCACTGGCTGGTAGTTCAGATGGAAGATATCGTACTTGATGTTCCCGAAGAGAAACGACGGAAGGGTTACGCATTTGCCCACAGTGGTCGAGACATTTTCACGCAGGCCAAATAAGATGCTGAGGCGCAGCCTAACAACCTGTTGCCGGAGCTCGGGATAGCGTGACGGCTCTCTCGCTCTTGGACATTGATCATGTGGCGACAAGGAATCATGAAGTTTGCTGCTGTCAGCGCACTTGGTCTCCTCGTTCTTATTTTCGCTATTATCTTGCTGGCCGTTCTGTCGCCAAGGCTCAGGCCGACGCATACGGATTTTGTCTTTGCGATCAGTCGTCGCACTCTTAACGTTGCAGTCGTGAGCCTATCGGTCATTCTGGCGGCCTTGATATTTTTCTTTGCTCGCGCTTTGCGTCGACGCAATCTAACGTAACCGCCGTCGAACTCAAATCGTTGGACGCGAGCGGCGGGGGCGTGTTTTCGCATGAAGCTTTGGTAAATTAAAGTTGGCGCTACGGCGCGGGCCGCGTCAACTGCCGTTGGGCGCTTCACGAGTTCTGCGCCGTCAAGGAGATGACATTATGAACTACTCACGAATGGTCCTATTCGTCATGCTTTTCTTGTTGTCTTCCGTCGCAACATTCGCTCAAACCGAGAAAAGCGAATGGAAACGACCCAAGCACAGTGGAAAGATAACCAGCGACTATGACCGAACCAACGATCAGTCGAAATTGTCGCTTCGGTTAATGCCTGTTACTTGCGTAAGAGACGGTTGCATATTCATTAGTTTAGACTCGTCTTTCTCCGGCGCTAAACTCAAGACGCCCATAGATCGCGTCCTCTTTGGACTTTCCATCGTAACGAAAACGCTTGAACCATTTACTGAACCGAAACTCATATTCCGCCTTGATGGTGAACTCATGGATGTTGGAGAAATGACCTTCGCCGGGAAGGTGCCTGCAAATGGCCTTACTGGTCTACCTTATGGCATTCCCCTGACAGGAGATGAACTTTCGAAAATATCGAATGCCCACAAAGTAGAAGTACAAATTGGAAACTTCCAATTCGCTTTGAATGAAAACGCAATTAATGCAATCAAAGACTACAATCATCTTGCTCGCACTGTTCAATGATTCATGACGCGCCGAAATCGTTGGACCGGAGCGACGGGAGCGTGTTTTCGCATGAAGCTTTTGTAGACTAAAGTTGGCGCTACCGCGCGGCCGCGTCAACTCTGGTGCCGTGCGCTGCGTGGTCCGGCGAGAGTTGAAACCGTACAAGCAAGCGACAATTTCTCTAATCATTTAAGAGGATAAGTCATGAAGATGCGCAAGGGCATCGCAAGAGGGGCGCTGTCCGTGTCGATGGTGATTGGGCTCTCGGGGGCAGCGCTGCTCGCGGCGTGGGCGTCGACTCAGAAACGAGGCGAGAAACAATCGGGATTGCGCTCGACGATCGCGTTTGTGAGTACGCGCCACGACCCCGCCGCCGATCCCGCCGTTGATCCACAGCGCGCCTGGCTCGCCGCTGAGATCTACCTGATGGACGGCGACGGCACAAACCCGCGGCGCATCACAGAGAACACCTATTCTGATGGCTTCCCAGCTTTGTCCCCGGACGGGAGAAGTATCGTGTTCGACAGCAACCGGCTGCGGGCCGAGGGAGAGCCCTTAAACATCTCAGACTTATTCGTGATGAATGCCGACGGCACCGGACAGACGTCGCTCGTGCGTGGCAGCTCGGCCACCTGGTCGCCGGACGGCAAGAGGATCGCCTTCCATGCTTCTGCGTCGGGCGCGGGGCAGCCGATCAATTTCCTGCCGGGAGCGGCGACCACGGATAGCGATATCTTCGTCATGAACGTTGTCGACTTCTCCAGGAACCGCGTGCGACCAAAGAACCTCACGAACAACCCGGCGGCGATCGACGACGACCCGGACTGGTCTCCCCATGGACAACAGATCCTTTTCACGAGCCACGCCGTCACCGACAATACTGACAACCACGTCACTGCTGAGATTTACATGATTGACGCGGACGGGAAGCGTAAGCCGACGCGCCTGACCAGCAACACCGAAGAGGAGCGAGCCCCATCCTGGTCACCAGACGGTAAGCGCATTGTCTTCTGTTGCAGAAGAGGTGGCCCCGATTTGGAGATCTGCATCATGAACGCAGATGGTACCGGACAGGTGCAGCTCACCGAAAACACTATCGGCGACTTGACGCCCTCGTGGTCACCCGATGGCAGGCAGATTGTCTTCCACAGGCGGGTGGGACAACGTGGTCAATTCCAACTGTTTTTGATCAATGCGGACGGCACTGGCGAGAAACAGCTTACTTTTCCTCCGGGTCTCAACGCGTTTCCGAATTGGGGCGAGGTCCGTGGCCGGGGCCCGGCCAGGTAGAACGCTGTTCCGCGTCGACGCGCTTAAAAAATTGGACCGGAGCGGCAGCGTGTTTCGTAAGAAGCTTTTGTAAATCAAAGTTGGCGCCAGCGCGAGGCCGCGTCAACTCCGCCGTTGGACGCGCTCTCTAAACCGTTGGCTCAGCGATAAACGAACGTGACCCAATTTCCTCTAAACCATTACTTGAATTTCCAGATGGTACGAAATGGCGGCAACCGTCCATCCACGAACCGACTTCGAAAGATTGATCTTGCCTCTTACAAAAGGAGATACCATGAAGTTTTTGATGCTTGTGTTCCTGTTGCTCGCGATGGCCTCGGTCAGCCACTATTCTGACGCTGTACGGGCAGAAAGCCTGTCAGAAGATAACTCTGTAGAAAAGGTCACGATCTATTACGGGCGAGTCTCGTGCCCGAAGAACTGCCCTGCGTACGAGATGACAATTCGACCTGACCGCTCGGTGGAATATGAAGGCAAGGAGCATACTCGCGTCCTCGGCAAGCGTACCTACACCATCAGCGCCGAGGCCTACAAGGCGGTTGTCGATGCGGTTAAGCGGGCGAAGGTGGAGCAACTAAAGGATGAATACGAGAGCGTGCCGGGGAGGGATGAGGGGACAGTGATACTGCATGTGTCGTGGGCGGGAAAGACGAAGAAGATCAATCACTTCATCCCCTCCCCTAACGTGCCTGAGGAGCTAATAGAGCTGGAAGAGGCAATCGTCAAGAATGCCTACCCGAGCGAGGGGCCCGCCCCAAAAGCAAAGTCTAATTAACGCTGCGCTGGATTCAACCGGAGCAGAATAGCGCGGCTTTCATCCGCGGGACTATGTCGCGGAAGTTAATCCGCAGATTACGCAGATTTCACAGATGAAGAAAACGAGCGACCTTCGTTAACCTTTATTGGTATCTATGAATCTGTGAAATCTGCGTAATCTGCGGATGACCCGCCGCCGCTTAAACTCAAACGTTGGGCTGCTTTCAAATCTTTGCAAGTCACACCTGCTGACCACGTTCATCGAATGGCTGAGAGAATCTGACGGTGCTCGCATCAGGCAAAATGCCGGTCAGTCTTTCTGGAATCCAAACAGCCGCATACGATTGAATGGAGAACTGCCGTGAAAAACTTTAGACGATATCTGCTAAACCCGCTGCTGATCTGCATGTTGTTTGGATTAAGCGGGGATTGGACACCGCACCAGGCGGCAGCCTACAGCAAAAATGTGGTCGTGCGAAAGCTGGCTTCGGGCGATTTTCAAAGAGAATCGCTGCACCTCAACGAATTGGCGCGGCTCAATGACGCCTCATCCGACTCCGCCAACCTCGCTGGTTCATGGAACGGTGGTGATTGGGGCGAAGTCACAATAACTGGAGACGGCGGTTCTTACTTCGGCACATATTCAGATACCTTTGGCTGCGGGAAAGGTAATTTCAGTTTCGGCAAGACCGGCGCGCGCATGTACGAAGGCGCGTGGCATGACCCGGACGGGCAACATAACGGAACTTTCACGCTGACAGCTTCAGCCGATGGAAAATCACTCGTCTTAAGTTGGAGCGCAACCGACGGTAGAGACCTGAAGAACCAATCGTCTAGTTGGACACGCAGGTAATTCGTCAGCTGGCTTGCGACCCGCCTGAGCGGAGGTAGGAAATGGCTACCGAAAGTAAGACACTCTTCGACCTGGCGATGGAACTGCAAGTCTCCGACACTCCTAGCGTCCGGCAGGCGGTTCCGTTCTTCAATGTGAAGAACATCGAGGCATCCTTGCGATTCTATGTGGATGGCCTCGGATTCACGATTACGCAACAGTGGGAGCGTGACGGCCGAATCCATTGGTGTCGGCTCGAACTCGGTCCGGTTCGCCGTCATGCTTCAGGAATACTGGAAGGATGGGCGACCGGGCGGGTGGCCTGCAGGCCCGCTGGGCCAGGGAGTGTCCATCTGCTTCACGTGCGCGGACGCGATCGCCGTATACCACGATTCAAGAGCACCAGGGCTCAAGCCGGCACGGCCGTTTGTCGGTAACAATCTATGGGTCACATTGTTCACTGACCCGGACGAATATCGCCTGGACTTCGAGAGTCCTACGGACGTTGCAGAGGACACGATCTATTCCGATCCGAAATGACGGGCAGTGGCTTCCATGTTCCTACGGTAACTTGTATGACTCACAACCCAGAGGTGATGGTCCGTCGCGCCGACCCCGAAGACGCCGGTCTCCTGGCAGAATTGGGCGCGCGCACCTTCGCTGAGACGTTCGCTACTGATAACACTCCCGAAGACATGGCCGCCTACATCGCCGCGTCCTTCAACCTCGCACAACAGATGGCAGAGTTGGCCGATCCCGCCTCTACTCTTTTGATTGCGGAGGTCGGCGGGGTCGCAGCCGGGTATGCCAAGCTTCACGCCGGTGAACCACTGGACGGCGCCGATGGCGTTAACCGCGTCGAATTGGTGCGGCTGTATGCATCGCGTGAATGGCTGGGGCGAGGCGTCGGACAGGCGTTGATGCGCGCATGCTTAGACGAGGCGCGACAAGCCGGACACCGGACCATCTGGCTCGGCGTGTGGGAGCGGAATGCGCGGGCGCAGGCCTTCTACCGCAAGTGGGACTTTCGCGCCGCCGGCGAGCACGTGTTTCAGTTGGGCTCGGACCCACAAAGGGATATCTTGATGGAACGCGCGGTATAGCGGGCCAACAGATCTGGAAGCGATGCTTGATTGAAAATTCGCACCGCTTCAAACTGAACCATCATGTTTCTGTCCTTTCTTATGGAGAATATCAACGAAGATGATTTGAAGGTGCTGGAACACGCGGTTGTCTACTTCTACGTTGACTGGTCGGTATATGCAATGCAAGGGTTGCGCATGTTTGAGCAGCTGGAATCTTCCTGGCCGGAGGCCAGGTTCTCCGGTTACCTTTCGTTTAGCAGACGTAAGCGACGTCAATGCACCGGCCGCTTTCATGTTCGAATGGTTAAAACGCCGGGAGCGTCCAGATCAAAGGTTGTGTAGCCCGATTACTGTTGGATAGCATGGGAGAGAGATGGAGACTGAGCTGCGTAGGCTGGAAGAGCAATTAGAGCGGACACTCGAGGGTGAGGCGTGGCACGGCCCGTCAGTGCTCGAAATCCTCGAAGGCGTCACTGCGGCCCAGGCAGCAGCGCATCCGATCGCGGGCGCGCACAGTATCTGGGAGTTGGTGCTGCATCTGTGCAGCGACTACAAACTGGTTCTGCGGCGGCTGGGCGGGGATGGCCGACAAATGACGCAGTCCGAGGGCTGGCCTCCGCCCCCTGAGCCGAGTGCCGAGAACTGGAGTGATTCCATCCGTGTGCTCAAACAGCTCAATGAAGATCTCCGACAGGCAGTACGGAACTTCCCTCGGGAACGTCTTGACGAGCCGTTGGTGGCCGAGCCGCCGTTCACGGCCTACACCCAGTTCATTGGCGTGACGCAGCACCATCTTTATCACGCCGGCCAGATGGCACTCCTGAAGAAGGTGCTTGGGTCGGACGTTTCTGCCGCCATGCGGTCGACCTAACGCAGGTACCGGGCCGCGTAAAGTGTTGGACGCGAACAAGGAGCGGGTTTTTGATTCGACCGGCGATGCTTGATTGAATTCGCGCCGCTGGTCAACTCAACCCGTATGTTGCAAGCCGAGACGACATCATGCAGATCAAATACTGTTGGCGGTGCGCCACCGACGTACCGATGCTGAACGAGCGTGAGTACGCGCCGATCATGAAGCGCTACGGCGAGTGCCTCCAGGATGCTAAGGCGCAGCGACGTAAGACAGGAAAGGCGGTGTCCGATCCGGCCGTTCAAGCGTGTTTTCGGCCGGTGACGGAGTTGTACTCGAAAGCGACCGGCCGAGCAGGAATCGACCCGCAGGAGATCATGCGACATCGGATCATCTTGCTGGGCCCGCCCTGCACCCAATGCGGCAAGCCATTACGTACCAGGAAGGCGCGCGTTTGCGCAGCGTGCGGTGCGCGGGCCAATCAGCGTAGAACCTAACGGCAAAAGCATCTACATTTTCCATGGCGCGCCTGACAAACTCATCGACCTTCAGCGTAAATTGTATTAAGTTACGCAAATTGCTAAGTACACTGGACGCGCATAACAAATGGTTGGGCGTAAGGCATCGAGGGATATCCATATGACCAGACCAGAGATTTCCGGCATCTCACCCTTCTTCATCGTGAGCCACGTACCGTCATCGCTGGCGTTTTACCGAGACCGGCTGGGATTTGAGATCACCTTCCAGGGGCCTGATCCTGACGACATCTTCTTCGGCATCGTTCGCCGGGACAGGGCGCAGATCCTGCTCAAACACATCGGTGTGGATCCAGTGCCGAACTACACGCGAGACATAGGACAGGGTATCGCCCGCTGGGACGCATTCGTTATCGTCCCGGATCCTGACGCCCTGGCAGCCGAATTCGCTTCGCGCAATGTCGAGTTTTTCGAGCCACTGAGAGATACCCATGACGGCTTGCGTGGCTTCGAGCTCAAGGACGTTGACGGCTATCTTTTGTTTTTCGGCCGCCCTCTGGAAAAGTCGCTATGAGAATTCTATCCTCCGGACTGGTGTTGTTTTTATTCGCGGTCTGCGCTTCAGCACAGGGTGCTCAGGCCTCGTCCGTTCCGCCGGATATCACGGTGCTGCAAAGTAGATGGCGGATCGACATGTACAATCCTGCGCTCGACAAAGATCCCTTGGCGGCCAGCAAGGAGCAGCAACAGGAAGAGCTTCAGCGGCAAGCGGCGGCCGAGGCGAATGAAAACAGAATTCGGCAGGGGGAGCCGGCCCTGCCCCCGGTGGTGCGAAAGTCCGCACCTGAAGCCAAAGCCAGCCGGCTCAAAGCGATATACGTCTATGAACTGAAGGTCAGAAACACCGGGCAGCAGGAAATTCGCACACTCACCTGGGAGTATGTTTTCTTTGAGCCAGGCACGACGCAGGGGGTGGGCCGGCTGCAGTTCGTAAGCAAAGTAAGCATGAAGCCAGGCCAGACCAGGAATATAGTCGTGCGTTCGACAGAGGCCCCTGCCGGCACCATCAATGCAACGAAAGCGGGCAAGAACGCCCGCGACCAGTACTCGGAGCAAATCGTGATACGGAAGGTAGGGTATGCCGATGGTTCCGTCTGGTCCTCAGCTTTGCATTAGCACATTACTGATCGTGACGTATGCGATTCGCCCTCTGCACAATCCTTTTGGTTCTGCCTATCCTTCCGGTGACACAGTCTCCGCCGGCGCCGGTCATCGACTCTCACCAGCACCTGTTCAGTCCGGCCGCCGCCGCCCTCGTCACCGGTAATCCGAATTCGCCGGGCATCAGCGCGCGCAACCTTATCGAACTCCTCGATGCAGCGGGCATTCAGCGCGCGCTCGTTCTGTCAATGGCCTACACCTGGGGCAAAGCCAGCCGGGCGCCGGTCGCAAACGAATACGAGCACGTCAAGGCCGAGAACGACTGGACGGCGCAGCAGGTGGCGCAGTACCCGGACCGTCTGCGCGCGTTCTGCAGCTTCAACCCGCTCAAGCCGTACGCCCTCGAAGAGTTGGCGCGCTGCCGCAAAGATCCGCAGCTGCACTATGGGCTGAAGCTGCATTTCGGGAATTCCGACGTCGACCTCGACAATCCAAATGACGTGGCGAAAGTCAGGAAGGTCTTCGAGGCCGCGAACCGTTATCGCATGCCAATTGTCGTGCATATGCACACTTCGATCGACAACCAACGGAAATACGGCGCCGATGAGGCTCGTGTGTTCCTGAACCAGTTGCTCGCCGCGGCGCCGGACGTGCCGGTGCAGATTGCGCACCTGGCCGGAGCGGGTGGTTTTAATGCCGCGACGGAGTCAGCCCTCGGTGTGTTTGCGGAGGCGATCGCTAAGCATGATGCCCGCATGAAGAACGTTTGGTTCGATGCGACCGTGGTGGTGCGACCCAGTATGTCGCCAGATGATCTGCAACGGATCGCGGCGCGCATTCGCCAAATCGGCGTCGAGCGCATGCTGTACGGTTCGGACGCACCCGCGAGCCCTCTCGCGTACCCGAAGGCGGGCTGGGCCGCGTTTCAAAGACTCCCGCTGACTCCGGCCGAGCTGCGCGCAGTCGCCACCAATATCCCGCCGTACATGCGTGATTTCGCAAAGCGGTAATCAAACAAAAGCAATGAGCCAACGGACAATCGAACTGCACGACTCGGTGATAGCCACCATCGTGCTCGATGGCGGCACCACCCTGATCACCTTTTCACACGCCTACATTCATCAATCTGACGGCGTGCCAGGAGTCGATCCGGGTTCTGGTTGGAGCCAGAGAGCAGAGCTACGAATCAATCGATCGTCTATAAATACTGGGAGCGCGGGCGCCCTCGCCCGCTCTGCGCACCCTCAATTCTCAAGGCTTTGAACGTTCAACTGTTCGCGCTTCGCGCTCAAGAAGGGCAAGCTTCGAGATGACCTGGTTCAGCGGGTGCCCGCACTTAGTAACGAGTAACTTCTGCGAAGCCCATGAAGAAAGACTACCTGAATCCGTCTGACCTTCCGAACTGGAGCGAAACGTTTTCGCAGGTAGTCGTAGTACGAGCAGGTTCGGCGCGAACGATTTACCTGTCAGGGCAAGTGTCTGTGGATGCGGACCACAAAGTAGTCGGGCCTGGTGATTTGCGCCGGCAAGCCGAAGTCGCGCTTGAGAATCTTTCGAAAGCACTCACCGCTGCCGGAGCAACGCCCGCGGACGTCGTGCGTCTGGGAATCTACGTAAAGAACTACCGCCCGGAACAGGCTGAAATAATCAGTGCGGCCCTGCGTAAGCAATTCGTGGCAGGGAAGATGCCCGCCAGCACCTGGCTCGGTGTTGCTTCGCTGGCTCTGGATGATCTACTAATTGAGATTGATGCGACCGCTGTGATCGACGCCGAGTGAGTCCGTGCATTGGTGAACTTGCCTGGCGGAAAAGTCGTAAGTTAAGGCAGGTTAATCGAGGCGGAAGGAGCAGCGGTCAGAGTTAAGTCCAAGGTGAGGCTTTGCGAGGGTAATGACATACTTGACGCAGCGTTTATCAGTTTCAGTCCGCGGAGCGGACGTCAGCATAAAGCCTGGGGCGTCAGCCCCAGGATCAAAGAACATAAATGGATCGAGCCCGCGAAGCGGGCGATAGCTGTCGCGCTTGACGTCAATCGAGATCGATCCGCTGCCGCCCGCCCCGCGGGCTTGGGTCAAGTGCCACGCGATCCTGGGGCTGACGCCCCAGGCTTTATGCTGACGTCCGCTCCGCGGACTCGGGGGACTTAAGTTCGTACCCAAGGCTCGCAAAGCCTCGCCCTGGGTTTAACTCTGATCGCTGCTCCGCAGCTTGGTGAATGTTCACAGATCCTTTGACCGCGCGTGCGCTTAAAGGGCCGCTCGAGCCTGTATCAAGCGTCACTGAGCAGCCGACACGCGCCTTCGAGCCTTCGCATCGCGAGGGTGAGCGCGATAAATTCTGCTTTGACGATCCACGTAGAGCCCGGCAAAACTTTGAAACGCGGCTGTGCCTTTTTGTATCGTAAGGACGTGGGCATTTTTGAATTGAAAAATCGCGCCCAGGACGACGCGGTTGTTCGACGCTCATGACTTTGAGCGAGAGACGCAACGACTTCAATCCATGCCTCGAGGTTTCCCTCATGAATAAAAGATTGATGGTGTTCACGCTATGCTTACTCTATGCCGGAGTGCTGCAAAGTGCTGTTCAAACAAAACATCCCTACGCTGCCGACAAACCTTTAAGCGAGCCAAAGATTTTTGCTGAGGGAATTGTTTCCACGGGTGAGTTTGATTCGCACCCCGCTTTCACGCCGGATGGAAAAACACTCTACTTCGTCCGCAGCACACCCACGTTCAACCTCTGGACGATTCTCTTCACGCGCTTTGTGAACGGGCGGTGGAACACGCCCGAAGTAGCCCCCTTCTCCGGTCAATACTCCGATGCCGATCCCTTCATCACAGCTGATGGTTCACGCTTTTATTTCATTTCCAACCGGCCGGTAGCAGGCAAGGCAAAACCGGATCTTGATGTTTGGGTGATGGAGAAAGCCGGCTCAGGCTGGGGCGAACCCAGGAACCTCGGCACGCCTGTGAACAGTCCGGGGAGCGAGTGGTATCCGACAATCGCAGCCAACGGCACAATCTATTTCGGGTCAGACCGTGAAGGCGGAAAAGGAAGGACCGACATCTACCGTTGCCGTCTGGTCGATGGCCAGTACACCGGCGCGGAAAACCTCGGCGACTCAATCAACACTCAGTTCAACGAGTTCGAGCCCTTGATTGCACCCGACGAAAGCTTTCTGATTTTCATGGCCGGCGGTCGCGCGGACGGACGCGGTGGTTTTGATCTATATGTCAGCTACAACAATAAAGGGACATGGACGAAGCCCGCTAATCTGGGTGACAAGATCAATTCCAGCGGAAACGAATATTCGCCGACGATTTCGCCGGACGGAAAATATTTCTTCTGGACCAGCGCGCGCGGGTTCGCGGACAATCCGCTTGAGAAACGTCTTGATTACCACGAACTGATGAACCGTCTGCGAGGGCCGCGCAACGGTTTAGGGGACATCTATCAGATGGATTTCAGTCTGTTGGATATTAAGGGAATGAAATCCCAATGAGATTTCGATGGATGTCTTGAGGACCAAATCGATCTCGCCTTGAGCATGCCGGAGGCGTGTGTACCTCCCAACGCTTGAATATGATTGACGCCCGATCCAAACTGGTAATCCCCTGAGTGCAACCCTTCGAGTGGCCCCAACTCAAGCCGAACCGGAGCACGTCGCATGCCCAGAAAATACCTTCTTATTCTTTGGGTTCTGAGTTTGCTGGTAGTTTCCCGCACGTCGCCTGCTCAACAGAAAACAATCAACTTTGACGAACTCGAAACTACCGTCAACCAGGAACTAAAGGCGACTAAGACACCGGGTGCGGCGATAGCGGTCATCGTGGGTGACCAGGTTGTTTTTTCCAGAGGCTTTGGCGTGTCCAGCATTGAAGCGCAAACGCCTGTTACTCCGGACACGCTTTTCCGGATTGCTTCGACCACAAAAATGCTGACCGCGGCGGCACTGGTCGTACTGGCCGAACAAGGGAAAATCAAACTGGATGAACCGATCGGCAAATATGTAAAAGGATTAACGCCAGGACTTTCGCGAGTGACTGTTCACCAACTGTTGACTCATACTGCGGGACTTAGAGACAGCTCGTCTTATTACGGCCCACACGACGATTCCGCTCTCGCTGCTTTTGTGCATCAGTGGACTGACGACTACCTGATCGGCAATCCGGGCGAAGTTTATTCCTACTCAAATATCGGTTACGGTCTCGCTGCATTCGTCCTTGAAGCAGTGACGGGCCGGCCTTTTGCGGACGCAATAAACGACCTTCTTTTTCAACCGCTGGGAATGCGCCGCACCACCTTACGGCCAACCGAAGCGATGACGTATCCGCTTTCACAAGGCCACGAAGTTCTCTCGGGACAAACAAATCCAACGGTGGTCAGACCTTTTGCGGACGATTCGCGGTATTGGGCCAACGGCGGCGTTTTTACCAGTGCAACGGACTTTGCCCGCTTTGCGATTGCATTCGTGAATGGGGGTAAGCTTGAAGGCAAGCAGGTTCTTTCACCTCAGGTTATCGAGAAACTCTCGACACCCTACGTGAGCATTCCCGGTGGCAATACAGCCGAACGTCCAGGATACGCCTACGGTTTGAATGTTCGTGATTATCGCGGTGTACGCGTGCTGCAACACGGTGGTTTGAGAATCGGATTCGGTTCGCTGGTCAGATTCGTGCCCGAATATCAACTTGCCGTCATAGTTCTAACCAACAAAAGCGACACGCTATTTCTTCGGTCCCTGGAAAAGGCGACCGAGTTAGCTGTTCCGCTAAAGCCGAGAATTCCCGTTTCGCCGAAACAACCGCTCACGATGAGCGAAGCCGAGAGGCAAAGTTACGCCGGCACTTATCAAAATGCGCCGGATTACCTGCGTTTGGAACTCGTCATCATTGACGGGAAACTCTTTATGCGCCAACCGGGAGCAAGTGAAAAAAGCGAAGTCGTCAAAGTTGGCGATAATACTTTTAGCGCCGGCGGTCAGGAATTCGTCTTGATTTCTGAAGCCAGCGGAAAAATAAAATATCTCCACATCGCCGGACACGCGCTGAGAAGACTCTGAGGACCGTTGCTTAACCGTTGGACGCTTTCGAGCTAGACTCTGAGAATCCGTGGCACAGACTTCAGTCTGCGCTTCCGCGCGAGCAATCACAGACTAAAGTCTGGGCCACTCATATTCGAAGCAAACAACGATGCCCAGCCGCTACTTCATCAAAATTCTCTTAGTCAGCTGTCTCGTTTCTCTTTCGATTTACGGGCAGGCGCGAGCGCATAAGATTGGCGATCGCTGGTCCGCGAAGGTCGATGCTCTTGACGCCAGGGTCCGGTCCCTGGAAAGAACTATTCCCCAACTTATGAGAGAGGGAGATGTCCCCGGTTTGTCCATCGTCATTATCCGCGATGCACAAATTTATTGGCATCGCGGGTTTGGTTTGAAGAGCAACGAGCAGAGGGGGCGAATCGAAGATTCAACAATCTTCGAAATCGCTTCACTCACCAAACCGGTTTTAGCCTATGGCGCTTTGAAGTTAGTGGACGCGGGAAAGTTGGATCTTGATACGCCGTTAGTAAAGTACCTGCCAGGAAATTATGTGGAAGGCGATGACCGCTCGGCTCAGATTACCGCGCGCATGGTACTCAGTCATACGACTGGCTTACAGAATGAACTTCATCCGGGCGAACGACTCAAGATTCATTTTATCCCGGGCGAGAGGTTCAGTTATTCCGGCGAAGGATTCATCTATCTTCAGAAAGTCATCGAGCATATTACCGGAGACCGCTTTGATGCCTTCATGAAGAAGACCGTGTTCGAACCGTTGGGCATGACCAGCGCGAGTTACGTCTGGCTCAACCAGTACGAAGACCTCATGGCGAACGGACATAATGCTGCCGGAATTGTCGCGGAACGCAACCAGCCGGCCGAAGTCAGGATCTCATGGCTTCATATGAGCGCCCTGGACTACAGCAAGTTCATAATCGCGGTGATGAATGGAAACGGATTGAACGAGTCGACTGCAAAGCTCATGAGGACGCCTCAGGTACGCGTCAACGAGCGCTGTATCTTTTGTCTCAGCCCTGGCAGCGGCCAGGTTTCGCCATCGCTAAGTTGGGGAATCGGATGGGGTATCGAACACAGCGAAGTCGGAGATGCCATCTGGCATTGGGGCGAGAATCGTGGCGAGTTTCAAACCTTCGCGATGGCTTACCCAAAAGAAAAGACAGGCCTTGTGGTGTTCACCAATAGCGGCAATGGGCTTTCGATCCTTCCGGATATCGTTTCGAAAGCCATCGGAGGCACCCATCCCGCTTTTGCCTGGATGGGTTATGAACGCTACAACTCGCCGAAGAAAATCCAATTCAGAGCAAACAATTTACCCATAAAGATTCTATTCAAAGACATCCTCTTACACGGCCAGACAGCGATCAACCAATACCGGCGGGTTCATAATCGAGCAGGCTCAGGAAAGCTGAACGAAAATCAATTGAACACTCTGGGTTACTGGCTTAAGGGCAAGAACAGATTGAAAGAAGCTATTGAGATTTTCAAAATAAATACTGATCAGTTTCCGAACTCCTCAAATGCATTCGACAGTCTCGGCGAAGCCTACATGGAACTTGGCGATAAAGAGCTTGCTGTTAAGTTTTATAAGAAGTCGCTCGAGTTAAATCCTGATAACACGAATGCCGTTGAGATGTTAAAGAAACTTCAGAACTAAAATGCTGCCCGACTGACCGGCAAACTAGTCTGACAAGAAAAGCGATGAATGACTTCTACTGCGACGAAGTCCTGAGCGGACGCACCCCTGTCGAGAAAGTTTGGGAAACTGACAACGTGCTCGCCTTCCAACACACACGCCCTTTTTACCCGGTACACATTGTCGTAATTCCCAAACGTCACGTTGCGTCATTACTCGCGCTCACGGAAGAGGATGACAAGCTGCTGCTCGAGTTGTTTGAAGTGATCCGGAAGGTTGCTGCCGGCATCGTTACGGAACACGGCGCCTGTCGCGTGATCACAAATCTGGGGGAATATCAGGACTCGAAGCATCTGCATTGGCATGTCGCGGCTGGTCAACCGTTGCAATGACCGGGTAATGGTGCAGTTTGGAACAAAATGTCCGACAAACTTCAGTTTGTCGCTCAAGAAAGACGACAAGCTAAAGCTTGTCGGACATTAAACTGCAGCACGAGTGACCGGCCCGTACGCCGGCCGCGCTGTTTGACCGAATCTAAAATAGACCTTAATAATTAATACGAATGGTAGGGAGGATGCTCGAGATGTTCTTCGGTTCGTGCGGCACGTTTGACCGCAATTGTCGTTTTCTTTTGTCCGGATCAGTAACGCTGTTAGTAATCCTGCTTTTTTTAGCCGTCTCGTATGGTCAACGCGCGAGCGAAACCAATGCGGGCATGGTCGGCAATGAACAGATCGAGGGCCGGATCTTTTTCCCGCCGGGTGACAAAGCCACCGCGCGCCCCGTGGTTAAGCTTCAGAGTTTGAGCTCTCCGGAAGTCACCGGAGTTACAGATCGAGATGGTATGTTCCGCTTCACACACCTCAGGCCCGATGAATATACGGTAGTCGTGGAAGGCGGAGACGAGTATGAGCGGGCCACCGAAACCGTGGCGATCGGAAACTCCGGAGCGGTTCCCGCACAGGGCTCCCCGGGCCAGTATGCGATTCCGCTCGTTTACCAGGTCCAGATTCACCTCAAACCCAAACGTCCGAATACAGCCGGACAACCGGCGGCCGCGAACGCGGCATTTGCCAATGTGCCCGCGCCGGCGCGAGAGCTATTTCAGCAGGCACTTGAAAATGGGCGGACAGGCAAACACACCGAAGCGATCGAGCAACTGAAGTCGGTGATTTCACAAGCGCCCCGATTCGCTCTCGCTTATAACGAACTGGCGGTGCAATACCTAAAAACAGGCCGAGAGACGCAGGCGGTTGAGACTTTAAGAGAGGGTCTGAAAATTAGCCCGGAGGACTTTACCTTGCGACTGAATTACGGCATCGCGCTTCTGAACCAGAAACAATTCGCGGCCGCCGAAACCGAACTGCGGCTGGCAATTCAAAAAACCAACTCGGATTCGCCCGTCTCCCGTTTTTATCTGGCTATGGCTTTAATCGACCAGAAAAAGTTTGATGAAGCCCAGTCACAACTCGAAAGCGCGATCAAAAATGGCGGGGACAAGCTAGCTCTCGCTCACAAGTATTTGGGCGGAATCTACTGGCGTAACAAGAAGTACCGAGAGGCTGCGGATGAATTAGAAAAATATCTTACCCTTGATCCGAACGTGTCCGAGGCAAAGAAAATTCGCAGCACGATCGAAGAGTTACGACACAAGAGCTAACCAATCATCGGCAAA
>Ga0068859_100003192_pt1 | contig 16686 bp, 20 predicted proteins | sample KBSSwiS22_FD_66585 | JGI IMG/M metagenome (GOLD analysis project Ga0068859, IMG submission 66585) | Switchgrass rhizosphere microbial communities from Kellogg Biological Station, Michigan, USA - KBS Switchgrass S2-2 | ecosystem: Host-associated > Plants > Roots > Rhizosphere > Soil ...
GCGCGGGCGGTCCAGGCGGGACCACCGCGCGACTTGGTGGTGGCGCCGCTGCGAGCGAGGCCGCTCAGCCAGCGCGGTCGCCCCAGCAATACCGCCTGACCGCGACCATCCCGGACCTGATGGACGGAGTTATCGATCCCGCGGCCGACGTTCTTTGGGACTCGGTGGCCTATATAGCGACGCCGAAGGGCATCGAGGATCGACAGCCGCGCACGGCTGATGAGTGGAAAACCGTTCGCAACAGCGCTATCACATTGATTGAGGCGGCCAACCTGTTGAGCATGCCGGGACGCCGCGTCGATGCACCGCATGCGCCGGCCAACGCTCCACCCCCATTGGGCGAACTGAGTCATGCCGAAATCCAACAGCGTATCGACGCCACCCACGACGCTTTCACGCAGTCCGCGCGGAATCTGCAGGACGCTGGGTTGAAGGCACTCGCAGCGATAACCGCAAAGGATGCGCAACGGTTGATGGATGCCGGTGGGACAATCGACGAGGCGTGTGAAGCCTGCCACGTCACCTATTGGTATCCCAACCAGAATCGCCCGGGCAGGTGAGCATGACGCTGCAATCGTTGGATTCGTTTTGCAACTGGCTGGCGGCCACTCCCTTCAGCCAAGTGCTGCAAACCGTTGGGTGGATCGTACCGGCCGTGCAGACCGTGCATATCCTTGCAGTGGCTGCGGTGGTGAGCTCGGCTTTAATGCTCGACCTGCGCTTGCTGGGTATTCGCGGCAAGGAGCAGTCAATCGCTGCCACCGCGAGACGCTTCTTGCCGTTCATCTGGTGGCCGTTGCCCGTTCTGCTGGCGACGGGGGCGCTGCTCATCACTGCGGAACCCGCGCGCTCACTCGAGAATCCAGTGTTCATCCTGAAAATGGGCCTGCTGCTGGCCGCTGCCGGTATCACACTGGCCTGCCAGGTCCCGCTGCACAAAGACGCAGCATTCTGGGAGCTGTCTGCCGCCCGCAAGCGGGTGGCGCAACTGATCGCCGCCGCATCGATTCCCTTATGGGTTGCCATCATCTGTGCCGGACGATGGATCGCATACGTTCAGGGAACATGACGTGCTTGAACAATTCCTACAGGGGCTGCAGGACACCTCGATCGCTACTGCCATCCGCGAAGGCGAGAGTCTGTTCCCGTGGATCGAATGCGTGCACGTGCTTGCGCTGACGCTCGTGATTGGATCGATCGGTATCGTGGACTTGCGTCTCGTCGGCCTCGCCTCACGCGATCGGGGGGTTGCCCAGACGACTGCGAGCGTGTTGCCGGTGACGTGGACGGCATTCGTCCTTGCGGCAATTACCGGTGGGCTGCTGTTCGCCTCAAACGCGACGACGTATGGGCACAACTTCTATTTCCAGGTCAAAATGGCGCTCATTGCGCTTGCCGGTGTCAACATGGCGGTCTATCACTTGTTTCTGAACAGCGGAGCCGATGCGTGGCACACTCCGGCCGCGACACCGATACGCGCCCGAATCGTGGGCGGCGTGTCGCTGTGCCTGTGGATCGCGATAGTCGCCTTCGGCCGCTGGATTGGGTTCACGATCAACACGCCAACGTGAGAGATTCTTCCATGCGAGCTTTCATTCGTGAATGTTTGATGGTCCTCGCGGCACTCGCGGTAGTGGCTGCAACAGCGGCGCCGGCTGGCGCGGCAGAGCCTGCAATCAATTCCCCACCGCAGCCCGCTGATTGGGCGGCGCTCGCGAAGCTGCCGGACTGGAGCGGTGTATGGACTCCGAGCATGGCGGACCAGAATGCCCGGATCAAAACGGATCCCATTCCATGGAATCCCGCTGCCGCTGCGCAGATTGAGAAACTCATTGCGGCCGAGCAGGCCGGCGATCCGAAGGGCCTGTTCGTGAATTGCCTGCCTGAGTCCATGCCGAGCTGGATGCTGATCACGCACAATGCGCTGGAGTTCCTGTTTACACCTGGCCGCGTGACCATCCTGGGCGAGTCGGACGGAAACCGCCTCCGGCGAATCTACACGGACGGCCGTCCCCATCCTGCTGACCCGGATCCTACGTTCCATGGGCACTCGATTGGTCACTGGGAGGGCGAGACTCTCGTGGTCGACACCGTCGCTGTCCTTCCACAAACCTACATCGCGCCCAGCGAAGGCGTGGGTCTGCCAAACAACGGCGACATGCATATCGTCGAGCGCATCCACCTGTCAGGACCTGACACTCTGCGTGATGACCTGCAGATCACCGCCCCACATGTGCTGACCCGGACGTGGAAGACTTCGCGTATTCTGTTCCGGCAACGGGCGCGTAAATATGACATCGTGGAAGGGGTTTGCCTGCAGGGTAATTTTTCAGAAGGTGTAGACGCCCACGGTAATGCCGTGTTCGTGCCTGCGCCGCAGACGGAGGGAGGAAATGTTCTTCCTCCCGAGAGGTAAGATGAAACTGAAGCTATTGATGAGTGCGGTGATTGTGACGGCGGCGCTGCAGATGCCAACCTACGCGCATCACTCCTTCGCCATGTTTGACTTCAACAACACGATGGCCTTCAAGGCTACGGTTAAGGAGTTCCGCTGGACCAACCCGCACGTGGTGCTATTGGTCGAAGGATCACCCAAGCCCGGTACACCGCCGGAAATCTGGTCCCTGGAGCTCACGAGCCCGGGCAATCTCACCCGCATGGGCTGGACGCGCCGCTCGTTCAAGCCGGGCGATCAGATCGAGCTGCAGTTCAATCCCTTGCGCGACGGCAAGCACGGCGGCGCATTCAAGGAGGCCAAGCTGCTCGAGACTGGACAGGTCTTCAGCTCGAGCGTGCGGGACGCGGAAAAACTGGAAAAGCCGGGACTGAAATAGGCGCCTGGTGCGCGCCAAGGACATTGGGTACGAGAATTGTGTCGTTAGTTCGGTCGCCGGCGCTGAAATTTTCTCATCACATGCCTTAGAAAATTCCGCCTGTCAGCGGGCGCCGGAGACGCTATCTTTACTCCCGGCACCTCGGCGCCCGCGTGCTGAAAGCAGTGACCCCCTCGCTGTGAACGGTTTCCAAGCGCCGAGGTGCCATTTGAGCGGGCCGCGTTCGCTTACCATAAGCCCCCCCAGCGCCCGTTTCGCGCACGCTTACCAAACGCGTGCAATGTCACCAACGTGATGGCTGAACTCGCCCAGCTGAGCATCCGCCATCAGCCGCAGGAAGTCCTTGCCCGTGACGTGAACCAACGCCTCATGGTCTCCCCCTTCGAAATAGACGTCCCGGGAACCGCTCAAGCTCCCATCGACAATCGTCTCTATGCCGTACACCCGGCCCAGAGGAGGGATGGCGCCCGGCTCGCAGTCCTTGAACAGGTCCGCTAGCTCGCGGTCAGTGGCAAGACCGAGCCGGCGGTTGAGCTGGCGGTGCACGGCGCCGAGATCCACTTTGTGGGTGGCTGGCAGCACGGCCATCACGTAACCCTCACTGTCTTCCAGCATGACGCACTTCGCCAGTTGGTCACCTGGAATATGCGCGGCTTGCGCGCTGTGATTACTGTCGCGCGTGTGCTCGTGGGTAATCACCTCGTACGGCACACCCTCACGGTTGAGATGATCTTTTACCGATGTTGCGATGGTCATGAGTGTTCTCCTGCGACGCATGCGTCGCAACCTAGGGAACGATCAGTACGTCGACCGGCGCGTGGTAGGCAATTCGAAATCCCACGCCGTCTATCACGCGCCGCCGGACTTGGGGTAGCCGATGATCAGATTTGCCGATAACTACCAGTTGCGGAGCATGTAACGTGATCTCTGCGAGGATCGTCGCCACGGGCTTCCCACGCACTGCGTGCCTGTGCGTTCGCGCGGCACCCTCGGTTGCGTCCAGCGCCTCCTCGACACTCGTTAGTGCCTCTGCGTATGCCTGTCGCATTTGTCTTTGCCCCTCGATCACGGCGGTAACTGCACCACCCGGCCGTAAACGTTCGACGTAGGGGAGGTCGTAGGCATGGAGCACGTGACAGTCACCTCCTTGAACGAGAGCAGTACCCCACAGAACCATGCGTTGTGAAAGCGCGCTGACAGCGTCCAGCGCGACCAGAGATGTGGTGTAGGCAGCGGCGGCCGCTTCTCTTACAAGCAACAGCGGTTGCTCAAAACGCGTCAGGAGCTCGAGGGCCGTGCTGCCTAGGCACGGACCTATCTCACCGGAATCGTGCTCACCACGCACGCCGATCACGACAAGATGTGGATCGTGCTCCGCCACCATCGCAGCTATGATGTTGCTGGCTCGTCCAAGTCGGGAGTCACATTCCGCATGTATGCCGAAGTTTGCTTCGAGAGCACCCAGCAGTGCGCGTAGTGAGCTGTCAGCGCCTCGTGATGTGTCTTGATGGCTGACCGCAGAGGTGGCCCGCCCCCGCGCAAGCAGACTCCAATCGTGTCGCGCGCGGACTAGACAGAGGTCAGCGCCCCATTGCGCTGCCAGTTGCCCGGCTCTCATCACGGCACGCTGTGCCGTGGAGGATAAGTCAGTAGCAACCAGGATTCGCTTCAGGATCGGCATGACGCCCATCCTCGTTGTGCGCAGTCACATTGCAACGGCGGACGACACACGTGCGCCTCGAAGCCGCTGAGCGGTAGCGCGGGTGGTACGTATTTGAGGCTACGAATCGCGGGTTTTCAAGTGCCTGACAGCAGTCCCTCGGTGCGTTGCACAATAGACTGACATAGGCAGCCCGAGCGCTGACCTCAGCGTGGGGGTAACAGGTTCACCGGATGCTCGCGCTGCGGCGCAGCGCCCCGCCGGATCGAGGACTGCGACAGCGAATGAGGTGGTTGGCACATATACGGTTCAGGCACCGATGGATAGTCGGCGCCGTTGCCAGGGTGAGCTCGTCCTATGCCGTTCAAGGTCCTTTATGCGGAGCTGCAGCCATGTGTGCTGATCGCGTGCGAATGCAGCACCCGCAAGCCATTTCTGCTGCTGATACGCAGCATGAATCAAACGGTCACCTGCACATTCTGCCGGGCCCAATACGCGATCGACGCTGCCTCTTACTCCAGTAACACCCGTCGCGAGCGGCCCGCCGGCGCCTTGCGGATCAAGCGCACGCCGCCGGCGGACCTGGCGGCTTCCGGTCAACTTCCCAAATTGAATTGAGCGCAGGTTCTCGGTCCGCGCCCTGACTCCACCGCTCAGACCCACGCGAGAATCAGGGCCGCTGAATACAATGCGGCCGACAGCAAAATGGCGCGAAACGGAAACCTGAACCAATAGAGTCGGGCTAACACGGCGTAGCCGCTGAGAAGCACCAGACCGACGCACTGCAGAAACGCGGAGTTAAATAGGATTTCGCCGTGCACGAGTGCCAGGTACCCGTAGACCAGCCCGAAGAATATGAGGCCGTAACTGTGGCTGGCATTGAAGCCGACCCAGGCTCGCCACATCGTTGTTTGCCGCGTGATGACGAGGCTGGTCTCGTTGAGCCGCACATACAGATCAGGGTCACGAGGATGTAGCATCCGCCCGCGAAATGTATACAGCAGGTGCACGAGGCCCAGCACGAATGGCACTGCCGCGCCCGCGGCAACTAATCCGGAAGCGGTGGCGATCATGAGTGACTAACCTCCACTGAGTCCCCTCCAGGCGATCTGCATGACCACATTGACCAGTTGGTTACGGTCACACTGCGGATGTTGGGTCCACCATCGAGCCAGAGCGTGCAAGCCGGCCTTGATGAACTCTGCCCCGGCAGTACATTCCCAGTCTTCCTTCGAGTGCCAGACGGTGGACAGCAGGGCGGCGATCCCTGCCGTTGCTCCGTCCTGCACGCGGCTCCAAAGCTTTGCGGCCGAGGCGTCGCCCTGGGGGACGTGCAACAGTACGCGGATGGCTTCGGGTCTGTCCGCAACCTCTTGAAAGAATGCAGCCACCGCGGCCTGAAAACGCTTTTCGGGGTCCGAGACCCGCTCAGATATGACCTTTCCGCGCGACAGCAGGTCATCGCGTACTCCCTCGAGAACAGCGACATACAGCTCCTGCTTCGACGCGTAGTGATCGTAAAGCACGGGCTTGGTTATTCCCGCAGCGGCGGCAATCTGATTCATCGAGACGCCGGCGTATCCCTCGCGCGCAAACGCTTGCACCGCCGCCTCGAAAATGCGCGCGCGGCGTTCGGTTGAGCTCAAGCGCCGGCTTTTCTTTCGCTTCATGAAGAGTGATACTACCTACCGTACGGTAGGTTATCCAGAGGGAATTGAGATGCGCGTACTAGTCGCCGGTGCTACCGGCGCCATAGGTCCCTATGTGGTTCGGCGTTTGGTCGCGGCTGGCCATTACGTCGCAGCCCTTACCCGCAATGAGGCCAAGGCCGCTGCTATTCGCAGCGCCGGCGCCGAACCCGTTCTGGCGGATGCGCTCAAGGCGTCTGAAGTACGATCTGCCGTGGCTGCGGCACGTCCGGATGTCATCGTCCATGAGATGACTTCGCTTCGCGACGCCGGTGATCTGCGCCGGTTCGACAGGAATTTCGCGCTGACCAATCGATTGCGGACCGAAGGCCTGGACAATCTCCTCGAGGCCGCAAAACAGTGTGGGACTAGCCGGATCGTTGCTCAAAGCTTTTGTGGGTGGCCGTACGCCCGCAGCGGCGGGCACGTAAAGACCGAGGATGATCCGCTTGACCCGGACCCACCGCACGAGCGTCGGCGCACGCTCGAGGCCATGCGGTACCTGGAGAGCCGAGTGCTCAACAGCAACAGCAACAGCAGCAACATGACCGGACTCGTCCTGCGGTATGGTGCATTCTACGGTCCACAGACCGGAACTCTCGAGCCGAGTGTCATCAAACAACTGCGACAGCGTCGGCTTCCGCAGATCGGCAGCGCCGCTGGCTGGTGGTCATTTGTTCACGTCGATGATGCTGCGGCGGCCACGGTGATCGCTGCCGAGCGTGGTCCGTCCGGGATATACAACATCGTCGATGACGACCCCGCCCCGGCCAGCGTGTGGTTGCCCGCGCTCGCGGCGATGCTTGGAGCACGTCCCCCTCGCCGCATCCCGACATGGTTGGCCCGCCTGATCGCCGGTGAACACATTGTGTCGATGATGACCGACGTGCGCGCAGGCTCCAACTCCAAGGCGCGGCAGGTACTGGGCTGGCAGCCTGCGTTCAAGTCGTGGCGCGATGGGTTCGCTCAGTGCATTTGAACCTCCAGAGGTCTGATCCCGCGCGAATGCATGCCGCGAAAGTCAAGACGTCGCATCCCAACGTGAGTCGCGGCGGCGACGGAACGCGTGGTTTTCCGCCGCTGTCAGCGGCGAAATTGCAGTCGCGACTGGCGTATTTTCAGCCATAAAGACCGACAATAGTCGATCCAACTGCGCTGACCTGGCGTGTACACTCCGCCGTTTCGAATAGCGGAATCACGTCTCGATGGGTACAGCTCACCGAGGCTGAGTGGATTGCTTTGAGGTCACAAACTGTGACCTCAAAGACAGGCCGCGGCGGCCGACGCTATCTGCCTTACGCCTTTAGAGAGCAGGGCGTGGCGATGCTGTCCTCCGTCCTCAATAGTAGCCTCGCCATCGCTGTCAACATCGAGATCATGCGCGCGTTCGTGAAGCTGCGCGAGCTGCTAAGCTCCAACCGCGAACTCGCCCGGCGCTTTGCGGAACTGGAGACGCGGCTGGATAAAAAGCTCACTGAGCACGATGACCTTCGTCTATGTCGGTCCAGGCCAGCATTTCCGTACAGTTCCGTACGCGAGGTATACTAGCCGCGTGGTGGACCTGACCCGCAAGCGCGAACGCGACCGGCTTGCAGTGCGGCGAGAGCCGTACTGGCATCGGCTCAACAAAGGAATGGCACTCGGCTTTCGACGTGGTCCTGACTCATGGGTCGTGCGGCTGACCGCGACCGATGGGAAGCGCAGCAAAACCTATCACGCGCTCGATGATTCGCACCTCGACTTTGACAACGCAAAAGAGCGGGCAGAGCAATGGCTGGAGCAGGTGACTGGCTCCGCAACCCGTAGGTTCAAACGCGACACCGTGCGGGCAGCTCTAGAGACCTACATTGCAGACCTGCGGCGCCATGACCGCGGCCAGGCGGCCTCGGATGCCGAATGGCGATTCAAAAAGTACGTGTATGGGGACAAGCTTGCGGATCTTGCTCTTGAGCATGCCACCCGGGACGACTTTGAAGAGTGGCGGGGGCGGCAACGACCGGGACGCGAAAATCGTACCGTTAACCGGCAAGTCCGCACAGTGAGAGCAGGACTCAATCGGGCGGCGGAGCTGGGCCACGTCGGTAATCCGCTCGCGTGGACACTGAGGCCGCTGTCAGATGACACTGAAGACAGCAATGATACGGCGGTATTCCTGTCACCCGTTCAGCGTGCGACTCTGATCGGGGCGGCGGATCCATCCACAGCTGACTTTATGCGCGGCATTGAACTGAGTGGCGCGAGACCTCATGAGCTGGCGCGCGCGCTGGTCAGTGACTTCGATGGAATATCGATCAAACTCGCCCATCGAAAGGGACGGCCGCCGAAGCTTCGCGTTAGATATACGACGCTGGGCGAGGACGGTGCTGAGTTCTTCGCCAGAATGGCCGATGGCAAGCCGCGCTGTGCGCCGCTGTTCAAGCCGGAGCGCCTCAAGGCCGATAACGATTGGAACCCAGACGAGCCTGACGCGCGGATCTGGACGACTCATCTTTGGGGCCGACGTGTTAGAGCCGCAGTTGACAGGCTTAACAGCAGCGTGAAAGACGGTTCAGAGAAGCTCCCGGAAGAGGCCTCGGCATACAGTTTCAGGCATAGTCGCATCTCCGAGCTGCTGCAGGTCCATAGCATCGATCCTGTTACCGTTGCCCAGCAGACCGGCACGAGTGTCGTCATGATCGAGAAGACGTACTTCAAGTTCATCCCGTCTGCGATGCGCGCGAAATTGGCCAGCATCAAAGACTCTATGATCTAAGCTTGTGCGCCGCCAAAACGATTGGCCATCAGTTCTCGTTCCGGAGAGTTTCGCCATGCGTATGTTTGCAATCAGCGCCGCGCTCGTACTTGCGGCCACGTTTGCCTGGGCCCAGGAACGTACACCCTCACCCGCGGGTGCAGAGGTTTACATCATCAGCCCGAAGGACGGTGCCACGGTCTCCAGCCATTTTGTGGTCCAGTTCGGTTTGAAGGGCATGGGTGTTGCGCCTGCAGGCATCAAGTTTGAGAACAGCGGACACCATCATCTGTTGATCGACTCCGATGCGCCGGCCGACCTGAATGCGCCGCTGACCGCCGACGATCAGCTGATCCATTTCGGCAAGGGGCAAACGCAGACCACGGTCACGCTGCCGCCCGGCAAGCACACCTTGCAGCTGTTGCTGGGAGATCAGAATCACATGGCTCACAATCCGCCGGTATTCTCGAAGAAGATCACAGTCACTGTCAGCAAGTGAACGGTGTGCGGCGGTCGGCGTTTGGACCAGTGCCCCGAGTCCGCGGTGGGCACAACACTTGCTTACACCGGGTGTAACGCACGGTGGTTCGCTCCACGGTTATCATTCGTCCACGCTGCTGCTATTAACAGTGTATCTGAAGAGCGACAACCCGAAACGTTTGATACTGATCTTCACGGCGTAATCTTGCGAAGAGGCACTTACACGCGATGACTGCAGACGAACCGCCCGACGCGGATACCTCCAAACCGCGTCTCCTCTTCGTCGAGGATGAGGTAGCTCTGCGTGAGCACTTGGCGCTGAAGTTGTCAGACACGTACATCGTGGACACCGCCGGAAATGGGAATGAGGCGCTATTAGCGGTGATGCGCGCGAAGCCCGCCTTGGTGGTCACAGACATTGTAATGCCGGACATGGACGGCGTTGAGTTGCTGGTAACGTTACGGCAGAACCCCGGGACCCGGACCATACCGGTGCTGTTGATTTCCGGGCGTGCCTTGGATGAATATCGGATCGAAGGCTTCAAACACGGAGCGGACGGTTTTCTCGCCAAGCCCTACACGGAGCGGGAGCTCAGAGCACTGATAGACTCGATGCTGCGTTCAGCGCATTTGCACGCTGAAGCTGCCGGGCGCGATACTCGCGATCGAGCCGAACAACACTCCCTTAACGAGCCGGCCGCACTACTGGACAGCATCAACGATGCTATCTTCGCCTTGGATCGACAGTGGCGATTCACCTACGCGAATCTGCGGGCACTGGAGTTTTTTGGTAAGCGGCCACACGAGCTGCTCGGCGGCTCCTTCTGGGAGATTTTCCCACGGACACAGAGTGCCGTTCTCGAAGAGCAATTCAGCCGCTCGTTGCGGGACTCGCGTTCCGTGTCCTTCGAAACCCTCTCACCGGTCACCGGCGGCTGGATCGAACTGCACACCTATCCGGCCCCTGAAGGTCTGGCAGTCAGTTTACGGGACATCAACCAGCGAAAGCAGCTCGAGAAGGACCTGAAGCAGACCCTGATGCAACTTCGAGACAGCGAGCGGTTGGCCGAGGCGCTGCGCAATCCGCTCACGGCCCTGTGTAATCGTCTGCAACTACTCCGGCTGCAACCCTCCGCGGAAGAGTCGGAAACAACGCTCGACATGATGGACAGGCAGTTGTCCCATCTGATCCGCCTGCTCGATGAGCTGCGCGCCACAGTGGTTGCACCCCAGGCGCCATCAGCTTAAAGGAAGCGAGGTCCAGCTCGTGGATTTCGGATTGGGCGATCTTACCGAATCCGATGTGCGCCTTGGGATGCAACACTTCGCATCACGTTGGAATCCATCTGTTGCCAGAGCATAGCCAGGAATGTCCGCGGTGCGGTTCCCTCAGGAGCTTCGCTCTAATTGTCACTTTGTGTGTAAGCGTCTGGAGCCGCATACTGACAGCGAGTATCGGAGTAACCGCTCTTGAGGCCGGCCGTGATCAAGAGCAACTACGGTCAGCAGAAGGAGCTACTGGCATACCGTGCTTGCAGGCTTTCGTCCACAGGCCCCATGGTGCCCCGCGGGCTTTCGCACCGCATGGCTGATCTCGTTGCTTGTTGGTGCGGTGCCCAACCTGCCCGCGGCGACCCCAGCTCCTTACCCGTATAGCATTTTCTCGGTCCATTGGGATTTCTCCACGATCGCTCCGCTGCGTAAGGCGCACGGTAGCGACCTCTGGCCGCTCACCTGGACCGCCGATGGGAACCTTTTTGGCGCCTGGGGCGATGGCGGCGGATTCGGCGGGAACAGCGACCATGTGGGGCGCGTGAGCCTCGGCTTCGCTCTCATCACCGGTCAACCGCGCCAGCACGATCCGACGAGTTATTCCGGGACTAATGTCTGGGGGGATGCGCCTCGATACGCGCGCTGGGCCGCGACCTTCGGTGGCAAGGTCGGCACGCTGCTGGCACTAGGCGGGACGTTTTTCGCATACGGGAGTCTGTGGCTCGGCCCAGCAGGCGTGCACAAAGGCGACTCGGGGAACGTGCAGACGGCGATCTGGTCCACCGATCAAGGCAGGACGTGGCACATCGCGCCTTGGTCGACCGACAACGATCTGGGAACGTTCCTGAACTTCGGTCCAAACTACCGTGGCGCTCGCGACGGCTACGTGTACATCTATTACATGAGGCGTGGGGACAACACGCACGTGTATCTGCGGCGTTGCCCGATGAGCCGACTGCTTGCCGATCCCGACACCGATTCGCACTTCCAACACCTCACCGGAGTCGATCGGCAAGGGCGACCACAATCGTGGTCGGCTGCAGAAAGCGACGCCGGAGCGGTGTTCTTCGATCCGCATCATGTGCTTGGTCCCGAGGTCGTTTACGACGCGGGGCTACGCCGCTACCTGCTCAGCGTCGGTCACTCGCCCTCCGATGACGGTCACAATGCCTCGGCCGGGCAGATGGGACTGTTCGAGAGCCGATATCCCTGGGGACCTTGGCGAACCCTCGATTATGAGGACGACTGGGGCCACCTCGGTGTACATACCGCGGGAGACTTTCTGGGGCTTCATCTTCCTGCCAAATGGATGAGTAGGAACGGTAACACCCTGTGGTGTGTGTTCTCGAGCGGGCATGAGTTCGACTCGTTCAATCTGGTGCGGGCGCACCTTCGCGTGCGGCGCGGCAGAGCCGGCCACTAACAACACCAATCAGTCCACTGTCTAAGGAAGGACATTTTCCCATGATGCCCCCCGCGATACTGACAAGTAATTCATGGTACACACAAACTGTATTTAGAAGGTATGTCGCAGCTGGGTTGCTGCTCGCTTATATCATCTTCATTGCGCAGTCCTCCGCGATTGGCTTAGGAGACATGTCGAACCATCTGGCACGCGCGTACATCATGGCTGATCTTATATTCCACCACGGTGCGGCTTTTGGAGCGCAATTCCAGTACCACTTCCTTGCCGTCCCGTATGTCCTACCTGATCTTTTGCTGACGGCAGCTGTCGACGTACTCGGCCCCGGGATTGCCCTCGCTTCGTGGACCGTTCTGACTTTTCTGTCGGTTCCGGCCGCGCTGTTCCTGTATTTTCGTGTGATCTTGGGAACGACGGAGAAAGGGCTCCTCGAGGATGAGGGGGCGATGTTTCTTTTGCTCTGCGCCACATACCTTTCCACGGATTGGTTCTTTGTTAATGGCTTCTTCGCCTTCAATCTGGGGCTCGCCTGCGTCATCGTGATTCTCACGCTCATTGAGCTTTTGCGCCACCGCTGGTCGAGCGGGCTGTTCGCGCTATACAGCGGACTCGTTGTGACGGGATATCTTATCCACCTGAGTACGCTCTTGTTCCTCGCCGCGATCATCGCAGTCCCTGCCGTGGTGCGCCTGTGGTTTCGCGCATCGCGCTTGCGCTACGAGCTGTTCCTGTTCGCACCCATCGTCGCGATGCTTGCCTGGCATTTTGGTGTCGCGGAGCATTACCGCCACCCGACCGAGCTTGCGAACGGAATCTATTCTTGGGGTACTCTCCACGGCAAAATGCTGCGGATGACGACCACTAACTTCCAACGATACGGAGGCCGTCTCGATCCCTTTCTGCGCTACCTGTATGTCGCTAGCCTCCTGATGCTCATCCGCCGCCGGGCGTGGCGTGACACGTTCTCCAACCTCCGCGCCATCGAGTTGCTTGCTGTCGCGACGGCCTTTATGGTGATGTACTTCGCACTGCCATTTTCCTATAGAGAGGCCTCATACGTTGATATTCGGATGCTTGCGCCAGCCACGCTTTTCGTACTCCTGGCGTGCCTACACCTGCCGCGCGTAGAGCCTCTGCCGCAGAGCTTCCGGCGCACGCCATCGGTTGCAGTGGTGCTCGCGTTTGTCCTGTCGATCTTGAATCTTGCTTACCTGGAAAAATACTTTATAAGACTCTCGAGCTGGTCGGCGAATTATCGTGCGCTCTTCGCCGCTATACCGCGCGGTGCGTCCGTGCTGCCCGTCTATACCGTGCAAGACATCTTTAAATATGCGGACCCGGCGTCGATCACGGTCATCGACCGGCAGACATTGGATTCTTACCTATTCAGCGCCAATTCGGGCGATCCAATGACGTACTTCCGCTTTGTTAATCCTCAATACAGGCCGGCCGACAACTGGTACACAAGAGATCCGCAGCTCGTCGATTGGCGGCGGATAGCCTGTACCTACCAATATATTCTGGTGACCCAGCCATTCGATTTGCGGCGTATCCGAGTCGCAACGCACCGTATCGCGGAAACTTCCAGCGCCGCACTGCTGGCAATCGACTCTCGCGCATGCGGTGAGCTCAATAGCGACACGCAGAAGTCCTATTGATTCATGTGCACGGTCGCGTTCGTAAATCCGGTTCGATGAGCGCGCGTGAGACCCCAGATGTCATACGCTGCGTGTACCCCGATCTGCTCGCCGGTGAGTCGGTTCGGGACATCACCGAAATTCCCGTATCCCCAATCGTAGACCGCGGCGCCGTCGGGCGCGGTGAGCGCAACCGCGTTCCGAACGAACATGTTGGTAGAGTGCTGGACGATGCTCTTGTATTTCGCGGCTATTCCCTATGCTCCTTTTCCTTGGGAAGCTCGCCGCGAAGACGAGCAGGAAGTGGCATGGCCCCCTCTTGACCTGTCAGACCAGTATAGGAAATTACCCCATAGAGTCCGGCCACGAAGTATGACCAATCTCTATAACCTACTAGTCCAGATTGACCTTACCATTCTGAAATCGACACTGTAAAGTGTCAGGCCATCAGTGAGTTTGGCCTTGGTTGTGCCCTCACTGAGGCCCGGCTCGAGATGCCCCCAGGTGCGTGGCTGTCGGCGCGGATTTTCCGATTAATCAGGCAGTTGCATGCAGCACAAACAGACCGGAACCGGACGCACACGCGCTCCAGCCCTTTGCCTGCTCGCCCTCGTGGCCACGACGCTTGAAGCGCAAAGCCCCGAACTTCCAGCCAACCCCTTCCAGGCCGACCCCGCAGCGGCACCGGCCGGGGAGCGAGTGTTCAATTCCGCTTGCGTCGCTTGTCATGGAGGCGGCGCGGCAGGCGACCGCGGCCCCCCGCTCAACACAGGGCGCTTCGAGCATGGCGGTGAGGACTACGAGTTGTTCTCCACGATCCGGGACGGCATACCCGGAACACAGATGCCTTCGTTCAAAGCACTACCGGCGCGGAACATCTGGCTCGTAGTCAGTTACCTGAGGAGTCTGTCCGGTGCAGTGGCGCCGACCTCGCAAACTGCAGTTGCGGCGACAGAGCCAACTGAATCTTCCCTACGCGGCGCGACGCTCTTCTTCGGTAAGGGGGGATGCTCTGGGTGCCACGAGATCAATGGCCGCGGCTCGGCACTGGCTGCAGATCTGTCCGCGGCGGGCCTCGGCAGGTTGGAAAGCATCCGTGAGGCCGTGTTGCACCGGCGGCCGACGCGCCGAACCGATGTCCATGGCCGCTATGTCGAAGCAGTGCTTGCAAATAACAGCAAGATCAGTGGCCTCGTTCGCAATGAAGACAGCTTCACCATCCACCTCATGCAAATGGATGGACGGTTGCGGATGCTCGATCGCAGCTCGCTGCGCTCACTCAAGACCCTACCCACAACCCTGGCCCCCGCAGATGTTGAGCAGCGGCTCAGCGCACCCGAAATCGATGATCTCGCTGCCTTCCTTTGGCAGCAAAAAGCGCGCGACGTCACCGGCAGCATCGCACCCAGCAGCGCGGCGGGCCTCAGCGCCGAGCGGCTCGTAAGATCGTCTGCCGAGCCGCACAACTGGCTGACCTATTGGGGAGACTATAAGGGGCAACACTTCTCAGAGCTTACGCAGATCACTACCCGCAATGTTGGAACGTTGCAGGCGCGCTGGGCAGCGCGATTGCCAGGATCCTCAGCGCTACATGCCACGCCGATAGTGATTGATGGTGTGATGTACGTCAGTGGATCGCCGGGAGAGGTCTACTCGCTCGATGCTCGGTCCGGCCTGCAACTGTGGAAGTTCACCCGCAAGCAGGATGTCACCAACCCCTACCAGATCAATGCGGCCAACCGCGGTGTTGCCGTACTCGATGGCCGGGTGTTTGTCGGCACCATGGACGACCTGGTCATTGCCATCGACGCGCAGACCGGACGCGAGCTCTGGGAGCGACGAATTGCCGACACCCTCGAGGGCTATACGCTGTCGGGAGCGCCACTCGCCCTGCCTGGCAAGCTCATCGTCGGAATGGCCGGCGGGGAATATGGATTGCGCGGATTCCTTGACGCATACGACCCTGCGACTGGTGCGCGCCTGTGGCGATTCAATACTGTCCCGGGACCCGGTGAGCCTGGCAACGAGACGTGGTCGGGCGACTCATGGACACGGGGTGGTGGCGGCACATGGCTGACCGGTAGCTACGATGCCGACCTGAATCTCCTCTACTGGACAGTCGGGAACCCCGCACCCAGCTTTAATGCGCACGTGCGTGGTGGTGACAATCTCTATACTGATTCGGTAATTGCACTGGACCCGCAGACCGGCGTGCTGCGCTGGCACTATCAGTTCACACCTAACGATAGTCACGACTGGGACGCGGCCGAGGATCTGGTTCTAACCGATCGGGTCGTAAGCGGCCGCCGGCGCAAGGTGTTGCTACACGCCGATCGCAACGGCTTTTTTTACGTATTGGACCGGGAGAACGGCGCATTCCTCACTGCTTGGCCCTTTGTGCGCCAGACCTGGAATGACGGCTTCGACGCCGCGGGCCGCCCACGGACCCGGCCCGAATCGGTGGCCTCAGCACAAGCACCGATGGTCTTCCCGGCAACCGGCGGCACCAACTTCCAGACTCCGTCCTTTGACGCCCGTTCTGGCCGGTTCTTTCTCGCGTTCCAAGACTCAGCGATGGCCGTAGCGTCGGGCGGCGCCGAGTGGGAGAGCGGCAGGGCATATATGGGCGGGCACCGGGTCCTCCCCACAGCACCCGTCGCCGGTGCCGAGCAAGGCATCATGGCATTGGACGTCGATTCGAGCCGGGTGCTTTGGAAGTTCCCGTTGACACGCTATTCCAGCGCGGCCGGTGTCCTCGGTACACGTGGTGGCATTCTGTTTGCCGCGAGCGCCGAGGGTAACTTCCTCGCGCTCGACATGAAGCACGGTCGTCCACTCTGGCATTTCCGCACCGGGGGGCTGATCGCCGCGTCTCCGTTTTCATATGCAGTAGACGGCGAGCAGTATGTCGCAATCGCAGCGGGTAACGTCATCTACAGCTTCGCGCTGCCCCGTTGATCG
>Ga0068859_100003193_pt1 | contig 16684 bp, 10 predicted proteins | sample KBSSwiS22_FD_66585 | JGI IMG/M metagenome (GOLD analysis project Ga0068859, IMG submission 66585) | Switchgrass rhizosphere microbial communities from Kellogg Biological Station, Michigan, USA - KBS Switchgrass S2-2 | ecosystem: Host-associated > Plants > Roots > Rhizosphere > Soil ...
TTGGTTGACCCAATAGTCGGCGAGCTTGCGCATCGTCGCGAGGTTCACGCCCTGGCTGGCGTCGTTGACCGTCTCACGCTCCGGCCAATTGGTGGCGCGGATACGCGCGCGCAAATCACCCAGCGTCTGGTCGGTCGCATGGAAGCTGAATGGGCGAATGGCGGAGTCGTTCGACGCCGAAGTCTGCGCTTCCGCGGGGTTCGCGAGGCCGAGACCGACGGCGGCGATCAACGACGAAGCGACACGGGCGCGGTGGGCGATGGTCATGCTGGTCATGGTGCTTCTCCTTTGCTGCCGGATTGAGATCCGTTCGTTTCCGGTGATTGGGAGGTAGCTGAGCGCAGCGCGGCTCGCCGTTCGCGGGTTGCGGCGATTGTCGCAGGATTGCGGTGATCGATGGGCCTGCGTTACTTCGGCGGTGGAACGAGTCGTTCGAGACGGATCGGAGGGCGACGGGCAATGAATGCCGCCAGCGCCAGGCACGTTGCGGAGCTGCCGCCCGATCCGTTCGAGGAAATGAGCCGCATCCTCGATCGGCCGCCGATCGCGCTGTCCGAACGGCTGAGCGGGGACACGCGGCTGACCGGCCGATGGACGCACGGCGAACTCCACGACGCGCTGCCGAGCATGCCGGATCATGTCATCATCGCGCACCACAATGAAGGCACCGAAATTAGTCTGCGCGCGGGCGACGGTCTCCGCGCCCGGGCGCGAACCCACCCGGGCACTGTCGTCATCATCCCCGCGGGTCACGACGGGCGCTGGGATATCAACGGCGGCGTCGACGTCAGCCACGTCTATCTCACGCAGAAGCGGCTCCAGGCGAGCGTCGAGACATTGACTGGTGGACGCACGGTCGAACTGCTCGATCGCCTGTGCTTCGCCGATCCGAAGATCGCGCACATCCTTACCTTGCTCAGCGACGAAGAGACCACGGGCGACCCTTCAGCCCGCCTGTTCCTCGAGCAGGCGATCGACCTGCTGTGCACCCAACTGGTGCGGAGCCATTCCAATTTCGGCGCGCTGGCGGATCCGGCGCCGAAGCGGGGCCTCGCCGACTGGCAGGTTCGGCGCGTCACCACCTACATGCGCAGCACGATGGAGCAAGAGATCGGCCTCGACGAGCTCGCCGCACTAGTGAGCCTCAGCCGCTACCACTTCTGCACCGCCTTTCGTCAGGCGACCGGCAGCACGCCGCACCAATGGCTGACGAACCTGCGCATCGCGCGCGCCAAGGAAATGCTGACCGATCCGTTGCTGTCGGTTACCGAAATCGGGTTATGCGTCGGCTATCAGACGCCCTCGTCATTCTCGGCGAGTTTTCGCAAGCTGGTCGGCGCGACGCCGAGCGAGTTTCGGCGCAGGCTATAGTGCGTCCGATGACCGCAATTGGCTGGGAATGTGGCCGGGGTTGGATGTCGGCCGTTCCATTGACATACGACCTTGGTCGCGGGTGTCGCCTGGCACCCCGCGCCCTATCGCCGGGAACCACGAACCTGCTTTGGGAGGGACAATGCGCCGTCGCCACGCCGCGATCATCGGACTGCTCGCCAGCGTCGCCGCATTGCCGGCGGTTGCCGGCCCCTCGGTTTTCCTCCAGCAGCCCAACGACCCGGCAGCCGTCACCGCCAAGGCGCCGAACGACGGCCGCACTGACGCGAGCCAAGCTTTGCAAGCCGCGATCGACGCAGCGGACAACAAGGGTGCTGGCGGCGTGGTGTTCCTTCCCGCCGGCCGTTACCGACTCACTCGTACGCTCATCGTCTGGCCCGGCGTCCGCCTGATCGGCGTCGGGGCAACGCGACCCGTGCTAGTACTCGCGCCCAACACCCCGGGCTTCCAGAGCGGCGTCAAGAACATGGTGATCTTCGCTGGGCGCGGGCCGGCGCGGTCGGCCAACGCGAGCTTCAAAGTCCCCTTCCCGCCCCCGGGCAGCGTGCCGTTCGACGAGACGATCGCCGACGCCAATTCGGGCAGCTTCTATTCGGCGATGAGCAATATCGACGTCGAGGTCGGCGCCGGCAATCCGGCGACCGCCGCGATCCGCGAGCATGCTGCGCAACATGCCTATCTCAGCCACATGGATTTCAGCCTCGGGACCGCGTTCGCCGGCGTCTATATGGTTGGCAACTACGGGTCCGACCTGCACTTCCGCGGCGGGCGCTATGGCATCGTCACCGAAAAGCCGTCGCCCGCATGGCAGTTCACTCTGGTCGATTCCAGCTTCGACGGCCAGCGCGACGCCGCGATCCGCGAACATGAGGCCGGGCTGACCTTGGTCAACGTCACCTTCCGCGACACGCCCGTCGGGATCGAAGTCGATAAAGGCTATGGCGACTGGCTGTTTGGCAGGGACGTTCGGTTCGAAAATGTCTCCAAGGCCGGCGTCGTGATCTCCAACGAGAACAATGCCTATACCCAGGTCACTTTCCAGAACGCCGTCGCCAGCCGCACCCCCGTATTCGCGGCATTCCGCGACAGCGGCAAGACCGTCGGCCGGTCAGGCAATTATCGCGTCGCCGAATTCACCTACGGCCTGACGCTTCCCGCGGTCGGCGCGATGGGCGAATATGCCACGCGCTTCGATGCCGCGCCGCTGGCCAGGCTGCCCGCCCCTTCCGGCCGCGCGGTGCGGCCGCTGCCGTCGACCAGCGAATGGGCCAACGTCCGTGATCTCGGCGTCAAGGGCGACGGCAAGGCGGACGATACCGTCGCGCTCCAGGCGGCGATCGCCAGCCACCGCGTGCTCTATTTCCCGGCCGGCTTCTACAGCGTCAGCGATACGCTCAAGCTGCGGCCCGACAGCGTGCTGATCGGGCTCAATCCGAGCACCACGCAGATCTGGCTCCCCGACGGCACGCCGGCGTTCCAGGGCATCGGTACGCCCAAGGCACTGGTCGAAGCGCCCAAGGGCGGCGACACGATCGTTTCGGGGCTGGGGCTTGCGACCAACGGCATCAACGCGCGCGCGGCGGCGCTGCTGTGGCAGGCCGGCGCGAACTCGCTGGTCGAGGACGTCAAGATCCAGGGCGGCCACGGCACCACTATGCCCGACGGCAGCCGCTACGATCCGTACGACGCCACGCACAGCGCCGACAAGGATGTGCGCAAGCGCTGGGACGCGCAATATCCGAGCATCTGGGTGACCAATGGCGGCGGCGGGACCTTCGCGAATCTGTGGACGCCGAGCACTTTCGCTTCGGCCGGATTCTATGTCTCCGACACCAGCACGCCAGGGCATATCTACCAGGTCTCGAACGAGCATCATGTCCGCACCGAGTTCGGCTTCAACCGCGTCGCGAATTGGGAAATGCTCGCCGGCCAGACCGAGGAGGAGGTGGGTGAGAGCCAGGACGCAGTCAGCCTCGATATCCGCAATTCGCGCAACCTGCTGATCGCCAATCACCACGCCTATCGGGTGACGCGTGGCGTCAAGCCGGCACGCGCGGCGGTGCGGCTCGAGAATGTCGCCGATATCCGCTTCCGCAACATGCATGTGAATGCCGAGAGCGGGTTGGGCATTTGCGACGCCAATGGCTGCGGCACCTATTTGCGGATCAGCAAATTTCCCTATGAGAATGCAGTCGTCGACGTGACGCACGGCATCGATGTGCGCGAGCGCGAATTCACGGTGCTCGACGTGTCCGCCAAGCCGGTGCCGCCCGCGGCGCAGGGGCCGCAAGTGACCAGGCTCGCCGACGGCTTCTTTTCGATCGCAGGCGCGGCCGTAGACGGCGCGGGCAAGCTCTATTTCATCGACCGCAAGTTCCAGCGCATCCACGGCTGGAGCGAGACCGGCGGGCTCACCACCGAGCGCGACCAGACGCTCGACCCCGTCAACCTGGCGATAGATCGGTCCGGCAACATCGTCGTGCTCTCCTCCTACGGCACCGAAGGCACGGTCTACAGCTTCAAGCCCGGCACGCCCGACGACCAGATCACCCTGATCCCGCCAAAGCCGGTGGGACCGCATGCCGGTGCCACGGTCGCGCTGCCGGGCAATTGGTGGAACAACGGCGAGTTCAAGGACCAGTACGACCCCGCCACCGATCATTTCACCACGCTCGGCGAGATGTTCGCGCGCGACGTGGCCGTCGCGCATCCGCGCGAATATGTCTCGCCGGACGGCAGCCTGGTGCTTCCCGCCTATCGCAACTTCATGCAGGGTCCGCCCAACCATCTCGGCTGGCGCTTCTCCGACGCGCTCGACACCTATGGTTTTGTGACCGCCAAGCCCGGCAGCCGCGTGTTCGTGAGCAACGGCTCGGAGGACATCACCTATTCGGGACTGCTCGGTGCGGGCGGCGCAGTGACGGACCTGAGACCCTTCGCGAACCGCGGCGGCGAGAGTGTCGCGGTCGGGCCTGACGGGCGCGTGTTCGTCGCCAACGGACAGGTGTTCGTCTATGATGCCGACGGCAAGCAGATCGGGCGGATCGACGTGCCCGAGCGCCCGCTGCAGCTGGTGTTTGGTGGGGCGGACCGGAAGACCTTGTACATTCTGACCCACCATGTGCTGTTTTCGGCGCGACCTTGACGCAGTCCGAATGTTTCAATTGCCCTTTCGCACGCTGAAGAACAGGGACGGAAAGGCGTCCAGACGACGATCCTCTCCGTACGACAAGGGGCTCATGGTCGAGCCGGGAGGCGAGAATGACAGTGACCGGCGGCTGCCTGTGTGACAACGTACGCTACGAAATCGCCGCCGATCCGATCGTGACGCGGACGTGCTGGTGTCGGCTTTGTCAAAAAGTTGGCGCAGGCGGGGGCACGACCAATGTCGCCTTCCCGAGCGACCGCATCGCCGTGAGCGGCGAACTGGCTGACTATTCGTCGATCGCCGACAGCGGGAACGTGATGCACCGCCGCTTCTGCCCACGATGCGGTTGCCACTTGTTCAGCCAAGCCGAATCGCGCCCCCACCTCATATTCGTTCGCGCCGGCTCGCTCGACGATCCCGAGATCGCCAAGCCGGTGATGACGATCTGGGCGTCACAAGCGCCGTCCTGGGCGTGTTTCAATCCGGACCTGCCAAGCGTCGAAGGGCAGCCGCCGCCGGCTGGGTAACTCGAGCTTATAATTCCAGCTTAGGCGCGGGCTCTCGAAAGCCAGTCGCGGCTCACGTCGCAAAGCGCCTCGGGCGACCGCGTGGCATCGAGGATCAGCGCCTGCTCCGCGCTTCCCGGGCGCTCGAGCGCTGCAAGCTGGCTGGCGAGCAGGCTCGCCGGCATATAATGGTCCGCGCGGCTTGCGATCCTGCGCGCGAGCTCGTCGCGGTTGGTCTCGAGCATGATGAACCGGGTCGGTACCTCCACTGCCTGCGCCAGCCGCTCGCGATAGCATAGGCGCAGCGCCGAGCAGGCAGCGACCGCGAGCCCGCGGGTGCCAGTGGCTTCGCGCAGTGCGGCGCCCAGCCGGTCGAGCCATGGCCAGCGATCCTCATCGCACAGCGGCTGGCCGGCGCGCATCTTGGCGACGCTCGCCAGGTCGTGCAGCGTATCGGCTTCGATGAACGGGCAATCGAGCGCGGTCGCAAGCAACTGCCCCAGCGTCGATTTGCCGCTGCCGCTCACTCCCATCACGATGATTGCGCAAGGCGGAATGCCGCCGGTCTCACGGTCGCGCTGCACCCTGTCCATCCCAACACGCCGCACAGCAGCTGCGCAGCACACGCCGCGGCGACGGAGGCCGCCGTTCGCCGCCTCCTATCGCCAGCGCGGCCTCGATGAATATACGACCATGGTCGCGGATGCCGCGGTACCGACGCGCCGCTATCGCCCCTCATGGAACGGACGTGCGCCAGATGAAGCGAACAGGATATGCAAGAGGTCTGTTGACGGCCGCGGCGCTGATTTCGCCGCTGGCAGCGCAGGCCATGTCGCACTCGGTCTACACGACCCGACCGGACGATCCCGCGGCAGTTACCGTCGAAGCCAAGGGTGACGGCAAAGCCGACGACACCGCCGCGATCCAGGCCGCCATCGACCGCATCCGCGCGACCAAGACGCACGAAGGCGTGGTCTTCCTGCCCTCCGGCCGCTACCGCATCACCCAGACGCTGCTTGTGCCGCCCGGCGTACGGATCTTCGGTGTCGGTCCGACGCGGCCGATACTGGTGCTCGGCGACAGCACGCCCGGCTTCCAGACCGGCGTATCGGCGATGGTTGTGTTCACCGGCGGCGACCAATATTTCGTCGGCGACATTCCCGTGCCGGTGCCTACGATCGTGCCGCGCGACAAGAAGGTCCGCGATGCCAATTCGGCGACCTTCTACTCGGCAATGGCCAATGTCGACATCGCGATCGGCAAGGGCAATCCCGCCGCGGTCGGCGTGCGTTTCCGCGTCGCGCAGCACGGCTTCCTCAACCACATGGACTTCGACACCGGCTCGGGCTTCGCCGGAGTCTATCAGGCCGGCAACCAGTTCGAGGACCTCCACTTCCGCGGCGGCCGCTATGGCATCGTCACCGAGAAGACTTCGCCGGCGTGGCAGTTCACGCTGATCGATTCGACGTTCGACGGCCAGCGCGACGCCGGTATCCGCGAGCATGAGGCCGATCTGACGCTGATCAACGTCGCGTTCCGCAACGCGCCGGTCGGCGTCGAGATCGACAAGGGCTATGACGATTCGCTGTTCGGCAAGGACGTGCGGTTCGAGAATATCGCCAAGGCCGGCGTGATCATCTCCAACGAGACAAACGTCTTCACTCAGGTCGGTTTTCAGAATGCGCTGGCGAGCGGGACGCCGGTGTTCGCGCGCTTCCGCGAGAGCGGCAAGACGGTCGGCCGTGCCGGCGTGTACCGCGTAAGCGAATTCACCCACGGCCTGACCCTCCCGGGGCTGGGCCAGATGGGCGAATTCGCGACGCGCTTCGCCGCCGTGCCGCTGGCCAAGCTCCCCGCGCCCGGCGCCCCCGCAATCCGCGCGCTGCCGCCGACGAGCGAATGGACCAACGTCCGCACGCTCGGTGTCAAGGGCGACGGCAGTAGCGACGACACGGCGGCGCTCCAGGCGGCAATCGGCAGCCACCGCGTGCTCTATTTCCCGACCGGCTTCTATGTCGTCACCGACACGCTCAAGCTCAAGCCCGACACGATGCTGGTCGGGTTGCACCCGAGCACGACACAAATCGTGCTGCCCGACAATGCGCCCCGATTTGCCGGAATCGGCAATCCCAAGGCAGTGATCGAAGCACGCAAGGGCGGCGGCAACGTCATCGCGAGCGTGGGGGTGTTCACCGGCAACATCAATCCGCGCGCGATGAACATCCTGTGGAAGGCTGGCGCAGACTCGCTGATCGACGACGTCAGGATCCAAGGCGGGGGTCGCACTTTCACCACAGGCGGCACGTCACTCGACGTCGTAGCCCGCCCCGGCGGCGACCCGATCATGAATACGCATTCGGACGAGCAGCAGCCGAGCATCTGGGTGACCGACGGCGGCGGCGGCACCTTCGCCGCGATCTGGTCGCCCAATACCTTTGCCCAGGCCGGTTTTTACGTCTCGAACACCAAGACGCCAGGCCACGTCTACCAGCTCTCGAACGAGCATCATTTCCGCAACGAGATCGTGCTCGACGGCGTCGAGAACTGGGAGTTCCTTGCGCCGCAGACCGAACAGGAAGTCGGCGACGGGCCCGATGCGATCAGCCTCGAAGTGCGCAATTCGCATAACATCCTGTTCGCCAACTATCACGGCTATCGCGTTACGCGCAGCTACAAGCCCGCGATCAGCGCCGTGAAGCTGTACAATTCCTCGGACGTCCGCTTCCGCAACGTCCATGTGAATGCCGAGAGCGGCTATGCCAGTTGCGATCCCAAGGGTTGCGGCACCTTCCTGCGCGCGAGCAAATATCCGTTCGAGAACGCGATCCAGGACAAGACGCACCACCTCGACGTGCGCGAGCACGAGTTCGCGGTACTCGACGTTCCGGCAGCACCGGTGACGCCCGCCCTTGCCCCGCTTCCGCCAGTGTTCGCGCCCGGCGCGCAGCTCAGGAAGTTGGAGGACGGTTTCTGGTCGATTTCGGGCGCCACGGTCGATGCCAAGGGCAAGCTCTACTTTATCGATCGCCGCTTCCAGCGCATCTACAGTTGGGCTGCGGGCGAAGGGCTGATGGTGCTCCGCGACCAGCCGATCGACCCGGTCAACCTCGCAGTCGACAAATCGGGCAATCTGCTCGTGCTCTCCTCGCTGGGCGCCGACACGAGCGTCTACAGCTTCAAACCGGGCCCGAGCGATGGCAGCATAGCGCTGATCGCGTCGACGCCCGCGGCGCCGCACCCCGACGCGACCATGTTGATGCCGGGCAATTGGTGGAACAACGGCGAGTTCCGCGATCAGTACGACTCAGCCACCGACCATTTCACCACGCTGGGCGAGATGTTCGCGCGCGACGCGGCAGTGCCCAAGGCGCAGGAATATGTCTCGCCCGACGGCAGCCTGGTGCTGCCGGCGTGGCGCGTGTGGCAGCAAGGTCCGCCGACGCACCAGGGCTGGCGCTGGTCGGATACACTCGACGCGCATGGCCTGGTGCCCGCACGGCAGGGCGAACGGATCTTCGTGACCAACGGGTCCGAGAACATCACCTATTCGGGGCTTGTGGGCGCCGGCGGCACGCTCACCGACCTGAAGCCGTTCGCCAATCGCGGCGGCGAGAGCGTCGCCGTCGACGCGCAGGGCAATGTGTTCGTCGCCAACGGCCAGATCTTCGTGTTCGACCGCATGGGAAAAGCGGTCGGGCGGATCGACGTGCCCGAGCGGCCGATCCAGCTCATTTTCGGCGGAGCGGACAACCGCACGCTGTTCATCCTGACGCACCGCGCACTCTACGCGGTGTCACCATGATTATCGGAACCAAAGGGGAGTAGATTATGTCTGGAGTTCGCCACCCATCCGACCGCCGCGCACTGCGGCACGCGTTGCTCGGCGCGAGTGCGGCGCTTATCGCCATCGCCTCGAGCGGAACGGCGTTCGCGCAAGCGGCGCCCGCCCCCGCCGCGGACGATCAGGAACCGAAGGCCGAGATCGTGGTCACCGGCTCGCGCATCGCGTCGCCCAACTTCACTGCGCCGACGCCGACGCAGTCGTTGGGCGCGGATCAGATCGCCGCGAACGCTCAGCCCAACATCTTCACTACCGTCGCACAGCTGCCGTCGCTTCAGGGTTCGACCGGCACCACCGTCAACACCTTCAGCACCTCGAGCGGCCAGCAGGGCCTCAGCTCGCTCGCACTGCGCGGCCTCAGCCCGATCCGTACGCTCACGCTGCTCGACGGCCAGCGTGTCGTGCCCGCCAACGTCACGGGCGTGACCGACATCAGCCTGTTTCCGCAGTTGCTTATCCGTCGGGTCGACGTTGTCACAGGCGGCGCTTCGTCCTCCTATGGTTCGGATGCCGTCGGCGGCGTCGTCAATTTCATCACCGACAAGCATTTCAAGGGCATCAAGGGCAATATCCAGGGCGGCATCACCACCTATGGCGACGACAAGCAGGTTACGGCCCAGCTCGCCTTGGGCACCTCGCTGGCCGACGACCGGCTGCACATCGTCGTCAGCGGCGAATATGACAATGAGGAAGGCATCGAGCCCGGCGCCGGAGGCGGCTTCGGCGAGTTGATGGCCAGCGGCCGCAGCTGGTATCGCACCACCACTTTCCTCGACAACGGCATCACTACCGCTGGTGGCGGACCGCAGTATGTCGTCGGCGATCACGCCCAAGCCTATTCCTATGCCAAATACGGCCTGATCACCGCGGGCCCGCTGCAAGGAACGGCTTTCGACATATCCGGCACGCCGTTCCCCTTTGTTTACGGCACGAGCGCAACCGGCGTGCCGGGGGTTCCACCGAAGACGAACAACAGCTTCATCACCAACTGCTACGTCAGCTTCTGCGTCGGCGGCGACCTGTCCGGTAACGTCGGTATCGGCACGAGCCTCCAGTCCAAGCTGGAAAAATGGGGAGGCTACACGCGCATCGGCTTCGAGCTCGCGCCGCGGAACGAAATCTATTTCACGGCGAACGTCGCGCGCGTGGCCACAAGCAACCAGCCGAACCCGGGCGCGAACAAGACCGGTGTGGTCATCCAGTGCTCGAACCCCTTTGTGCCGACCTCAATTCAGACGGCATGCGCCACCAACAACATCACTTCGTTCGTAATGGGCACGAGCAACGCGATCCTGCCCAACATCCTGGTGAGCCCGGTGCGCGAGCAGTATCGCTTCGTCGGCGGCGCCGAAGGCACGCTCCGCGTCGCCGGTACCGATTGGAACTACAACGCCTATTTCGAGCATGGCGAAAACATCACCGATCTCAAGGTGACCAACATCATGCTCAATTCCCGCTTCAACGAAGCGGTGAAGGCAGTATCGGTGGGCGGGCAGATCGTCTGTCAGAACGCTGCCGCCACCGGCTGCCAGCCGCTGAATATCATCGGTGGCAAGGCACCGTCGGCTGCTACGCTGGCCTATGTCGTGCCGGTAGCGGGTCCGTACCAGCATTCGTTCCAGACGCAGAACGTCCTGAGCTTCAACGTTTCGGGCGATCCGTTCTCACTGTGGGCCGGCCCGGTCTCGGTGGCGACGGGCTTCGAATATCGCCGCGAATTCTATCGCGTTAAGGGCGACCCCTACAGCAATGGCAACGGCGCCGCGAGCGGCCCAGAAGCCTCGCTCTATCCCGTCGATCCGGCGCTCTCGGCCGGCGGCAACAACTGGTATGCCGGCAACTACCGCAGCGGCGGCGGCAAATATCACGTCATGGAAGGCTATCTCGAACTCAACGTGCCGCTGCTCAACTCGGAACAGGTCGGCAAGGTCAACTTCAACCCAGCGGCGCGCCTGACCGACTACAGCACTTCCGGCACGATCTGGGCATGGAAGCTCGGCGGCACCTGGGAAACCCCACTCGATGGCGTCCGTCTTCGCGCCACCTGGTCGCGCGACGTGCGCGCACCCAATCTTTCCGAGCTGTTCGCCGCGGGAAGCTCGACCAACCAGCCGAGCTTTACCAATCCGTTCTACGATCCAAGCAAGCCTGCCGATCCAATCCTCAACGCGCCGGCAGTCAACCTCCTCCAGATCACGACCGGCAATCCCGACCTGAAGCCTGAGGTTGCGCATAATTTCACGGCCGGCGCGGTGCTGTCCCGTCCGAAATGGGCGCCGGGACTGAATCTGTCGGTCGACTATTACAATATCAACGTGACCGGAGTCATTTCGACTCTGTCAGCCACTCAGGTGGCTACCTTCTGCCAGAATGGCACCCTAACGAATTGCGCCGGGCTCTACGCATTCAACCTCGGGGCCAGCGGGAATTTCGTAAAGACCCAACCGTTCAACTTTGCACGGCAGCTGGTCAAGGGAATCGATATCGAAGCGAGCTACCAGTTCCTCAATCCGTTCGGCCTCGCCGGCCGGTTTACGCTGCGGGGGCTCGCCACGCATATGATGGACAACATCACCGTGTCGGGCTTGCCGGGAACGGAACCGGTCGATTCCGCCGGCGCCAACTCCGGTGCCACCCCACACTGGAAGGTCCTCGCCTCGCAGGGCTGGGATGCCGGCAAGTGGCGGTTCACGGTCCAAGAGCGCTGGTTCTCCGATGGCGTTTTCAACCCGACCTATGTGGTGTGCGCAACCAGCTGCCCGACATCCACGGCCAACCATCGCACTATCGACAGAAACTTCATGCCCGGCGCGCTTTACATCGACGTCTCGGGCTCGGTCGACATCGTCAAGGGCGTCCAGGCCTATTTCAAGATCGACAATCTGTTCGACAGGGATCCGACGCCATCGCCGCAGACCAACACCGGTCTCGACGTCAATCCGGCGCTCTACGATCTGATCGGGCGCATGTACCGCGCCGGCGTGCGCTTCAGCTTCTGAGTTCTCTGGACGGAAACTCCGCCCGACTTCTCCGAAGGCCCCAGCCTTCGCCTCTCCCCGGCCCGAAACGGCCGGGGATTTTTTTTGGCGACGCGAACCGTTTCCGGGTTCAGCGGGACGCGTTGGACCGCAGTTCGGCCCCGTCGTTCGGGCAGGCCGGGCCGGCGGCGCCGTTCGTCACCGCGCCGTCCAGCCGCCGTCGATCACGAAATCCGTGCCCGTGATGAACCCGGCCAGGTCCGAACAAAGATAGGTCACCAGTGCGCCAACCTCTTCGACCTTGCCCCAGCGCCCGACCGGGAGATTGGCGAGGAAAGTGGCGCTCGCTACCGGGTCGTTGAGGATCGGCGTGTTGAGCGGCGTCGCGAATGGCCCCGGGCTCAGCGCATTGACCGTGATCCCCTCGCTCGCCAGCTCCAGCGCGAGCGCGCGCGTCAGGCCGAGCAGCCCCGACTTGGCAGTCGAATAGGCAGTACGTTGCGGCAGCGAGACATGTGCCAGCATCGACGCCAGGTTGAGGATGCGGCCATAGCCGGTGCCCGTCATCCCCGGAACGAATGCGCGACACGCGAGGAAAGTGCTGATCAGGCTCGAATCAAGCACGCCGCGGAATTCGGCGAGCGTGAAATCGACGAGGTTCTTGCGCAGATTGGTGCCCGCGCTGTTGATCAGGATCTGCGGATCACCGAAGCGCGCGACGACCGCGTCCTTCAGTCGCGCGACCTGGTCCTCGTCGACCAGATCGGCAGTGAACACGGCGCTGGTGCCGCCGACCGCCGCCGCGAGCGCCTCGAGCTTGTCGCGGTTGCGCCCGACGAGCGCCAGCTGCGCACCCGCACCCGACAAGGCGTGCACCATCGCCTCGCCCAGCCCGCCGCTGGCGCCAACGACTACGGCCGTCCTGCCCGTCAGGTCGATCTGCATGCGTCAGGCCCCGTAGCGCCGCACCACCTGCCGCTGGGTACCGAGCCCGTCGATCGCCAGCTCGATCACATCCCCCTCCTTGAGGAACCGCGGCGGCTTCTTGCCCATGCCGACGCCGGGCGGCGTACCGGTGCTGATGACGTCGCCGGGCTGGAGGCTCATGAACTGGCTGAGATAATGGACGAGATAGGGCACCGCGAAAATCATCGTCGACGAATTGCCGGTCTGCATGCGCTCACCATTGAGATCGAGCCACATGTCGAGATTGCCGATATCGGCGATTTCGTCGAGCGTCACCAGCCACGGACCGAACGGGCCGAACGTGTCGCAACCCTTGCCCTTGTCCCAGGTGCCTGCGCGTTCGAGCTGATATTCGCGCTCCGACAAGTCGTTGACGACACACAGCCCCGCGACATGGTCGAGCGCTTCGTCGAGCGGGACGTAGCGCGCTTCCTTGCCGATCACGACGCCAAGCTCGACTTCCCAATCCGACTTGGCCGATGTCGGCGGCAGCACGACGTCGTCGTTCGGGCCAATGATCGCCGAGGTCGCCTTCATGAACAGGATCGGCTCGGGCGGCGGCGCCATGCCGGATTCGGCCGCGTGGTCGCTATAATTGAGCCCGATGCACAGGAACTTGCCGACGCCCGCCACCGGCTCGGCGATGCGGCTGGCTTCGTCGGCGGGCACCAACGGCAGACTGGCGGGATCAATCGCCTGCAGCGCCGCGAGCCCATTCGCCAGGAACGCGCCATCGATATCGGTGGTGTGCGCTGCGAGCGAACGGACATTGCCGTCCGCGTCGAGCAGGCCGGGCTTTTCCTGGCCCTTGGGTCCGTAGCGCAGCAATTTCATGAATTTTTCCTCCTGAACGGCAACGGAAACCGAGCGAGGTTGGGGCCGGCTCGGCAGCACGAGGCTCGAATAGCGTTGGAGGTCGTTATACGCCGCGCGCGGATGTGCAAGCAGTGCGAGCGTGAAACTGGCGTGGTTGGTGAGATTGACGACAGCCGGTCTGGTGGTCGTCACGGGATGGTCGAGCCGCAGTACCCCATCGTCAGGTCACCCGACTGCGCGTTCCTTGCGAACGCCGTCCTTGCGGCCGGGCGGACTCTGCCAGAAATCATTCCGCCCGCCTGCGCGGATCGGTCAGGAAACTCCCCGCCCAACGGCGCGTTGAGCATTCCATCGTACGCATGGTTGCGTGCTGGCCGCTACTCGACTAGAGATTCGTTCGTTCGAACGAACATGAGTCGCCATGCTGTCCGAGAAACTCCTCAACACTGCGATCGATCACTTCGGCCGCTTCGGTTTCGAAGGCGCGAGCACGCGTGCGATCGCCAAGGCGTCGGGCACGGCGATGTCGTCGATCACCTATCATTTCGGCGGCAAGGAAGGACTGTACCTGGCCGCGGCCGATCACATTGCGGCATGCATCACCGCCCTGCAGGGCGAGCGCGTCGCTGCGGCACGCGCGGCCGGCCGCGCCTCGCGCGATGCGGCGATTCAGGGGGTGCTCGGCGTGCTCGACGGCTTCGCCTTGATGATGCTCAGCGCCGAGGCGGCGCCATGGGCGCGTTTCATCACGCGCGAGCAGCAATACCCGACCGAAGCGTTTGACCGGCTCTACAACGGCGCGATGCGGACCCTGTCCGAGGCGATGATCGAACTTGTCAGCCGAGCCCGGCCCGACCTGCCGGAGGCGGAGGCAAAGGCGACCACGATCCTGTTGTTTGGCCAGGCGCTGGTGCTGCGCGCCGGGCGCGCGTCGGTCTGCCGGGTGCTGGCAGTCGAGCGCATCGACGACTCAATCGCCGCCCTACTGCGCGCACGGCTGCGCGCCAACGCCCTGTGCATCCTCTCGGAGACGCCGCAATGAACCGCCGTATTGTGTTGATCGCGATTCTGGTCGTCGCAATCGGGGCCGCCGTCGCCACCCGCGGCTTCGGCCTGTTCGGACCGCGTGCCGAGCCCGGCCTCGCGCTCCATGGCAATGTCGACATCCGCGAAGTCGATCTCGGCTTCCGCGTCGGCGGGCGGATCGACACGATCGCGGTCGACGAAGGCGCCAGAGTCAAACGCGGCCAGCCGCTCGCGCAGCTCGACACCACGACGATCGATGCCAAGGTCGCCGACGCCGATGCTAAGGTCGCGCAGGCCGAGGCGCAGCTCGCCAAGCTGCGCAACGGCAACCGCAGCCAGGACATCGCCCAGGCCCGCGCGCGCGTCGCTGCGGCGGCCGCCTCGGCCGACGACGCCGAGCGCGACTATAGCCGGCGCGAACCGCTGGTCGCGCCCGGCGCGATCAGCCGCGACGTCTGGGAACAGACCGTCGCGACGCGCGACCGCGCCCGCGCGCAGCTAACCGAAGCGCGGCAGGCGCTGGCGTTGATGACCGCCGGCAGTCGGCAAGAGGACGTCGCGGCGGCACGCGCGCAGCTGCAGTCCGCAATCGCGGCGCGCAAAGGGACCGGCACCGACCTCTCGGACTCGAGGCTGGTCGCTCCGGTCGACGGCACGGTAGTGACGCGCGCGCGCGAGCCCGGCGCGATCGTCCAACCCGGCGAGACGGTGCTGACGCTCTCGATTGACCGGCCGATGCGCGTGCGCGCCTATGTCTCGGAAAGCGACCTCAGCCGCATCGGCCCCGGCATGGCGGTGCTGGTGACCGCGGACGGCAACGCCAAGACCTATCACGGCTCGATCGGCCATATCTCGCCGCGCGCGGAGTTCACGCCCAAGTCGGTCGAGACCGAAAATCTGCGCACCGACCTCGTCTACCAGCTGCGCGTGATCGTGTCGGATCCAGACGAGGCGCTGCGCCAGGGGCAGCCGGTGACGGTACAGGTTCCCGGCGCGCGGCCGGCGAAGGTCCGGTAGGACAATGGACGGGCCCCTCGCCCACACCCGCGACCTGGTGAAGTGTTTCGACGCCGAACGCGCGCTCGACGGAGTGAGTGTGGCGATCGCGGCCGGGCAGGTCACCGGGCTCGTCGGACCGGACGGCGCCGGCAAGACCACGCTGATCCGCATCCTCGCCGGGCTGATGGCGCCGACCTCGGGCGACGTCGACGTGCTCGGGGCCAAGCCCGGCGCCAGGCTCGACGACCTGGGCTATATGCCGCAGCGCTTCGGGCTGTACGAGGACCTGACGGTCATCGAGAATCTGCGGCTCTACGCCGAAGTCCGCGGGCTCGCGCGCGACGAGCAGGAGGCGAGCTTCCGCAAGCTGCTCGATTTCACCGATCTCGCGCGCTTCCAGGACCGCGTCGCCGGCAAGCTCTCGGGCGGCATGAAGCAGAAGCTCGGGCTCGCCTGCGCGCTGGTCAAGACGCCGAAGCTGCTGCTGCTCGACGAGCCCGGCGTGGGGGTCGATCCGATCTCGCGGCGCGAGCTGTGGGCGATGGTCGGCGACCTCAAGGCGCAGGGCATCGGCGTGCTGTGGTCGACGGCATATCTCGACGAGGCCGAGCAGTGCGACACGGTCTATCTGCTCAACCAAGGCAAGCTGCTGTTCGACGGCGACCCGGCCGAACTCACCAAACAAGTCGCCGATCGCGTGATCCGCGTTTCGGGCTTTTCGGAGCGTCGGCGCCAGTTCCTGACGCACGCGCTCGACCGCGACGATGTCGTCGACGGCACGATCCAGGGCCGATCGCTGCGACTGCTGATCCGCAAGGACCACAGGATCCCCGACGCCGCAGCCTTCGAGGCCGGGTCCGATACAAGGGTGGAGGGCGCCGACCCGCGTTTCGAGGATGCGTTCATCGAACGGCTCGGCGGTGGGCCAAAAGGCACGAGCAAGCTGGCGGAACGCTATCAGACGCTGCCGCGTGACGGCGAGTGCATGATCGAGGCAAAGGATCTCACCAAG
>Ga0068859_100003194_pt1 | contig 16682 bp, 10 predicted proteins | sample KBSSwiS22_FD_66585 | JGI IMG/M metagenome (GOLD analysis project Ga0068859, IMG submission 66585) | Switchgrass rhizosphere microbial communities from Kellogg Biological Station, Michigan, USA - KBS Switchgrass S2-2 | ecosystem: Host-associated > Plants > Roots > Rhizosphere > Soil ...
TAGATGGTCTTTCCGTTGATAAACTGCACCGGCAGGGTTACGACCGAGCCTGTCGGGCATGAGCCGCCGGGGCGCGGATCGCAAACCAGGTTTGGAAACCACTGCACACCGATTCCCGTCGTCGCCGCAGTCGGCGAAATCGAAACCGGCCCCGTAGTATCCGGACGAAGTGTAGCCAGGCCCGTCAGTGAATTGGCGTTTGCCGCCGGTATGTTGGCGCCGATTGCGCCGACATTACCTGCCAGCAAGGTCACTGGATTTCCACCCTGCGATTGCTCGATGAACGAAAGCTGCCATCCCTCTTTGAATTGATTGCCTTTGAACGGCAGTTCGTACAAGCCGCTGATCACGAACCGGTGACGGACATCGAAGTCTGACAAGCCGCGGTCGCCCTGCAGGTTATAGCTATCCTGCACGGTCACTCCCTGCGAGCTTTGCGAGTTGTAATCGATGGATTTCGAGAAGGTATAGGAAGCGTTGAACTGTAGCCCTTTGCCCATTCGCTTGGTGCCGGTGACCCAAAGAGCGTTGTAGTTCGAGTTGCCCGTGCCTTCACGGAAGGTGATGTTCAGAAGCGGCACTCCCGGACCGATGGGACTGCTGGACGACAACACCGGGAATGGACGCACTGGATTGAGTGCGGCATTCAGAAACGTTTGATTCAGGTTCCGGCTGAGCCGCAGGTGCGTGCCCTTCGATCCGAAGTAACCGACCGTTACCGCCAATCCCTGCTTGAGTTCGCGTTGCACATTCAGGTTCCACGATTGAATGTAGGCACTGTCGAAGTCGGGATCGGAAGAACTCGGCGAGATCGTGGAGCCCGGCACGGCATGACCAGGATCGGTGGCGTTGAAGAGTTGCGTAGTTGAATTCGCCGGCAAGGCTACGGTAGTCGCAAACGGCGGGTTCGCCGCATTGCCGGTTACGAGATTCGTGATTGGCTGGTCAGCGAGAATGGCATAAGCGCCGCGGACGGAAGTCTTTCCGTCCTTGAAAGGATCCCATGCAAAACCGAGACGTGGTTGGTAATTGCCGGCGTTGGTTTTGTAAACCGGTGCGATGCCGTGGTTGACCTGTACCAGCGAATTAGCGCCGGGCACGTAATCGACGAAGCGATCGTATCGCTCGGTCGGAGACATCAACCAGTCGTAACGGAAGCCCAGCTCGAGAGTAAGATTAGGCCGAACCTTGTAATTGTCCTGAACGAAGAATCCGAGTGCGCCCTGCGCGATGGCGGAGGAAACGTCGCCGAGCGTGACGGTGAAAGTGTTCGCAGTGCCTGCAATGAACGCAGCCATATTGGCGAACGCGAAGTTTCCGGTGTCCTTGGCGGTGTTGTTGTTATAAAAGCGCCGCCATTCACCACCGAACCTGAAGGAGTGATTGCCGCGCAGATAGCTCAGCGTGTCGGAAAGCACGTACGTCGTGTCGGAGCGGCCTTGCGGGAAGCCGGCCGGTCCACCGAAATTCAGGCCCGATCCGCCAATCGCCATTTGCGGTAATCCGAGCGGCTCGGTAACGCCATTCTTGATACCGAAATCGAGTGGATTCAGTTGGGCGTTCGGCGTGAAGGCGATGTGGATGCGATTGAAACCAAACCGCGCTTCGTTGACGACCGCGGAACCGAAGGTGTGCGTCTCATTGAGGGTGAAGATCTGCCGGCGCGATTGCCGCGTATCGCCGAAACCGGGAATCGAGTTTCCCTGGAGCGTCGGTTCGCCGCGCTCATCGCGCTGCAGTGCGTAGTAACCATGCAGGCGATCGTTAACGCCGATGTTGTGTTGTATGTCGAGGGTGCCTTGATCGATATTCACCGGCGCCGTCGCTGCACCGCCGAATCCGTTCGTGCCCACGTTCGGGACCGGAATCAACGGCAGGAGCTGCTTGATGACCGGATCCGTAACGGCCGCGCGCTGCGCAAGGGTGGGGACCGTCACACCGGAAATCGTCAGACCTTGTCGTTGTCGCAGGCCTTCGTAGCTAAAGAAAAAGAAAGTCTTGTTTTTGCCCTGGTAGCTTAAGCCCGGTCCGCCTTCACCAAAATGCGGCAGACTCAGTGGGCCGCCAATATTGAACCCAAACTGGTTACGTTTGAAGGGCGCCGGATCTGGAGTGCGCTCGAAGAAATTGCGGGCGTCGAAGAAGTCGTTGCGCAGGTACTCGAAGAGTTCACCGTGATAATCGTTCGCGCCGGAACGGGTAGCGATGTTTACCACTGCGCCGGAGTTGCGGCCATATTCAGCGCTGAAGGTTGAGTTGTCCGCCTTAAACTCCTGAACGGTGTTGATTGACGGCTGAAACGTGATCTGGTTCTGAACCATGTCGTTGAGATTGATGCCGTTGATCATGAAGTTCACGGTGTCTTCACGATTGCCGGCAGTGTTGATAGCAAACGAACCCTGACCACGCAGCGGAGCCGTCAGAAATCCGTTTTGGGGCGGCGTCACCGAACCGGGAATTAATAGTCCGAGGTCGACGAAGTGCCGTCCGTTTAGCGGTATTTCCTGAACTGTGCGCTGGTTGATGACTGTGCCGACTGAGGTGGTTGTAGTCTCAATTACAGGTACGTCCGAGGAAACGAGCACCTGTTCAGAGAGTGCGCCGACCTCCAACTGGAAATTCTGGACGATGGTCTTAGCAACCTCGAGAGTCACCGAATCGGCGACCTGGGTTTTGAAACCCTGGACCCTGACTTCGATTTGATAACTCCCGACGGGTAAAGCGGCGACCTGATAATTACCGTCACTGTCAGTTTGGATCGTGCGTTCAGTGGAAGTGTTTCTGTTTCTGACGACGACGGTCGCATTGGGCAATACAGCTCCCTTGGAATCCGTTACGGTTCCCTGGACCGTTGCCGTTGATTGGGCCAATGCTGAGGAAGTCGCAAGGAGAGCGGCTACGAGCACTATAAGAACAGCGATCTTTTTGCTTAGCATGTTACCTCCAAAGATGGGACGGATAGGGAGTGGAAAACCTCCTAAGCAATGAGAGTGCCGTGGGAGTGGCACTCCTAGCCCGAGACTTCCTTAGCAAAACACGATTTCTCTACGTGTCGGAAATCCAAAAACCACAAGCCTGATCCGAAAACTCAGCCACAGATTTTCTGTGGCTGAACTCTACCAGCGAATCAGAAACTCCCGTAGGGTTGCGTACATCTCGTCAAAGGAATCCGCACAAAACAGCATTGCCTGGAAATGAGTTGGATCGTACACATGGTTTGCCGCCGCCTGGAGGTCTAATGGTATCAGTTCCGCCTTGTGCATCTCCGCCAACTCGCCGGCAGATGACAGTAAACCCGTTCCGTAAGCCTTAACTTTGCCGTCTTCTCGCAACACCCCGAATTCGATCGTGAACCAGTAGACGCGCGCCAGGCGGTCCAACTCAGCCGTCGCCGCCGTACGTTTGACCGCTTGCCCAAAGAGACGATTGAGTTCTGCGAGACGTTTGCTCGCCAACGTTACTCCGTGGCCGATAATCTCGTGCGCTACGTCAGGCTCCGGCGTGTACAGAGGCGTGGAATGATGACGAATGTACTGCGTTGACAGAAAGACGCCACGCGCCAGCGACTCGAGAAAGATGCGAGGCTCGACGAGTCCCGCAACCGGCTCGAGACGAAAGCCACTGATTGCTTCAACCTTCTGGCTCACTTCATCAAGTTGAGGGATGCGATCTTTATCAAACGCGAGGCGATTGAGACAGTCGAGATACTCGGCGCACGCGTGTTCGCGATGAGCGGGTCCGAGCGCCTCCCAAATCGTCTTCCAAACTCCGTGCTCGAGCTCTGTGTAAGGCGCCTTGGGAATGGGCGCGCCGGGCTTGTAAGTCATGGCAATCTGCGCGATGGCGTTACGGCGGGCACGATACTCGCCATCACGAAAGCCCGGGTGATCGGGGTCGAGCTTGACGAGCGAATTGCGATCTAGTCCGTGGTCGTCGTCGCTGCCGGCGACCATTCGCATGTCCACGTGGTCGCGCAAGAGAGTTTGGGATTCAGTTGCTGTCATGATCTGGTTCACCTCAGTTCGAAACAAAAAAACCGGCCACCAATCCTCCTGGGATTGATGGCCGGTTTAGGAAACCTGTCGTTAGCTGCTACATCCGCCGACAGCCCATCGCCTGACCGTCCCTCCCAGTGGAGAGCGGGCCGTAATAGTAATAGTAGCGATAGAGGCTCTGGCTCACGTGAGGCAGGATAAGCCCCGGGCGGAGTGACGTCAAGGTAAAATCTCTAAGCCGCAGATTTTCGCAAATGAATGCGGATAGGAATCTGCGTTTATCTGCGGAAATCTGCGGCCACTATCCGATCTTCAGAGTTTGGCGCGACCCGAAAAAGTCGGCCCACGGATCGCCGTTCTTTTTCAGCAGCTCCGGCACGTTGGTGATCGTAAAATCCTGGATCTTCACACCCTTCTCAATCTGTTTCCACGTCAGCGGCATCGACACTGTTGCGCCGGGCTTGGCGCGCGCAGTGAACACCGCCGCCAGACTCTTCCCGCGCGCATTCTGCATCCAGTCGACGTAAACTTGGGTCGTCTTTCGCTTCGCGATCGTTCGCTCGACCGTTGCGATGTTCGGCGCCCGCTGTGCGACCTCGCTCGCAAACAAGCGCGCAAACTCCGCCACCTTGTCGTATTCGTTCGCCGGCTTCAGCGGAACATAAATGTGAATCCCCGAAGATCCGGAAGTCTTCGGAAATGCATTCAAGCCAATCTCGTCCGCGACTTGCTTCACAACCAGCGCGACCTGCAACACGTTTTCCCACGGCGCCTTTTTGGGATCGAGATCGATCGCGATCCAATCGGGCTTGTCGAGACGCTTGATGGTCGAATGCCACGGATGCTGCTCGATCGTTCCGAGAGTCACGAAGTGCAGCACCGACGCGATGGTTGTATAGACGCCATAGTCGAGTTGCCGGCCCTCCTGGTTGATCAGTCGCGCGGTCTTGATGAACTCGGGAGCGCTGTCGAGGTCCTGCTGGAAAAACATCGGCGCTTTGATCCCGCGAGGATAGCGCTGAAGTATGGCCGGACGATCCTTGAGGAACGGCATGATGTAGTCAGCGACCTTCAGATAGAAACTGAGCAGGTCAAACTTGGTCAGCTTCTCGTCGGGCCAGTAGATACGGTCGAGGCTGGTAACAGCCACCTGCTCGCGTCCCGCCTTTATGATTAGATCGCCTTTGGGACGATTCAAACTCAGAAATTCTGCAACTGTTACAACAGTTCCTCGTTTCTGTTTCGTGCGCTTTATTTCTTCTTTTTGCATGTTAGAGTTGGCCCATGCGAATACTATTTATTGGCCTGATAATGGCCGCACTAATTGCTCCAGTTTCATTCGCCGTTGCGCCTGCGACGGTAACCTACAAACTCGATGCCGGCCAGAGCAAGTTCATGGCCCACGCGAGCCCCAGCGGTCTGCTCTGGTTCAAAGGCCACACGCATCATCTTGCGGCGAGTGACTTCAGCGGACAAGTCGAGCTCACGCCTGACACGATTACACCGGCGTCTCTGCGTCTGGTCGTGAAAGCCGCGTCATTGCATGAAACCGGCGCTGACTTTACGGACCAGCAAAAGCAGATCATCGACAAAGAACTGAAAGAGATCGTGTTTCATCCGGATCAGTATCCTGATATCACGTTCCAGAGCACGGGCGTCACGGCAAAATCGAAGGGGGCGGGCCAGTACGATGTGAAGATTACGGGGAATATGACTCTGCACGGAGTGACACACCCGGTCACAATCCCAGCAGTAGTAACTCTAACGGGAGACACTCTGCGTGCAGTCGGCGAGTTCAGCCTGGACCGCGACGACTACAAAGTGAAAGCGACTTCAGCCTTTCACGGCATGGTCCGCGTAAGCCACGACGTCAAATTTGAATTCGACATCGTCGGCCACAAATAAATCCGGTTCTTGATCCGCGTTTATCTGCGGCTAAACCAACTCCATGCTGATTCAACAATCACGTTGAGGTCCTGGAACTGTGGCCGCCATCCAAGCTCGCTCTTAATCTTATCCGAGCTCGCAATCAACACTGCCGGATCTCCCGCACGGCGTGGTCCCATTCGCACCGGAACCTCTCTCCCCGTAACGCGACGCACCGTCTCAATCACGTCACGCACGCTATACCCATCGCCACCGCAACCGAGGTTGTAAATCACACTGCGCTCGCTCAACACATCCAGCGCAAGTATGTGCGCCCGCGCCAGATCGACAACATGAATATAGTCGCGAACGCAGGTCCCATCAGGCGTTGGATAATCGTCTCCAAAGATCTCCACTTGAGCTCGTTTGCCCGCGGCGGCCTGTAAAGTGATCGGGATGATATGACTTTCGGGGTCGTGGTCTTCGCCACACTTCTCGGTCGCGCCCGCAGCATTGAAATAACGTAACGACGCGTATCGCAGCCCGTAAGCCCGCTCGTACCAATGCATCGCCCGCTCGAATGCGAGCTTTGTTTCGCCGTAAGGATTAGTCGGATTGAGAGCAGCGGATTCGAGTATCGGCTGCGTTTCGGGTTCGCCGTAGACGGCGGCTGTTGAAGAAAACACGATGCGACTAACTCCGCATTCGCGCATCGCATCGAGCAAAACCAGGCCCGCCACAACGTTGTTGTGGTAATACTTCGCAGGCTGTTCAACTGACTCACCTACGAGCGAATACGCAGCCATATGGATGACTGCGTCGATCTGATTGTCTTTGAATGTCTGGTGAAGCTTGTCTGAGTCGAGAAGATCGCCTTCAACAAAATGGGCGCGCTCAACAACGGCATCACGATGACCTTTCACGAGGTTGTCGTAGACCACAACCTCATGGCCATCCTTGATTAATTCTTCCGTGACGACACTACCAATGTATCCCGCGCCACCCGTTACTACAACCCGCATGCTCGTCCTAACTTATTGCCACGTTTGGCTGAGGCACTGCCGCATCAGCCTTCAGCGAATCTGCCGGCACGTAAAAAAGAATGCGGCCACAGTTATCACACGTAATGATCTCTTCGCCGCGTCGAATTTCCGCCATCACTTGCGGCCGCAGTGACATGAAGCACGCACTGCAGGACCGATTGCGCGCCTCCGCGACCGCGACGCCGTCGCGAATTCGCGCTTTGATGCGTGCGTAAAGCCCGCTCATCTGTTTGGGTAAATTAGCAAACAACTCTTCGCGTTCTTTGAGCGCAATGGCCAGTCGATCGCCGATGGTTCCAGTCTCGTCGTCAAACGCTTTCAGCCGTGCTTCGCGATCCGAATTCAGGCTCGCGATTTCGTCTGCGCGTTCATTCAACGCCGCTTCTGACTGTTCGAGCTGTTCCAACTGTTCGAGGATCTGAGTCTCCAGCGCTGAGATCTGTTTTCTCGCCGCATCTGCCTCACGAATCGCGGCCGTGTATTCGTCCTGCTTCTTCGACGACATCAGGTTGCGTTCGGCTCGTTCGGCTCGGCCCTTCTGTTCGGTGACTTCGTTTTCCAGACGAGCGCGGGTGTGTTTGGCTTCGTCTCGGCGGGTTTCAAGAGCTCTAATTTCAAAGGCGCGCTGATCGAACTCTCTCTCGATCTCGGCGCGCCTTTCGGGTGTCGCTTGTTGGTCTTTTTCTAGTTTTCGTATGGTCGTATCAAGATTCTGCAAAGCGATTAACTGCTGCAATTCCGCTTTCACTCTATGCACTCCTCAAAAGATCAGGACTAAAAATGACGGTTCCCATCGCTTGCGATCATCACATAATCGATGTGTCCTGTGCAAGTAGAGTGCTGAAGAGCAGCGGCAGAGGCGGGGTTCAGGAGCAGTTTTTTCCTGCTCCTGTCTGCTGCTACTGCACCTTTAGATTGGTCCCTTCACGCCTCGGGCACGGATGCGCGGGGTCACGCGGATGCGCGGCATTTCGATGTTGATTGAGGGCACTGACGGAATCACGATTCGAGGCATGGCGACGTCGATTTCCGGCATCGGAATCTCGATTCGCGGAATCACGATCTGACGTCCGATCTGCGGCTGGCCCAACGTCCTCGAGAAGCCACCACCCTCACGCGGAGTCACACGAATCGTCTGCTGCGACTTGTTACGAATGATGGTCAGCGAAACGTCGCCTTCCTTCTTGCTATTGATCACGCGCGAGATGTCGCCGGATGAATCAACTTCTTCGCCATCGATTGCAGTGATCACGTCGCCGGCTCGCACGCCCGCTTTCGCTGCTGGACCATCGTCAGTGACCGACGTGACCAGCACACCTTTACCACTAGCGATGCCGAAATAATCTGCGAGCTGTTTGGTCAATTGCATGGTGCTCACGCCGATGCGGCGAGTGTTTCCGAAAGCGAACGTCAGCTCACCATTTTTATCGAAGAAGTCGCTGCCGCCGGGAAACTCACGTTCCCACTTGAACATCTTTGATTGGGCACCTTCCTTCCACAGTCTGGGATTAACTGAGAACATATCGCGGGCAAAGTTTGTCTCGTTGCGTTTGCCGATGGTGGCGGTGATTTCCTGCTCTGCGCCACCGCGACTAACCGTAACGCGCACCGACTGGTCAGGTGACATCTCGGCAACGATCCGGTTCAGCTTGCGAACGCTCGTGATGTTCTCGCCGTCCATCCGCAGGATTACGTCGTCCTTGCGCAGGCCGGCTTTTTCGGCAGGACTATCTTTGATTACCTGGGTAACGCCGACGCCGCGCACCTGAGACATGTGGTAGCGGCTCATGTTCTCACGACTGATATTTTCGGCGTACACACCCAAAAATCCGCCGCCCTCGATGAAGAATGAGAAGTTTTGATCGACATCGTCGGGTGGCGCGGGAGGGGGCGGCGCGGGCTGCTGGGCGATAGCCGCACTCGCGGCCAGAATAATAACGGCCAGGAGACTGGTCGAAAATTTTGCTTTCATTCGAGTTTCCTCCGGAAGAGTTTTGCCCTTACACGCAGGCGCGGAGGTGAAGTTCCAGAAAAGTTAGCCACAAAAAGGCACAAAGAAGATCCGCTTTGTGCCTTTTTGTGGCTAAGACTGTGGTTTATAGACTTCGGTTTGGCCGTTTAGCTCGAGTGCGATCTTGCCTTCGGAATGGGCCATGTCGAGATGCGCGACCGCCTCTGAAACCGACAGGAAGCGATGCACGTCATCAACGTTCGGAAACATCCTGGTAGCCATCTCCCAGGCAGTCACGCCAGACTTAACGACGAGTCCGATGACCTGCGCCTGCCGCTCCTGAAACGCCCGAAAGTAACGATGAAAAAGCTCCTCGAAATCGCTTATCGGCTCGCCATGCCCGCCATAAACGAGCGTGGGCGAGAACGATCGCAACCGCGCCAGACTAACCAGGTACTCCGCCAGCGAAGGAAAACGCCGCGAAGGATTGATCGGGTCGGGCGACAACACCGGATTGGGCGTAATTCGCTTCAGCACACAATCGCCGGCAATCACCGTCCGATCCGCTTCACGCAGAAACGAGCACGAGCCGGGCGTGTGTCCGGGCGTGTGAAGAATCCGCAGATTGCCCGATTCAAACTCGAGCTCACCGTCGTCCCAGAGCGACGAGTATTCGTCGTCGCCAAACGAATCAGCGTATTTCCGCATGCGATCATACATGCCACGCATACGCTCGATCTCACCGTCAGGAACGCCTGCGCGCACTAGCAACTGACGATGCTCGTCGTATTCAAGACGGCTGTGGCGATGTCCGCTCTCCCAGTTGTGCACAAAGACTTCCGCATCCTTCGCTTCATCGCGAAGCGATTTCGCGAGACCGCAGTGGTCTTCGTGTGCGTGGGTGAGCACGATGCGCCGCAGGTCAGATACGAGGAAACCGGCGCTACGCAAACCCGCCCGCAACGTCTCGATGGCCTCTTTCGTCTTCGGGCCGGTATCGATGATCGTCAGCGGATCCTCGGCGATGAGGTAGACGTTTACCGGACCAATATAAAAGGGCGTCGGTACTGATATTGGGACAATCCGCACTGAATCAGTGTTAATCCGTGGCTAATAGATCCACTTGTTCGCGGCGATCAGGTCATCCGCGATTCGCTGCCGCGCAGCAATTGTATTCATCGGCTGCAACTTCGTGAATCGTCGCAGTGCGGCCAACAACGTTCGCAGCTCATCGCCTTCAGCCATCCCCGCGAGTGTATTTTTCGCCTTCGTCTCGATTCGCCCGACCGCGTCGTTGCAGAAGACCCGCGTCATGTCGAGATAACGTGCCGAACTGTTTTCACCCTGGGCGGCAGCCAACTTCCGCGCCCGCAGAATCGCAGTCTCCATCGCGTAAGTGTCCATGATGATGTCTGCAATTCCCATCAGAACCTCCTGCTGTTCGGCCAGCTTCATCATGTACTTTTGAGCCGCCGTACCGAGCGTCATCAACGCCACTTTCTTCGCGTTGGCTGTCAACTTCTGCTCGGTTGCCAACAGCGTCTCGTCGTCGTCAAAACTCGCCATCTGCGGCGTCAGCACTTCATCCATCAACGCCTGCGCTGCGGGCAGTAGCGCAAGGTTTCCACTGAGCGCGCTCTTCATCAGCCGGCCCGGAATCAGCATGCGATTGATTTCGTTCGTGCCTTCGAAGATGCGATTGATGCGCGAATCGCGGTAAGCACGTTCAGCCGGGTAATCGGCGGAATAGCCGTAGCCGCCATAGATCTGAACCATCTCATCGACGCAGAAATCGCAGTACTCAGAAAGCGCGACCTTGATGATCGAACACTCGGCCGCATACTCCTCGATCGCACGCAGCCGCGCGTCCATGTCTTTCGAGTCGACCGCGCCGATGCCTGCCTCGATCATCCCGAGCGTGCGATAAATCATCGACTCGCCCACCCACGTGCGAATCGCCTGCTCAGCAAGCTTCGCCTTGATGGCGCCAAACGATGAAATCGGTTTACCGAACTGATGCCGCTCGTTCGCGTAACGCACTGACTCGTGGACCATCAACTTCATGCCGCCAACGCACATGGCGCCTAACTTAAAGCGGCCAATGTTCAGCACGTTGAAAGCAATCTTGTGACCTTTGCCAACTTCGCCGAGGAGGTTCTCAACCGGCGTACGCACGTCTGACAACACGAGCGCAGTCGTGCTCGAACCCTTGATGCCCATTTTGTGCTCTTCAGCACCTGAAGTAAGTCCGGGCTGGCGCTCGACGATGAAGGCGCTGAACTTGTCGCCGTCAACCTTCGCAAAGACGATGAAGATGTCGGCGAAGCCGCCGTTGGTGATCCACATCTTCTCGCCGTTGAGAATGTATTCCTTGCCGTCGTCGCTCAAACGCGCCGTTGCTTTCGCGGCCATCGCGTCGGAGCCGGAGCCGGCTTCTGTCAGCGCGTACGCAGTGATCAACTCGCCGTTCGCGATCCTCGGAAGGTATTTCTGTTTCGCTGCGTCGGTCGCAAAGTAGACAATTGGCAACAAGCCGATACCGCTTTCGGCGCCGAGCGTCGTCGCAAACGAAGCAGAGCGTCCGATGTTCTCGCCGATAAGCGCGCCGCTGGTTTGATCAAGGCCGAGACCGCCGAACTCCTCGGGGATGTTGGCGCCAATCAATCCGAGCTCAGCCGCCTTGCCGACGAGTTCGCGCGACAACTTCCAGTCGTGCTTCTCGAGCTCATCGATGCGCGTCACCACTTCGTTATCGATAAACTGCCTGGTGGTGTCGGCAATCATGCGATGCTCTTCGGTGAAATCCTCGGGTGTGAAGATCTCTTCCGGGCTGCGCTCCTCGATCAGGAATGAGCCACCCTTAATAATCTTTTTGCTTTCGGCTACGGCTGACATCGTTTCTCCTCCAAATCTGTGTAATCCTGTAATCTGTGGCTAAATTCTTTCCAGAATTCCCGCGGCGCCCATTCCGCCACCCACACACATCGTCACCATTCCGTACCGGCCATTGCGGCGCTCCAGCTCGCGCAGGATGCTCGCCGTCAGTTTTGCGCCAGTGCAACCCAGTGGGTGGCCCAACGCAATCGCGCCACCGTTAACATTAACCTTGTCGGGATTCAATTCCAACATTTTGATTACTGCCAGCGACTGCGCAGCAAACGCTTCGTTCAACTCAATCACGTCAATATCGTCGAGGCTGAGACCGGCGAGCTTCAACGCCTTCGGTATCGCGAACACTGGCCCAATCCCCATCTCTTCAGGCGGGCAACCGGCAGTCGCATACGCAATAAACCGCGCCATCGGTTTCGCGCCCAACGCGCGCGCACGCGAATCAGACATCACGATCGCTGCCGCCGCGCCATCCGACATCTGCGACGCGTTACCCGCCGTGATTGTGCCCTTCACGTGAAAAGCGGGCTTGAGTTTTGCGAGCCCTTCGGCAGACGTCTCCCGCCGCACTCCTTCGTCTTTTTCAAACACGACTTCACGCCGTTGTTTCTTACCTTTTTCATCGAGGTCTTCGAGGGTGACGTGCAGCGGCACAATCTCGTCCTTAAACTTGTCGGCATCCAACGCCGCCGCCGCGCGCTTGTGCGAACGAAGCGCAAACTCGTCCTGCTCCTCGCGTGTCACTTCATACTTGCGCGCCACGTTCTCAGTAGCGAGTCCCATGTTGAGATAAAAATCGGGGTAGTGCTCGACCAGAAAAGGATTCGGCCGGATGATGTGACCACCCATCGGGATCATCGACATCGTTTCCAAACCACCGGCCACGATCACTTCCGCACCACCACTCTTTATGCGATCCGCCGCCATCGCGATTGACTGCAACCCTGACGAACAAAAACGATTGATCGTCATCGCACTGGTTTCGACGGGCAGTCCGGCCCGAATCGCCGCCGCGCGCGCAACGTTCATCCCCTGCTCCGCCTCGGGCATCGCGCAGCCCATGATCACGTCTTCGATTTCTGTCGTCTCGAGCCCCGGAACGCGCGCGACTGCTTCCTTGATTACTGTCGCACCCATCTCATCAGGCCTCGTAGTCCGCAACGTCCCTTTGGGCGCCTTACCAACCGCGGTCCGAACCGCCGATACAATCACCGCATCTCTCATAACTAATCCGCCTTTATCCGTGTCATCCGTGGCTAATTCCTGAGTGGCTTGCCGGTCTTCAACATGTGCCCGAGCCGCTCCTGCGTCTTCCGCATACCGACTAACGAAAGAAACGCCTCCCGCTCAAGATCCAACAGATACTGTTCGGAAACGCGCGTCGGATGATTCAAGTCACCGCCGGTCAGTATGCGCGCTAACTGCGTCCCAATCTCCGCATCATGGTCCGAGATATATCCCGCACGCTTCATCTGGTGAATACCGAGTTTCAACGTCGCGAGCGCAGGCGCTCCCAGCGCCAGAATGTCTTTGCGTTGCTGCGGCTCGACGTAGCCGCTCGCCGCCAGCGCCAGCACCTCTTTTTTCGCATCTGCGATCAGACGATCTGCATTCATCGAAATAGAATCGTCAGTCGTCAGGAATCCGAAGTTGCGAGCCTCTTCGGCTGAAGTCGCCACCTTCGCCAACGCGATCGTTTCAAACGCACGCTTGAGAAACGGGAACGGATCCGCGTCGTCGACACCTTTCGGGATCGAATCCATCGCGCGCAGCAGCATCTCCTTCGTCCCGCCGCCGGCTGGAATGATTCCGACACCGACTTCGACCAACCCGATGTAAGTCTCGGCCGCTGCCCTGACGCGGTCCGCGTGCAAAACCATTTCACAACCGCCACCAAAGACCATCTGGAACGGAGCCACGACCACGGGCTTCGGGGAGTAACGCAAACTCATCGTCGCGGACTGAAACACGCGCCCCATCATGTCGAGCTCTTCCCAGTTTTCCTCCTGCGCCTCCATCAGCATCAGCATGATGTTCGCGCCGACGCAGAAGTTCACTCCCTGGTTGCCAACGACGAGCCCGACGAAGTTTTTTTCGACTTCGCTGAGCGCCGATTTCAACATCTGTAGCGTGTCGCCGCCGATCGCGTTCATCTTCGAGTGAAACTCGAGACACGCGACGCCATCGCCAATGTCGATCAGCGAAGCACCGGCGTTTTTCTTGATTACGCCGGTTCGATCCTTGATCGACTTCAGTATCAGGACGCCTGGCGGATCTGACAGTGGAACGTATTTGCCACTGGCGAAGTCGAAGTACGACTGTTGTCCGTCTTCTTTCTTGTAGAAGGAGGTGGCGCCGGACGCGAGCATCTGTTCGACGTTCGCCGGTACCGACATTCCTTCCTCTTTCATTCGTGTCACTGATTTCTCGACGCCGATCGCGTCCCACACTTCGAACGGTCCCAGATCCCAACCAAAGCCCCAGCGCATCGCGCGATCGACTTCCACCACGGTATCGGCGATTTCGGGAATTCGTTTGGCGGCGTAAGTCAGCGTTTTCGAAAGCGTCTTCCACAAAAAGGCGCCGGCGCGATCCTTCCCCCAGGTCAGCGTCTTGATGCGCTCCGGCAAGTCTTCGATGTTCTTCGCCATGTCGAGCGCAGGGAGTTTGACCTTTTCTGACGGGCGGTAGTCGAGCGTGGCAGTGTCGAGCGTCCAAATCTCGCGCTTGTCGCCTTCGGCTTTCTGTTTCTTGTAGAAGCCGGCTTTGGTCTTATTTCCCAGCAGGCCCTGCTGGACCATCTTGCCGAGCATTTCAGGGACGACGAACATCGCGCGCTCTTCGTCTTCAGGAAGTGCTTCGTAAAGATTCTTGATGACGTGTGTGAAGACGTCCAGTCCGACCAAATCAAAGGTTCGGAAGGTGGCGCTCTTCGGACGGCCCACGGCCGGACCGGTCATCTTGTCGACTTCTTCTATCGAATATCCGTCGTCAAGCATCGTCTTGATGGTGAACAGCGCGCCGAAGGTGCCGATGCGATTGGCGATAAAGTTTGGACGATCCTTCGCGGGTACGACGCCCTTGCCCAAACGCTGATCGAGAAATCCGTAAAGGAAGCAGGAGACTTCCGGCTTGGTCCACTCGGTGCGGATGATTTCGACGAGGTGGAGATAACGTGGCGGATTGAAAAAGTGAACTCCGAGAAAGTGTTGCTTGAAGTCGTCAGTCCGTCCTTCGGCCAGCAGGTGGATCGGAATACCACTGGTGTTTGAAGCGACGATCGAACCGGGACTGCGATATTGATCGACACGCTCGAAAAGCGAGCGTTTGATATCAAGATTCTCGACAATGGCTTCGACGATCAGATCGCAGTCTTTGATCTTTGCGAGATCGTCGTCGAGGTTGCCGGGCGTGACGAGTGATGCAAGCTCAGGCACGAAAAACGCGGCCGGCTTCGCCTTTACAGCGCCCTCGAGACCACTACGCGCAATCCGGTTCCGCACGACTCGACTCTCGAGCTTCAAACCCTTCGCCTGTTCTTCGGGCGTCAACTCACGGGGCGAAACATCGAGCAACAACGTCGGTACCCCAGCATTAGCGAGCTGCGCGGCAATCTGCGCCCCCATAGTCCCCGCCCCAATCACCGCCGCCCTCTCAATCCTCATCCCTCTCACTCCTCCCGACACTCCTGCCAATTTATCCCAGCAATAATACTGAATGAACGCTCATTCAGCAAACTGCGAATCAGCGGTATCTTAGTATGAGAGCTCTCTGTGGGATCCGGCATTAAATGAAATTTGTCCGGCATAAAGTGAAATTCGTCCGGCATTTAATGAAATTCGTCCGGCATAAAGTGAAATTGCTCGGACGGTGGAGATCAGGAGTCGGCAAAAATATCAATACGATGCTGCGAATCGTTTAGTACAGGTGAAAAACGACAGCTCTATAACACATCAGATAAATAAGGTGCCTGCTGGCCTTGGCAATCATTGTATCTCATGCTCTTGGACCAGCCTGGTGTAACCTTGACGTTATCTAAGTCTCACTGCCAGAGGGGTAATCGATACCCTTGCGGAATTATGAGCGGTCAGCAAGCGGCGCTCGCAACGCTATGCTTACCGAGATTCAACAAAATAAATGGAGGCCGATTTATACTCCGCGACGAACTCTCGTTTCGGGAGGCTTCAAACGGGTCAGTAAGAAACGGCCTTGTAGGATATGTGGCAAACCAACTTACTGTGGTTTTTCGACCGACGAAGGTACTTCCATCTGCATGCGAATAAGCGCTGGCGCTCGCGGTCCATCTCGCAACGGCGGAAACATACACGTCCACACAGAAATTCCAATCTTCACGTTTCCACCGACAATTACAATTCCGGATCGTGAATCAATTCCGCTGGCACCTCTTGAAATTAGAGACGCCGTTTTTCAGGAATTGATAAGAATATCTTCTGCGTCGAACTACAGAGAGGAACTTGTCACCGGCCCAGGAGGTCTACTTTCCCGAGGACTGCTCGAGGAACAAGCAACCAGGTACGGTGCGTTGCCTCCGACAAAACGAGACCGCTCAACTCTCGCAGGTATCTTAAGTAGCTACGTAGGAAATCACTTTCCCAACTACGCCAAACTATATTCAGGAGCGGGAGTAGTAGGCGTACCAGGATTTTGGCAAGACCCTCATGCGGTGGTCCACATTTGGAAACCACGCAACTATCTGATGCCGATCCTGGTAATTCCCTATAAAGATGCAAGAGGACGGATCCAGGCGTGTCAAATCAGATTGCACGCAAGAGATATATTCCTTGGCGGCAAAAAATACCTTTGGCTTGCATCACCACTGGAGCGACGTGGTACGAGTTCCGGAACACCGATACATTTTACCTTCACGCCAGAGGAGCTTCCGGCGGGCGAAACAGTCGTTATTACTGAGGGCGCTTT
>Ga0068859_100003196_pt1 | contig 16679 bp, 16 predicted proteins | sample KBSSwiS22_FD_66585 | JGI IMG/M metagenome (GOLD analysis project Ga0068859, IMG submission 66585) | Switchgrass rhizosphere microbial communities from Kellogg Biological Station, Michigan, USA - KBS Switchgrass S2-2 | ecosystem: Host-associated > Plants > Roots > Rhizosphere > Soil ...
GTAGTTCTTACACGGCAATCTGCAGATCTCGCTCTCAAACCGCCGGACCTCGTCGTTGTCCTCTGCTTCCATCATGGTGTCCAGCAACCGCGATATTCGCTGCACTACGCGCAGATCGGTGCCGGGCAGCGGAGTTTTGTCCGTATCCGGCGCACCCGGAACCTGCAAATTCGGATCGAGCATGCAGTTGAATTAGAATGCGGCTCGATGTCGACAAACTTGCAATGGGCAAGAATCATGACGGGCGCAATTCTTCTTGAAGTGGCGCTCATCATTGCTTTCGTGCCGCTGCTGCACCTGTCCTTATTTAGTGTAACGGCTATTGCCCCTTTCCTCCCCGTCGTAGCTTTAGTCCTCGGATTTGTAATCAGCTGGTGGTTCTTAAGAAAAGTGAGAGTGCGCCCGTTGTTACACGGTTTGTTAATGGGCCTGCTCGCCACTGTGCTCTATATCGCCATGTGCGCGTTACAGCCAGGCGGAATCGCATCCATCGTCGCCAGGTATGGACCGGGCGTGTTCTATTTAGGGAACGCATTGAGAGTTCTAGGATGTGCAGCTGGCGGTTTCACTGCTAGCTTCCAAAGGCCCTGAGAAACTCAAATATTCATTCCCATCGCTTTATGCAAATGGGCGTCTCACCGTCTGGTGACGACCGTCATCGTATGAAACGTCTATCGTGCAGAGCGCAGCCGGCACAGAGGTTGGTAGTGTGATAGAGAAGCGCGTTAATTAGTTGGACCCTTGGGCCCGTGAGCACCCAATCTTGCGCGAAGGGCGGAAACGTCCGGGAGAGCTCTTTCCAGATTTCAACGGTTGGAAAGTCTGTTATCCGACAACTGAAGAGAGGATACTACCAATCATTCGTGCGAATATGATGCAGCACAGATGAAACAGATGCGACCCAGCGACGAACGGTTGCGCGAAGTGTTTGACACACTCGAGCCGTATATCGAGCGGCGCTATGGTGTGCCGGTCATCATCAACGATGTACCGGATCCGTTCACCGGGGACCTGGACGGCAGCGAGATTCACGTCGACTACGCCAATGAACTGGAAACCGCCGTTTTCATCATCGCGCACTTGTTTGGCCACACGGTGCAGTGGAACTTGTCCGAGTATGCCCGCCATATCGGTGACGGGGTGCAGAACCCTTCAGACGAGAAACTCGCAGAGTTGGAGGCGTACGAACGTGAGGCCTGCTCCTACAGCCTTCAACTGTTCCACGACGCAGGCGTGGCCGACTTGGATCAATGGGTCGCAGACTTTGCGGCCTGTGATTGGGCATACCTGAAGCATTTCTACAAGACGGGCGAAAAGCGTCCCTTCCGCAGCTTCTGGAAGGACGGCCAGCCGCCGCTCGAGCCGCGCATGATCCCTGATTTTCATCCCACTCGCTGGCTCTCTCGCTGGCAAGGCATTGTCGTTTAGCGCAAGCAGGAGTTCAATGGCAGCACGAATGGAGCCCTGAGGCTGTCCGATCTCGGGATCACAGGCTTCCGCGTGAAAGCCGATGCGGATTTGCTTCCGACCACGCTGGGCGGCCCGACCTCCGCGTACGATCCACGAATTCTTCAGGTGGCGGCAAAATTCAACTTCTGATGCGTGGAACGCTACGCTGTTGTGGGCCGAGCCAGGCCGTTCAGGTGTTGCGTCATGGCAGAGCGTGCCGCCTGCAGAAACAGGTCGAGCCGCTGCTGGGACATATCGAATTCAAGAGTGCCGTAGTTCTTACACGGCAATCTGCAGATCTCGCTCTCAAACCGCCGGACCTCGTCGTTGTCCTCTGCTTCCATCATGGTGTCCAGCAACCGCGATATTCGCTGCACGACGCGCAGATCGGTGCCGGGCAGCGGAGTTTTATCCGTATCCGGTGCACCCGGAACCTGCAAATCCGGATCGAGCATGCACCCGAGATTTCCCGCCCCGTTCGGATCGGTGTCGCCCATAACGGCCTTTATGAAGTCGTTGGTATCTGCGATAAGGCCAATGGGAAAATTCGACAGCACTCCACCATCGACGATTGAGTTTCCAGTCTTAGTGCGCCCCATGTAGGTGCCCCACGCGTCCTGCCAGATCACTTCTTGCCATATGAAAGGGATACTCATCGACATACGTACCGCATTGGCCACGGGAACGTTTGGTGCGGTGCGGTGATTCAGGACGAGCATCTCCATGTCCGTTGTGTCGGAAGCGACAATTGAAAGGTCCGCACCTGTCTTGGTCGCGAATGTCGCGAGCGTGTCGGCCGAAGTGACGCCCTTCGCAGCGAGTTTTTCGCGAATCCAATCGAGGAAAGCCTTGCCGGCATAAAAGCCTCCGCACTCGACAAAGGAAAAGATCCGCGCGAAAGTACGATTCTCGATGAATCGTCCCATCAGTTCCTGATCGACGCGGTTCTCAAAAGCCTTTGGTACAAGTGGAAGATCCAATTCGCCCAACGCCCGCATCGTGGCACTCGCTGCAATCGTTTGTGGGGAAAAATCTGCCGGCGAGGGGATATCCATGAAGCTTGCGAACCGTGGCGTGCCATCCGGCAGCTTTTCGAGAATCGCGGTCATCATCTCGGCAGGTGTATATCCTGCAGCGCATAAGGTCGCTGTGATTGCTCCCGCCGAAGTGCCGACCAGCCGCCGCCAGCTGTGATTGTTCTGCTGCAGGATTTCGAGCGCACCGACAAACGCAATACCTTTGGCGCCACCGCCCTCGAAGACCATATCGAAACTAGCCATGATGAGGCCTCACTTTCAGCGGATCATGGCACATGCAGTGCAAAGGCGCAAAGGGCAGTACTCCGACGCGACCTATTCGATGATCTTGTTCAACGGGTATTCGACGATTCCGCGCGCGCCGGCCTTCTTCAGCCTGGGCACGATAACGCGCACAATGTTTTCGTCGACAATAGTCGTGATGTCCACCCACGATGGATCCGACAGGGACGCAACCGTTGGAGTATCGAGCGCCGGCAGGATGGCGAGCACGGCTTCCAGATCGGTTCGGCGGGCATTCATCGACAGCCAGACTTTTCCTTCGGCGGCCATCGCCCCCTTGAGCATAAGGGCCATGTCTTCGATTTTCTGGCGCTTCCATGGATCGGACCATGCTGCCGGACTGGCGATCATGCGCGGTGTGCTTTCGAGTACAGTTTCGATGATCCGCAGGTTGTTGGCGCGTAGGGAGGTTCCAGTCTCGGTGGCGTCCACGATGGCGTCCGCGAGGAGCGGCGGCTTGACCTCCGTCGCGCCATAGGAGTACTCGACCAGCGCATGTACTCTGCGTTGCTCCAGAAACTCCTGCGTCAATCGCACGAGTTCGGTTGCAATGCGCTTGCCTTCCAGATCGCCCACGGCGCGGATCGGTGAAGCCTCCGGCACAACAAGCACCCATCGGGTTGGCCGTTTACTGATCTTGGAGTAGACCATCTCCGCAAGTTCGATGACGTTAGCCTTCGTTTCGCGGATCCAGTCGTAGCCCGTGATGCCGACATCGATGAGGCCGTCCTGCACATAGCGCGGTTGCTCCTGCGGGCGAACGAGCATGCACTCGATATCGTCATCTGCAATCGTGGGGTAATAGGAACGCGTGCCGACTTTCATGTCGTAGCCGGCACGGCAGAATAATTCGATGGTCGGTTGCTGCAGGCTGCCGTTTGGAATCGCCAGCCGCAGAGTCGGTTTCTTACTCAAAGCGCCGAGAGCATAAACGGGACAGTCCGCACTTTAGAAGAAGTTTTTTCATTTCAACTGCTCGAGTTCCGTGGCGGGCCCAGCTCTCGGCTTTGCCCCAGCTCTTATCAGCCTATGGTTGGACGGTCGTCGGAATCCATCAAAGCGGTTGGGGTAACGGGAGAGTGACCCAGGGTTTCGCGCGAAGTCGGCAGTTCCGGGCGAAGCAGCTTTACGGCAGGATCGCGTTGCCAAACGGAGGTCCTCCACATCGGTGCGCTGAGAATCTTCGATGCTTCTGCAGAATTAATTCCCAGCAATGCCGCGGTTTGCCTGACTATCCGCCGACGCTCGATGAAGAGCAATACAACGAGGAAGACCGGGACAAACTGGATCCCCGCCAATGGTGCTCCCAGAGTTGCTCCGAATCCGATAAGCAGGGGAAGATAAATGCCGAAGATAAAGCCGAAAAACAGCGTGAAATGGAGACGAACTCGCGAGAGTGATGATGGAAGGCGATCAGAGAGATCGCCGCGGCGTCGGAATCGCTTCGGGTACCACAACCTCCATCCGCGAGGTTGACGAAACGCGGATTGCATGATTCCCCGCAAACCGACGCCCTGCCGAAAAAGCTGTACTGTGGCAACAAGACAGAGCACCAGGAGAAAGCTAACGTTAGCCGTCAAAAAAATGGCCAGGCGCCGGATCAACCCGGGATAGAAGTATGCGAAAGTTGCCGTTGAAATAAAGGTTGGAGTTATCAATGAAAGCAGGAGAACACCGATGCGGAGATTTCTGACGAGAAGGGGATCATCACCCTCCTCGTCTGTTGGGGCTAACGCAAATCGCAAGCTTTTCGCATCGGGCCACCGATTCGCAGAATCACGTTCAAGACACCGGTCAATCGCACTTGCAAGGTCTTCCGAGACGTTTTGCGCCACAGTGCGGACTTTCTTCGGCGACTGCGTGAGCCGCTGTCTCAATCCGTCCGCAGCAGTGGCGCCGTCGAAAGGGAGACGCCCCGATACCAACTGGTATCCCACAATCCCCAGGGAGTAGATATCAGAACGCGCATCAATGTCCTGGCCAAGCGCCTGCTCAGGGGACATGTAGGCTGGCGTACCGATCATCTGGCCCTCCGCGGTGAGCCCCGATTCGGTGAACAACGCCTTAGCAATTCCAAAATCCGTCAGACGCGGAGACCCGGTGTCGGAGTCGATAACGATGTTGTCCGGTTTAACATCGCGATGGATGATGCCATGGCGGTGGGCATAGGCCAGGGCGTCCGCCAGTTCAGCGAGCAACCGGCGCGCCTCGTCTGACCCCACAGGTCCCCGACGCAGTCGCGAAGCGAGGGACTCCCCAGCAACGTAACCCATGACGAAGTAGACAAGACCATTCACTTCGCCAAAGGTATAGAGGGGAACAATATTGGGGTGATTCAAGCGAGCGGCCGTACGTGCTTCACGCAGGAACCGGTCAGCACAACTGGGATGCCCCGCGTGTTCCGGAGGCAAGACCTTGACGGCGACGTCGCGATCAAGAGCCAATTCGTGTGCAAGATAAACGGCGCCCATCCCGCCACGCCCAAGCAGACCTTCGATGCGATACTGAAAACCTATGGCTTTTTCCAGGGCTTCACGAAGTGGATCGGTTGCGACGCCCGTCGGCTCGATACGGGACCCGCAACTCGAGCAAAACCGTGCGCCCATTGTGAGTGCGGCGCCGCACTCCTGGCATTGCATTGTCGTCTCCTAAGGTTCCGCATCTTATCCCAATGGGAACGAAACCGCAGGATTACCCGACACCTTCGAAGTTTTACCGAATCCTGTGACGCATCCTCAAATGCGGCGCCGTTGAAATCCGTCCTTCGGAAGTAAAACCTGATGGGGTGGATGAAATTACTTAATCCGTCGTATCTAATGAAGTATCCTGCCCGCAAATCCCGACTGCTGTCGGCAAGCCGTACAGCCAGCTCGCCTGAACGGCTTGGAATCTGTCACTTTTGGCGCTGTCCAATCGAAGCGAATCCTTAGGGTGAAATGACATGAAAAAACTGTTGGGCGCAGGTCTGGGCATGGTCGCGGTTCTGCTGCTAAAAGGCAGAGACAAATAACGTGAAGGTCAGGTGTTTCGAGTGTGCTGCAGAACTGCAAGCCGGCGACGTTGACGCCGTCATCGAAGTATTCGTCGCCCACGGTCATGAGCGACACGCCTGGTCGTATCCCGTGGAGTCGGTTCGCAATTATGCCCGTAACTACGCCGAGGCGGTCGAGCGGCTCACCGGTGACACCGAGCGACTTTCCGAAATTGCAGAAATCACGGTGCATCCGATGACTGAAGACCGCGTCGATGACTGGTTACGGTTATTCGATCGTGACGGATTCGCGGACAATCCCGATTGGGCGTCATGTTATTGCCTCGAACCTCATGTCCCAGCAACGCCGGAACAACCTGAACGCCCATGGCGCGATACACGAGCGACCATGATTGGACGACTTCGCGGCGGTACAACCTTTGGCTATCTGGCGTACGTCAGTGATCAACCAGCCGGGTGGGTCAACGCCTCGTTCCGCTCCGAGTACGGCCTTTATGCAAATGTAGACGCGGGCGGACCGGCGTCGCGATCTGTGATCGGCGTGTCGTGCTTTGTCATTGCTCCCCCGTTCCGGCGGCACGGTGTCGCGTCGGCGCTGCTCGACCGCGTCATCGCGGATGCTTCCAAACGTGGTGCGTCGTGGGTCGAGGCATATCCCCACAACAAACCTTCGGGTAATGACGCGGGCCATTTCCGCGGCCCACGTTCGATGTATGAAGAGCGCGACTTTCAGCCGATCGAGGTGCGTGAACCGTACACGGTAATGCGCCGATCAGTCGTTTGACGCTATGCCCGAACAAGTCATTCAATAAAACGATGTTCAATGATGCACCTCCGGAACCAGGCGAGGTGAGCCGCCGATTCGTGCTCCGCACCGCCTTATCGGCTGCCATCGCGTTGCGAGTCCAACCGTTTTCCGCGCAGCGCAACACGGCGTTATTCGAAGGCGTTCGACCGGGAGAAGAGCGCGAGATCGAGTCCCTCAAGCTCTGCTGGTGTCCCGCCGGCCGATTCGTGATGGGTAGTCCGCGGGATGAGCCCGAACGTCGCCCAGAGGAAGACCAAGTTGAAGTCATTCTGACGAAGGGTTTCTGGGCAGCAAAATACGAAACGACTCAGGCTGACTGGAAACGGTTTGTGGGTGATTTACCCGGGGCACTCACTTCAGGACTACCGGCAGGAAACGACTTGCCTGTAGGGAATGTGAACTTCATTGAGGCTGAGACCTTCTGCGCCCGTGTGACAGAGCGAGCGCATCGCTCCGGAACGTTGCCGCGGGAATGGGAATTCCGAATCCCAACCGAAGCCCAATGGGAGTGCGCATGCCGGGCTGGCACGACGACATCGACTGCGTTCGGCAATAGCCTGAGTAGCACGCAGGCGAACTTCGCTGGAAAGCCCTACAACGGTGGCGCCCCGGGTCCCTCGCTGAATCATGCAACTCCTGTAGGCGCTTATCCACCGAACGCGTGGGGCCTGCATGATATGCACGGCAATGTTTACGAATGGTGTCGTGATTGGTTCCATTCGGCTCTTCCAGGCGGCAGAGACCCCGATCTCTATTCTGCGAGAGGATCGCCAAATCCGGACAGTACGTTTTCCCGTGTGAGGCGCGGTGGCGCATGGCCAGACGATGGGTGGCCATGCCGGTCTGCTTTTCGCCTCCGCTTCCCGCCCGAGTCCAGATACGATCACATCGGATTCCGGATCGTCGCCGTGCGAATCTGATGAATTGGTATAGGGTGCCGGCGCTTGCTAACCCTTGTTATGCAGAGACGTCGAACGAGGCTGCCATGCAGATCTGGACTCCGATCGCTCTTCTTTCGTTGATGATGCAGGCAGCTGCCGCTCCGCCGGCGGCATCGCTCACAGGCATTCTTGGAAACGTCTCCGGAAACGTCAAAGAGTCCCAGGCCTCGCTGCCTGATTTTCTGTGCAATGAGAGGGTGACTTCAACCGCGTACAGGTCCGGAAAGAGACGCGACGAGAAGATCGTCGAATCCATCTACAGCGTCCAGAAATCGCGCGAGCATCGCGAGATCCTTGCCATCGACGGAAAGACCGCAAAGAAAGGCGCGAAGATGCCGGGTTTGCCGGTCAACATCACGGGCTCATTCAACTACATGATCAACACCACGTTTTCTCCGGAAATGCTCCAATGGTATGCCTTCACGCAGAATCCGGAAGAGGCGGGCCGCCTTGTTGTTCAATACGAAACGAAGAGCGACCAGCGAGCAATGACCTGGAATATCAACGGAGACCAGAAGTTGGCGCACGACACGGGTAAGGCGTGGATTGATCCTGCAGCAATGCAGGTGGCACGATTCGAACGCAATTTGCTCAACATCGGTCGCATTTCGGCCTGGAAGATTACGATAGATCAGAGTCCATTCCCGATCGGCGAAAGACAATTCTGGCTACCGAAGTCTTTCCTCACGGAGATCATTGAGAGTGATCCACGAGACACCGGAACCTTTCTCGCCGAATACAGCAACTGCAAGAAATTCACGACGGAAGTCCAGATCCGCGTCCAGCAGTGAGAGATCCTTCACAAGAGCGTCTTGCCACTCGTTTACAAATAATGCCGTGGTGGTGTGAAGCGATTGGAGTTGCAGGAGCCCGTGTCGAACTCCGCTCGCAGAAACGATCGACACTTCCGCGTGCTCAGTGATTGAGGGAAATGATCGATTCATTTCGATGATTTCAATTTTACGTTCCCAAGAAGCGGCCCGATGGACTTGAGGATATTCCGCACAACGATCGCGTAGCCCTCCCGCGTGGGATGTGTCCCGTCGGCTAGCAACAGTTCCTGGTGACCTCGCACCCCATCCAGAAAAGGGATCACGGGCACGTCGAGCTCTTTCGCCACTTCATCCAGGTAAGGCAATCGACCGCCCGCAAAAAACACTTGGGCGCCACCGGGCTTGAACCGTTGAATCATCAGGCGAAGATTTTCACGGGAGACATTGCGTGGAATTCCTTGTGCCGCGTCATTGCCGCCTAGCTGGATGATGACGATTTCCGCCTGAACCGCCAATGCGCGAGTCATGCGGCCAACAGCCTGAGTTGTGGTACTGCCGGTGACTCCCTGGTTAACGACGCGGTAGTCAAGACCACGGCTTTTCAGTTCCAGTTCCAGCTGAGCGGGGTAGGAATCTTCGGGAGCGACACCATAGCCTGCAGTCATACTGTCGCCAACAGCAAGAATAGCGTGTTGTTGTGGGACAGCGGCTTGCAAGGCGAGCGTGAGCAGCGCAATCAGGCGAACCATGGACCTGATCCTAACAGCGACGGCTGCGCCAAGTACATGTTTGGTGTAGGAGGAGCATTCGGGGTGCGGAATTTGCCACAGATAATGCTCATTCGTTGTACTTGCGATCTGAACCGCGAAATTTGTCCGCAGGATACTTCTCTGCGTTCACTCTAATTTTTCTTTCCGCAATTGCCTGAAGATCGATTTCTGCTTTATCCGCGAAGCGAATAAGGTGCAGCAGCACATCTGCAAGTTCGTTCTCGATTCTTGTCCGGATGGAAGGATCAGCAACTTCTTCCCATCCTTTTTGGCCCCGCGACCACTGAAAGATTTCCAACAACTCCGCGGCCTCCACGGCTATCGATGTGGCGAGGTTTTCGGTGTGTGGAATTGGTCCCACTCGCGCTCGGCGGCAAAAGATCTCAGCATCGCTGCGATTCGCTCATTGTCGATCATGAGTCTGTCCCTCTATTGCGTCGAGCCCAGCGGAGCTTGGCGCTACGACTGCGCGGATTGGCGCGAACCTCTTCTGAATCAGGTCGCATAACTTCGGGAGCGATCTCCGAGTAGATACCGTCACGTTCACCGGACTGGAAGGCCTTTTTCACGCGACGGTCTTCACCGGAGTGAAATGTGAGAACGGCAACGCGACCGCCGGGCTTCAAGCATAACGGAAGGTTGCGCAGAAAGGCGTCCAGCGCGCCGAATTCGTCGTTGACCGCAATCCGAAGCGCCTGGAAGACGCGGCGTATCGAGTCCTCATCTCCCCCGGCTCCGCGAATCACAGTAGCTAATCCCGTCGTCGTTGATACGGCTGCCTGCAGAATCGCCCGCGCCATGGCCCCGGCATCAGGTTCGTCTGCATTCTCGACCAACAGTTCGGTAAGAGATGATTCATCGAGACTCTCGAGTAAAGCCCTCGCCGGCTGCCCACGTTCAGGATTCATACGTAGATCGAGCGGCCCATCATACTTGTACGTAAAACCGCGCGCCGGGTTGTCCATCTGCATGGAGGAGACTCCGAGGTCCGCGAAAACAATGTCGGCCGGCTCGGGAAGAAGTTTCGACAGGCCGGCGTAATTCGTCCGATGTGCGGTAAATACGTTCGGACCGAATCCGAGCGCTTGCAGCCGAGCCACGGTTTTAGGGAGTTCGATAGGATCGATATCGACGCCCAGGAGCCTGCCTCCCGGCTGAACTGCGGTCAGGAGCGCGATCGCGTGCCCGCCGTAACCCAGCGTGCAATCCACTACGAGCTCGCCAGGCCGAGGCTGAAGGAGCTCGACAATATCGCGAACCATGATGGGTCGATGCATGCCGGCCGGCGTTCTTCCTCCGGCAATGACTCTGGCGACATCGGCTGGATATCGCTCCGGAGCCTGCTCTTTGTATTTCTCCGAAAAGTGGCGCGGGTTCTTCCCTCTATATCGCGTGCGCCGCTTTCGTTTTTCTGTATCCATATTAAATGGCGAATAGCCGCCGCCAACATGATAGCTGGCCTTACGCGGCGACCGCTTCGTCTGAGCGAATCCTGCGTGCTAGAATCCGCCCACTTCAATGGGCCAGGCAGAATCGGGCGCGCCAGTATTTGGCGCTTTTATCAGTTACAAACGATCCGACGAAAAGTTTGCGCTGATGCTGGAAAAGGCGCTCGAACGCTTTACACCGCCGAAGGGCCTCAACCTGCCTCTAGGCCATCTCAATATCTTTCGTGACAGAGAAGATCTGACAGGGACGGAATATCACGCCTCGATCGAAAAATATCTTCACGAGTCCGCGAAGCTGATCCTCCTCTGTTCGCCGCAGGCAAGATCGAGTTCATACGTCAATGAAGAGATCCAGCGGTTCGCCCAGACGAAAGGCGCGTCCAACATCATCCCCATACTGCTCTCCGGAATTCCGAACAATGAAGCGGCAGCGGGCCAAGAGGCCGACATGGCGTTTCCCGCAGCGCTCTGCGCACTGGTCGAAACACCGCTGGCCACGGACTATCGTGGATTCGATCTCGCGAGAGACCGCGTCGAAAGCGGCCGGTTCGAGGGTTCATGGTACACGCTCCTCGCAAATATCTATGACGTCAGCCGAGGAGATCTGGAGCAGCGCGACAGAAAACGACAGGCCCGGCGCCGCCGGACTCAAACGGCGATTGCTGCGGCCGTGGGCGTCATGCTGCTGAGCTTGACAGTTTGGGCGATGATTTCCCGCCAGGAAGCCATATCGCGGCAGCTGGCAGCGAGTTCGGTGACTCAACTTTCGATCGACCCTGAGCAAAGTGTCCTCCTCGCCTCGGAGGCCCTTCAGACAAGAACCACATCGGAAGCGGAAGTTGCCTTGCGCAACGCGCTGCTGCATTCGCACGTGCGCAAGGTATTTCGCGGGCATACAGATTGGGTTAACGATTTCGCATTCAGTCCCAGCGGGCGGATGCTCGCCACTGCCAGTTCCGATCACACCGTTCGAATTTGGGACATCGCTGCGAGCAAGGAGACGACTGTGCTCCAGCATTCCGCTGAGGTTTCTTACGTGCGCTTCGCTCCGAAGGATGACACTAAGCTCTTGACGGTAAGTGGCGGCAAGACGCAGGTGTGGAACCTGGCCAGCGGTTCCGCGACATTCGAAGTAACCGGGAACGGAACTTTCTTTAGTCCGGACGGTACTCAGCTCATCACGATTGGTTCCGACGGCACAAAGGTTTGGGATGCAGCGACGGCCAAGCTCGTCTGGGAACAACGATCTCATCCGCCGGCTTGTGCCTCGTACAGCCCCGACGGCAAGACCATTCTCCTTTGCGTCGATGCCAGCGCGGAGTTATGGAAGATCGGATCGAAACAGCCTCTGCGGTATTTCGCGCACCAGGGCGGCGTCACCCATGCGGAATTCAATAAGGATGGGTCCCTGGTAGTCACGTCGGGCGAGGACCGGATGGCAAAAGTCTGGCAGGTTTCGGGAAACAAGAGCTGGACCTCAGAAAACTATCCGCGCAGCGTCATTTGGGCCGGATTCAGCCGCGAGACGGTTCCGTCTGTCCTGGCAGTCTCCGATAAAGGCGCCCGCGTCTGGACTTCAGAAAAGGAAATAGAACTTCGGGGGCACACCGATTGGGTTACAAGCGCCGACTTCAGTCCTGATGGCCGGTTCGCAGTAACGACAAGCCAGGATGGAAGCGCCCGGGTTTGGGATACGAAAACCGGTTTCGATGTTGCCGATCTTCTCGGACACACCGACTCGGTCCTTAAGGCGCAGTTCAGTCCCGACGGGAAATCGGTGGTCACCGTCAGCGCGGATCGGACGGTGCGGATCTGGGACATCACGGTCGGTGTGCAGTTGCTCGGTCATACCTCGTGGGTCACGAGCGCGGCATTCGATCCAGGTGGCCAACGCGTGGTCACTTCCGGCTGGGATGCCACCGCGCGGATCTGGAATGCTGAAACCGGTGAACTCCTGAGGGTCGATAAAGAAACGCAGAACTTGAACAGAGCGGCGTTCAGCCCCGACGGCAAGTTCATCGTCACAGTCGGAGTCTGGCCGGTCGGACACATCCGGAACAGTTCTACAGGCGAGTTCGAAGGTCTGCTGCCTGGACACGCAAGTGAGGTCTTCACCGCGGCGTACAGCCACGACGGAACGCGGATTGTAACTGCGGGCGGTGGGGACGGAATGGTGAAGGTCTGGAACTCGGCGACTCAAAAGGAAGAGCTCACGATCAGTCCCCACGGAAACTGGGTTACCAGCGCGATCTTCAGTCCCGACGATCGGTACATTCTCACAACAGGTGTCGATCAGAAGGCGCGCGTCTTCGAACTTGCGACAAAGGAAAGCGTTGTGTTCGAGGGACACACCGGCGTTGTATGGGGCGGAGCAATCAGCCCGAACGGTCTGTGGGCAGTCACAGCAAGCGGAGATATGACGGGCCGAATCTGGGAAACGCGAACTGGAAGAGAGGTCGCTGTGCTTCGCGGACATACGGCTCGTCTGACAGATGCCACATTCAGCCCCAACGGCCGTTTGGTCGTGACGGCAAGTGCCGACAAGACCGCCCGAGTGTGGGAAGCAGCGACCGGACGACTCGTTGTCGTGTTACAGGGCCACACGGATCTGGTTAGCAGCGCCAGTTTTTCTCCTGACAGCAAGAGAATATTGACCTCGAGCGACGATGGCACGGCCAGGATCGTCGAATGCAGTGTCTGTGAGTCGTCCGATAGAATGTTGCTCGACCTCGCAAAGACACGGGTGACAAGAGATCTCCCGCCGGAACAACAAAGCAGGCTAGCGCGATTCCTCCGGCGCTTCGGCGTGGCCTTGTAAAACGATGGCTCGCACCTGCTACCGAGCCGGTTCGAGCAACTCGATCGGGTTGCCGTCCGGATCTTCCAACTGGATTTGCCTGCCTCCAGGCCCCTCTTCCATCTGATTTCGAAAATGCAGACCGGCGCTCTTGAGAGCCTCAATCCGAGCAGGTAGATCCGTGACCCGAAGGATCACTCGGTTCCAGCCCCCAGGCTCTTGCTTTTGGCCATCTGGCATAGGCCTCGAGCCCGACGCGCCCGGACCGCTGAGAATTAATTTAAAGTCGCCGATGGAGACCTGGGCGAACGCCGGCGGATACTGCTGATCCAGCTTGAAACCCAGTTGTTGAGTGTAGAAGGCAATCGAACGGCCTACGTCTTTGACTTGATATCGGACGCCCCACAATCCCACGACGAGGTGCCTGCCTTCATTTCCAGATGCCCCCTGGGCGGCGGCATCTTTATCTTTCCCGGATTGGTTCATTCGGACCTCCTGGTCGTCCTTTGAAATATAGCCCGGCTTTATCTGGGCGAAGGGATTCACACCATCGCGGTCGCACTTAAACTTTCTTATGGCGTCCGCTCGAGCCATCCACCGGTAAAGCCGGCGCGCTTGAGTCCATTCACAATGTAGGAACATCTCCTCATCAGTTCACGCATCATCTCGGACCGGTAATTCTCGATCATCACGATGATAGGGCCTTGATTGATACCGAAGTGAAACCTGGAAACCCAAAAAGGAACACTTCCGGTTGTCTTGACAAAGGTAGGGTTGTACGTGGCTTTGAAGCCATAGGGATTGTCGATCCGGAGGTTCAATGAATTCATATATTCGATCGCAGGAAGAACGATGTCCGGTGCAAAGGGCAGAGAGGACACAACCGCCCAGGGCGCGAGTGTGCCGTCGTCAGGGCCGAACGGAACGCCTCGGGCGATGTAATCATGAAATCGTCTTTCGATTCCATCGATCACTCGCGACAGTTCTCCCGGCCCGTCACTCGCCGTGATTCCCCAGCAATGTTCTCGATACTTCTCAAAACGAAGCGGATTTGCGATTGCATATTGCCGCTGCACGTGAGTCGCCCGGCGGCTATTCTCGAAATAGTCGATGCCGTGACTGCGCATGAACGCATCCTGAACTTTTCGAAGATCCAGCCACACGTGCGAGAACTGATGAATAAACAGAGGACCGGCATAGAGGAATTCCAAGTCGTAAATGTTCTTCCACTGGAACGCATCCGTCCATGCGGAATAGCTTTCGGCCGGCAGAGGATGACTCGGAGACCCGAGACCGAGGACGTAAAGGATTAGAGCCTCGCTGTATCCCACCCACCGTGCCTTCAAAAATCCTGACTCCGGTTTCCAGCCGTTGGAAAGGGTGCGCTTTCTGCCGAGCGCCCACTTCCAATCGACTGCCTGATATAAAATGTCCGCCAGTTCGCGGACCTCGCGCTCATCGGGAACATTCTTGTCGAAATAGGCCGCTACTGTAAGGACACCCGCAAGCAACAGCGCTGTATCGATTGTTGAAACCTCACAGTTCCACACGCGTCTACCCGTCTTCATATCGAGGAAGTGATAGTAAAAGCCTTTGTAACCTGCAGCACGATTGCCCCGCGTACTGCCCGCGAAAAATCTAAGACAGTTGAGGGTGCGAGAAAGCGCCACGCTGCGTTTACAAAAGCCACGCTCGACCACAACTGGATATGACGTAAGGCAGAATCCCACTGCAGCGATGCTTGCCGGCCAACCCGCAGCAGTCTTGTCGGACACCAGGCCATTTTCCGGATTGATTTCATGGAGGAAGTATTCGAAGGACTCTTTTTGGAGCTCGTCCAGCGTACTTCCCAGACGTGCCCTTCTAGATGGCGATGACTTCCGGATTCTGCGATTGGTCATTAGGCACCTTTATCATCGCGCCGATAATCAGCTGCCTGCAACGCAGACACGACTCACCGAAAATCTCTTGCAAGACGGAAGCCCTTCTGAAGTTTCGCAGCACCGATGCAGTAACACGCACGTTGCCGTCGGAAGCGCTTGTTCAGCGGATGGATGGTTTTGAATGTTTATCGAAAAACTCAAAGACTCGTGGGGCACCGACGATGATGGCATCCCGATGTCCTCCGCCCGGTATCTCGTAATACTCGGAGGTCATCTTGAGCTCGCGCATTTTGTCGATCCATCGCCGCGTCTGCGCCACGTTGACCGACTGATCGGCGTCGCCATGAACGACAATCATGGGAATCTCGGTCGCGGATTCAAGGATGGATGGCGACAAACCGCCGGCAGCGGGCGCTGTTGCGGCAACGGCGGCCCACACATCGTGATACTTCGTACCTAAATAGAGCGCGCCCGCACCACCCATCGACTGGCCTAATAAATAGATGCGCTGGTCGTCGATGTTGAAATCCTTGCGTACCAGCTCCAGGACATTCATGACATCCTTCTCGCTCAGTTCAGCGAGATTGGGCGGTTGCGCATCCCGAGGAATACGGCTTTGAATTCCGTACCAGCCTTCGAGTGTGTATCCCATGGGGGCCGCAACAATGTAGCCGCGGTTTTGGGCCTCGTCGCTGACAAAGGCGAGCATCTGATCAGGCGCGACTCCAGCGCCGTGGAGGGCAACTACAAGGGGACTCTTGTTGCTCTTCTTGACCTTCGTCGATACGAACAGCGCGTATTCGATTTTTGTTTTGGTCTCTGGAAACACATAACTGCGTTTCTCAATGCGTTCAGCAGTGGCGCTTCTCGGTGCAGTACCACGGCGTTCGGCCCCTTCACCTGCTCCACGACGCTGGCCTTCCGCGCCACGGCGCGCCTGGCCGACGGCCGCCAGAGAGGCGGATGTCAGGAGGAAAAAACAAACCAATACTTTCGCTTGTCCGCGCATATTGAGCGAACGGTATGAGATTCAAGTGGCTTTGTCAAAGTAGGCGGGAGTGTGTAGCAGGAGTAGAAGCGCGCAACACGATCTGAAGCCACGCCAAAGTAAAGCGACTCTCCGGCGTGGCTCCGTACTTCTGTCTTAGATCCAGATAACTCCTAGACGTTGAGCCACCATAACACTTCCCTACTTACAGAATTTTCTGCTTTGGGCCTGCAGGCGTCCGTGGTGCAGCGCACTTGGCTAGAATGGGGCGCCATGTTACGGAAACCGAGCGCACAACGCAAAGCCTCCGATTTGACGTAAGCCTCATACCGACAATTACTTACAGTCTGTGGATATTTATGGCGAATCCTGTGGAAATTCGGTGCAAAACGCGGGACGAGCTAGTGCCTTCGCGGAAACCCGCGTCCCACGGGCAAAAGAGCACGCCACCGCCCAAGGAGCCTGTTGAAGAATTGTGGATAAAGAACAACCTTTGAAATATCAAAAGCAA
>Ga0068859_100003199_pt1 | contig 16677 bp, 9 predicted proteins | sample KBSSwiS22_FD_66585 | JGI IMG/M metagenome (GOLD analysis project Ga0068859, IMG submission 66585) | Switchgrass rhizosphere microbial communities from Kellogg Biological Station, Michigan, USA - KBS Switchgrass S2-2 | ecosystem: Host-associated > Plants > Roots > Rhizosphere > Soil ...
GCAACTTCAGTGAGACGGGGACGAAAGGCGTTGATGGAGCCAGGCCTTCGCGATGGTCCACTCGCGTTCCACAGTCGCCGTCGACAGGTCGAGCGCCTGCGCGGTCTCGTCGATGGTCAGCCCGGCGAAGAACTTCAGCTCAACGATCCGGCACAGGCGCCCGTCGAACGAGTTGAGTTGCGCGAGCGCCTCATCCAGCGCCACGACGTCGATTCCCCTCATTTTGGCCACCGGCGTCGCATCGTCGAGGCCGATGATCGTGACCCCGCCGCCGCGCTTCCCCGCAATCCGGCGTCGCGCGTGATCCGCGAGGACCTGGCGCATCACGCGCGCGGCGAGTGCGAAGAAATGCGTTCGATCGTGAATCGTCGTACACGCCCGATCGACCAGCCGAAGATAGACCTCGTGCACGAGCGCGGTCGCCTGCAGCGACTGCGAAGGATCAGTTTTGAGACGCCCGCGCGCGAGGCGGCGGAGCTCGTCGTACACGATGGGCAGGATGTCGTCCATCGCGGCTTTGTCGCCTTGTCGCCATCTTTGGAGGAGCGAGGTGATTGCGTCGCGCCGCGGTTCGGACATCTGGTCACGTCAACGGCCGCGAAATTCGGTCATCCAGATGTTGCCGATCATCTCTCCCATGTTGAACACGACGCGATCGCGCGAGGCCGCCAGGCCGCGGTTCGTCGGGCCGATGTTCCCGATCGACAGGCGTGCGCTGTGCGCGTGATGAATCGCGACCGGCGGTCCAACGGCCCGCATCGTCTCGCGCTGGAGGCGTTGGGCCCACACGCACCACGAACCATCGCGGTCCGACTCGTAATACAGGACGTCGCCCATCGGCGACCACGCAGACCCGTCTCCTCTCGCGATCTCGACCCAGTCTCGTGATAGCGCCGGCCGTCCGGCGGCGTCCACCCTAGCAACAAGCAGTCGAGCGCTGCTGCTGCCGTCATCCAGCGGCTCCCAGAAGGCCAGCCATCGTCGGTCCGGGGAGAAGGTGACTTGGAAGATATCGTGCGTGGGATGTCCGAGCTCGGCGACGCGCTCTCCCCGTGCGACGTCGTACAGATGATTCGGCTCCAACAAGGGCCAATGCGCCGGGTCGTACCACAACTGAGTCCCGTCCGGCGACCACCCCCACGGCCAGCCGGATCCTTCCTTCGCAGCGCTCGGCAGCTCGCGCAATGGACCGGCGCGCACAGTCCCGTCTGGAGCGCGATTGAGGCCGACAACGAACGTGGCTGCCGTCATGCCGCCGCCGTCCCGGCGCCAGAACGCCAGTTTCGAACCGTCCATGGAGATCACGGGCCTCATTAGCGGGTTGTCCGGTGAGGGTGGTGACACGAGGGGAACATCGCGTCCTGTGCTCAGATCGCGGACCCACAGCTCGAATTGGCCCCGCCGATTCGATGCGTAGATCAGCGTTCTGCCGTCCGCTGTCAGAGTGGGATGCCCGTTCCAGGTGGCGTCTTGCGTCAGCCTGACGGGTGGGGTGCCAGGCTGCGTTCCGTCCTCCGACAGCGCCACCGCCCACAAATTGTAATTGCTCACTACCGTGGAGAACGCCAGCCGCATCGCGCCGCCAGCCGTCGAGACCGAGCCGAGTCCTTCGATGCCGGCCCCGGACGTCAGCCGCTCGGGTGCACCCGTGATTTGCCAGTCGCGATCCGAGAGCGTCACAGCCCAGTGATTGCGGCTGTCGCCCGATAGAGCGGCAAATACGATCCGGTTGTCCGGCAGCCATCCAACAGGTCTCGAATCGCCAAGCCCATGCTGTACGAGTGAATCGCGATTCACCTTGGTGGCCGCGCCCTCCAGCGGCGTCACCCACCAGTCGCCCGCTTGATCATCAACAGTTTCGAATACAAGGATCAGCAAATGCGTGCTGTCAGGCGACCAAGTCGCCGCTATTGCAGTGACGGCCGTGGGTTGGAGCTGACGCGGCTCACCGCCGGTGACCGCCACAATGAACAGTTTGGCCGCGGCGAGCTGCTGACGGCCGGCGCCATCGCCGCCCGCTTTGAAACCTGTGTTGTACGACGTCCACTTGCCATCCGGCGAGAACGTGGGCTCGAACCCGCCAGCCGCCAACAACGTCGCCTCGCCGCCGAGCGCCGGCATGACGTAAATCCCGCCGCCGTCGCGTTCGGAGCGGAACGCGATCTTCGTACCGTCTGGCGAGAAGGCCGGTGTGCGCTCGTCGGCGGCGTGCCGCGTGAGCCGGATCGGTTCGCCGCCAGCCACTTGCCGAACCCAGATATCGAGATTCCCTTCGCCGGCGCGATCCGACGCGTACGCCACGAGCGTTCCGTCGGGTGACAGCGCCGGATCGATCGTGAGGCCGGAGTCGGAGGTCAGGCGTGTCAGTGTCCCGGTGGGACCGATGGAAGCCGAAACGGGCACTGCAGGCCGCTGCGTCCATACGATGATCCCTGCCGCGGCGACCGCCAGCACTACAGCAGCCGTTGCCCAGATAGCGAATCGCGGCGGAATCGGGACCACGCGTCGGCCCTGATCGGGACGGACTGGCTCGAGGACCTTGACGATGCTCAACAATTCGATTCGCGCCTCGCCGATGTCACGCAGCCGCTGTCGCCCGTCCTTCTCGAGGCAGCGACGGAGCAAGTGCCGAACACTCTCCGGTGTACCGCTCGGCAGCGCGGACCACTCCGGCTCGCGTTCGAGAATCGCTGCGATCGTGTCTGAGACGGTCGCGCCCGGAAACGCTGCGCGTCCAGCCAACACCTCGTAGAGGACGCACCCGAAGGCCCAGATGTCGGTGCGCTTGTCGACCACATGACCGCGTGCCTGCTCAGGGCTCATATACGCGGCCGTCCCGAGAATCATGCCAGCGCGGGTGCCGTCAACCGTCATCGTCGGCGATTGCGATATGTCGGGACTGGTCGTGTCGTCGTCGAGCCCCGCCTTCGCCAGCCCGAAGTCCAGGACTTTCACCACACCCGCCGGCGTGATCTTGACGTTGGCTGGTTTGAGATCTCGATGGACGATCCCCTTGTCGTGTGCCGCTTCCAACGCATCGGCAATTTGCGCAGCGATCTTCACGGCCTCCACCATCGAGAGGCCCCGTTGCCTGCCGAACCCTGAATCACGGGCGCTTCGAGCAATCCGCTCGGCGAGCGTGTCACCCTCGACCAGTTCGAGCAGCAGCGCGGGCGTCGTGAGAGGTCCCGAGTCGGCCGCCGGGTCCTCGACGCCGTAAATCGCGCCGATGTTCGGGTGGGTGAGCGCCGCGAGCACGCGCGCTTCGCGTTCAAACCGCGCGAGCCGCTCCGGATCGCGAGTGAACACCTCCGGCAAGATCTTGATAGCGACGTCGCGGCCCAACCTCAGGTCTCTCGCCCGATAGACCTCGCCCATGCCGCCCGCACCGAGGCGGGCGACGACCTCGTACGCGCCGATTCGCTGCCCTTCGAGGCGCAGCCTTGGTGATTGGGGATCATTGGGTGGTTCCTGCGATGTTTCGAGGAAGCTGCCAGCGCGCTCGTTCGAGTCGAGTAGGCCCTGAACCTGCGCGCGCAGCTGATCGTCGCCGCCGCAGGTCGCGGAGAGATACGACGCGCGCGCCTCTGGCGGCAGGTTCAATGCCGCCGCGAAGATTTCTTTCACTCGAGGCCAGTCGTCTGGACGCTCTGACATTGAGGTTGTGGGGCGAATTATAGTCGCCGTGGCCCACCGAAGCCCATCACAGCGAGCCAGTAATGGAGAACCATCGCCGTGCAATTTCCTGCAGCTTCACTAACAAAAGCGTATCTGTGGAAGCGACGCGACGCGGCGCATGGCGGCGCGTCGAGGCGAGAGCCTGGTTATTGTGAACGGGCCTGCCGCCCGCGACATTCAAATGAGCGTTCAGACCTGTGCTCAATGGTGGGCAGGGGTCTAGCTTGGCCACCCGGCAAGTCGTCGGAACAACCTCGCCCCGCTAGCGACCTAAGCGAGTATCCACCGCAGGAAAAGAATTTTAAAGACGAGAGGTCGGGAATAAATTCGATGTTTTCGCGGTCCTGACAGGGTGATGGTGGCTGAAGGCAACCTATGGCGTTGACGTGCCCTGTTGACCTCGACGTGGCGACTCTCCGGGACGAGACTCGAACGATGTATGCGCGCGTGGCCATGGCGCCTGCCGGCGACTTTCATTTCCACCGCGGACCCGAGTACGCAGCTGCCAGGCTCGGATACGACCAACACGAGCGTGCACAACTCCCCACAAGCGTCACGGCGGCTTTTGCCGGCGTCGGAAATCCACACGCAATCGGTCAGATCGAGCCGGACGCCGTCGTCCTCGACATCGGATGTGGTGCAGGGATAGATTTGCTCCTCGCGGCTCGACGTATCGGCCCCAACGGCCGCGCGATCAATATAGATATGACAGTCGCCATGCGCGAGCGGGCGATGTCAGGCGCTCAGTCGTGCGGCCTCACGAACGTCGATGTCCGGGACGGCGATGCGATGAATCTGCCAGTCGAGGACGCAACGGTCGATGTCGTGATCTCGAATGGCGTACTCAATCTCGTACCAGACAAAACGAGGGCTGTCCGCGAGATCGCACGGGTGCTGAAAAGTGGCGGGCGCGTACAGCTGGCGGACATCGTGATCGGCGAAGTACTGCCCGACAGCGCGCTTCGAGACATCGACCTGTGGACGGTTTGAATTGCCGGTGCTCTGCTGGAAGCAGAGCTCGTCGGCGTCTTCGCGACTGCCGGTTTCACAGGCGTACACATTCTCGGCCAATTCGATTGCTTCGCCGGAACGTCAAAGGAACGTACAGCTAAACGGTACGGTGTCGTTGGAGTGAATCTGACGGCAACCCGGTTGTGATCGCGTGGTCGTGCTGCGCGTTCGGCGATAGCGCCGACCAGCACTTCAATGCAGACAAGGTTGCCAAAGAACTGGCGCTGTACCGTCGAAAGGGCCCGAGACCAACGACCGCTCATCGAACACGCGCTGCAGCTCGCAAAAACCGGCTTCGCGATGTCGTATCCGAGGAACCGTTGGTTCGTGAGAGCCGGTATTTGGTTCGAGAATGCGATGCGCCGTCGTCGCGGCAACTCGTTTCGCGCATTTGTCCATCCGCCTTCGGAAATGACGCGGATCGTGGAAAGGGCGGGGTTCGAGCTCGCGAGTCGACGACGTACGCCAGCGTGGTCAACTGATGTTTTTGTGAAGCGGTCCTGAATCCTGCGCTCTCTAGAGTCTCTCGATCGTCAGCGCAGCGTAGGTACGCTCGAGATTCGCGGTGAGCCGCTTGAATTCATGGAGATCCCGCAAGCATTCCAGATACGGATCGATCCGAAAAAATGGCCAGCAGGGAAACCCAGCTTCTACCGTGCGCTCGAGCCAGGCCATGGCCTTGTCTGTCTCTCCCAGTGCTCCATAGATACAGGCGATCTCATGATACGTGTGATGGGTATGGCCGAACGAACGCGGCGAATCCAAAGCTTTGCGGATGCATTGAAGCGCCATCTCCCTCTGGCCGCGGCGTGCATGTAACATGCCCTGCGCGCCGATGTTGAGCGGCTCGTCGGGCCACTGTTTCAAACACGCCGCCACTCGCTGTTCGGCAGCAGCCAAATCTCCCGTGTAGAGCGCAGCGGTCGCGTAGCCGTGAGCATCGTACATGCTCATTTGCCTTTGGGGGAGCTTGCTGGCCTCGACTTCCAGACGCGCGAAGTCTCCGCTCGTCAAGTAGAACCACCACAGATTTCCAGTCTCTGCCTTCGGATTCGACCGTTGCGCCCGTTCGTGCGCAATGCGGCACTCCTGCAGGCGACCGATGTGCCAGCAGATCGTCGCCATCCGGTTATGGGCCCGTTCCAGATTCGGCTGCGACGCCAGCACGTGCTCTAGTTCAGCGATGGCCACGGCATGCTGGAAATTCCTCGCCGGGCTCCAGAGAATCCAGGCCTTGGCCAGGTGCCCCTCTGGCAGATCGGGGTCCAACGCCAATGCGCGTTCGCAATGGACTTCGGCCCGGTCCACCCAGCCCTGCCCGGGCTCGAATTCGAAGTCAAGAATCATCGCCACATGGGCAAGCGTTGCGTGCGCGAGGGCGAACTCCGAATCGCGCTCGACGGCTTCCGAGAGGCGCCGCACGACGGTCCGGAGTCTTTCCGCGCTCTTGGAAAAGCTCTCTTGCAGGCCGACGATAAATGCCTCATACGCACGAGGATTGCTGCTGTAGCGATCGCGTGATTTCCGCGCCACGGGAACGAAGCGGCTATGCAGGGCTTTGATGACGTGCCGTCCTACCTCGTCTTGCACGTCGAACATATTTTCGAGATTGAAATCGTACCTTTCCGAGAAGGTCACCTTCTGGATCGCCGCGTCGAAAAGCTGCAACGACACCCGCCAGCAGCCGCCCAACTTTTGTACGGTCCCCACCAGAGCATGACGAACTCCCAGGTCGCGGCACACGCCCGCCGGGTCGCCGCCAGCGGCGTAGTTCAGAATTTTCGATGTCGGCGCGACTGCCACATCGTCCAGGTTTGCCAGCATCGTGATCAGTGCGTCTGCGAATCCGAGCGACAGCGACTTGCCTCCTTCGACTTCGCTCAGAAACAGGAACGGGAGTACGGCAATCGACGTAAGCGCGTTTCCGGCCGCGGCTTGCGCTGCTGGTAAAGGCGGCGCCGTGGATCGGCCTGACAGCGCATCGAGGACGGCCAACGCGGTTGGGTACCGTTCTGACGGAGCCTTTCGTAGCAACTTCAGCGCAATAGCTGCGACTTCTTGGCTTGCTGTGGAGGTGGAAACTATTTCCGGCGACTCATCGTGCAGAATCGCATGTAGCGTGTCCACATTTGTGGTGCGACGCCAGGGATGCCTTCCCGTGAGCATTTCAAAGAGAATGATCCCGAATGCGAACAGGTCGCTCCGCGGATCCAGCGTCGCTCCCCGAATCTGCTCTGGAGACATATAAGCCACAGTCCCCACGATTTCACCAGTGAGACTGTTGTCGGACGACTCCATGCTGTCCGTGCGCAGGAGATCCGTCGAAGCAATCCATTTGGCGAGGCCGAAATCCAGAACTTTTACTTGGCCGTCCGCACGAATCATCACGTTTTCGGGCTTCAGGTCACGGTGCACCAGACCGACGCTGTGTGCAGCGTCCAACGCTTCCAGCACCTGTGTTGCGATCCTGAGACCCTGCTCGAGAGGAAGCGCGCGCTGAAACCAGTCTCGCAGCGTCTCGCCCTCCACCAGTTCCATGACCAGGTAATTCGACCCGACGTCGTACAAGGTACAAACGTGCGGATGATTCACAACCGAGATCGCACGAGTTTCGCGCTTGAAACGCTTGTTCGCGGAGATCTTGATCGCCACTTTTCGGCCAAGACGTGTGTCGACGGCCTGGAACACCTGCGCCATGCCTCCCGCCCCAATCAACTTTTCGAGTCGATAAGGCCCAAGGAGGTCGCCAGGGACGGCCTGTATTCGCGCCGCGTTTCGATCTTCCAGCAAGCCCGCGGCGACATCGCCAGGCGTCTTCTCCAAGAAGCCGCTCCCCGCTGCGTCTGCTACCAACATCTGCTCCAGCTCGCGGCGAAGTTCGTCGTCTCCGCCACACGCGTCGGAGAGGAAGGCTTGGCGTGCTTGAAGATCGAGGCGCGAAGCCACCTCGAAAAGCTGCGTCATCAACCCATATCGCTCCTCAGGCGTCACGACGACCGAGTTCCTTGTGAAGCCAAGCCTTGGCGGCGCGCCAATCCAGCATGACGGTCTCAGCAGATACGTTGAGTAGATTCGCTGTCTCTTCTATCGTGAATCCTGCAAAGAAGCGCAGCTCGACAACGCGCGCTTGCCGCGCGTGAAGTTGTCCTAGCCGAGTCAGCGCTTCATCCAACATGATGAGGCCTGTCAACCGTTCATCGGAGACGATGATTCCCTCCTCAAGGGATACGCTCGGCACAGCGCCCCCACGCTTGGCCGCGTGCCTCGCGCGCGCGTAATCCACCAGCACGTGTCGCATGGCTTTCGCGGCGACACCGTAAAAGTGCACGCGGCTGTTCCAATGTTTTTCGGAATCACCCGCCATCCGCAGCCAGGCTTCGTGGATCAGCGCCGTGGTCTGCAGCGTGTGACCTGGATTCTGGCCGCGCATCTGATGGCGGGCCATCTTGTGCAACTGCGCGTACACAAGAGGCATCAGCTGCTCTAACGCCGTCTGGTTGCCACGGCTCCATTCGTTGAGTAGTTCCGTGACGTTTGGCTGCATGCGTTCGGCTGGATGACCGCAGAGTATACGCCACGCCCGGCATTACAGGTTTTCCGCAAACGAGTCGATCGCCGCCGGCGTGATGCGATCGACCCATCAGGGAATATCCGAGCCGCTCCGGCATCGCGATCCCATCTCGAAGTGGAAATCGCCCTGCGGGTTGGCCGCCACGCGCTGGAAAAATCGCTCGCTATAGATGGCGTAAGGGGGCGGAGGAATTACCTTGCGCAGTTCATTGGACAGCTAGGGAGCCGCCTTAACCTATCGCCCCAGGTTCAGTCGAGCACCCAGCATCACGCGTCGTGGATCGATGAATACAGTTGCCAAGCCGAAATTCGGGCTATAGAGGTTGTCCGTAGCGAGCCCCTCTTCAGTGGCTTGGTTGAACGCGTTCAGCACGTCCAGGAGTAGTTCGACTCGTCCGAGGCCACCGACGGCCATTGACTTCGACACCCGCACATCCACCAACGTCTGCGACCGCAGGCGTCGCGTTCCGCGCGGCTCGAGCAGAATGCGCTGGTCGCCTTGCGGCAACAAAATCTGGGCGCTGGCCGCCCATGGTTTACCGGAGTAGTACTGCAGGTTGCCAGCGACGTGGAGCCCGATGCGCGGCACTTGCCAGAATGAGGCAGCGCGGAACATGTGGGGCCGATCGTTTGGCAGCCGACCGGTGGCGTTGGTCAGGCTGTTTGGATCGCGGCCGAAGGTCCCCCCACCGAGAGTGCTACTGAATTGCGGATCGGCGGCAGCACCGCCGCTCGAGGGCTGCAGACCGTGGGTTCTCGACCACGTGTAGGAGGCAAACGCGTGCCACCCGTTGGATTGGCGCTTTTCAAAAGCTGTGACGAGGCCGCTATACGTCAGTGAGTAGTCGTGCTGGTTGGTCAAAAGGAATCGCCGGCTCGCGGTGCCGTTCGTCAGCACGAGGACCGGCACCACCTTGCCGTCCACCATCGTGCGTGTCTCCTCCCGGTAGATCCCGCCGGTATCCGTCCAGCCGATGAAGTCGCTGCCGTTCTTTCTGACGTAGGCGATCGCTACCGAGAGTCCGCGACCGAGCTCGCGATCCACACCTACTGAGTACTCGTCCGTCTGCGGTGCCCCGGTCTCGGGGTCCAGGCTCAGATTGGTTTTGGGATCGACCACTGACACGAGGCGGGTATACCCGCCAGTGGCCAGGTCGAAGGCCATGGTCGTAATTGGAGTTTGGCCTGGGTGAATCGGTGCAAGCTCGCCGGTCAGCACACCCTGATGGAACCGCCCGTAGCTCGCTCGCAGCATCGTGCGTCCGTCGGCGGTGAGCTTCGCTGTCACGCCGAGGCGTGGTGACCAGACGTTCCAGGTATACAGTGTGCCAAGACCCATGACGGTTGCGTCCGTTTCACCTCCTGTGAAATCGCGGGCGGGCAGGTCGGGGCTGATCGCGCGGCTGTGGTCGAACCTGATGCCGGCGTTAATGGTCAGGCGATCTCCGATGGTCATCGCCTCGCTGGCGAATGCGCCAGTCGTGATGAACTCGCCACCTGGAGTGGCTGGATCTCGCGAGACCGACTGGAATGGCTGGCCGCTGCTGTCGATGTATCTCACGCCAGTGGGGATGATTCCCAACGCATCGTGATGGCCCTTCTCCGCTTGACCGCCCACTTTCCACTCATGGTCGGCACCGAATAGCCCGGGACGGTAGTGCGTCAGCGTCACTTTCGCAGTCGTCCGGCGGAGGTTGAGGTCGCCGAAGCTTTGTGGGCCCCCGCTCGACACACCAGTAATGCGATCGAACCGATTTGGCGTCGTGATGCTGCCGCTGGCCGGGTCATTGTGCTGCGAGAGCACGAACTGGCCCACACGGGCGTCCCACAGAGTGTTGCTGGAAGGCGTGTGCGTTATATGCGCAAAGGTCGTCGTCGGCACTCTTCCGTTGAGTCGCAACGTCGTTTCAAACGGCGTGACCAGCGTCGGCCGCTCGGGATTGACCCAGAACTCGTTATGAAAGCTCGAGAGCAAGCGCAGACTCGGCGCGATCTGCCACGTCAGCTTGGCGAACAGCTTGTCCTGTTCATATTGTCTCGGGAACGCAGGGTCCGTGCCCGGCTGACTGTCGTAGTCGCGAAGGAACTGATATCCCGCGAAGAACCATACTCGATCGCGCACGATCGGCCCACCGAGGTTGGTGGTGAAGTCACTGTATCGTTCGCGCTCGTAGCCGCTCTGCGGCTGCGTTCCGTTTTGGACTGGAAGGACGACCGGCTGCGAGGTCAGGCCGGCGCTCTGCCAGTAGTACGACGCGTCGTATTGAAGAGCGTTGCCACCCTGCCTGGTGACGACGTTGAACACCGCGCCTTGGATGTTGCCGAACTCGGCGGAGGCACCAACCGTCTGCACCTGCACTTCCTGAATGACGTCGATACCGGGTTCGGCTACGGCCCCGCCGCTGCACGGACAGGTGAAATTGGTGCCGTCAAGCAGGAAGGCGTTCTCGTTGACGCCCGATCCGAGCGTCGAGACGCTGTTGCTGGTGCCGCTCGTCGGCGAGGTGGGTGAGACACCGGGCGCGACTTTGATCAAGTCGAACAGGCTGTAGCGCCTTCCGGGAATCGCTTTGATGTAGTCGGCGGCAAATCGCGTCTCGAATCCGCTGCCTCGCGCCTCGATGCGCGAACCCCCCGCGACCTCGATGGCCTCGGTGACAGCCGCCACCGTCAGCACGACGGAGCGTTCAATCGTCGCTCCGGCTCCCACGACAACGTCCTTGTCATGGTGCGCGACGAACCCCGGCATCTCGATTTCGAGACCATATAGGCCCGGAGGCAGCGCCTGGAATCGCATTTGGCCCTTTTCGTTGGTCGGGGATGTCACGGGCCCCCCAATGAGAGCCGGCGAGCTCACGGTTACGAGAGCGCCCGGAAGGACACCACCTTGCACGTCGCGAACTGTGCCGATCAGCGTTCCGGTGAGTCCTTGCGGCAAGCCGGTTCGTGGCAGCAGGCAGAAGAGAAGAACAAAGAGCGAATACCGCCTTAGGTTCATACCGAATCCCCTCGTCCTATAACGCGCAGTGGCCGCGCAAATTCCCTCAGAGGGAGAGTTCTGGCCCGTGGCTCCTGGTGCGGAGATCATGGAATCGTGGGGCGCGTGGCCGCGCCGAGCCTCACGGCAACGGTACGCGGTACAGGTTCCGTTGCGTCGTCGTGCGGTAGAACGCATAGACATCCGGTGACCGACCGGGCACCATCCAGGCGTTCACTCTCCGCGCGCCCGGGAGTTTGGCGATCTGCTCCTCGGTAACGAATCCTTCCGCGGGCACTGCTGGAAGTGCCTCTCCTGAGCGCAGCGGTACGAGATAGCTGCGGTCCTCAGGGACGGGGCCCCCCACTATAGACAGCCGGGTGCCATCGGATGACCAATTTAGCCCGACGGAACTTCCGATCACGATCGGCGACGCGCCATCCAGCGAGAACGCAAACCACCGTGAATTCCATCCGAGAATCCATCGGCCATCAGGCGATACCTCGCCGAGCAGGGCGATGGGTTGATCGCTCACTCTCTGCAGGCCACTGCCATCGGCGCGAACTCGATAGATAAAAGTCGCCGCTCCTTCGGGACGTCGGAAGTAGATCGTTCCGTCAGGTCCGAACCTCGGTTGGCGTGCCTCGATATTTGGAACCTGTTGCGGCGGCAGTCTTCGATCCACTCTCGCGAGCCACAACCGGGATCTGCCATCCTGATCACTGGCTTCCATCACCAGTTGCTGGCCATCGTTTGAGATGTCGTAGGCAATGGTCTGCAACCCTGGGCTCAGACTCTCGGAGCGCGTCGTCGTCAAGTTGGCAATTCGCAAGTCACCCGGCTGTGGGTAGCTGCCAAGTGTGTTCACGACTCTGTAGAGAAGCGTCTGTCCATCGCGTGTGAATCGAGCGTCGACGGCGCTACCCTCGAGTGAAACCTGCCGCTCTTCGCCGTTATCGTGAAGCCAGAGCGACATGCTGCGCAGCGCTACGGCTGTGACCAGAGAACGGCCATCGGGAGACACGGCGATGCCTTCCTCTTCGGTCGGGCCCGAGGTCACCTGCTCCGGTTCGCCATCGGGAAACCGCTGCCGCCAGACATGATTCGTACCCCCCGCGTTGGAGGTGACATAGATCCATCTCCCGTCTGGAGACCATGCGCCAAACGTGCAACCGGCATCTGGGGGTCCCACCAGCCGACCGGAGGACGATCCATCCATGGGCACAACGCGGCACGGAGTCCACACGTGGTTCTGGTCCATTTCGACCAGCAGGACCGACTGTCGATCAGGTGAGACGTAAGACAAGTGCGCCATGCCCTGTGTGTGTTCGGGCAAGTAGATATTTCGCCGGCCCGCGTTGTCCTCTGCGGCCGACACGATTCCCATGTGAGGGTTCTCCTTCATCTCGGAGAACAGGAGCTGTCCGGGACCCGTCCAGATCAACCCGGAGGCGTTCTTCCACGTCAGTTGCGGCGTTCCTCCGAGCACGGGAACCGTCCATGTGCTCCAGCCAAATTGGGGATCGACGGTGGTGTACGCGATCCGCTTACCGTCGGGCGAAAACGTCGGGCTCATCTTTGGAAGCTTGTCGTTCGTCAATTGAACTGGCTCCCCATCTGGAAGCAGCTTCACGTACACCTGACCGAGCGCAAAAGGAACGATCGAATTCGATTGACCGCGAACGAACGCGACTATCCGGCCGTCCGGTGAGAGGGCCGGATGGATGACGGAGTCAGGCAGGTTCGTCAACTGGACCCACTCCGAGCGGTCCGCCAAGCGCGCAGGCGTCCTGAGCCACACTCCGACGCCGATGGCGACAACCGCGATGACGGCCGCCGCGATTGCCACGATGCGCCATCGATTCCATCCGCGCTGACATCGTTCGATAGTGTCGCGCGCCTCGGCGATGTCCTGCAGACGACGTGAGGCATCCTTCTCGAGGCAGCGGCGAAGCAGATCGCGAACGCCGGCCGGTGTCGAGCCGGGCAGCGCTTTCCAGTCAGGATCCCGCTCCAGAACGGCGGCGAGGGTATCGGTGACGGTGTCTCCCTGGAACGCCGTCTTTCCCGACAGCATTTCGTACAGCACGCATCCGAACGCCCAGATGTCCGTGCGTTTATCGACCGACGTCCCCCGCGCCTGTTCAGGGCTCATATACGCGGCGGTGCCGGCAATCAAGCCGCCGCGCGTGGCGTCGATGACCGTCGGCGCCTGCGTGAAGTCCAGCCCCGGACCCTCGCCCGTCACGACCTTCGCGATGCCGAAGTCGAGCAGCTTTACGACGCCGTTGCGCGTGATCTTGACGTTGCCCGGCTTGAGGTCGCGGTGGGTGATGCCCTTCTCGTGTGCCGCCTCGAGCGCATTGGCAATCTGTCCGGCGAGCGTAAGCGCTTCCTTCAGTCGAAGGCCAGGCGGCGATGATCCGGCCACGTCCGCCAGTTTCTGTGCGAGCGTTTCTCCTTCGACCAGTTCGAGCACCAGGCCGCGCACGCCGTCGCTTTCTTCCAAGCCGTGAATGGCGGCGATGTTCGGATGGTTGAGAGCGGCGACTACTCGCGCTTCGCGTTCGAGACTTGCAACGCGGCCGGCGTCCGCGGTGAGGGCCTGCGGCAGCACCTTGATGGCCACATCGCGTCCCAGTTTTGTGTCGTGCGCCTGGTATACTTCGCCCATACCGCCCCGGCCGAGAAGTGACCGCACTTCGAAGCTCCCGAGCCGCCGCCCGACGAGCAGGGCACTGACATCGCTGACAGGAACACTCACGGCCGCCATTGGACCGCCGACAAACTTGAGGAACTCGTTCGTCCCGACTGGTTGGTCGAGCAGCGATTCGACCTCGAGTTGCAGGTCGGTATCACCGTTGCATTCGCGGGCCAAAAACGCCGGCCGATCCACGGGGACCCGCCTGCGCGCGGCTTCGTACAGTGTTTTGACTCGATCCCAGCGCTCAGGCGTCATCGCACCCATGCTCTGCTCCTCTTAGCCGCGGTTGACTACTCCAAAGCAAAGCTGACGGTAACAAGGGGGGACATTGGCGCTCCGCTCGTAAGATGAGGTCTTTAGTAACGGGTCAGGGCTATGCCAGGTTGTTCTCTGATTGAGTTCACGTAATCAGCGCCAAAAACCTGTAATGCCGGGCGGGGCGCGCCGCGGCGGCTAACGCGCAGAAGAGCGGAGATCTACCTCACATGGTGGCGGCGAAGCCTTGTTACGCCGGGAGGACTGGCCTATGCTCACCCATCTCACATGACCGACAACCTTCCGCTGCGATCAGGCGTCACTGAGCTCCTCATCGCGTGGAGCGACGGCCGCCGTGACGCGCTCGAGAACCTCATACCGCTCGTCTATGAGGACCTCCGGCGATTAGCCGCGGGGTACATGCGGCAGGAGGCGGCCGGTCATGCGCTTCAGCCGACGGCACTGGTCCACGAAGCCTATGTGCGGCTCATCGATCAGAAACAGGTCAAGTGGCGCAATCGAGCTCACTTCTTCGGTGTGGCGGCCAGCATGATGCGCAGGATTCTGGTCGATCACGCCAGACGACGGCGCGCCGAGAAACGCGACGGCAACCGGGAGCGCGTGACGTTGACCGACAACGAGGTCGCCGCAGAAGGCCCGCGTGAGATCGATGTCCTCGCTTTGCACGAGTCGCTCGAACAGCTCGCAACGTTCGACCCGCAACAAGAGCGGATCGTCGAGCTCAGGTACTTCGGGGGACTAACCATTGAGGAGACTGCGGAAGTTGTCGGAGTGTCACCCGCGACAGTCGTGCGCGAGTGGACGATCGCCAAAGCGTGGCTGCGTGCCAATTTGTCGCGACCGTCACTCTAAGAAGAGTGAAAATCAGCCCGCAGCCGTGATCGAACATGTGCGCGTCACGCCCAGATCACGATCAGTCGTGTTCTGTTCGACTAGCGACGAATCCGTGGGTTCGACCATTGCCGTCTATGTAGGCCCCCACGATGTGACCGCGCGAGTTGATACCAAACGCCCGCGTTGTAGTCGCCCCCGGGTAGTCCACGGCTCGGAATCTGAGCTTCGCCCACAGAAATCCATGAAAGCCAGCTGCATCACGGTACACACCCACGACATCGCCGCTCGGATTCACATCCCAAGCAGCTGTAAAGGTGCTTCCTGGCACGTCGAACGGAATGAAGGTGCCGCCAGACAGGAGATAGGCTCGGCCTGTCATCGTGTCCATATCGGTATAGAGCCCCACCACCAACTCCCCGTCCGGTGTGGCGCCGTTGTTCATCGACGCAAACGCGCCGATCTCCGCGAACTCGGTGAGATCCTGGCCGTTCATGGCGATTCCGCGCATGGTGGTCATCAAGTCATTGTCGTGCCGGCAACCGAGGATCAAACCCGTTGACGTGATGCGCTGAGGAATCGTGTTGGTGTGCCCTGGAAAATCGACCGGACTGAACTCTCCGTGACGATTGCGCAGGTAGCCATGGAAGTTGACTGCTGGTTCACCGGCCATTCTATACGCGCCGACGACGTCTCCCTGGGCGTTGATGCCGCGGGCGTCCGTGTATAGGGCGCCCGGATAATCGATCGTGGTAATGGTGCCCTCGCTGAGCACATAGCCGTGCGTCACCCCTGCTTGAACATAAAACCCAACGATGTCGCCGCGGGCATTGATGCCTTGTGCGCTCGTGAACGTTGCTCCGGGCACGTCGATGGAGGCGTAGTGTGCCGCCGAATCGTCTTTGTTGTTGGTTGCGGAGACGATCGATTCGTGTGCTATTCCGTTCAAGCCTGCGACGAGAACAGTCGTGAAAGCGATCGTGGACCAGGTGTGTCGACCCCTCATAAAGTGATCCTCCTTGCCCGATGCGCGCAGACCGCGCGTAAATCACCTCACGGGGATCGTCACTGAGCTAAGCTACAGAAACCGCTGCGCAAACACCGACGGAAGGACCAACTCGGGCGAGCGGAACGGCGGAGTGAGGGGTGCGTCATGAATCCTGAACGGTGGGAGCGGGTCAAGCGGTTGTACGACGAGGCCCAGGCACACCCACCCGCGTCTCGTGAGGCATTCCTGGCGCGGGCGTGCGCGGGGGATGAGGCGTTGTTCCGTGACGTCCAGACACTGCTCGATCAGCCGATCGGCACAGACGATCTCCTCGCGGCCCCGCACGCCCCCGCGGCGGCCACATCGCTCATTGGGCGGCGGCTCGGCGTGTATCATCTTCAGGCGCTCCTGGGGCGCGGCGGCATGGGTGACGTCTATCGTGCCCGTGACACGCGGCTCGAGCGTGACGTCGCCATCAAGGTCCTCCCGCCGGCGTCGACCGCCGCTTGCGAACGACTCGCGCGGTTCGAGCGCGAGGCCCGCATGGTGGCTGCACTCAATCACCCGCACATCGCCGCGATTTACGGCGTCGAAGAAAGCGAGGGGGTGCGCGGCCTGGTGCTCGAGCTCGTCGAAGGCGAC
>Ga0068859_100003203_pt1 | contig 16665 bp, 10 predicted proteins | sample KBSSwiS22_FD_66585 | JGI IMG/M metagenome (GOLD analysis project Ga0068859, IMG submission 66585) | Switchgrass rhizosphere microbial communities from Kellogg Biological Station, Michigan, USA - KBS Switchgrass S2-2 | ecosystem: Host-associated > Plants > Roots > Rhizosphere > Soil ...
CGGGTGCCGTCGGGGCTGGTGCGGGCGGCGGGCAGGTCGAAGTGGGTGATTTCGACGGTGGTGACGAGGCCGGCCGGGTCGGCGTGTTCGACGAGGTTGCCCTCGGGGTCGTAGCGGTAGGTGTCGGTGGCGCCGCCGGGCAGGGTGCGGGAGGTGAGGCGGCCTTCGGACGTCCAGGTGTAGCGGGTGATGCCGCCGAGCGGGTCGGTCAGCGTGACGACGCGCCCGAGGGCGTCGCGCTGGTAGGAGGTGGCCGCGCCGAGCGGGTCGATGACGGTGGTCGGCAGGCCGGCCGGGTCGGTCTCGACCTGGGTGACCTGGCCGAGCGCGTCGACGACGGCCATCAGCCGGCCTCGGTCGTCGTGGACCTGGCGGGTGCGGGTGCCGTCCGGGCCGAGCACGGCGGCGAGGTTGCCGCGGTCGTCGTACTCCCGTTCGACGCGGGCGCCGTCCGCGCCGACGGTCACGACGGGCAGGTGATGATCGTTCCAGGTGGCGGTGAGCACGGCGCCGTCGGGCCGCCGCTGCTCGACCAGGTCGCCGGCGTCGTCGTAGCGGTAGTGCATGGTGCGCCCGAGCGGGTCGGTCACGCTGGTCTGGTTGTCGAAGGCGTTCCAGGTGAACGTCGTGATCCGGCCGAGCGGGTCGACGCGGCGTAGTGGGCGTAGCCGGTCGGTGAAGTGATGCTCGGTGACGTGGCCGAGCGAGTTGGTTTCCCGGGTGATGCGGCGGGTCTCGTCGTAGGTGAGCGTGCCGGCCAGGAAACCGCCGGAGCCGTCGGTGCGGATCACGCGGCCGGCGGCGTCGTAGGTGTAGCGGTATTCGGTGCCGTTGCGGTCGGTCCAGCCCACGATGCGCCCTGCGGTGTCGTAGTCGAACCGCAGGGCCGCCCCGGAGGAGTTGTAGACGTGGGTGAGCTGGCCGGCGGCGTCGTAGCCGTAGCGGACCAGTTCCAGGCCGGGGCCGCCGTCCGGGTCGGCGAGGCGCACGGCGGTGACGAGGTTGTGGTGGGTCTCGAGGTCGAGCTGGTAGCCGCCGGAGTGGGAGACCTGCGCCAGGGCGGCGCTGTCGGGGTCGTAGCCGAACTCGACGGTGTTGCCGCACCGGTCGATGACCGCGGCCAGCGGCAGCTCGACATCGCGCTGACCAGCGGCGGGGATCGCGAACCGAAATGTCTGTCCGCCTGCGGCGTCGAGGATGCTGTAACACCCGGCCTCGTCGAGGAGCAGCTCCAGGCGCGGGCCCTGCTCGGGCGGCACGGCCGGCCCGCCGGGCACCGGGTGAGGAAACGCCAGCAGGACGCCGTCTGGGGCGGTGTAGCAGACGCCGTGCTCGTCGAGTTCGAGGCGGGCGTCCAGCGTCGAGGCCCAGCCGGGGCCGAACCAGCGTCCGCAGGTGTAGGCCGACTGGTAGGTCCGTGCCAGCGCCCAGTCCAGGACGCCGGGCAGCTCGACGTCGGTCTGGGTGAGGATCATCTGGCCGCTGGCCAGATCGATCGGGTCCCGGCCCAGCACCCGGCACCGCGCCGACCGGGCGAACGTGTTCGCCCGGGTCAGTAGCGGGCCGCGGGCCGACTCCGCACCCCGCAGGCCGGCCGGCGTCGCCGAGGTCAGGCCCCGGCCGAGGCGGCCCAGCGACCCGCCGACGCGGCCGAGCGTGCCGCTGACCAGCCGCGTCCCGCGACCTCCGACCCGGACCGCGGACGTCAGACCCTTCAGACCCTTCAACCCCGGCTTGAGCAGCTTCCCACCCGGAATCAGGGTCGCGGCGTTGAGCAGGACCATGCCTAACGAGCCCTTGCCTTCTCGCCATTTCGCCACGCTGTCGCCGAGCACGACCATCCCGGCGCCGAACGCCAGCGCCCCGAGAACCACCGCCGCCGCGCCACCGGTGAACACGACCGCCGCCAGCACCCCGGCGACCAGTGCCACGGTCCCGCAGAAGCTGACGAACTTGTCCCACGACGTGAACGGCGCCTTCGCGAAGTCCCAACCCTTCTTCCACCACGGCTTGTTCTTGATGCCGCTGTCCTTGAGCGCCTCGTCGATGCCGTGGGCGCAGGTCGTGGCGGCGCCGTCGCGGATCGTCTTCGCGTCGTGCGCGAGGCGGGTGGCCAGGGTCTGGTCGTGGCGGGCGTCCTGGCCCCGGCGGGCGACGACCTGCACCTGGCCGGTGATCCCCGGCGTCTGGGCTTCCAGGCCCGCGGTCGCGGCGGCGATTGAGTGGGGGCTGAGCTCGTCGTTCGGCCACAGCAGGTGGGCCCGGTCGGGCGGCAGCAGTGAGATCACCTGGGTGAGGGCGCCGTGGTAGCGGACCTGGGCGTCGAGGCCATTGCGCAGTGCTGTGCCGGACTTGGTCTTCGCGTCGGTGAGCGCCGTCGCGTAGGTGTCGAGCGCGGTGCCGGCGCCGCGGTAGGCCCTGGCGAGTTTCGCCAGCTGGTCGGGCAGGTCGCGCAGCGTCTCGGTGTAGCCAACGGCGTAGTCGCCCCGCATGGCCAGGTCGCCGCCGCCGGTCGCGATCGCGCGCAGCCGCGTCGTACCACCTTCTGCGGTCGTCGCGTGCAGGCCCAGCCGGGTCGCCAGCGCGCGGACGGCCTCCGGGTCGCCCGGGGTGGGATCGGCGGAGAAGCCGACCGCCTGCCAGTCGCTGCTCATCCGCGGGAACTCCCAACCCCTGCACGCCGCACTTTCAACACCCAGGACATCGGCCATCACCGCTGGCCAGAAGAAAAGACCTGGACAACCGGGTATCCCCGCCGTCGGCCGCACCAGCGCTGACCGGTGAAAAGCCGCACCGGCTCACCAACCGGCAGACTAGCGCGACTCGGAGCCTGTTATCGGTGTTTGAGCTCAGCCATTCCAGCGGACTGATCAACGAGTATGAACGGGCCGCCTAAAGACCCAGGTCAACCCCGGTGGCGCAGTGCAGTTCTGGCATCCCAGTAGCAGGCGCACCTTCATTCCCTGGCTTAGTCGCCAGTGTCTTAGCTGGCAGTGCCTGACCCATCATTTGGTGTTCTTGCCATGAGTAACGCCGAGGGCGGGAACGGCGAGGTGTCTGGATCATCGGTCGGGACCGTGCGGAAACGCGCCTCCACGTCGGTGGACCTGGGCGGCGCTGAATGTGTGCTAGTCGCAGCCATGATCGTGCGCCATCAGTCTGTGCTGGGCATGGTCTGATCGCGCCGCCTGGTCTCGTCTGGTCGCCGTGTTGCTGACGTGCGTCGGGGCACGGCAAAACGCGGGCTTGGACCGCTGTCCGCCAGGACAGGGACTGCTTGCCGGGCGTTCGACCTCGGTGCCTGTTCCGGGCGAGCTTCTCGACGTGTCAGAGCCGGGCTGGCCGGCATATCCGGTCTGTGGTGTGGTGATGGCGGGGGGTGGGCCGGGTGCGGTGCTGAAAAATCGGGTGATCGGTTCTGCTTGTGTCGGTATGGTCGTGTTCAGCCGGTGCGGTCCAGTGGCCGGTCTGCTTGGCCTGGCGCTTTCGCGTCTGCGTCTGTCTCGCGTCGTGTCCCGTGATGGAGGTCGTTTTTGCAGCCCGCTGTGACGATTACGCCTGTGCAGTTGCCGGAGGTGTTGTTGCGGGTGGCGACGGTGCGGCCGGTGCATGTGTGGGGTGCGCCGGGAATCGGGAAGTCGAGCCTGGTGGAGGAGTTCGCGGCCGCGGTCGGGATGGACTGTGTGACGCTGCTGGGTACGCAGCTGGCGCCGGAGGACCTGATCGGGGTGCCGCGGATCGTGACCAGGGCGGATGGTACGGACCGGTCGCGGTTCGCCCCACCGGAGATGATCGCCCGTGACAGTGCCTATGTGCTGTTCCTGGATGAGCTCAACGGGTCGAGCAGCGAGGTGCAGAAGGCGTTCTACTCGCTGGTCCTCAACCGGAGGCTCGGCGGTTATGAGTTGCCGGCGGGGTCGGTGGTGATCGCGGCGGGGAATCGGGCGACGGATCAGGCGATTGTGCGTCCGATGAGTTCGGCGTTGGCGAACCGGTTCGTGCATGTCCATCTGCGGGCTTCCGCGTCGGACTGGTTGCGCTGGGCGGCCGGCGTGGGCATTCACCCGTATGTCGTCGACTATGTGCGTAACCGGCCGGATCATCTGTGGGTCGCGCCGCCGAAGACCGAGCAGCCGTTCTCCACGCCCCGTTCGTGGCACGCGCTGTCCGACGTGTTGCGCGCGTGGGGGCCGCAGATCAGCTACGACCAGGTCGGGATGCTCGCGCACGGCTGTGTCTCGGCCGAGCACGCGGCGAGCTTTCAGGCGTTCGTGCGGATCCGGGAGCATGCCTACGACCTGGACGCGATCCTCGCTGGCGAGCTGCGCTGGCCGTCCGGCCCCGGCGACGGCGATCTGCTGCATTTCCTGGCGATGAGCCTGCGCGCCCGGCTCATCAAGGAGTTACCCGCCAGCCGGGTCGGCGCTCCGCCGACCGCGGTGCGTCTCGCGGTGCGGGCGAAGGCGCTGCTGGTCGAGCTCGCCGAGATCTCCGTCGAGGTCGCCCAGCTGGTGCTCGCCGGCGACGACGACGGCAATCCGGTGCTGCCGGGCTGGTTTCTCACCGAGACGGTTCGGGACCTGCCGCGGCTGGTCGCGGCCCGGACCTCCCGGTGACCCGCGGCGCGGGTCGCCGCGGCCGGGCGGGGGCCGCGACGGGCCGGGATCGGCTGGCTGCGGCCGCGGTCGAACAGGGGTGGCGCCGCGTCGAGCGCCACCCGCTGTTCCGGCCGCTGGCCGTCTCCTCACCCACCCGTGCCGATGCCGGGGTGGTTCCGGCGGATGGTTGGGCGGTGATCTGGTCCAACGGGCGGATCGGCGTCCATCCGGGTCGGCTCGCCGATCCGGACGAGTGGGCGTGGGTGTTCGCGCACCTGCTGCTGCACCTGGGCCTCGGTCACGCCGATCCGGAGCTGACCGGCAGCAGCCCGCCGCCTGGGGGTGGCTCGCTGGACGTGGCGCATCTGGCCGCCTGCGACGTCGCGGTCAACCGGTTCCTGGCCACGTTGCGCCTGGGCCGCCATCCCGACAGTGCGCAGGGTGCCCCCGGCCCCGGTGACTACCCGTCGGCCGACGAAGCCGCTCTCGCTCGCCAGTGGCGCCGGGACGGTGTTCCCGAGCGGTGGCGCGGTGAGGGTGTCGCCGGACACCGGCCCGACCTGCGTGCCGCGCCACCGGCCCCGGTACCAGCCCCGGCCTGGTACACCCCGCCGGACTTCGCCCAGCGGTTCGCCGCCGGGCTCACGGCGGCGGTCGGCGCGGCGATCGACGTCGCCGGTGGGCTGCGGACCAGCCTGGAGGCCGACCTCGGCGCGCTGCCGCTGTGGGAGGCGGCGCGCCGCTGGTTCGTCTCGTCCTACCCTCTGCTGGGCGCGGTGTTCTCCACTCTCACTGTGGTGGCCGACGCCGAGCTGGCCCAGGGTTGGGACATCGCGATCGCGGCTGTCTCGGTCGAGGCCGGCGAGGTCTACGTCAACCCGCTCGCCCGGCTGAACGGCGCCGAATGGCGGTTCGTCCTCGCCCACGAGGCGCTGCACGCCGCGCTCGCGCACCCGGCCCGGCTCGGCGGCCGTGACCCCTACCTGTGGAACCTCGCCTGCGACTTCGTCATCAACGGCTGGCTCGTGGACATGGCCGTCGGCGAGCTACCCGAGGGCAGCCTCTACGACCCGAAGTTCGCCGGGCACAGCGCGGAGGCCGTCTACGACCGGATCGCCACCGAAGCCCGCCGCTACCGCAAACTCACCACCCTGCGCGGCCACGCCCGGCGCACCGCCAGTGGCATCACCACCACCGCGGCCTCGGGCGCGGCCGGCAGGGGAGCGGCCGGCCGGGGCGGTCCGGTCCGGCCGGCCACGCCCGGCAACAGCGGGCACCGTATCGGCCAGGACGTGGGCGGCGACCTGGTCGGCCCGGCACCGGGCAGGCCCACACCGGCCGACCGGGCGGTCGACCTCGACGAGCTGCTCCGCCGCTCCCTGACCTCCGGCCTGGCCGCCCACCAGGCCGCCGCCCGCGGCCTGCTGCCAGCCGGGCTCGTCGCGGAGATCCGCGCGCTCGCCCACCCGCCGATCGGCTGGGACGTGGCACTGGCCCGCTGGTTCGACGAACACTTCCCCGCCCTCGAGCCGACCCGCTCCTACGCCCGTCCGTCGCGCCGTCAGGGCAGCACCCCTGACATCCCCCGGCCCGGGTACCGCCGTGCGGACGAGGTCGTCGTGCGCCGCACCTTCGGCGTCGTGCTCGACACGTCCGGGTCGATGAACGCCGAACTGCTCGGCAAGGCGCTCGGGGCGATCGCCTCCTACGCCGCGGCCCGCGACGTCCCCGCGGCCCGGGTCATGTTCTGCGACGCCGCCCCCTACGACGCCGGCTACCTCGCCCCCGACGACATCGCCGGCCGCGTCAAGGTCCGCGGCCGAGGCGGCACCCGCCTCCAGCCCGGCCTGAACGCCCTCGAGAAGGCCGTCGACTTCCCCGCCGACGCACCCGTCCTCGTCATCACCGACGGCCAGTGCGACGTCCTACGCATCCGCCGCTCCCACGCCTACCTCATCCCCACCGGCACCCACCTGCCCTTCACCCCACGCGGCCCGGTCTTCCGTGTCCACTAGAGATCGTCAAGAGCGCGGCGCGGGAAAGGATGCCGAGGACGTGGACGCGCTTTCCGTCCTGGCAGCGTTCGGCTCGACGGGCCGGGCCGGGATGCTCTTTCCCGGTGCTCGGCTGCGGGAGGTCGCTGCCGCCTACGGCATGCCCTGGGACATCGGCCGGATCCACAGACGCCGCCGCTGGCCGCATCTGTACTCCTACGGCGACGTCGAGTTCGTCGTATGCCGCTGCCGGATCATCACCGCCGTGGCGGTCCAGACCTGGCGAGAGACCATGACGTGGCCGCCACCCACCAAGCCCGGGCAGAACATCACCCTGCCAGCGCGGCCGACGTTCGCTCAGATGGTCGAGGCTTTGGCCGCCGTGGACTGCCAGTGGGAACGGCTCGAACCGTCGGCGGGACAGTGCACGCTGCGCACACTGCCGCAACAAGTCGACTTCACCTTCGCCACCGACGAAGGAACCGAACCAGTACTCCACGCGGCCAGCACCTGGTCGCAGAACCACGACTGCATCCCCGCCACGGATGTCGCCAAGGCCTACCCCGACGACTTCCCCGCCGAGCAGATGTGCAGGCCTTCCCATTGAACGTCACGCAGAGTTACCGTCATTGAGTGTCGAGTGGACCGGCCGATGCCGTGGTGTCAATAGCCGCAGGAGTTTTCACGGTCCATGCCTGACGCGCCATGTCGGTGGGTCACGGCTTCTGCTGGGCGCTTCGATACCACCGACACCGGCCCTACGCGCCGACACTCCCACTGGCGTGCCGGCGGAAACCCACGCCCGAGGAGGCCAGGGGTCTGTCGGACCTGCCCAGCGCCTCGGCCCGGACGCGTCGCGGACCTGACTGTCTGGCCGCCCGTTCGCTCAGCTCAGGTCTTGAGCTCGCCGACTGACCACGGACCCGCAAGCGACGATCACAACCGAAGGATTATGAGTCCCTTTTTGAGCCGGCTTGCGCATCTGCCGTGGGGTGACGCGGGCTGCCGGCAACGATCGCATTGTGCTGCGGCGGCTCACCCTCAGGCCTGAGGGTCGGCTGGCGCGATCGTGGCCCGTGCCGGTTCGTGTCGTCGACTGCGTCGCAGTTCGTCCCCGGTTTGGCCCCGGTCGATCATTGCCCCAGATGGAACGGTGATCACGGTCCGTCACGGGTCAAGTGGCCGGATCTATGGCGGATCGATTCCGTCAGCAGGCTATCCAAGGCCGGCAGGTAGGTCTGCACCAGGACGTCCGCGCTGCTCCGAGCAACCGTGTCACTTCCCAGGCATCTCAGCCTGGATGCACCGGCCGATTTGTCCGGTGATCGGCGTGGTGAACGAGAAAGTGCCCTCTGACCTGGGACGATGGGGTTGCTGAGACCAACATCCATCCGACAGGTGAGGGCACTTCCGAAGTGCGATTGTTGCATACCCCATCGAAGATCGATCTCCGGTTCGACGACCCCAGTCTGGTCGCCACCGCCGGGCTGGTGCCGGTGATGCGCCTTGCCGAGCGGGCCGGCCTGCCGGACCTGGTCGGCGAGCACGTCCGCCTGCCCGCCGCGGCCGGCTCGGCCGGGGCGAACGCGGCGGCGAAGGTCGGCTGCCTGGTCGCGGGCATGGCCGCCGGGGCGGACAGCATCGACGATCTGGCGCTGCTGCGCCACGATGCGCTGTGGCCGACCTGTTCAGCGGGATCCGTGCGCCGTCCACGCTGGGGACGTTCCTGCGGGCGCTGACCTGGGGCAACGTCCGCCAACTCGCCAAGGTCAACCGGCTGCTGCTCGCCGAACTGACCCGCGCGACACCGCTGCTCGACCAGGCGAGCACGTTGGCGTTCGTCGACCTGGACTCCTGCCAGCGGCGGGTGTTCGGCCCCGCCAAGCAGGGCGCCGCCTTCGGCCACACCAAAATCGCCAGCAAGTCGGTGTTCGTCCGCGGCCTGAACGCCCTGGTCGCCACCATCGCCACGCCGACCGCGGCACCAGTCGTGGCGGCGACCCGGCTGCGCGGCGGCAACGCCGTCTCCGCCCGCGGCGCGGCGTCGTTCACCGCCGAGACGATCAGCACCGCCCGCCAGGCCGGCGCCACCGGAATCATCGTCGCCCGGATGGACTCCGGCTTCTACACCGCCACCGTCGTCGCCGCGGCCCGCCGCGCCGGCGTCTTCTTCTCGATCACGACCCCGCAGAACACGGCGGTCCGCGCCGCCTGCGAGCAGATCGACGACGCGGCCTGGACCCCGATCCGCTACCCACGCGCGATCTGGGACGACGACCTGGGCCAGTGGATCTCCGACGCCCAGATCGCCGAGACGGTCTACACCGCGTTCGCCCACACGAACACCCCGGTCACCGCCCGGCTCGTCGTGCGCCGGGTCAAGGCCCTCAACCCGAAAGCCACCCCCGGCCAGGGACAGCTCTTCGAGACCTGGCGCTACCACGCCGCGTTCACCGACAGCCCGTTCACCCTCGAACAGGCCGAGGCCCAACACCGCGACCACGCGATCATCGAACAGGTCAACGCCGACCTGATCAACGGCCCGCTCGCCCACCTCCCCTCCGGCCGGTTCACCGCCAACGCCGCCTGGCTCACGCTGGCCGCACTCACCCACAACCTGCTGCGCGCCGCCGGCACCCTCGCCTCGCCGTTCCACGCCCGCGCCCGCGGCGCGACCCTGCGCGCCCACCTGATCAACATCCCCGGCCGGCCCGCCCGCCACGGCCGCGGACAGATCACCCTGCACCTGCCCGCCGGCTGGCACGCCGAGAACGCCCTGACCAGCCTGTTCAACGCCATCCACGCGCTCCCACCCGCCCGCGCGGCCTGACGACACACAGCCCACAGCCCGACGCACCCGGTCAGCACCACACCCCCCAACCCGGCCCAGGACCCGGACAAGCCGCCGAACCGAAAGCGGCCGACCAGCCACACCCACAGACGACTACCGAAAGTTAACAATCGCTACAGATCAACTGGAAAGGAGAGGGAATCCCGTCGGTGCATCCAGGCTCAGGGACAGCGGCAAAACGTCGAGGTCTGGCATTTACCTCGGCCCTGCCTGCCCCGCCCCAGGATTCGCGGGGAATCCACGATCCAGCCAATCGCCAGCCGATTACACGCCAGGGAGGACGACATGACCGTCAACGCAAAACCACAGGTCACGCCGCACTCCAATCGGATCGACGATCACCTGAGCCGCCCGATTGCAAGTCGGCGTTTCACGTGTTTCCTGGTGCTCCCGCATGCCCGGAAATGACGATTGGTCCACGTCGCGGCCAAAATAGGTGTCGGGCTGGCCTTATGGATGCCGCCTAATGCCGGGGCGTCCGAACACACAATGAGCACACGCCGCCCGAACCGGGTGTACCGCGCCGTCGCCGTCGACGGTCGCGGTGCGTAGGCAGGGCCGTTTCTGGCGACATGGCGGAGTTGTGCGGAAGGCACTTGGCCTGGGACGCTCCGTCTATGGGGGATGAATCTGGGCACCGGCCGCTTGATAGGCCGGACGGCGACCAGAAGGACACGTCGGGACCAGCGGGCGCGGCAGACAGGGACGTCGAGCTCCGGCCGCTTGCTCGCGGGCGTGGGCTGGGGTCCGCTTCACGCGCCGCCGCGGGCTCGGGTGGCGGGGCGGCCGGCTGGTACGTGGAGCGGATGTGGGCGGTGCTGCGGCTGGACCTGCCCTCGCCCGAGTTGCAGGAGTTCCGGCGGATTGTCGCCGTCGAGGACGGGCTCGCGGAGGTGGCGTTGTCGATCAGCGTGCCTCGGCCGCCTGACGCGACGACCGGCCCTCAGGACCTCGGCGTGGACGTCGTGTTCGGCGGACGCATCGTGCGGGTCGACCGGCGAACAGACACCCTTTTCTCCCCGGTGCTGCGACTGCCGCAACCGCTGGGCGTTGAGGAGCGGCACGAGTTCGGATGCGTGTATCAGGTGCCGCAGGGGCAGCCGATAGTGCCGCGCTACGCGATGAGCCCGATCATCCGCTGCGACGCGTTGGATCTGCGGGTCCGGTTCCCTCAAGGCGCCGATCCTAGGGTGCAGCGCCTCGATGGGCTGCCGCTACGCGAGGTCGAGGATCCCGCCGTCGACCTGCCCGCCGTGCCACTGGATGGAGCGGGCGAGGCCTCGGCGCGCTTCGGTCACCTTGCCCTCGGCTTGTGCTACGGCCTGCGCTGGTCCTGAGTAGGTGGCGTTGCATGCGAATGTCGGTGTCTAGGCGCTTGGGTTGCACGCCGGAGCCAATCGGGACGGCGAGTTCGCCTGCGATCAACCGCCTCTCCGTACGCAAGGGGCCACCGGCGCGGTGAGTAAGAACGTGAGCCGCTTCAGGGCCAGACATTTGACGGTCGAAGGCCTTGAGTCTTTGCTGGACGCCGGCTCCGGTCCGCGGGATGGCTGTCGGCGAGCTGATGATCGCTATTGGCATTGCCCTCGCCACGTGGGGCCGTCCGCGATCGTTCCCTGCATTGTGAAGCCAAACCGGCGCAGTCGATCATCGCCTGCGCGGGCGAGAAGGTCCGCGAGCTGGTTGGCGGCCCACGTATCGCCAGCAGCGGCGCGGGCGCGTAGCTCGTCGTGATCGCCGGCTTGGACCAGCAGGTCAACAAGCCGCCGGGCTGCCCAGGCGTCCTCGGCGTCCGCGAGAGTACGCAGCTCGTGGCGATCACCGGCTTGCGCGAGGAGGTTGGCGCGCTGGCGAGTTGTCCAGGTGTCGTCGGCATGGGTACGCAGGAGCGTGACTGCATCGCGGTGGGCGTCGGCTTGGACGAGCAGGTCGACAAGCCGACGTGTCGCCCACACGTCGCCGTCGTCTGAGCGAGCACGCAGCTCGTCACGGTCATCGGTCTGGACAAGCAGCTCGGCGAGCCGGTCGGTGGCCCAGGTGTCGCCGGCGTCGGCACGGGCACGCAGCTCCTCGCGGTCACCGGCCTGAACTAGCAGGTCCGCCAGCCGTCGCGCTGCCCACATGTCGCCGACGTCGGCACGGGTACGTAGCTCCTCGCGGTCACCGGCCCTCACCAGCAAGTCGGCCAGCCGGTCGGCAGCCTGGCTGTTGCCCGCATCGGCATGAGTCCGCAGGATGGTGATCGCGTCGTCATGGTCGCCGGCTTCGACGAGAAGGTCGGCAAGTCGGCGAGCGGCCCAAGTGTCGCCTGCGTTGGCGCGGGCACGTAGCTCGTTACGCTCATCGGCTTGGGCAAGCAGATCGGCGAGCTGGCGCGCGGCCCAGGTGTCACCGGCGTCGGCACGGGCACGCAGCTCGTCGTGGTTGCCGGCATGGGCGAGTAGGTCGGCGAGCTTACGGGCTGTCCAGGTATTGCCGATATGGGCACGCAAGACGGTGATCGCTTCGTCACCGCGACCTGATTGAACAAGTAGGTCACTGAGCAGGCTGGCGGCCGAGGAATCGCCAGCGTCGGCGCGAGCGTGTAGTTCGGTCGTGTCCTCGGATCGGGCGAGGAGATCGGCGAGTCGCTTGGCGGCCCAGGTGTCACCAGCGTCGGCGTGCACGCGCAGGACCGCGATCGCGCCAGCGCCATCGCCAGCCTGGACAAGAAGGTCAGCAAGCTGGCGGGCAGCCTGGCTGTCACCGGTGCCGGCCGCCTTGTGGAGCAAGGGGATGGCAATGCCGTACAGGTATCGACCTGCTGCCGTATCGGCGATGCGGCGGATGTCTTCGGGATCAGTGAGGTAGGCGCGCAGGGCGTTCCAGAGGCTAACGGGTATACGAGTCCGGCTGCGGGTGTGAGTCGCGTGCTGACGAAGGTAGTCAGCAGCGAGGTAGCCGGTGAGGGTTCCCATGCCGGCGCCGACCGGGGTGAGGGTGCTGGTCGAGCCGTGTAGGCGGCGGGTGTTGTGGGCCAAGGCCTGTTCGAACCAGTTGACGGGTGCCTCGGCTTGCTGGCGGGGGGTGCAGTAATCGACGGCGGCGGCGCGCAGCAGCTCTGGCGACAGCGGCATGCGGGCGCCGAGACGGCAAGCATCCAGCGCGGCGGTCAGTACCGCCTTTGCGTAGGGCGGGGCGGTAGTCAGGTGGTTCAGGAGCTCGGGTGCAGCGGCGAGGTGCTGCGGCAGGCTGTAGCCGTCATCCAGCGCAAGACAGGTGGCGATCTGAGCGTCACCAGCTGCCGCGGCGGCGCGGGCCCGGCCGGTTTCGCCCGGGGAGAAGCTGGTATTGAGGCTGATCAGTTCAGCGAGGCGGAGGACCTCGCGTGCATGCCGGTGGGGATCCGGTCTGTCGGGCTCAGGCGGCAGCGTGTAGGCGTCGTAGAAGCTCGGCCAGATCGTGGCGATCAGTACCACTGGCCCCCGCCCGTCCAGCAGCCCGCGCAGCGCCCCCGCCTTCAGGCTCTGGTCACCGTCGAGATAGTTCTGGATCTCATCGAGCCAAACCACCAGTTGGCTCGGCTCCAGCGCAACGAGGGCTGAGACGGCAGCCGGGTCAGCGGGGTGGACCAGCCACCAGTCCGGCAGTTCGGCACGCACCGCCTCGTAGGCGGTGCGGGTCTTGCCCACGGACGAGTCTCCGATCAGCAGCACGAACCCGCCACGCTCCGCGGCTGCAACGAGTTTGGCCCGAACGCCGTCGGCCGCCTGGTCCACGTCGCGGGGCACATAGGCGGGCAGGTCCCTGTCCGCCATGCCAGGCACGCGGATCGGCCGGTGAACTCCCAGCCAGTACGGGTCAGCGTCCTGCACCCGCCGCCAACCCGCCGACGGGCCACCAGACGGCCCAGGAAACCGTGGCGGGATCCGGGCAGCCTCGGCGTGTGGGCCGCCTGGAAAGGCCGGGGGAAGCTCGGGTTTGCCCCGTACGCCCGCCACGGCCGTTAGCAACCGCGCCCCGGCTTCCTCCTGGTCCAGACCAAACAGATCGACACCGACCAGCTGGCCCAGAAACCCTGGCACAGGACAGTCCTCAACCCGCGCCACGACCAGCCGGCGCTGCGCCCCAGTCGGATCGGCGGCCCACGCCACCTGCCACTGCGCGCTCTCCGCCGCCGACGTCAGATACGCCGACGACATCACCGCGACCATCCGTGCTGACACCGAGAGCGCCTGCTGCGTCTCCTGAACGAGGTTCGACCCGGCAGCGAAATCCCAGGCCCGCAGCACCACACGATGGCCGCCGCCCTCCAGCTGCCAGGAGATCCACTCCGCCCACGCCCGGTCAACCCCTGCGTACGACACGAAAACATCCGCACCGTCACTAACGTGCGCGTCGACCGGACTGTCCACCCCCGTTGCCACGTCACCAGGCTCCCACGAATCCGATCTTTAACGGACAGTGACGCCGAGACTGAACCCGGGCCGGGACTGTTTCAAGATCGGCTCTGTCTCACATTCCGTCACCACCCAAAGTGGAACAGAGCCGGACAGCGGGCGGGCTCTGTGTCACAGTCCCTTGCACGCGGGGTCTGGTGAGACGATGTCGGCGCGGAGATCGGTCCAGGTCGCTGACGCCGGGGCGGTAATCGCCGCTGGCCGCCGAGCCGCCAATCCACAGTTCACCCGACCCAACCCAACGCGGCCAGGCGATCAGCGAACGTTTCCACGACGCCCGACCAGACTGGCACGACGACATTGTCGTCCGCCGGAGGTGTTCCGGTACGCGATCCGCTTGCGGCCGGTTTCAGTCGCCGCCAACGCTGTGGTGTTGAGGTACACCGCCCGGCCGAAGCTCGACGAGCTCCTAGCCTTCGTCCGTGAAGGCGACACCGTGCTGGTGCACTCCATGGACCGGCTCGCCCGCAACCTCGACGACCTCCGTCGGCTCGTGCGAGTCCTGACGGGCAAGGGCGTCCAGGTCGAGTTCGTCAAGGAGAACCTCGTCTTCACCGGCGAGGACTCCCCGATAGCCACGCTGCTGCTCTCGGTCATGGGCGCGTTCGCCGAGTTCGAACGCGCCCTCATCCTCGAACGCCAGCGCGAGGGCATCGCCGCGGCCAAACAGCGCGGCGTCTACACCGGCCGCAAACCCGCCCTCGCCCCGACCAGGCCCACGCCCTGCGCGCCCGCGCCGCCGCCGGCGAACGGAAGTCCGACCTGGCCCGAGAGTTCGGCATCAGCCGCGAGACCGTCTACAGCTACCTACGGACCACCGACCTCACAGCCGCCACCGGCTGAGCCGACCTGGAGTCGTCGGCCGCCGTGCTTCGCGCGCAGACGACTTCGACACATCGTGTGCGCCCGGACTCGCCTGCACACCAGCACGAACGCCCAGCTCAGCCATGCACACGAATTCGGACATCGACACCTGGAGTGATCTTCAGGAAACGAAGGTTTTATGAAGATCACTTGTTGGGTGACGCGCGGGTGTAGTTGGAGGTAGCCGTCGGCGGCTGCGCCCCCATGCCTCCTCACGTACTCAGCGAGACAGCGACTTCAGCTCCGCTCGCCTCGAATGTGACCCGTTGCCTGTTCCTCCGGGCCTTCACCGCCTCGATCTGTGCTCTTGTCACCTTCTCCGGCAGCACCGTCCTTTCGTCGATCCGAGCATCTCCCTGGCCGAATGGCCCACCTGCGAGCCCGGCAGCGCTCAGGCCTTGAGTGCTGGACAGATCGACACCGGACAGGTCGGCGCCAGATAGGTAAGCGTCGGTGAGGTTCGCCCACGCCAACCTGGCATCGCGGAGATCGACCCCCTCCAGGTTGGCGCGGGATAGGTTGGCATCGGACAAATCTGCGGAGCTGAGGTTCGCACGCTCCAGATCGGCGCCAGACAAGTCGGCGCCAGACAAGTCCATGGCACGGAGATCAACGCCGGACAGCTGTGCCGCGGCCAGCGGGAGGCGGTGATGTCCTTTGATCCTGCAGAGCAGACGGACGGCGGCTCTATGTTCCTCCCGCGCGGTTGAGCGCGCCGCCTCGGTCAGGCCGCTGCGCGGTACTCGAACCAAGTCCCCGAGAACGGCGACGACTTCCTCGACCACGTCCTCCCTGATGGGCTCCGTGATCGCGGCGCGCCCGAGAGCTCGAATACCGGCGAGCCGCGTAACCGACGTCGACGCTGTCACTTGATCAAGAGCGGCGGCGAGGATGGCGGCAGGATCGGGCGGTGGGCCCAAGGTGACCGTTGGAGCGCCAACCATCGCACCGCCGGGGAACGCAGACCGCCCCGGAAAACGAGCCAGGCGCGGCAGAACCTGCAGGCCAACGGCGTAGAGCAAGCGGTCCCGGGCGCGGTCTTCGTCGAGATCGAACACGTCAACCCAGGTCAGGGCTCGCAGGGTATCCGGAGGGACGACCGGCTCGAGGCGCACGGGGAGCAGAGTCTTGCGGCTCAGCGCTGCGGTCCACTCCGTGGTGCACCAGTCCGAGTCGAAGTAAGCCTTGGAATACAGCGCGACCGTCCACCGGGCTCGGGCAAGCTGGTCGTTCATCCACTCCACGAAGTTTCGCCCCGGCGGCGTCGATCTGGGCGTTCCGACCATCGATGTGCCGCTCGTCCGGCGCGCGATACAACGAGACAAGCAAGCATTCAATCCGTAGTTTGATCTCGACCTTCCGGGGCCGTCCACTGATGTCCGCTGCGTCCGCTCACCTCGGGTGTTGCGTCCACCGATGTCCATCGGCCTCCGCTCGTGTCCGGCGGCTCGGCTGTCAACTTGGCTGTCAGCTCCGCCGGTCGCCCGGTCCCGAGGCCAGATCAGCCGCGGGTCGCGTCGGGAGGTGCCCGCCCGAGGTGCCAGTGAGGCAATATGGGCCGATGACTCGGTGGGGGCATTCGGCACATCGACCTTGGTGGTCGCGTGCCGGCCGTCGCTTCCGACCGGCGGTGCCGGGTCTCGCCCTGGGAGCACTCATCCTCGGAGCGGTCGTGTTCGTCGGATTCCTGATCGCCGCACAGGTCGCCATGGATCGAGCTCGCTGCGGCTCGGTCGATCCAACGGACCCGGGCAACTACAGCGAGGTCTTTCTGTCCAACGACACCGCGCGGCCGGTAGTGAGCCTTTCCCGGTAACGCTTCGCCACCTTGCGTAACATCAACTCTGTGTTGTGGTGTTGGGGGTCATGCGGTCCTGCGGTACTCGATGTGGAGGATGGCGAGGGCGGCTTTCGCGACG
>Ga0068859_100003204_pt1 | contig 16660 bp, 18 predicted proteins | sample KBSSwiS22_FD_66585 | JGI IMG/M metagenome (GOLD analysis project Ga0068859, IMG submission 66585) | Switchgrass rhizosphere microbial communities from Kellogg Biological Station, Michigan, USA - KBS Switchgrass S2-2 | ecosystem: Host-associated > Plants > Roots > Rhizosphere > Soil ...
CGACCATTGTGGCTACAGGCTTGATATCTTTGAAATAGAGACCATGCACCCTGCCTATCGTTTCCCAATCAGCAATATTCGTGACAAACATTCTGGTTCTTACTACGTCCCTTAGCGTTGCGCCTGCTGACGTTAATGCTTTTTCAATTTTGGACAGGATAAATTTTGTCTGCTCAGCCGGATTGCCAGACCCGACAACCTGACCCTTTTCATCGACGGCAGTTGTTCCCGCCACTTCTATCATCTTGCCGATTCGTACAGCACGCGAGTAACCGACAATATCTTCCCATTTTGTTCCTGACGAAACATTGATTCTCTTATTCATGCTAGGGTATATCTCCTTAGGAAGAGAGCTTACCTTACAAGTCTCGCAAACAACAATCCAGCTAATAAAGCCATGAGCGCCCCGAAGAAGAACGGCGCGCTCGGTCCAAGTCCCGTCCAGGCGCCGAGGCCTTGCCACAGCAGCCCTGCGATCAACGACGCCGGCAACACGGTAATGCCAATCGCGGCGTTGAACAATCCATAGGCAGTGCCGCGTTGAGCTTGCGGCACGAGATCTGCAACCAAGGCTTTCGCGGCGCCTTCTGTCGCGGCGTAATACAAACCATACAATGCGAACAAGGCCCAGATTTGCCAGCCGGTCTTGGAGAAGGCAAACCCCAGATATACCAATCCATACGCCAGCCAGCCGCCCAACATTAACCGGCGTCTGCCCACCTGATCTGACCAGGCGCCAAGCGGACCTGCGAAGACCGTGTAGATGGCGTTAAAGGTCAACGACATCCCCATCACCTGCAGGATGCTCAAGCCGCGTTCCTGTCCGCGCAGGAGGATGAACGCGTCGGAGGAATTTCCCAACGTGAACAGGACAAGGACGAATAAAAAATATTTGAAACGCGGGTCCATTTCGTTGAGTGACAGACGTTTTACTTCCACACCTGTACCTGTCCCCGTCACCTCCCTTGCGCCGGACGCCAGGACCAACACCCCCAACACGCCGGGGATGATGCTGACCAGCACGATCAATTTGAACGTGTCCAGCGAGAGGAGGGATGCCTGGGCTTGAGTCCGCCAGACGATAAAGGTCGCGATGCCCAGCCCAAGGAACGCGCCGAGCGTATCCGCCGCCCGGTGCAGACCGAAGGCAAGTCCGCGCTGCTTGTCATCAATCGAATCGGCGATCAAGGCATCGCGCGGCGCGGTCCGAATCCCCTTCCCGATCCGATCTGCCACCCGGACTCCCAGCACCCAGCCCCAGGTGCTGGCAAAATACAAAAGTGGTTTTGTGACCGCCGAAAGAGCATAACCAATCACAGCAAACGGTTTGCGCTTGCCGAAACGGTCAGAAAGCGCACCAAAATAGATTTTCAATAGACTCGCGGTCGTTTCGGCAACGCCTTCGATCAACCCGATGACCGCTGTCCGCACGCCAAGGATATTCGCAAGAAAAAATGGGATGAGATTGAGAAGCATCTCCGAAGAGATATCGTTGAGGAGCGATGTTGCAGACATGACCCAGACGTTGCGCGGCAAACGACTAAGTTTCTTTTGCATACCACCTCATCAAACGTTAAGATGGCAGTTGGACTGCCATCTTATATTATAAAGTTTTAATTTCCTTTACAGGATGTAATTAACCACGGAGGCACTAAGGCGCGGAGTTTTGTAAATAATTTTCTCAGCGTCTCCGTATCTCTGTGGTTAACGTTTTGTAAAACGTGATTTCAATTTTGGGAGTTACCTACTCATCCCCCTCATCAGTGATTGCACCGGGTTGTTCCACCCTCAACACTTCTCCGTGGAGGTTGATGATAATTTTGAACCCCATCATGCCCAGATAGGCGCGCATATCTTCAGGCAAGCCTACCTGCATGAGCTGATCAAACTGCCTGTCCATATTTTTCAGTTGCTGCTGGATCGCCGCCACAGTGAAGACATCCTCCTGCCCGAGCATTTTCGCGGCCTGCTCCGAGAGCAGATCTTCGCTGCCCTTCATCATTTCTGCCAAATGGTTGAGCACCTGTCGATCCACCTGAGCCGAGGGGATATGACGCCGGAAGCCCGCATCGTCCACCACATAGCAAGGCTCTTCGCCAACCAGAGCTGCGTCGGCGGCATGATTGTATTCATCGAAAACGAGACCTGCGAAAAGAGGTTGCTTTGCCATGGGAGTTATTCTGTATTCTGCTTGCCTTCGATCGCCGCGAGCAAAATTCCGGCCGCGATGCCGACACGGCGGTCAAGCTGATGTGAAATATCCATGCTGAAGTCCAGGTTGAGTTCGTAGCGGAAGAGATGAAAGTTCTGTTTGAGGTCAGCGACCCGCGTCCCACCCACGGTCAAATCATAATTCTGAGGCAACCAGGCACCCAGTACAAATCGCCGCAGGAGAGCCAATCCGACGCTGTCTTCGAATAATTGTCCGATCTGATTGTCGTTCGCATCCAGCACCTGCCATTCATCCCGCAGGAGCGAGCGTAGACCTTTACGGCGCAGCACCCCAACCTTTTGATTCAGCGCGGTATCCACCACATCATAGGAGGCAGAGAAATCCAAGATCTGGCGGGCCTTGATACTTAACACTTCCTGCGATTTGCTTTCATCGGAATAGACCCGGATATCCTCGCGCAGACGGAACATCTTTTGTTCGCTGAACAGGACGAGGTTCCCCATCGGATCATACACGCGGAACTTGCCGGTCAGGGCAAGCACCTGTCGTTTGAGCAGATAACTCGGAAATTGAAAAATGGAATTCATTATATTCCTCTACGAGTTCAGCCTGTGAAGGTTTCACGCTTCCCAAGCTTGCATGTCAGAAGATTTGAACCCGGGTCCCTTCGCCCGGCAAATGCAGGTAGTCCACATCAGGCGGGACGTTGGGCTTGGTCCAGCGATAGATGAATTTTGCGGCTTCAGAGGGCAGGTTCACACAGCCATGACTGCGCGGACGTCCATAGTCATTGTGCCACCACGTGCCATGGAAGGCATTGCCCGCCCCGGTAAAGAATGAACACCAGGGCACACCCGGCAGACTATAAACAGTCTCTTCTTCAATGGCGTCGCCCTCGTTGGTCATGTGGACGGAGGGTCCTTTGTGATAGGTAGTGAACTCTCCTTTGGGCGTATCGGTGCCTTTGACACCGCTCGCACAACGTTGGGAGAAGACAAGTTTTTCTCCCTCAAACGCAGTCACCAGTTGCGTGCTCAAATCAACCACGATATGTTTATCCTGATCGGGTACGTCTGGCGACAGGGTCGTTAGCTCGTCATTGGGAACCAGGCGCATGTCATGCGAGGCAACGTAACGATTTTCCTTGAGATAAGAATCGTAGATCTCATACCAGATACTTTTCTCATCCCGCTGGACAATGACTCTTTTCACCCAATGCGTTGAACCATAGAAGACACGATAGCCGCGGTCGGCATACACATAGGGATCTCTCTTTGTGTCCGTGAACGGGACCATGATCTCTCCCACCTGACCTTTTTCAGGAATACTGAAGATCGGCTTTTGATAGTTGGTCTCCACCGGCTGGACCCAACCCGAATAGGTATAACCCTGATCGACCTGATACCACGTGCTGTTGAACGGGTTGCCCTGCTCGCCATTCTCATCGATGGCGATGACATCGATAATCGAGTCTGCACCAAAGTTATGGAGTTGATTGGCCCGAAAGGTTGGAGCATCGAAGAGCGGCATCCCACTGAAGGTGATCCGTCCCTGCTTGATGGGCGTCGAGTCGGCAAGGGCGCGGTTGAGGCGCAGGTCTTTTAGGGCGAAGGCAAGCGAACCGGCACTGGCCAGCTTGAGGAACTCGCGACGCGAGATTTGAGGATTAAGCATAAGATAAGTTTACCCGCAAAGAAGGGTTGTGAAGAGTGGTTATTACTTTATTCTTATACTTCGGTTGCGGCGAAAAAGTTCCGTCGAAAAAGTTATTCAGGCTTTCTGTGAAACCTTCTACTGGACTTTGATTTCCACCTTTGTCCCGATATGACCATACGCCAGGGGTTTATCGGGCGGGACCGTCGGTCTTGTCCAGCGGAAAAGCCATTTGGCGGCTTGAGGTGTCATATTAATACAGCCGTGGCTGTGCGGATGACCGTAGTCGTTATGCCAATAGGTACCGTGGAAGGAAATTCCGCCTTCCGTGATATACAGCACCCAGGGTACGCCAGGCAGGTCAAAGCCATTGGAGGCAATATCGCCGGCCGCCATGTGCCGGGTGGGACGTTTATGATACGTGATGAACTCTCCAACCGGGGTGGTGTATTTTCCACTCAGGCGTTTGCCGCCTGTGGAGATGCTGCTCGCGAAGACGATTTGTCCGTTTTCATAAGCCAATAACAACTGGTCATCCAGGCGCACCTGGACACGTTTGTTCTCATCCGTGACGTTTGGAGAGAGCGGAGTCAACTCTTCGTTTGGGATGAGACGGATGTGACCTGCGGGGACGTAATAGGTTCGATCGAATTTATCATCCAGCAGGCGATACCAAATATTTCTATCCGTCCCGGTGACTGCACCACTTACCCAATGGACGGTTTCATAATACAAGCGATAAGCAAAATCTGCGTTTGAGTCTGCTTCCAGGTATGCATCAGTGTAGGGAACGCTGACTTCTCCTAATGCCCCCCGGGGAGGGATTTGTTGCGGCTGATTGAGAATCGTGCGGACGGGCTGGATGCCTCCCGAATAAGCATAGCCATCCTCTTCCAACTGATACCAGACGCGGTTATAAGCCGATTCATCCTCACCAATGGTGGTATTTGTGATGGGAATGACCAGATCATGCCAATAGAGTTTCAATCGCCTCGACTTTAAGTTTGGCGCTTCGTACGTCCAAACCGTACGATCGATCATACGACCCTGTAAGTTGGCAAAATCATCCGGTTGAGGAAAATAGGAAGGAAGGTCTTTTAAAAAAATCCCCATGAGGCCATACCCACCCAGCTTGAGAAAATCTCTTCGTGAAAGAACGGACTGGCTCATAGCAAAACAGCCACGGAGTCACAGAGTTTAATTTTCTCTGCGTCTCCGTGGCTAATTGACTAATAATGCACGTTCACGACCGTGCCGACGGATGCCCAGTTGTACAGCCAGGCGGCATTGTCCGTCCGCAGGTTGACACAACCATGACTCATCGGGGTTCCAAAATTGTTATGCCAGTAGGTGCCGTGCAGCCCATAGCTTTTATAGAAATACATGATATAGGGCACATCCGGGAGGAAATAGCCGGGGCCACTCATGCTCCCGGAGCGAATCTTAACGTAGACTTTGTATTGTCCAGTCACAGTCGGTGTGAGCCAGGTTCCGGTGGAAACGATAAATGAATTGACAACCGAATCGCCTTCATACGCATACAGGCTTTGATTGGTCAAATCCACGTCGATCCAGCGTTCGCCATTCCCACTGGCATATCCAGGAGCGGATGGAGCTGGTGCGCCAGATTCGCTGGTCGGCGTATCTTCGACAATATCCATCACCATCGCGCCGGGCGTTGCCGGGACCTCGGTCGCAGCTTGCTCTTCCACTGGCAGCGCAGTCGGCGCTACGGTTGGTGCCTCTGTCGTAGTAGGAGCTACCTCGAGTTGCGGATTGGGTTGAGGAGCATTCCCAGCGGAGGAGGCCAGATCTCCGCTCGGCTGAGCAAACGAACTTACCTCAATGGGGACTGCCTGGGGTTTGGCAATCTCAACTTGTGCCCAAAGATTTTCCTGCGCAGGTGCGGGTGCATTAAAACTACTTGCAAAAGATCTCAAGGCCGAGCTGTTAAGTACAAATAAGGCCAAAAACCCAAGGAACGCAACGGCAACCGCGCCAACCAGCAAAGCTGGCAATAGCCAGGTCCTTCTCTGCGGTTGCAGCATAGGCATCGCCACCGCTGTCTGATAGGCATGTTTCTGGGGAAGGCTGGCGACCGTTGCCACTTGAGTAGGTACAACCCTTGGTTGGGTCTGTTCCTTTGCCTGCGCTTTACTCAACTGCTCTGAAGCCCACTCCACGCCGCGCTGAGCACGCGTGCTTTGCGGGTTGATCTCTAACGCCTTCCTGGCATAGGCCAGCGCGTCCTGCGGATTTGGATCAGAGGCGGCCAACACCAGCCACACATCTTCCATGGCGGGCGCCAGGCGAACGGCTTTCTCGCCTAACAGTCGAGCGGATTTCTTATCACCGTGGCGCAAAGACTCACGCGCTTTGATAATGAGTTCACGGGCTTCGATAAATTGTTGATTCATGGATCACCCTTAATAAAAAATAAATCTATAAACTTATGCCGCCAAAAAGGCGACCGAACTTACCACTGAATATCGACTGGCGTACCCATCTCTGCCCAATCATATAATAACTGTGCATCATAGGTGCCCAGCACCACACAGCCATACGAAATGGGTCTACCTAAAAAACCTGCCCACAGAGTCGCGCCATTAGGCAAAATCGGCAGCGCATGGATTCCGTTTTCAAGGCCGCCCGACCAGTAAATTCCCAGCCAGTCTGGCATCCAAATGTCCCAGGTGGAACCATAGGCACTCGGTATCTTGCTCTGCACCGCGAAATTTCCGATCCGCGTGCCGCCGTTGATCCCGGTCGATGCGACAAAACTGTAAATAAGTGCATCACTTTCATAAACGTACATATGTTGTTCCGAAAGATCGACGAGAATATATTTTGATCCCCCATAAGACGGTCTGGGCACATCGCCTGTTCCCGCTGCGCTCACCGGAAGGGATGAATTATCCACAATTTCCATCGTCATGCCCCCCGGAGGTTCCGTCGCGGGAGGGAGGGCGGGGTCTGTTGGACCGGTCGTGGGAAGTGCGGGTTCCGGAGTATGAGTAGGCTTTGGGAGGTCGGCAAACGCCCACAGGTTTTCCCGGGTAGGGACTGAGGTCGGGAGAAATGCCTGGCTAAACGCTGCGCTCGCCGGGGAGGTCGTAAAAAAGAAGATGAATACTCCAACGCTGACGAATACCAGGATCAGCCACAGGGTTACAAAAAAACGGGTCCGCCCGTTGGAGAAAAGAGCTTTCATGGGGTAACGTTGGAAATAGGCGTGGGCTCGATATTTTCGTTGTTGGCAAAACACAAAATACCTTCCACGACCCCCTCTGCAATCCGGTCGGTATGTTTTGTTAGGATCTCGCGGTCGAGGTTGAGGAATCCGGTTTCGATGATCGCGGCGACAGTGTTTGGATCGATCTCACGGAACGCATGATATTCGCGCATGTCGCCGGTGATGCTTCCCGCGTGGAAGGTCAGGTTTGTGACATTGTGATAGCGATCCACCAGGCAGGCGGTGAGGCGGTTGGCGCGGTTGAGGTCGTTTGTGTTGAGGGCCGCCGCGACTTTATAGCCGGTCGCTTCATCGTTGATGTAATCGCAGGAGTCGTTATGGATCGAGACGATGGCAAGGGCGCGATATCCGTTCAGACGTGAGTCGAATTCGCGCAAAAGATCAACCTGGTAACCTTTTTGGGTAAGTTGCTCCTGGACCATCGCTGCGATTTTGAGGTTCACATCTGCTTCGGTGAGTGTGACGTTCCCGCCGCCATCCATGCATACCGCGCCAGAGTCATTGCCAGAATGACCTGCAACAATGCCAATCCGCAGTTGGGGTGGCGAGGAAACAAGGGGTTGGGATACGTTGGTATTGGGGGTGAGAATAACACTCAGCCGATTATAGAAGCCGCCTGCCATCAATCCCCGCGAAGGCAGAGCCGTAAAGAGAGTCGCCAGGAGGATGGCAACGCCAAGGACAGTTTGCACTGCGCGGAAAGAACGCGAACGCCGTCGCGGGGAAGCCGTTTCCATGTCGCTTGCGTGTAATAGTACCCTATTAAGGAAAAAATTTGCAAGGGTTAAAGGGGAGATTTATTGGCTTTTTGGGACTTCATCTGACCCACAGGGTGCTACGCGAAGACTTTGACTCCAATTGATCATCATGGATTTTTGTCTTGACGTCGCTATCTCTCCTCGTTATCATGAATCTTCTTGGAGAAATTAAATTATGCCCCTTGATCCCGAGAAACTTCGACATGCCATGCGGGCCTGGACAACCGGTGTGGTGATTGTGACCTCCCTATATGAAGGTCAGCAATATGGCATGACTGTTAATTCATTTACATCCATTTCGCTGGAACCGCCGTTGATCTGTGTGACATTAAAGCGATTAACCCATACACATGATCTGGTTGTAAAATCTGGTATGTTTTCAGTGACGATTCTCACTTCTGCACAAAAGGAACTTTCCGATCGCTTTGCCGGGAAAATGCCCAATCTCGTCGATCGTTTTGAGGGGATTCAAACCGAAACCATTTCTCTGGATTCACCGGTGTTCAAGGATGGCCTGGCCTATTTTGATTGTCGCATCGTGAACTCTGTGCCTGTCGGCGAGAATACACTTTTTATTGCCGAGGTGCTGGATGCGCGTGGGGAAGGGGAAGGCGTGCCGTTGGTCTATCACAATCGTGAGTATTGGCAGTTGATAAAACCCTGACGCCAGTTCTCTACCCGGTGGGCATCCTTTCCCAAAGGGAAAAAGGGTGTTTTGCCGTGAAGGAAGGGGCACAAGATGCAGGAAACGCTTACTACCGAAGAACAGAAAATTTTGCTCCGCCTGGCGCGTGAGGCCATGGAACGCGGTGTGAAAGGTGAAGAAATATCCGCACTTGATCTGTCCTCCTTGCCATTAAGGTTGCGTGAAGAAGGTTCCTCGTTTGTCACTCTAACTATCGGTGGACAATTGCGGGGCTGCATCGGTTCATTAAATCCGTATCAGCCTCTGGCAGAGGATGTGCGCGAGCACGCCGTCGCGGCTGCTCTCAATGACCCGCGCTTCCCTCCGGTGAAAGAAAGTGAATTAAACGGGATTCAGGTCGAGGTTTCGCGATTGACGCGCCCCCTCCCATTGGAATATAAGGACGCTGACGACTTGCTGTCCCAACTGCATCCGCACGTGGATGGCGTCATCCTGCAGGATGCCTTTCACCGGGCGACCTTTTTGCCGCAAGTTTGGGAGAAGATTCCTGACCCTGCGGATTTCCTGGACAATCTTTGCTACAAGATGGGGATCAAACCTGATGTCTGGCGCAGCAAACATCTGGACGTGTTGACCTATCAAGTGGAGGAGTTCCACGAGTAAGGTATAACACGAGTAGGGTAAAATCGGCGTATGGCTGATAACGATGTGGTTTTCCAGGAAGCAGTAGAAGCCCTGCGGGTGGGGAACAAAAACCGTGCCCGCGAATTGCTCACAGGTTTATTAAAGACCGATCAGAACAACGCGACCTATTGGGTCTGGATGAGCGCCACGGTCGATACGACCAAAGAGCGGATCTATTGTCTGCAAACGGCATTCAAACTCGACCCTCAAAATGCTGCCGCCAAACGCGGCTTGATCCTGCATGGCGCGCTACCTCCCGATGAAACCATCCAGCCTTTCCCCGTGAATCGGCCGCGCGCCTGGGAAGAAAAGCTTTTGCTGGCGCACGAAAAGCCCAGGGCAAAAGGCTGGGCAGCCGTGAGAGAAAGCCCGGTTGCGCGCCTGGGCGGTTTCGTTGCGCTTGGACTCGTTCTCATTGGCGCACTGGTGTTTGGGTTCTTCCAGTTGACGAAGGATCAAACGATCCAGAGACCTACCGTTACGCCAGGACCTTCTCCAACCTACACGGTGACTCCCACCTTTGTGAACGCCACAGGTCAGCCGGCTATTGTTGGTACGGCGGCTCCCCTTTCAGAGTTGCTGTCGGTGCCTTATACGGTGACACCTTTATACGTACCGATGAAAGGGTCCCCCGTTTCCTCGGACATCTATCGCACGGCGAAGTTGGCCTATGAAAAAAGGAATTGGGACGAAGTGATCCGCACGATGCAGGAGATCATTAAGCTGGAGCCTAAGGATGCGGATGCCTATTATTATCTTGGGGAGGCCAATCGTTTCAAAGGGGATTATCCGAGTGCGATCGCGGCCTATCAGTTGGCCGTTAGTCTGGATCAAAATTTTGGCGCCGGTTACGTTGGTCTGGCGCGCGCCAGAGTCGGCAGTAACTCCAATACAAATGTCATTTCCTTTTTGGATGAGGCGGTCCGGGCCGACCCAAACTTTGGGGAGGCTTATTTAGAACGGGCGGTTGCAAAACTAAAGGAAAACGATATTACGGGCGCGCTGGCTGATCTCAGCGAGGCAGACCGCCGCCTGCCAAATTCTCCATTGGTTTATTTTTATCTGGCACAAACCCGGATAAAGGAAAATGACCTGGAACTGGCGCTCAGTGCCGCCAAACGCGCCAATGAACTGGATGTCACGTATCTTCCAACCTATCTTTTGCTCGGACAAATTTATGCCGATTCAGGAAATGAAACCGAAGCGGTCAAGGCGCTGGATATTTATCTCAAATACAGACCGGAAGATGGGGCCGGCTATGTGTTGCTCGGCAAGATGCATTTCAAAAACAAGGACTATAAAGAAACTGTGAACGATATGAACGAGGCCCTGGCGCGCAACAAGAATCAGCGTGAGCCCTATCTCTATCGTTTCCTTTCAAATGTGGAGCTGGGGGACGGCGCCGCAGCCGACAGCGATATTTCCAACGCCTTGCTTTTCTACTCCGACTCACTTGAGGTCCATCTGGGGATCATCCGCACCAATCTTCTTCAAAAACGATTTGGCAACGCGCTTTTGGAGTTGGACAAGACCAAACCGCTCGCCGAAACCGATGAACAAAAAGCGCTCTTTTACTATTGGGGGGCAAAAGTGTATGAAGCCCGCGAAGAACCGAAGCAAGAGGCTGAGTACTGGCATTTCCTGCTGGACCTGCCCGAAGATTCGATGACCTCTGACATGCGCTCTCAGGCGGAAGAACGTTTGGCTGACATTGCTACACCAACCCCCACCGCCACGCCCGCCCGGACCCAGACTCAAAAGGCACGCACCCCAACTGCTACGGCTTCGCGAACTCCGACTCCTACGAGGACGCCCACCAAAACTCCGACAAAAACACCCACCCGAACTCCAACGCCGACACCCTGATAAAAAAGCGACTGATTGCTCAGTCTCTTTTATTGTTATTTCTTCGCATACTTTGCCCGATCTTCCGGGCAGGGGCATAAGGCGCGCAGGTAATGCCAGTTGTAAATCCCGTAATCATGCCCATCTTCCCAAACGATGGTCAGGGCATACGACCCCACTGCTACAACATTGGTGATCCGTGTAGAAGGTGTTTCACCGAGCTTGATATCGAACACTTCCGCATCGGGTTCAGAGTGCATGTTCTCATGTCCGCCGCGACAGGAAGCACAGGGACAGGCGGCGCGCAACAGCTCAAAGGGATAGACGCTCGTATGATTGTCATTCCAGGTGATCGTAAATTCTCTGGTTTTCTTATTGGCAGTGATACCGGTTGGTTTTTCGTTCATAAGTATCCTAATTCAAGGGTTTGAAAGCTTTATTGTCAGGCTTCTTTCCTCTTTCGTCTTTTCTGGCCGAGAGAAACGAAAGAGGGAAGAAGAAAGATTTCTGTTCTTTTATGAAATCAGGGTGAAGGCACGTAACTCAAAAAGTCTGCGGCGGCCCAGCCGGTGCGCGTATCATCGTAGGGTGCGACGAGATACCACCAGACATAGCCATCCACTTCCCGCGGACCGTCCTGGACGGTAAACACTTCCGAATCATAAGCAAGAAATTCAAACTCGCCATCCAGACCAGGGTCCTTGCGGATGCGAAGTCCCTGCCCTTCGGTGCCGTTGATCTGCACATAGTTGCCGATGGCGACCCCGGCGGGTGATGTCGGCGTCGCGAAGGGATCGATCGTCGGCGTGGGCGGCGCGCCGGAGGTTCCCGTCGGAGCGGGGATCACGGTCACATCCGCGGGTGCCAGACCAACATCCGAGGTTGGACGCGCCGCGGTTAATCCGATGGAGATCGCAGTCACAAGCAGCAAAAAACCGGCGAACAGGAGCGCCCCAAGAATAACCCACTTGTTGAAAAGATCGCGAGCGTTCATTTCATCGATAACCCATTTCTTAATAAATCCATGCCATCCGGAGGCATGAGTAGTTTTAATGCATGTGGCTGCACGCTGATCTCAGCAGTTTTGGCGGTCTCGCGGGCCTCTCCGTCAGTTTGAATCCAGTAGGAAGAGTCGGCTTCGACGCGCAGGTTACGAAACGTAATCCGGCGGGTCGCCTCTGAATTGAGGTGACTCCCGCGCCACAGGTCATAGGCGTGACGTAATGCATCACCAAGATTACTCCCACTGAACAGCCACAGATCGAGCAACCCATCGTCGATATAGGCATCCGGCGAAAGATTCGAGAGACCGCCCATATAATGACGGATATTGGTCGCGACTGCAAGGATAAAGTGGCCTTCCACTTCGTTCTCGTCCGCCCATAAGCGCATACGCAAGCCGCTCCATTGGGCCGCTTTCCAGATCATCCGGGCGGCGTATTCAGGCATGGCAAGAAATTTATCCAATCGCATACGCGGCTCGAGCGATTGGATCGTTAACGCGTCCAGTCCCATACCGGCCCACATCATAAAGTAGATTTGATTGCAGCGCCCCAGGTCCACACGATGACAGGGAGCATTGGCGAGGATGGCCGCATTTCTGCGCAACACCCAGGGATGAGACCAGGCAAAGGGACGCAGACCCAGTTCAGTGCTCCAAACATTCGCGGTGCCCGCCGGCAGGACGCCCAACGCAGTCTCCGAATTGACCAGACCGTTGACGACATTTCCGATCGTTCCATCGCCGCCGACAGCGAAGACCGCATCCTTTTTCTCAGCTGCAGCCTGTTTTGCCAGTTCGATAATGTGGTCGCCACTGCGCGTTTCTGCTGCATCTACCTTCCACCCCGCCGATTCCAACTCATTTACAGCAGACTTGATAAATGGCTTGACTGAAAAACGTCCGGCTGTCGGGTTGTAGACAATCACAGCACTACGCATGCCGGGATTATACCCTTTGCGGAAGACAGCTTTTTCGATAGGAGGATGAATAGTTTCGTTTAAGACGACTTTGGAGAGAGTTTAGTTCACAACCATAATCTTAAATTCACAAGTCTCTCCCCCGGTGGCCTTGCAGGAGATCTCCTCCACATCGAAATTCTGTCCTGTTGCCCAAAAGAGACTCTCGCGAATTAATCCCTGAGTCACAAAGCAGATTGGATGTGAGTCGCGCTGGCCCTCCGTGGTAGGAGAGGCATGATCAACGAAAAGCAGGTCGAGGTCAAGAGTATGAACAGTAATATCATTGGCTTGCATTTCGATCAAACGTGCCAAAAGTTCCAGGATCGATTTGCGACGACGCGTCATGAGAGGCAGGCGCTTGACGAAAGCCGCCTGGGTTTTGCCTCCCAAGGCAGCATCATCCAAAAGAAAATTCCATAATCGCTGACCCACGCGCAGGAGAACACCGCGGGCGCCGCGTCCGTAATACGTGCGCATGGCAGCTTGCAGTTCTGCATAAATCTTCGCCGATTCCGCTGGTTTCATTTTTTTGAACGTTTCAGACTTTGCCCAGTCCGTGGGCAACTTGGACAGGGCCAGCATCACATTGAATTGATCCGTCCCCAGTTCCACCGCGGCGGTCTCAACAAAACGGCGAAGGATGCGGTTGGAAAATTTAGCTTCAGTCACTCGCGAGCCTCTCCTACTTCGAAGCGGCAATAGGGATCGCCCTTTGCCAGGCAATGGGTCTCGGTGATTTGATGTTCCTTGCCTGTTGCCCATTGAACGGCTTCGCCAATCGACCCGGCATAAAGATAACAGATCGGCGTTTCGGAATGACGACTATGACAGATCGCGCACGTGGATTCAATGTAAGCCAGCTTGCCATCCCTCTCATCCAGGCGGGCGTCCACTTGCGGATTGCTCTTTTTCAACGCATCTACCATCCCATTTAAGATAAATTTGATGCGCTGCTTTTCAGGCAACAACTTCAAAGCCACCCCCGCGACCCCGAGCAGGGCAGCCTGTTCCCGAACCGCATATTGGAAGGAAGCCTTGCCGATCCGGCGCAACATTCCCTTACCGGCGCGCCCGTAGAAGTCTTCAATGGCTTGGTTCAATTTCGCATATTGGGAGGCCTGGATCGAGGGTTCCAGATTATTGGGCGGCAAGTTACCGATAAATCGTTCCAGCCCACTCGTTCGCAGGACCGCATTCAAACCGTTATCCCCCATCACTTCCTGAGCGGAGGTCAATGCCTGTCGTACAAGCGAATTAATAATCATTGCATCTTCTCTGGTGCTCATGCTCTCTCCTCAACGGTTGACGGTAAGCTGATTGCAACTGTGTAAAGAGTCACTCTTCACACAGTTGCTTTCATTTCACGGATAAGCAGGTATATCGAAAGTATACACGGGATATTGTTCTCCTGTGCGCACAAATCCCATCCGTTGGTATAGGTTCAACGACGCCTGGTTATCGCTTTGGGTATTGACGGAAAGTCTTGAGATGCCCATATAGGTAAGGTGGACAAATAAATCATTTAATAAAGCTCTGCCTGCGCCTTGGCCCTGCACAGCCGGGTGCACTGCCAACCGCGCCAGATGAGCACGCTGTCCACCGCCTGTGCTGATCTGATAACCGATCATTCCCTTCTCATTCTCGACCACCGTGGCATATAAGGATTGCGCATACGCTCTTTGCAGCGTCTCCAGTGGATTTTGCCAGAGGGGCTCAAAGGAAGCTGCATCGATCCTTTCAACCTCGGGCAGGTCGTTTTCGGTCATCTTGCGGATGCGCAGCCTGGTTGTTTCAGGCGCACCCTTCGACCGGCTCAGGGCAGCGGCCGTTGGTTGATAGCGCCATTCGAGCAATACAATTTGCTGGAGATTTTCAAATCCATTTTCCGTCAGTAAGGTTTGGAACCAGGGCTGGATGGCAATGGCTGCAACTTTTGCACCGCCCATGCGTGCGATTTCCTCTCGGGCGGCGGGCCACAACATAGTCCAGGCGTTTTCTGCCGACCAGCGACCGCTATAAACAAATAGCCGCACCCAGGCGATCCCTTCCCTTTCGGTGGGACAAGCCAGTGCAGACGTAATTTGTCCACCATCGTCCAACGCCCAATAAAACGGAGCACCCAGCCAATCCAGGGGCGAACGCCAATCGAGGTGACGATGGAGGCGGTTCTCAAAAAAGATGAGGTTCGATAACTGTTGCCGATCGCTAGGAGCCGCCGGACGGACAAACGTATTGATCACAATTTCCCTTAAGAGCGTGTTTCTTAATTCACCACCAAGGGCACAAAGAACACAAAGGTTTTAAACCGCAAAGGCAAAATTCGTACCAATTCGTGAAACACTTGCACCTGGTGCCAGTGCAGGTGTTCGTGGCTCAAATTTGTCCGAGGAGGAATTCAAGATCGCCTCAGCGGAATTTCAAAACGCTTTCTAACACAACGAGACGCCAGGGAAGGCGCCCTGAGCTTACTTCACCAATCCAATCTTCATCAGGAATTTCATAATGCGCTGGGTGAAGGTGGGCTTCTCAACCAGACGCAACGAATCATACACATCCATTTGTGAATCGTTAAGATGCCCGCGTTTGAGGTTGATATTTGCAGAAGCTTTACGAACGATCGAGTGCATATCCCCTTCTCCGATTTGTTCGAAAAGCGAGGCAGCCCGCTCATATTCTGCCAGGGCTTCCTTCCACTTTTTGAGCCCTTCGAGCGCCGCGGCCCGATTACTCACTGCAATTCCCTGGCGTTTGATATCGCCAGCTTTTTGAAAGATCTCTTCCGTACCTTCCGTGGCTTGCAGGGCTTCCCTGGCTTTCCCGGCCTGAAGCAAAGCCACACTCTGGTTATTCATCATCTCTGCGGCATTCAACTCATCTTTTGCCGACTTGTACGATTGCGCAGCCTGCCAAAACAAATCTGCGGCAGCCACAAAGTTTCCCTTACCATATTCATTTTTGCCATCTTCGGCAAGTGCGATGGGATTAAGTACAGCCATGCGCGATCCTAAAGAGTGATATCGAGTAAATCTTCTGCGACAGAGCGCAACTTGTCTCTGGACATAGTGCTCAATTTCATTGCCAGTTCCAGGTACGGTCGATTGACCGGCATCGCCACAAATTCACGCAATTCTGTCGGCATCTCAAGAAATTGCTGGACCGCTTCTTCGCTGAGCAGCCACCGTCCAACCGGCCCATGCCGATCAAAAAAGGATTCGATTCGGCCGCCCAGGGTTCGCACCAGCACTTCCAGTTCGGGCAGCGGGATGGCTCGCTCGCCCAGTTCATAGGTTTTAATGCGGGCACTGGCGATCCCGGTTTCATGAGCCAGATTACGGATGGAAATGCTGGCTTTCATACGTTCCTGGCGCAACAGGGCTCCGATCTTGCGCTGTCGTACAGCCATCAATTTCGTCAAATCGAGAGTTGCCGATCGCGAGGCGCCGTCTGACCTGATTTCCTTGCTCCAGAAATGATCCATCGGCAGGTCAAGATAATAGACCAATACCTCCAACTCAGGCAGAGATGGAGATTTGAGTCCTTCCTCATAATCGCGAAAAATGCTCTTTCGAATGCCAAGTGCTTCGGCACAATCCTGTACATTTCGTCGCGTCGCGAGACGCGCGTCGCGGATCAATACCCCCAGTTTCTTTGTGCGAATCGTGATCTGTGATTTTGTATCCATACAT
>Ga0068859_100003209_pt1 | contig 16648 bp, 16 predicted proteins | sample KBSSwiS22_FD_66585 | JGI IMG/M metagenome (GOLD analysis project Ga0068859, IMG submission 66585) | Switchgrass rhizosphere microbial communities from Kellogg Biological Station, Michigan, USA - KBS Switchgrass S2-2 | ecosystem: Host-associated > Plants > Roots > Rhizosphere > Soil ...
AGATCGCGCTTCAGGTCCTCGAAATGGACCAGTTTCACGTTCGGTAAGTGGCGAATGCTCCACCAGCTTCGGACATTTTCCCAATAGGGCCAAAACGGCGCGCCGTCATGCTCGAGCCAGGTACGGAAATAGGCGCGGATATCGGGATTGCAGCGCGGCAGCTCGGGACCGACACGCCCCGGCGAGCCGTTGATGGCTTCGAAGAAGCCGGCATTGGCGTGCAGATGGTGGTTGTGCATACTCCAAATCACGTCGCGCCCGTCTCGGCCGATGTAGATATATTTGGCCTGGGGACTGAACACGAGCGCGTCGACCGGAAGATGCGTCTTCAGGAAGCGGCGATGCGTTTGCGCTTCGATCTCGGCGAGCTTGATCGGCTTCGGCGGCACGCGCAGATCGACCCAAGGCGAGAGCTCCGCAACGTTTACCGCCGGATCCCCCGCGAAGATCAGCTGACCTATGATCTGTTGCATCCAGGTCGTGCCAGATTTGGCATAGGTCGCAATGACGATGTCGTCCTCGCGAAACGCGAAGTCGTTCCACATCGTCGAATCGAAATGATGATTGTGCAGTTCGCGCGCCTTCACCGGCACGATGGCGACATTGCGCTCCAGCAGTCTGGCCATAGCAGTCGAATCCCCGAAATGATGCGGCGGAGCTAGGCGCCGGATCCGGCGCGATCACGCGAGCTGCGACACAGTCGACGGGCATGCGACGAATGCGCATCCTTTGATGTTCGTCAAAGCGGCGCGGCGCGGCTTCGCTAGCCTCTCCGTCACGCCGCATCCGGCGTAGGAGACTCTTCATGGCTACGGCGCACCAGCCCGACTTGCGTGCAAGCCACCGCAATATCCCCGGCACGCCGGTGTTCACCGGTGCCGCGGCGCAGCGCGGGTATCAGCTCAACGCAATGTGCTATTCGTTCAACACCGCCGAAAACCGCGCCGCCTTCCTCACCGACGAGGAAGGCTATTGCCGAAAGTTCGCACTGACGCCCGAACAGCGCGACGCCGTCGCGCGGCGCGATGTGCTCGCGATGATCCGCGCCGGCGGCAACATCTATTATCTCGCCAAGCTCGCGGGGATCTTCGGACTCAATGTCCAGGACGTCGGCGCGCAGCAGACCGGACTGCCGCTCGAAGCCTTCAAGCAGCGGCTGCTCGACAGCGCCGGGGAGGACTGAGATGGCACAGCTGCTCGGCGGCCTGTTCACCAGCCATGTGCCCGCGATCGGCGGCGCGATCGCCAAGGGGCTGCAGCAGGATCCCTATTGGCGCCCGTTTTTCGACGGCTTCGCGCCGGTCCATCGCTGGCTCGCGGCCGCGCGCCCTGACACGGTGGTGATGTTCTACAACGACCATGGGCTCAACTTCTTCCTCGACAAGATGCCGACCTTCGCGGTCGGCGCGGCCGCCGCCTATCGCAACGCCGACGAAGGCTGGGGCCTGCCGGTACAGGGCAATGTCGACGGCGATCCCGCGCTCAGCTGGCATGTGATCGAGACATTGGTCGACCACGAATTCGACGTCACCACCTGCCAGGAAATGCTGGTCGACCATGCCTTTGTCGTGCCGCTCCAGCTCGCCTGGCCGGGCGGCGGCAAGCCGCCGGTCAAAGTGGTGCCGATCGCAATCAACACGGTGCAGCATCCGCTACCCTCGCCGAAGCGCTGCCTCGCGCTCGGCCGTGCCGTCGGCGAAGCGATCCGCAGCTGGCCGGGCAATGCGCGAGTCGTGGTGTTCGGCACCGGCGGACTCAGCCACCAGCTCGAAGGTGAACGCGCGGGCTTCATCAACAAGGCCTACGACCTCGGATGCCTCGACGCGCTCGGCCCCGACCCCGATGCGCTGGCACGCCAGAGCGCGCTCGACATCGTGGAGCAGGCCGGCAGCCAGGGCGTCGAACTGCTCAACTGGATCGCGGCGCGCGGCGCGCTGGGCGACGACATCCGCGAAGTCACGCGCAACTATCATATTCCGATCTCGAACACGGCAGCGGCGACGATGCTGTTCGAGACGCGCGCACTCGCATTGGCTTGAGCTTCGGCGAGCGGGTCTCTAAGAGCCGCGCCATGGCAACCGAACTCTACGATCTCACTGTCCCGGCCTTCACGCGCGGGCTGACTGCAATGGCCACCTTCCTCGAAAAAGGCCGCGCTTGGGCCGAGGAGAAGGGTCTGCCCGAGAGCGCGCTGACCGAGGCGCGGCTCTATGAGGACATGCATCCGCTGACCTATCAGGTGCAGCGCGTGAGCGACTCTGCCAAATTCACCGTGCAGCGGCTCGGCGAGCTCGAGCCGGTGCCGATGGAAGACAATGAAACCAGCTTCGCCGACCTCCAGGACCGCATCGCGCGTACCCTCGCAGTGCTCGCCGCGGTCAAGCCTGAGCAGGTCAACGGCCGCGAATCCGCCGAGATCGTGCTCAAGACGCCGCGCGGCGACATTCCGTTCACGGGTCTCGACTATGTGCGCGGCTTCGCGCTGCCGAACTTCTATTTCCACATGACCGCCGCCTATGCGATCCTGCGCAATCAGGGCGTGCCGGTCGGCAAGATGGATTTCATCGGCGCCCCGCGCTGACCGGCTCCTGCTCGATCTCGACGATCCGGTTCCCCAGCCGCTCGGCTTCGCCGCGATCGTGCGTGACCAGCAGGATCGGCAGCCGGATCGCGTCGCGCAGCCGCTCGATCAGCTGCATGATTTCCTCGCGCCGCGCGCTGTCGAGCGAGGACAGCGGTTCGTCGAGCAACAGGAACGCCGGGTCCGACAGCAACGCGCGGCCGATCGCGACGCGGCGCGCCTCGCCGCCCGACAACGAGCGCGGCCAGCGATCGAGCAGGTCGCCGATCCCCAGCAGGTCGAGCACTTCCGCCTCGCCCAGCCCGAGGCTCTTCTCGGGAAAACCGACCTGTCGCGCCGTCGCGGCGACGCGCCGGCCGTACCGCAGGTTGGCGGCGACGCGCAGGTGCGGAAACAGCCGCGCGTCCTGGAACACATAGCCGGCGCAGCGCAATTCGGTCGGAACGTCGATCTCGCGCTCGCTGTCGAACAGGGTCATGTCGCCGACGCGGACATGACCCCGGTCGGGCGTCACTAGCCCCGCGACCATGTTGAGTACCGTGGTCTTGCCCGCGCCCGAGGGCCCGAACAGCACCGTCAGCCCGCCGCCGGTGGCGAAGCGGCTCGCGATTTCCGCTTCTCCCCGCCGCACGGCGACGTCGACGTCAAAGGACATGGAGCCCCCTGCCCGCCCGTCGCGCGAGCAGCTCGGACGCGACCAGCGCGGCGAACGATAGCGCGACCGAGATCAGCGACAGCCCCAGCACGCGGGCATCGCCACCTGGCAGCTGGAGCGCGGCATAGATCGCAAGCGGCAGCGTCTCGGTCTCGCCCGGCACGTTCGACACGAAGGTGATCGTCGCGCCGAACTCGCCGAGCGCGCGCGCGAAGCCGAGCACTGCCGCGGCAAGCACGCCGGGCAGGGACAAGGGCAAGGTGATCGTCGCGAACACGCGCCATCGGCCGGCTCCGAGCGTCTGCGCCGCCTGTTCGAGCCGGCGATCGACGGCTTCGATCGACAGCCGGATCGCACGCACCATCAAAGGCAGCGCCATCACGCCGGCGGCGATCGCCGCGCCGGTCCAGCGGAACAGCACGAACGCGCTGAGCGCCCCGAACGGCCCACGCGGCGCGAACGCGAGCAGCAACACCCAGCCGGTCACGACGGGCGGCACGACCAAAGGCAGATGCACCAGCGCATCGACCAGCAGCCGACCCGGGAAGGTCGCCCGCGCGAGCAGATAGGCGAGCGCGAAGGCAAGCGGCAGCGTCGCCGCCATCGCTGCCCCGCCGACCTGTAGCGACAGCAGCACAACGCCCCAGGTTTCGGGGCCCCAGGTGTCGGCGTTCAAGGCGCGGAAAACCCGAAACGCGCAAAGATCGCGCGACCGGGGCGCGACAGCAGGAAGTGGCGGAAACCCTCGACATCGGGGCTCGACGATGCCTTGAGTCGGGCGAGCGGATAGCGGATCGGCGGATGACTGTCGGCCGGGAAGAGTGCGACCACACGCACCTTGTCCGATACTTTCGCGTCGGTCGCATAGACCACGCCGAGCCGCGCCGCGCCGCGTTCGACCAGCGCAAGCGCGGCACGGACATTCTCGGCGCGCACGACCTTGGCCTGCACCGATTCCCAGGTGCCCAAGCGTTCGAGCGCTGCCTTGCCATAGCGTCCGGCGGGAACGCTGGCGGGATCGGCCATCGCCAGCCGGTCGCTGCCGAGCACGACGTCGAGCCGCAAGTTGCGACGGAGAGCGATCTTCACGCCGTCCTCCGCGCGCGCCACCAGCACCATGCGATTGCCGACGAAATCGGCGCGCGTGCCCGGCGCGAGCAGCCCGCGCATCGCGAGATCGTCCATCCATTCTTCGTCGGCCGACACGAACAGGTCGGCCGCAGCGCCCGAGGCGACTTGCCGCGCGAGCGCCGACGACGCGGCGAACGACACCACCGGCCGCGGATGGCCGGCTGCCGCCCAGGCATCGGCCGCCGCGGTCATCGATTCCCGCAGGCTCGCCGCCGCGAGCACCAGTGGCGGCCGCGGCTGCGCCCCCGCTGCAGCCGGCACCAGCTGTGCGAGCAGCGCGCCAAACGCGATCAGCAGTGCGCGCATCATCTGTCCAACCTCACGGCGCCGGACGCGCGGAGCGCGCCGGAGGAACGGCATCGACACTGTTCGACAACACCGGCCCCGCGCGCAGGTCGTCGAACTGCCGGCGGTCGACGTCCTGCACGCATTGCGCCGCAAACTCGTGCAAGGCGCAATCCGCGCGCTGCTCGAGCCACGACTGGTGCTGTTCGAGCAGGAACACGCGATCATAGCCGAGCGCGCGTGCGAGTACCGCGCGGTAGCGCCGGGCGAGCGCGGGGGGCGTATCGGGGGGATCGCCGCACCCTTCATCCAGCGCGGCGAGGTCGCTGCTGCAGCTGCGCGCGGCCGGCACGGGGCGGGCGGTGCGGCCCGCGGGCCTGAGCATCGACGCCGGAACATAGCCCGCCATGCCGTCGTCGCTGCGCACCACCCAGATCCAGTCGGCGCCGTCGGCACCGCGGGTCTCGCCGCGCCCGATCACCGGCATGCGCAGCGAGAGCTGGTCGAGCACGGCGTAATTCTCCCCCGGGCCCCGCCGCAGGTCGACGGTCAGCGCGTCCCCCAGCGGACGGATCAAATAGTCGCGTGGCTCGGCGAAAGCATTGACCAGCGGCTGCGCCGGCACTGTCATCACCGTCATCAGGCCGGCGGCGCGCAACCCGGCATCGGCCACCGGCGAGATGCGCCGCCACAGCTCGTCCGAGGTCAGCGCAAGCAACGCGAACAGCAACAGCACCGGCCAGCCGTGCCACCATTGGAACGCCGGTTTCGGCAACGCCAGGCCCCGCCGCGCCCGAAGCCGGCCGAGCGCGTGTCCGCCGCCACGCATCCCGGACGGCGGGATGCGTGGCGGTGCCACGGTCGCGACGGGGCGGCGACCGGGCCGCCGCGCCGGTTGCCGCGCCGGCGCGTTGCGCGCCGCGGCCTCGACGCGCGCATCATGGCCGCAAAAGCCGCAGCCGGCTCCGAAATGGGCGTGTTCGTGCGGCTTGACGGCGCACGGCGTCAGGCTGTCGACGAGCTGGTCGAGATGATCGCGCCACTCCTGGGCGCTCGGCCGCGTCCCGCCGCGCGCGAAGGCGCGATCGAACAGCACGCGCGTGCTCCGCTTGAACATGCGGTGCACGCTTGCCGTGCTCGGGCCGATCTCGGGATGCGGCTCGAGCCCATAGGGATAGAGCCCACCCTGGATCCGTGCCTGGAGGTCGGTCGCCTGGTTCGAACCCGCCTTCGGACTGCCCGCGAACGGATGCACGCCATTGTCGAGCAGCTGGAAGACGATCACCGCGAGCGCGAACAGATCCTGTTCGAGCCCGAGCTCGGCCGGCTTCCTCTGCCAGCTCTCCGGCGCGATATATTCGTCGCTGACCTGCTCGGCGGGCATGCGGCGATCGGGTCCGGCGATGCTGAAGCCATCGGTATCGACCACCGCCATCCAGCTCACCGCCGGGTAGAAGCGCAGATTCGCTGGCTTCATGTCGATCATATGGTGGCCGGTGCGGTGCAGCTCGACGAACACCGCTGCCAGGTTGCGCGCGACCAGCACGCGATAGCCATAATAGTCGCTGATCTTCTCGGCGCGGCGGCTGCTCTTCTGGAGCAGATTCACCAGGCTGGTCGAGCGCGCGAAATCGATCTCGGGCATGACGAAGCCGATGAACTTGCCCGCGCGATCAAAGAGCTTGGCTTCGGGCCAGGCGATCTGCGGATAGCTCTTGTTCTCGTAGGCCAGCGCCGGCAGCTCGGGCGGATTGGCGAGCATCAGCTCGATCTTCGCCTCGTGTTTCCGGCATTCGGCGTCGCCGTGATAAATCTTCGCGGCGAAGCCCCGCATGTCGGGCAGCGCATAGACCTTGCCCGCCGCACCTTCGCCGAGCTGGCGGCCGAGCATCAGCCCCACAGCCTTGGCGTCGCGCCCGAGGAACACCGGGCTCATCGCGCCGCCGCCTGCGCCCAGACCAGCGTCTTGTCGTCGTCAGTGCGCGCGCGCACGGCCTGGCTGTCGAGCGTGGCGCTCAGCGCCTGTTCGCCTTCGTCGCGGCTCGCCTTTGCGAGGAAGCGTCCGATCGGCTCAAAAAACGGCAGGAAGGGGCGGGGCTCGGCGCCGCGCTGCAGCGCGAGATCGGTGACCCCGTCGCTCATCACGAAGATCGTGTCATATTCGGGCCCGATCAGCGCGAAGCGCAGGTGCCGACGCCAATCGGGTTGCGCGAAGAAATAGGTGGTGTCTGCATATTCGCCGTTGCGCGGCGGCGACAGCAGCCAGCGCTCGCCGGCCAGCGCGAGCGCAGCGCCGTCGCCGATATGGAAGAATAGCCCGCCCTTCCCCGGCAGCACCGCCGCGCCGACCAGGGTCGCGTGGAACGCGGAGATCGAAGTGCCATAGTCGCGCGCGCGCTCCTCGGCGCGGCGGCGCGCCTCCGCCACGGCATCGCGCACCGTGCGGCAAGCGCCGGCGACCAGCGCTCGCGTGACCGCGCCGCCGCCACTCATCAGCAGGAACCAGTCGAGCCGATCGACGATCGCTTCGCACAGCAGCGCCGCACCTTCGCCGCCGTGCGCCGCCGAGCCCGCACCGTCGGAAACCACTGCGATCAGCGCGCCATCCGACGTGACATGGACACGGTGTCGATCCTGGCAGGATTCGCCGCTCGCCGCGTGTCGTGGCCCGACCACCGACGTTCCCGCGACGCGCCACGCCGCGCGCATCAGCTGCGGCCGGGAATCACCGCCCAGTCGGTCGGCGCTGCCATCTGGATGCTGTCCGATGGCGCCGACTGCGAGCCGGCACGGGCGCTGCGGCTGAGCCAGAGGAAGAATTCGCGGAACGCCAGGCCCTGGAGCGCGAGCGGCTGGCGCGGGCTGAACCGAGCAAGCTTGGTGAGATTAGCATCGCCGACACCGACGCAGAAAACCGAGACATGGCCTTTTTCCTCGGCCGAGCGGCACTCGTCGGCGGCCGCCTCCCAGTCGGGATCGGTCGGCTCGCCGTCGGTAAGGATGAACAGCCACGGCCGGTTATAGGGGATGCCATGGTCGCGGTAGCGAGCCTTCTCGCCCTCGATTTCGTCGAGCGCCCGGCGCACGCCGGCACCGAGCGGCGTGGTGCCATTGGCTTCGATCTCGGGCGCTTCGAACTCGATCGCGTCGGTCCAGTCGGTGACCACTTCGACGTCCTGCGGCGCGCCGATCCGCAGCACCAGGATGCGCACGCGCTGCCGCGCGACGTCGTCGGCCTTGAGATCGGCCTCAAGGTGCTTGAGGCCCTCGTTGAGCGCGCCGATCGCATTGTCCTTGGCCATCGACGTCGAGCCGTCGAGCACGACCACACAGGGCAGCCGCTGGCTGCTGTTCTCGGCAAGCGCCACGTCCGGGATCAGGTTCATGCGTGCCCTTTGGACGAAATCATGGAATCGCCAAGGCTATGAAGCAGATGCCGAGCCCGGGCAAGGCGGCGCGGTGGTCCGGGTGGGAAGCGGGTTGCGGATGCCGGCGTACGTGCAAGCGGGCGGTTTGGACGCTGACACAGCGATGAGCAGCCCTATGCAATGGCAATCGGCAAGTCATGGACATGGGAAATACTGCTATCCTTCAGGCTAGCGCTAGACTAATTAGGTCGAGAGGCGGAGGATGAGTCCTCCGGTGTCCGGCCCAGGCCGGACGATGCCTTGGCCTGTCGGCACGACAATTGGCAGCGATGCACCCCAACTGGCGCGCGACCCGACACGATCCTCGGGCGAGGGACCGGCCATGTCTGACTATGCCTCGGAATTCTCGATCCGGCGGTTGTGGATCATCTTCGGCGTGACCATGGCGGTGATGTTCGGCGCCCTGCTCTATTTCGGCGCCCAGATTTACCACACCAAGCCCCCGCTGCCAGGTGCGGTGCGAACGGTCTCCGGCCAGCTTCTCTTTACTGGTGCGGAAATCCGTGAGGGCCAGGCGGTCTGGCAATCGACCGGCGGGATGCAGCAGGGCTCGATCTGGGGCCATGGCGGTTACGTCGCGCCGGACTGGAGCGCGGACTGGCTGCACCGCGAGGCGGTCGCGCTGCGCGACCATCTGGCCAACAACGGCTTCGACGCGCTCGCCGACCCCGATCAGGCGCGGATCGCCGCCATCCTCAAGCGCGAAATGCGCACCAACGGCTATGATCCGCGAACCTCGGTCCTTACCGTCAGCGACCAGCGGGCGGGCGCCATCGCAGCAACCGCCGCGCATTTCGAGAGCCTGTTCACCAATCGCACGCCCGCCGACCAGCATATGCGCGAACTCTACGCGATGCCGCAAAACGCAGTCCTGACGACGCGCGAAGCACATTTGCTGACGGCGTTCTTCTTCTGGACGTCCTGGGCCACCGCCGCCGAACGGCCGGGAGAGACCATCAGCTATACCAGCAACTGGCCGCACGAACCGCTGGTAGGCAACGCGCCGACGGGATCGATCTTCTTGTGGACGTTCATTTCGATCTTCGTCCTGCTCGCCGCCACCGGCGGACTGGTCTGGTATTATGCGCGCGAATTCGACGTGTGGCGGCGCGATATCGAGCCCGTCGAAGGCTATGCGACGACCGATCTGTTCGGGAGCGTGACCATCACGCCGTCGATGCGCGCGACCGCCAAATATTTCTTCGTGGTCACGGCGATGATCCTGGCCCAGGTGGGGCTGGGTATCGTCACTGCCCATTATGCGGTCGAGGGCCAGGGCCTCTACGGCCTGCCGATGGCCGAATATTTTCCCTACGCGGTCACCCGGACTTGGCACACCCAGCTCGCAGTACTGTGGATCGCCACCGCATGGCTGGCAACCGGCCTCTATGTCGCGCCGCTGATCGGCGGCCACGAACCGAAATTCCAGCGCTTCGGCGTGAACTTCCTGTTCGTCAGTCTGCTCGTGATCGTCGTCGGATCCTTTGCCGGCGAATGGCTCGCAATCAACCGCCACATAACGGGCGGCACCGTCAATTTCTGGTTCGGCCACCAGGGCTATGAATATCTCGACCTGGGGCGCTTCTGGCAATTCTATCTGTTCATCGGCCTGTTGCTGTGGACCGGCCTGGTGCTGCGCGGTGTCTGGCCCGCGCTGCGGGAGAAAGGCGGCCGTTCGCTGGTCTTCCTGGTCGCGATCGCCGCAATCTCGATCGGCCTCTTGTTCGGGACCGGACTGTTCTACGGCGAACATGCCCATATCTCCGTCATGGAATATTGGCGTTGGTGGGTCGTTCATCTCTGGGTCGAAGGCATATTCGAGGTATTCGCGACCGCCATCGTCTCCGCCTTGTTCGTGAAGATGGGGCTGGTGCGGATGTCGGTGGCGGCGACCTCGGTGATGCTGGCGACGATCATCTTCCTCGGCGGGGGCGTTCTCGGCACTTTCCACCACCTCTATTTCAGCGGGACGCCGACAGCGGTGATCGCACTGGGCTCGGTATTCTCCGCGCTCGAGGTGGTGCCGCTGATGGTTGTCGGGTTCGAAGCCTATAACCGAGTCAAGTTCGAGCACCGGCACGACTGGCAGGAGGCCTATCGCTGGCCGTTCGCCTTCTTCTCGAGCGTGCTGGTGTGGAATCTGGTCGGTGCCGGGCTGTTCGGCTTCTTCATCAATCCGCCGCTCGCACTCTACTATATGCAAGGACTCAACACGACTGCGACGCACGCCCATGCCGCCTTGTTCGGGGTTTACGGCATGCTCGGCATCGGGCTGACTCTGTTCTGCATGCGCGGCCTCTCCGACCCTGCGCGCTGGAGCAAGCCGCTGCTCAGGACGTCGTTCTGGTGCCTCAATATCGGGCTGGCGATGATGGTGTTCCTGTCGCTTTTTCCGCAAGGGCTGATCCAGGCATATGAAAGCTTCACTCATGACTATGCCTATGCACGCAGCGCCCAGGTGATCCACAGCCCGGCGATGCAGGCACTGGTGTGGCTGCGCGTGCCGGGCGATCTGGTCTTCACCGTCGGCGTGATCGCGTTTGCGATCGTCATGATGCGCGCGCTGTTCGGCCGCGATAGGCGAGGAGATGTCGCCGGCATCCCTGCGCTGGAAACGGAGCCCCTGCGTGCGTGATCGTCGGCCTCGGAGTAGCGCGGCGTGACGACGCGCGCAGAGCGGATGTTCGCGCTTCGCCGCGCGAGAATGGCGGCGTCGCCGCCTTTTCTCCGCGGCGGGTTCCGGCCGTTCTTCTTCCTCGGACCGGCCTGGGCTGTCATTGCGCTGGCCTTGTGGCTGATGGCGTCGAACGGCGAGCTCACGCTTCCTTCGGCGTTCGAACCGCTGATCTGGCACCGGCATGAAATGGTGTTCGGCTTCGTCGGCGCCGTCATTGCCGGCTTTCTCTTGACCGCGATCCCGAATTGGACCGGCCGCCTGCCGATCGCCGGTTGGCCCCTCGCCGCGCTGGTCGGCCTATGGGCAGCGGGGCGGCTGGCAGTGCTTTTCTCGGCTTCGACCAGTTGGGCGCCCGCCGCGCTTCTCGATGCCGGCTTTTACGTTGTGCTCGCAGGAGTCGCCGCGCGCGAGGTTCTGGCTTCGAAAAACCGGAACTTGCCGATGGTGGCAATCGTCCTGCTGCTGGGAGTCGCAAACGCAGCCGATCATCTGGCGGCGGCCGGACTCTGGCACGACACCGACATCGGCATGCGCGGGGCGATCGCGCTGATAGTGATGATGATCTCCCTGGTTGGCGGCCGGATCGTCCCTTCGTTCACGCGCAATTGGATGACCAGACAGGGCCTGACGCGGAGACTGCCGGCGCAGCCGACGCGCTTCGACGTAGCAGTGCTCGCGGCGAGCGCGGCGGCGCTGCTTGCCTGGACCGCCGCGCCGGACTGGATGCCCACCGGATGGCTGCTGGTCGCCGCCGGATGCGCGCAAGGGCTGAGATTGTCGCGATGGGGCGGCATCAGCACTGCGCGCGATCCGATCGTGCTCATTCTTCATGTCGGATATTTCTGGGTGCCCGCCGGGCTGCTCCTGCTCGGCGCCAGCATATTGGGAACATCGGTCCCCCGCTCGGCGGCGATCCATGCGCTGACCGCCGGTGCCATGTCGACGATGATTCTCGCGGTGATGACCCGGGCGACGCTGGGCCATACCGGCCGCGAACTAGCGGCCGATTCGACGACCACCCTTCTCTACTGCCTGGTCACTTTCGGCGCTGCCCTCCGAGTTGCGGTCGCGCTAGGGTGGTTCGACTATTCGATCGGCCTGGACGTGGCCGGGGTCGCCTGGGCGGGTGCTTTTGTCGTGTTTCTCATCGCCTTCGGCCCGATCCTGTTCAGGCCGCGGCTGGGCGAGGAATAGCCCGGCCGCCGACCAGGTGGCGGATTTGATATTAGGTCGTAAAGTTACAAAGGGTTACGTTTGAACGACTAGCTGGTGCCTCTCATCAAGCCGTTGCTAGTCGCGAGACATACAAGGGCGGCGACAAGGCCGGAAACTGCATAGGGCAAACCGCTTACGAAAAGGTCGAACACATCCGAGACACCTGGAAGATTGGTGGCGACCCAATATGTCAGCGGGAAAGTGAAGCCCATCAGCGCCGCGCTCCAGCCATTCGCCATGCCTAGCTTTTCGAGCGTCAGCCACGCTGGAACGCAAATGGCCGTGAAAAGAACTGCGTAAATCAAGGATAGTGAGAAGGCGACGCTCACCTGCGTCCCAAGCGGGATCAGGCAATTTTGGGTAGCGCAGCCAGCTCGCACACCATCGATGAATGTCCAAGAGGTGACCAGCAATACGGCGGTCACGATGCCTGCTGTCAGGCTTCGCAAGTACAGTGCTACGGGCCGCCCGCTCAGCGTCATATGATACATATAGCACCGGCCATGCTCGCCCCTCCATGACCCTTTTTTGAGCCAAAGCCGACCGTCCGCTTTCATATCCGGGCATGTTCTGATTCAGAATTGGCATGAGCCGATATGACCTGGCTGACTTCGAGTGGCGCGTGATCGAGCCGCTGTTGCACGTCGGATGACGGTCAACGCGGTTGTACCGGGCGCGATCCAGACTGACTTCAGCGGTGGAATGGTTCGCGATAATCCAGATCTCAACCGCCAGGTTGCGGCTATGACGGCGCTTGGCCGTGCCGACGAGCCGGACGACGTGGGGCCGATGATCGCCGCCCTGCTTTCCGACGACAATCGCTGGGTCAACGCCCAGCGGATCGAGGTCTCGGGCGGCATGGCTAGCTAGGACGTCAATGCAAGGAGGGCGAAATGGACATGGATCGCAGGATGTTCACCGGTTCGCTGTTGGTTGGCGCAGCTCTCGCCACGGCTTCCAACGCTGTGGCCCAGAGCGCGAGCCATCCGAAGAACGTCGTTCTCGTCCACGGCCTGTTTGCCGACGGATCGAGCTGGTCGGAAGTCATTCCGTTGCTGCAGGCCAAAGGACTGAACGTCACCTCGGTTCAGAATCCTCTGACAACACTCGAGGAAGCCGTCGCTGCCTGTCGCAAGGTTCTCGATCGGCAGGACGGCCCGACGGTGCTGGCAGCCCACTCCTTTTCGGGCATGATCGCGACGGAAGCGGGCGTGCATCCTAACGTCTCGGCGCTCGTCTATGTGGCAGCGCGGGCGCCCGATTCGGGCGAGGACTATGCAGCCCTCGCCGCCCGCTTTCCCGCCCCGCCCGCATCGACCGGAATCATCTACGATGGCGATGAAGGCCGGCTCGTCGAGGACGCATTTCTAAGGGATTTCGCGGGCGATTTGCCGACGGCCAGAGCTCGCGTGCTCCATGCCGTCCAGCAGCCCTTCAAGCGAGCGCTGTTGGCTGGCCGCGCCACGCAGGCAGCGTGGCGCTCCAAGCCTAGCTTCTACGCCGTGTCCACCGAAGACCGGACCATCAATCCGGATCTGCAACGCTATATGGCCAAGCGGATGGCAGCGCGGACCATTGAGATTCGGTCGAGCCATGTCTCGCTCATCTCGCATCCGCGCGAAGTCGCAGGGCTCATTCTTGAAGCGTCAGGTCGATGACCGGCCTCGCGGATACTTGACCGCGATCACCAGCGGCAAGACGCGCAGAATGAGCATGAAAACGCGTGGAACCCATGCATCAAATCGCCCGCGTGAATCGACCGCCGACCTGGGCGACAGGTTCGTCCATCACCGCCAGCGCGGGCGGTGTTCGAGACGGGGGCGATCGTCTTCCACATCGCCGAGCAGCATGCAGGACTGCTGCCAAAGGATCCCGCTACCCGGACACGCGCCATCGCCTGGATGTTCGCCGCGCTCAACGTCGCGCTCCAGAACCGCGTTTCTGATAGACCACACGGGAGCTGGAGACAGGCATGAACGCGACCGCGCTTTGGAAAGCGCTTTATACATCCGGCCATGACGCCGCTTCGCTCGTCGAGACTGGCGGCGGATGGCGGCTGGCGGGGACTGCCGCGTTCGCGAAGGACAGCGTGCCGGCTTCAGTGCGGTACGCGCTCGACCTGGACTCCGACTGGTCGACGCGGCGCGGATCGATCGAAGGATTCTTTGGGCGAACCCCGGTCGCCGTCGAGATCGAGCGCTCTCGGGATCGATGGATGCTCAATGGCGTGGCGCAGGAAGCTGTCGCGGGCCTCGTCGACCTCGATTTCGGGTTCACACCTGCGACGAATCATCCGCAACTGCGCCGGATGGGGCTCGACGTGGGGCAGACAGCGGAGATCGCCGTCGCATGGATGGATCTGGAATCGGCAGCCTTGGCGCCGCTGCCGCAGATCTACCGCCGGATCGGCGACAAGGCTTACGACTATGAGTCTCCGCAGGGGCCTTACCGGGCCGTGCTCGATATCGCTTCGAACGGCTTTGTTCGGCTATATCCCGATCTTTGGGAGATGGTCTCCGCGGGTGGATGATTGCCTCCTGCGAACTCCGCGCCCGCGAGGGGCAGCGGAGCTCGGGTTTCCGGTTCCCATCCCTCCTGACCAACACCGCAGACACCTCGTCGTTTCCCCTTGGTCTTGGAACGCGCCTGTCGAGCCGCCGGTCAGCGATAGCCGGCGGACACCAATACTGAAACCGACGATTGCAACCACGGAAGCGCTGGGTCACACCTGGGCCATGGCGCTTGACGAAAACGACCTGACAATTCGATCCCGGCATGGACTGCTGCGAGACTTGGTGCCGATCTATAGCTATTCTCAGCTCGCTCCGAATCTGGTCGCCGTTGGCCTGATCTTCTGGCTGAGTCTTTTCCTCGGGCACTTTCCGCTAGCTCTGCTGCCGGTGATAATGCTCGGCTGGGTCCTTCAGTTCGCCTCCCGGCCCTCGCTGATGACCGTATCCAGCGCACAGGCTGAGTGGCTCGAGGGGATTGTTGAAGAGCAAGGATTTTATGGCTGGTCGGAAGTCGACGGCGGATGGCGTCTGCTCGACAAACCCTGGTGGCAGCGCTTGCCGCATCTGTTTGTCAAGTTCTTGCCCGGCGAACCGGCGACTGTGATCGCGCCGCGCGACGTAATGGAATCGATGCGGACTGCTCTCGAACTCGTGGAAGAACACGAAATCTTGATTCCCCAGGGCGATCAGCCGCTTGCATTCCAGCCAGACGAACCCGAGCCGCTACCCTGGCACATGAAGATACCGGCCTGGGGGCTGATTACGGCATGCGTTGTTGCTTGGGTCTGGCAGGTTATCTCCCAAAGCGTGGGCGGGACGCCCGATTGGGGCCTGTCGGGTGCAGCACTCGGCCAGCGACGGTTTGAGACGATCGTCCTCCATATATTCGCGCATGGCGGAGCGATGCATCTGGCAATGAACATGACGATGCTCGCAGCAATCGGCCCTCCTCTCACTGCGCGGCTGGGGCCGCCACCGCTCAGCTGGCTGCGATTCTTCCTGCTGTTCTTGTTCAGCGGACTGGCCGGCGCGGCCCTCTACCTGCTGGTGCACCCCGCAGGAACGGTGCCAATGATTGGCGCGTCCGGAGCGTTGTACGGGTTGCTCGGCTTGCTGATCCGGGCACCTGCCGATGGTCAGGCCGTGTTATCGGTCAAGTCTCGGAGAATTCGGCGCGTCGGTTGGGACCTGGTCAAACAAAATGTGTTCCTTTTCGTGTTGCTGGCAATGATGGCGTGGTCAAACGGCACCGCTGGCGGCCTGGCTTGGGAGGCGCATCTTGGCGGATTTCTGTTCGGATTATTGGTCGGTCCGCAGTTGTTGCCTCGGGCCTCGGGAGCTCGGCCCAACCCGAAGACATTTCCGGAACTGAGTTCGGAGCCGGTTGCGTCGGCCGATTGAGCTGCCCGGCGAATGTTTCGGAGCAAAAGTCGGTCGGGCCGCTTTTGGAATTCCTGCAGATCTTAGCCCGCAAGAATGATTGATCCGTCTTCCATCATTTGGCGTCGATGATTCGGGAGCAGCTTCGGCCAATGCTTGTTGAAGGCTGCTCTGAAAGCGTCGCGACATTCCCATCGGACAAAGCACGGTTGATGCATGGCAGTGTCTGAATAGCGGTATAGCTCGTGTGTCTCATCATGGATGAAATGCGGGGTCGACACCAGCGCGTCGCCGTCCGCGATGACGTCGCCGCAGATCGGGCACGCGGTCACGCCACGAATGATTATAGCCACGGTGTAGGTCTCTCCATCCGCCGAGAACACTGATGTTGCACTTCAAGCTTGGCACCGCCACGCCCCGGTTGGTTTTCGAAAACGAAGGAGCGGACATTCGCCGGGCGGCGGCAGCAGCAATTCCGGCTGGGCGAAGACATTCTGGGTGCGTCAGGATAAAACCTTCGCGCCAGAAACGTTTTCGCGGCAGCTGGTCAAACTCATTCTCAGGTTAGTCTCGAGGTCGCGCCGATCGCACCTGCTCTACTATTATTAGCGTGCGCTCTATCGAACCTCGACACGAGCGCGATCCCGCTTGGCAAGTCGGTCTTTCCGTAGCAAACTCATTGTCAGCAATGAACGGGACGCACAGTCCCGACGGAGGGGATCCTATGCGCATGCGATTTCGCCTGCTCCTTCCTGCGTGCGCCCTGCTCGGCATGGCGGCTGC
>Ga0068859_100003210_pt1 | contig 16647 bp, 20 predicted proteins | sample KBSSwiS22_FD_66585 | JGI IMG/M metagenome (GOLD analysis project Ga0068859, IMG submission 66585) | Switchgrass rhizosphere microbial communities from Kellogg Biological Station, Michigan, USA - KBS Switchgrass S2-2 | ecosystem: Host-associated > Plants > Roots > Rhizosphere > Soil ...
ATGCAGGTTTTTTTAATTTTTTTTATAATAAAACATTTATATATTTTTTAAATTTATTTTATAATATAAATGTAAAAAATATTGAAAAAGGTTTTTTTGAGTTATTTGGACCTGTTGGATTATATCTGTGATTTAGAAGTTTAAGTTATAAATTTAGGTTTCTTAGTCCTTATTTTATTAACATTTCGCTATTAATAATATATTTAAATTTAATATTTATAGTGTACTATGTATTAATTATGTATTTTTATTATATAAAGTTTATATATATATTGTTATTGCTATATTATATTATATATTAATATTAAAATAAAATAAAAAAATGAATTTTAAAGATCCAATAAGTACTTTTGCTTATAATTTAATATCATTACATCATGATATAATGTGATATATAATAATAATTTTAAGCTTAGTATATTGGTCTTTATATAAAATAGTAAAAGAATATTCTTGAAGCAATTTTAATAAAACTGAAGGGTTCTTGCTAAGTTTAAGTAATAATAAATTAATATATCAAATTCAATTATATATATTTTTTATTTGGTTTAATATATTTTATATAGTATATAAAGTAACTAAATTAATTTTAAATTGAATATATGTAAGTTTAGAGTTGCATTTAATTAATAAAAAAAGTAAATTTAGCAAGTTTATAATAAAATTATTTTATTTTATTTTAGGGGGTAGTTTTGCAAGCAATTTAGAAAATGAGGTTTATAAAAATATTAGTTTAAAATATTTTAAATCTTTAATTTTAGAGCGCTTTATTGCTTATTATTTATTTAATAAGCCTTCAAATGCTTTATATTTTTATGATGGGAGTGATAATTATTTATTAGCATTAAAATTTAAGCATAGCATAAATTTAGAGTATGTGTTTGGTATGTTTCCAACGATTATTATAAGTTTAATAATAGTACCTTCTATGTATTTATTATATTCAAATGAAACAGATATTAATCCTTGCATTACAGTTAAAATTATAGGCCATCAATGGTACTGATCGTATGAAGGGCATCATTGGAGTTTAGATACTAATTTAAATAAGTATATATATTGGTGATATGATTATGATAGTGTTATTATAAATGAATCAGATTTAATAAAAGGACAAAAGCGTTTATTAGAAACAGATACTTCTTTAGTTTTACCGTATAATATAGTTATAAGGTTATTAATTACATCTTCAGATGTACTACATGCATGAGCTTTACCAGAATTAGGTATAAAAGTTGATGCAGTACCTGGGCGTTTAAATCAAGCTATAACTATACCTTGTAATTTAGGGCTATATTATGGCCAATGTTCTGAATTATGTGGGGTTTCGCATGGTTTTATGCCTATTAAAGTAAACGTAGTAACATTAGCTGATTACTTTAATAATTTACTTAAGTTATAATAATAAATAAATGAAATCACCTTTAGAGCAATTTGATATTATTAATATAAAATTAATATCAATTTTTGGCTTTGATTTTTCATTTAATAATATATTAATATCTTTTTTTTTAATTTTATTTTTTTTATTTGTTATAATATATATATACTATAATAAGTTAAATATAATCCCATATTATATTCAAAATATATTAGAAGCTATATATTCATTTTTAATTTCATTAATAAAACAACAAACAGGCAGTTATGGATTTTTTTGGTTTCCTTTTATATTTTGCCTTTTTAATTTTATATTATTTAGTAATTTATTAAGTTTAATACCTTTTGGTATAGCCATAACAAGTCATTTAATTTTAATACTTTTATTATCATGCACTACTTGTATATCAATTTTTTTAATTGGCTTATTAAGATTTCATTTAAAATTTTTACATATATTTATACCTCATTGCCCTTTTGTTTTATTACCAATTTTAATTCCTATTGAAATTTTTTCTTATTTAATAAGACTTTTTAGTTTATCTATACGATTAGCAGCTAATATATTAGCTGGGCATACTTTAGTGCATATTATAGTTACTTTTATATTAAATTTAACTAAAATTGATTTAATTTTATCAATATTATTCTTAATACCTTTATTTTTAATATTAATTTTAGAATTTGGGGTAGCTTTATTACAAGCTTATGTTTTTACTGTATTAGTTTGTATTTATTTAGGTGATACAAAAAGTATAAGCCATTAATATTATGTTAAAAAGGCAATTAAAAAATCATTTATTTCATATAATAGAGCCAAGCTTATGACCATTTTTTTTAGCATTTGGTGGTTTTTTTTTTGTAACAGGCTTAGCGTTTTCAATGCATTATGTAGTAACTGGTTATTATATTTTACTATTAGGCTTAATAATGATTGTAATAACTTCTATTTTCTGGTTTTTAGATATATCTAGAGAAGCTGTTGTTGATGGCCACCACACTAGAATAGTAAGAAAAGGCTTAAAAACAGGGTTTATTTTTTTTATAGCGTCTGAAATAATGCTATTTTTTGGTTTTTTTTGGGCATTTTTTCATTCAGCTTTATGTCCTTCAATAGAAATAGGTTCAATATGGCCTCCTGTAGGGTTACAAGTAATACCAGTATTTGATTTTCCATTATTTAATACGTTTGTATTAATTATATCAGGTTTTAGTGTTACTTGAGCTCATAGAGGCATAAGTTTAGGTTCTTATAAAGATACTATAGATGGTTTTATTTTTACAATTTTTTTAGGTTTTTTTTTTATATTTTTACAAGGCTTAGAGTATTATGAGTCTACATTTAATTTACAAGATGGTATTTATCCTTCTGTTTTTTTTTTATTAACAGGTTTACATGGGTGCCATGTTATAATAGGTGCTTTTTTTCTATTTTTTTGCTTTTGGTCATTATTAGCAAATCATTATCTAACAAACCATTATTTAAGATTTGTATTTGCTATATGATATTGGCATTTTGTAGATATTGTGTGAATTTTTTTATTTTTAAGTTTATATTGTTGAGGTAGTTGGTAGTTTTTAGGCTATGGCGCAAGTTGATCTTGTAAGCTATAGCCCTGTATTATTTTGGTTTTTTTTTTTAATAATTATTTTTTATATTTTTAATTATTCGTATGTTATCTCATTTATTTATAGTATTTTATTTATAAGAAAATTTTATTATAAATTAAAGCTTAACAAAGCTAAAAATAAGTTTTACTTATTTAATAAATATAAAAATAATAGTAATAGCTTTATAAAATACCCAGCTAATATTAAATTAGCTAAAAAATGATTATTGTATGTATAGTTTAATATATAATTTTTTTTTTGATATATTTTTTTTTTATAGTGATAATAGCTTAGTTATTTTTTATAATAAGTATAAAATAATTGAGCTTTATTATTATATATATGTTAATTTATATATAATATATAAATTTTTTAAAAATTTTTTTGTATTAGGTTATTTTAGTGCATTAAAATTATATGTTATTTTTATAAATGATGTTGCATTTTTTAAAATTAATAATTTTATAATAATTTTATTATTTAAATTAAAAAAATTTATGAAAGCTAAGTGGCTTTATATGGGTAAAAGATTTTTAAAATTTAATAAAAAGTATAAGAATTATTATAAATTTGAGGTAATAGGGCATTTTAAAATATTTTTATTTTTTGCATTGTTTGTATTATTTATATTAATATGAAAAAATAGAACATCATATTTAAAAGTTTTTTTAATTTTTTACCCTCTTTTGTTTTATGTTTTTGTTTTGTATTTGTGTCATATAATAATGCCTTTTTTTTATTATAAAATTATAAGTGTTATATTTATTATTATTTTTGTTTTTTTATATTTTTTATTAAAGGTTTTAAATCAATATTAATTTTTTTAAAAAAAATACCATGTATAATAAAACTAATTTTATTTATAAGTTTTTAAGTTTGTTTATTATATTTATTATTTTAAAATATGGGAAAGCTCCTCAAAAAGGGGCCGACCTAAGCTATGTTTTTTTCAAGGAGTTTTTTTAAAAATATAGGTATAGTTGAAAGTGTGGGGGATGGAATTGTAAATATATTAGGTTTACAAAATGTAGCAAATGGAGAAATGGTTGAAATTTATATAAATACAACTTTAAAAGGCCCTACAACGCAAAAAGCTTTAATATTAAATTTAGGGCCTAAATGAGTAAGTGCTGTATGTTTATCTTCTGATTTTTCTATAAAACCAGGTCAATTTGTAACTTTAACAAATGAATTAATGAGTATACCTGTTGGTGATGGCTTATTAGGTAGAGTAGTTGACCCTTTAGGTGAGCCTTTAGATGATAAGGGGCCTATTATAGCGGAAGGTAGAAATAATTTAGAAGCAAGAGCTCCTTCTATTATAGCAAGAGCTTCAGTAAATGTTCCTTTGGAAACAGGTATAAAAGTAGTTGATAGTTTAGTACCTATAGGCCATGGCCAACGAGAATTAATTATAGGTGATTCGAAAACTGGTAAGACATCTATAGCTATAGATGCTATATTAAATCAAAAAAATAAAGATACTATATGTATTTATGTTGCTATAGGTCAAAAAAGATCTTCAGTAGCACGTATTCATAAATTATTATTAGATAAAAATTGTATGAATTATAGTATTATAGTAGCAGCAACAGCGTCAGATGCTGCATCTTTACAATATATAGCACCTTATTCAGGTTGTGCTATGGGTGAATTTTTTATGTCAAAAGGTTTAAGAGTTTTAATAGTATATGATGATTTAAGTAAGCATGCTGTGTCTTATCGACAATTATCATTATTATTAAGAAGGCCTCCTGGTAGAGAAGGTTTTCCTGGGGATGTTTTTTATTTACATTCTAGATTATTAGAAAGAGCAGCTAATTTAGCTGATAATAAAGGATCTTTAACAGCTTTACCTATTATTGAAACGATTCAAGGAGATGTATCAGCTTATATACCTACAAATGTTATATCAATTACTGATGGTCAAATTTTCTTAGAATCTGAGTTATTTACAAGAGGAATTAGACCTGCTGTAAGTCCAGGTTTATCTGTTAGTAGAGTTGGATCTGCAGCACAAAATAAAGTATTAAAAAAAATGGCTGGTAGTTTAAAGTTAGAGTTAGCGCAATATAGAGAAGTTGAAGATTTTACAAAATTAGGCTTTGTTTTAGATGATGTAACTAAAAGATTAGTTGATAGGGGTGCTAAATTAACTAGACTATTAGTGCAAAATCGTAACGAGCCTATAGATATTTCAGAGCAAACTATATTTTTATATGCGGCTTTAAATGGTTTTTTAGATGAAATCCCTTTAAATTTAGTAAACCTTTATGAGAAGGAGTTATATAAATTTTTAAAAAATACAGTTTTTAGCGAGCCTTTAAAAATTATGTTAAGAGAAAATTTAGATGTTGAATTAATAAATTTTTTATTAGATAATTTTAAGGCTTATTTCATATTAAATAAGGAGCTATTTATTAAAGTATTATAGTAAGCTATGCATTACAGGTATATACAAATAGTTTATTTAAACGTGTTAATAATAGTTTTTACGCTATTAAATATACCTTTGCTAGCACTATTATTTTTTATATTAAAACCTTCTTATTTAATATGAAAGCATTCGTTTGAGCCACTTTTATTTTTTATTGTTAATGAAGAAATAGATGATGAATGATTAACCCATATAGATTATGATACAGATTCTAATTATTATTTTAAACTTTGAAAAGGTGATTTTTATTTATGATATAATTGTTATTTTATTTTTAATGCTGAGGGTGGTGAAACAATTTTACATGATTTAGATTTTTTAGATCTTATTGCATATAATATGTTTGATAAAAAAAATTTTAAATATTTATACAAAAGTTTAGATTATAATATAAAATATGATAAAAATAGTTATTTTTATTTATATCAGTATAATAGAACATATATAAAAAATTATAATCTAAAACGTAATGTAAAATTATTTAATAAAGATACATTTAATATATTAAGTAACGTTGATAAAATAAACCGGTTAAATGATAAAAAAAAATATTATTATTATAAAAAATGTTAAAAATAAAAAAAATATATTGGTTTTTATATAGATGATTAAGCACAACAAATCATAAAGATATAGGCATATTATATTTATTATTTGGTTTTATAGCAGGTGTAATAGGCACATTATTTTCGATAATTATAAGAGTAGAATTAGCTTATCCAGGTGTACAAGTATTAGGTGGTGATTGGCAATTTTATAATGTAGTAGTAACAGCTCATGCTTTTATTATGATATTTTTTATGGTTATGCCTAGCATGATTGGTGGCTTTGGTAATTGTTTTGTTCCTTTATTAATAGGGGCTCCAGATATGGCATTTCCTAGATTAAATGCGTTAAGTTTTTGATTACTACCGCCTTCATTTATATTATTATTATGTTCTGCGTTTATAGAGACAGGGGCTGGTACAGGTTGAACTGTATATCCTCCATTAAGTAGTATTTTAGCCCATTCTAGTGGGGCTGTTGATTTTGCTATATTTAGTTTACATTTAGCTGGTATTTCTTCAATATTAGGTGCTATAAATTTTATGGTAACTATTTTAAATATGAGAGTACCTGGATTAAAGATGTCTATGATTCCTCTTTTTGTTTGAAGTGTATTTATAACAGCGGTGCTTCTTTTATTATCATTACCTGTTTTAGCAGCTGCTATAACTATGTTATTAACTGATAGGAATTTTAATACATCTTTTTTCGACCCTTCTGGTGGAGGTGATCCTATTTTATATCAACATTCATTTTGATTTTTTGGTCATCCTGAAGCTTATATTTTAATATTACCAGCTTTTGGTGTTATTAGCCATGTTGTAGCAGAGTATTCTAATAGAGCTATATTTGGTTATTTAGGAATGGTTTATGCAATGATGACTATAGGTTTTTTAGGTTTTATAGTATGAGCTCATCATATGTATACAGTTGGTTTAGATGTAGATACAAGAGCTTATTTTACTGCTGTAACAATGATTATAGCAGTACCTACAGGAATAAAAATATTTAGTTGATTATCAACTATGGCTGGTGGGTTAATACATATGACTGTACCTATGTTATTTGCTACAGGGTTTATTTTTTTATTTACTTTAGGTGGTGTTACAGGTGTTGTATTAGCAAATGCAGGTTTAGATATAGCGTTGCATGATACTTATTACGTTGTAGGTCATTTTCATTATGTTTTATCTATGGGTGTTGTATTTGGCCTTTTTTCGGCTTTTTATTATTGAGTAGATGTATTTACAGGTGTGAAATATTCAGAGCATTATGGTAGAATTCATTTTTGATTAACTTTTTTAGGGGTAAATATGACATTTTTCCCAATGCATTTTTTAGGTTTAGCTGGTATGCCTAGAAGAATTCCAGATTATCCTGATATATATGCTAGTTGAAATTATGTTAGCTCAGTAGGTTCTTTAATTTCAGTGGTTGGTGTTTTTGTATTTTTTTTTTTAATTTTACATATGATTTATAAATATGATTTTGTTTATCAAACTAAGTATGGGTATGTTTTCCAATTAAATAATTTAGTTAAAAAAGGTATATTTGATGCTGGTAACATTTATGCGTATTTATATCCTAAATTTAATTTTTTTAATAATAGGAGGGTTCAAAAAAAAAATAATATTGATTTATTAAATAGGTTTAGCATTTTTTATTCATTTTTAAATCAAGGGTGGCATTTAATTGTAATATATGATTATATGCCTCATTTTGAAGATTTATGTGATAAAATAATAGAGGATGGTTATACTATAAAAAAAGTAGATTATCCTTTTTATAAAGAATTAAAAAAAGTATTTGATAATTTAATTGAGGATAAAGTTGTATTAAGTAATATGTTTTACCCATTGGATGCAGTAGTTAAAAACCCTTTTTTAGAATCTTTTTTATTTAATGATTTTAATTTAATAATAAATAATAATATAATAATTTTTAATTTTGATTATTATTTAGAATTAAATGAAATTTCGTTAGAGGAAGATTTAGGTATAAAAGAAGAGGATTTATTAAAAGATTATTTATTATATAATTTAATTAAAAAATTTAATTATAGTAATAAAGTATTTAATATTATAATTAATGATTTATTTTATAAATCTTCAATAGAGTTAGAAGATACTTTAGAGGGTTAATGTTTTTATTTTTCTTAGTTATTTTTTTTTGTTTTTTTATAAATTACGCTTTTATTTTTTATGATGAAGCGTTTTTATTAAGTTTATATTTCTTAATATTTTTTTTTATAGTATATTTATATCTTAAAAATAAGTTTATAATTTTTAATATTTTAAAAATTTTAAGAAAATATGTATTATTTATAACTGTGTTTAAGATAAATTTAAGCTATAATAAATTATTATTAAATTTTATGCAATTAGTAAAATTTCTTTTTAATAAGCTTGCAATTAAATTAAATTTGCATAAGCATATTATTAGCCTTATATTAAATAATTTATTTAATAAATATGTTATATTAATAAATATTTTATTTTTATTTTTTTTTAAAAATATAAATGATATTAAAGAAAGTTTAATATTACATATATATTTTTTAATAAATAAAGCGTTTTTAAATGATATCAGCTTATATAATTAAAATTATAAAAAAAAAATTTATTAAAGGCATAAAAAGTACAGGTGGAAGGTGTAATTTAGGTAGAGTAACTATAAGGGGCATAGGGGGTGGTAATAAGGTTAATTATAGGTTATTAGATAATTATAGAAGGTTAAATCAATATGGCGTATTAGTAGCTTCTTTTTACGACCCAAATAGAACATGTAAATTAGGTTTGGTTATTTTTGAAAATAGTTTAATTTGTTTAATTTTAATGCAAAAAAATATTAATAGAAGTGATTCTATATATTTTGGCAGCTTTAGAAGAATTATTAAAGAAAAAAATATTAAAGATTCAATTAAAAATGGGTATTCAATGCCTTTATTTAGCATGCCTTTATTTTCTGTACTAAGTAATATAGAATTTAGGCCTTTTACTGGTGGCGGGTTATGCAGATCTGCTGATACCAGTTGTATGTTAATTGGTAAAACTAGTGATAAAGGCATTTTAAAATTAAATTCTAAGTGAGAGTTACATTTACCTTTAAATAGTATGTCAAGTTATGGTAGCATGTCAAGTCAAATAGCTAATAATATACATATAGGTAAAGCAGGTAAAAATCGTGGCTTAGGCTGAAAGCCTAAAGTTAGGGGCGTAGCAAAAAACCCTTGTGATCATCCTCATGGTGGTGGTAATGGTAAAAGATCAAAACCTAAAGTGCCTGTTAATGCTTGGCATTCTGTTTTTAAATGGAGGCACACAAAAAATAAAAAAGCAGATATTAAAAAGCGCCGCTTGTTTAAAAGTTTAAGTTAAAAAAATGATAAAAAGATCTTGTTGAAAGTACCCTTATAATTATGATTTGTTTATGTTTTTTAAAAAAAAAAAAACTCTTATTAGGAATGTAACATTAACTAGTAAATTTTTAAATAAAACTTATAGGTGTTATAAAGGTAAAACTATGGGTAAGTTATTAATAATGAAGCAGCATTTAGGGCATAAATTTGGTGAATTTTTTATTACTAAAATATTAGGTGAGCGAATTGCTTACCGTAAAAAACTAAAATTATTATTAAAAAAAAATAAAAATAAATTAAAAGGTAAAAAAAAATAATTTCATGGGTCATTTAATAAACCCTATTGCTTTTAGGTTAAGTTCCCTTAAAAGTTGAGAAGATGCTTGATTTGTGAAAAATGTATATTACCCTGAATTTTTTAATGGTATTTTAAAAATTAGAAATTACTTATATTATTTTTTAACTAATAAAAAAATTTTAAGAAGTGGTATTTTTTTAAGTAATTTTTTTATTATTAAATATAATAAAATATATATAATTAATATATTTATATATCATATAGATTTTGAGAAATTATCTTTTGAAAGCATAAATAGTTTATATTCTTCATTTTTTAATTATAATAAAAATAAAAAAATTAGAAAGGTTAATAGTTATTTTAAATTATTTATTAGTAATATTGATATATATTTTTTTTTAATTTTTTTTTATAAAATTTTTTATAAAAAAAAATTAAAAAAAAATATATATAAAATAAATTATATAAAACAAAATTTATTTGTAAAATCAAGGGAGTTAATCGACTATTATAAGCAAGTATTAATAGTTTTAAATAATTTAGTTAAAGGCAAAGAAAAAGAAGAGGAAAAAGAAGAGGAGAAAGAAGAAAAAGAAGAAGAAGAAAAAGAAGAAGAAGAGAAATTTATATTAAATTATAAAAAAGTATTAAAAGAAAATAGATTTTTTAAAGAACTTTTTTTTAAAAATAAAAAAAAAAAAAGTTTTCTTTTTAAAAACAAAAAAAAAATTGATTTAGTATCTAATTTTTCATTATTTGAATTTTTTTTATTTTTATTAAAAAAAATAGGTTTTAGCCATAAAGATAAAATTTTAAATAAAATATATAAGTTAAAATATTCTATATTGCTTTTAAATATTTTAAAATATTTAAGGCATATGTTTATAAAAATAAAGTTAAATTATAATTTTTTATTATTTTTTTTAATTGTTTTATTAAAGTCTATTTTATTAAGTTATAATTCTAATAAAATAAATAGGAATAAATTTCGTAATAAAGTTTATATTTTATTGTATAATTATTTAGGCTATAATTTTTTTTTTAAAGAGTTAGCTGTAATAAAGAATGTTTTAAGCAGTATATTTTTTATTTTAAATAAAGTAAAAAATATTTATTATAAATTTTTTTTTTTATCTAATAAAAATATAACAGCGAGGTGGCTTTGCCGTTATATTGGTATAAAATTAAAAAATAATTATAGCTTTTATAGCATTATAAATCCTGTTAAAAAGGAGTTATATAAGTTATGCAGGTTAAATAAAAAAAAAAATTTTAATAAGGTTATTAAGTTAAATAATTTAATTAAAGTTAATAATGAAAGATATAAATTAAAATTTAAAAATTTAGTTAAAGAGTTTTTTTTAATATATATAAAAGAAAATTATTTATATTATATAAATAACAATAATTATTTATATGATTGGTTTATTTACTTTTTTTATAAGAAAAAAAAGCGTCGTAAAAAAAATAAGTTTAAATTTTTTTTAAAATTATACAAATATATTTATATAAATATATTTATAAATTATTATTGAGAGTTTAATTTATTAAAAGGAAAAAAAATATTAAGTAACATATTATGTAAAGTTTATAATTTTACGCTAATAAATTTAGATTATAAATTTAATTTTAATTTTAAGCAGTTTTTTATTTCTATATTTTTTATAAAAAATTTATTAAGGTTTAATTATTTTAAATATGTGTGATTACGAATAAAAAAAATAAATTCAAGAAATTTACGTAGTAAAAACGAAGTAAGTCATTTTAGCCCTTTAGTAGGTTTTAAAATGGCGTTTAAAGGTAGGTTTAGTCGCAAACAAAGGGCAAGCAACATTTGGTATATGCATGGTAAAATGCCTTTAAATACATTGTCTATTAAATTAGATTATTATTTTTTTACAATACCATTAAAAAATAGTGCAATAAGCATAAAGATTATTTTATATAAAAATTTATGTAAAGATAATTTTAAATATTTATTAACATATTAAGATAAATGAAGCAATATCCAAGTAGAATAAAATATAAAAAAAATCATAAGCCTTCTTCTTCTAATTTGTATTTAACAGAAAAAAAAAATTTTAGTGCGATAAAAGGTAATTTAATATTAGTATCGATTGAAAATGGCCGATTAACTTATAATCAAATTGAGGCTTGTAGAAAAACGGTACGTCGAATACTAAAAAAGCAAGGTATAGTTTATTTAAGAGTATTTACTAATATTTCTATAACAAAAAAACCTGTAGCTTCAAGAATGGGTAAAGGGAAAGGCTCTCATCATCTTTGGATATGTTTAGTAAAAAAAGGCCAAGTTATTTGCGAGGTTATTTGTTATTTAAGCACAACGTTTAATTTGGGTTTAAAAGCGTTAAAGTCAGCATCGAGTAAGTTGCCTTTAAAAACTAATGTATGTTTAAATTATTATTAAGGGTATGATACAGCTAAAAACTTTTTTGTTAGCGACAGATAAAACAGCGATAGTAAAAGTATATTGTATTAAGGTATTAAAGTCATCAAAAAATAGAATAGCTAACATAGGTGATTTAATTATTATATGTGTAAATTCTATTAATATAAAAAAACATCTAAAATTAAAACCTCGCTTTCAAAAGCGCTTTAGCGTAGGGTCAATGCATAGAGCTTTAATAGTAAGGGCAAAAGTTAATTTTCAGCGTATAAATGGGGTTTTTTTTAAGTTTGGCGAAAATAGTATTGTAGTAGTATCAAAGCAAGTGGTACCTTTGTCTAATAGGGCGTATGGACCAGTTTTACGCGAATTTTGCATGAAATGGCCTTCTTTAGGCTGTGTTTCTGTTTGTATAATATAATTTAATGCTAGATTTATATCATTATTATAAAAATACAGGGCGTTATATTTTATATTTAAAATATAGTATAAATTTTTTTTATTATACGAATATTTTAGAATTAGGTAAGTTAACTTTATTTTATGATGTAGCAAATATAAATGATTTAAATAGTATTAATATTTTAAGTCATTTATTTTTTTTTAAATATTATTTTGGTATAATTCCATTTTTTAGTAATTATAGTTATAAGTTTAAGTTAAATATTCATTATTATAGTTTTTTTATTCAATATAACTTTTATAATAAAAGCTTATATTACCCTTTATATTTTTTTTTTAATGATATTTATTATATGATAAATAAATTAAATTTAAGTATAAATAAAGGCAAAGGTTCTTGAAATTTTAATATAAATGATATAAATTTTTTTATTGAAAAAAAAAATTCATTAGGTTTTTTTAATTTAAAATATAAGCTAAATTTTAATTTTTTTTTAGCTAAAGTAGAAAATTTAAAAATTGATAATTTATTTTATTTATTTAAATATAAAAATTAATTAATTAATGAATAAGCGTAAATTTGAAACTTGTAAAATGATAAAAAAAGAGTTAAAAAAAAATTTAAGCAAATTTATGCTTTTAAATAAATATAGTATTTTAAAATCAAATTCAATAATTAAAATGGCATATAGAAATTTTTATTTTTATAAATATTCTAGCTCTTCATTTTTTAGAAGAAGCTGTGTAAAAACAATGTGGTCACGCTCTGTTTTTAGGTTTTTTAAGTTATGTAGGTATTTAAGTAGGTTTTATTTTTTAAATGGTTTATCATCAGGTGTTAGGTTAGCTTCATTTTAATTATTAATGAATAATTTTATATTTGCTGATTTAATTACACGGATAAGAGTAGGTTACAAGGCTCGCTTATTATCTATAAAAGTATTAAAAAATAAATTAACTATAAATTTTTTATTTTTATTATATAAAATAGGCTTAATAAGATCTTTTCATATTTTAAATAACGAAAAAAATATATTAGTTTATTTAAAATATAAAAATGGCAAGCCAGTGATATATTCGTTAGAGTTAATTTCTAAGCCTAGCAGAAGAGTTTATTGAAGTTTAAACGTTTTATCGCAAAATTATAGGAAGTATGCTTTTTCAACTTTCTATATAATTTCAACATCTAAAGGCTTAATTACAAGTAATGATGCTTTATGAAATTATAATATATCTGGGGAAATTTTATGTAAAATAAAAATATAAAATGAAGTATATTTTAAATTGTTATAAATTTTCTAAGTTATTTAGCTATTATATTAATTTTGAAAGTAATATGATATTAATAATAGTTAATTTCCGTTTTTTTATTTTTAAAATTCCACCAATATTTTTTTATAAATTAGATGGTATTAATAGTAAATTAAAATTTATATTTTTAAAAAAAAAATTTTATGTAGGTTTTTTAAGGCATTTATTTAATTTTTATGGTAAACTTTTTCTTTTTTATTATTTTAATTTAAAACTAAAAGGCTTGGGTTACCGAATAATGAATGTGGCTAAAAATTTAATAAAAATATTTTTTAATAGAAATAATTTTTTTTATATGCATATACCTTCATGTGTTTTATTAAAAAATAGGACACGTAAATTATTTTTTATTAGTACATGTAATGAAACTTTATCTGTTATTATAATTGGCATATTATATTTAAAAGAATTTATTATTTATAGGCAGCATGGGCTATATTATCCAAGGCAAATTTTGTTGATAAAACCGGGTAAAAATAAATTTAGATAAAAATGAAAAAAATTAGTTTTATATTTAATGTGGATTTTAAAGAGAAGTATGTGTTAATTTATTTTTTAGATGAAGTATTATTAAAGCAATATTATTTTAAAAATAAAAGCAAAGTTTATTGTTTATTTTATATTTATGCTTATTTATATAAGTTAGGACTTTTAAATAAAAAATTTAAAGCAAATGTTTACATATAAGCAATATAATTTAAGTATAAAAAAAGAGGCTATATTAAGTATACAATCCATTTATGGGATAGGCTGAGCTAAATCTATTTTTATATGTTCAAGGTTAGGTTTGTCCTATCCTTATTCTTTAAGCAGTTTAAATTTGTATAATTATTTTATATTAACTTATATATTAGAATTTTTTACTTGGTTAGAGGTCCGTATAAAGCGAACTATTTTTCAAAATATAAAAAACTTATATAGTATAGGAAGCTATAAAGGTTTAAGGCATAAAGATAGCTTACCTACAAGAGGGCAGCGTACTAGAACAAATGCAAGTACAAAAAAAAAATATAAAATTATTTTAGATGTTGATTAAATAAAAAAATAATTATGAGCAGCTTTATGGGTAATGCGAAAATTGAAGGTGCTGAGTATAAACCGGAGTCTATAGGTAACTTATTTTTTTTTAAAAGGCATAGTAATATATTTTTAATTTTATCTAATAATAAAATGAAGCATTTAATAACATTTACGGGGGGTAGCAGTCAGTTAGGTAAAAATAAAAAAAAAAAAATATCACCATTTAATATGTTAAATTTAATAAAAAATTTAAAGGCTGCATTATTAAAAAATAATATAAAGGTTTTAAATTTTTATTTTAAGCAGCGTTTTTCGAGGCATTTTTTTAATTTAAGAAAAATGTTTAAATTAAATGAAATTAAGGTTTTAAGTTATACTTTTTTATTGTATAAATCATACAGCGTGAGGAAGACTCGTAATATAAGGCGTATTTAAGTTATATGGCAGAATTTAAAGCAAATAAAAGTAAAAAATTTTTAAAATATAGCTTTTATCAAAAAGCGTTAAAAATAAATAAAAAATATTATTTCCTATTAGATTTTTTTTATGGGTTAAAAGGTACTTTTTTATATAAAAAAAAAAAAATAAAAGAGTTTAAAAATTTTATATATGCAAAAAGTTTTAATAATTTTATTTTAAGTAAAAATTTTAATAAAAGTAAATTTGATTATTTTTATAATAATTTGAATGGTTTAAATCATTTTAATAAATTTAATAAAAAAAAAGAGAATATTTTTTTATCTACAGTAATAAAAGGTAATCTTATGTATTCATTTAATTTAAGCAATTTATGATTATTAGAGCATTATTTAAGTTTAAAAAAATCATATATGAAATTTTTAAATTTAAAATTATTAAATAATTTTAATTATTTAAATATTTATTATAATTATATTAAATATAATTATATAATTAAAAATTATATTTTTTTAAAAAAATATTTTATGTATAAATGAAATATTAAGTTATTGAATAAAAAATTTATTTTATTAAATAATATTTATATATTAAAATATATGTTTTATTATATGCTAAAATTTAATAAGATAAGTTTATGCACATATAATAAGTATAATAATTTTAAGCATTTAAAAATTTTATTTTTAAATAAAAATTTTAGAAAATTAAATAGGTTTTTAACTAATTTTAATGTTTATAAAAGTAAAGAGTTATTAAAATTTTTTTTAATTCAATATAAAAAAAAAATTAATTTTGATAAATTTAATTTTTATAATAAAATTTCTTTTTTTTCGAAAGCAAAAAAAAAAAATTTAGTTTATAAAGAAAAAGAAATTATGTTAAAAAATAAAGCTATTTTAATAAAAACTATTTTTTATTTTTATTTTTTTGAAAATTTTTATATTAAGCAATATTTAAATTATAAAAATAAAAATAATATTTTATTTAAATATTATTTTTATTTTTATAATTTTGTTATAAAAATTTTTATTAAATTATTTAATAATTTTAAATTTATTATATTAAATAAATCTTTTAAAGTTAATTTATTAAAAAATATTATTTGATTTAAAATTTTTATAATTTTTTTATATTACAAAAAAATTATAATAAATAAAATGTCAAGTAAATTAATTCGTAATTTAAAATTAAATATTAATGTAGCTAAACAAAATGCGTCTAATATAAAATTTAATCATTTTATAAAATATTCATCTGAAATAAAAAAGAGAATGGTAAATGAAAAGTTAGACTTATTTAAAAAAAATTTAGAGATGCGTTTAGATCTAATAAAAAAAATTAAGCATTATAAAAAGATTGGCGATTATTATTATTTATTAAAATTAAAAAATTTAGAAAGAATATATAATACTTTAAATAATAAAATAAATAGGGTTAAAGAAAAAAAAAATAATAAT
>Ga0068859_100003215_pt1 | contig 16632 bp, 14 predicted proteins | sample KBSSwiS22_FD_66585 | JGI IMG/M metagenome (GOLD analysis project Ga0068859, IMG submission 66585) | Switchgrass rhizosphere microbial communities from Kellogg Biological Station, Michigan, USA - KBS Switchgrass S2-2 | ecosystem: Host-associated > Plants > Roots > Rhizosphere > Soil ...
TGGGCCAGCACTACGCAGCTCGACAAGAGCAGAACAGCAGCAGTCGCAACTTTCGTGAACATGGAACAGATCCTCCGGAGCGTGGAGCTTCACTCAACGCTGCGCAAGGATGCCCGTTGACAGCGCGCTTATCCAATACGTGTGAAGAACTGTTACTGGCTGTCCAACACGCGCTCAGCGGAAGATTGAGATGTTTCATGGGACAATCCTCTGCAGTCCCCACGTACTAATGGACCGCCAGTGCAGCAGACGGGTTCCGCGCGCAGAGTGGGCGAACTGATGACGATTGCGTAAGTATTCGGGCGGAGGTTAGGTGACCACGATCGAATTCCGCGCGCCCTGGGGTCGCACGGTGCGCGTCAGGACCGCAGTCGGCCTGGTCCTGTTTGGGGTGATGATGCTAGGTCCGCTCCTGGCACCGTCCGAGTTGCCGACGCCGTTCATGATCGTGCTGATCGGATTGCCGCCGCTGATCGTCGCGGCTTCGCTGGCTCACTGCGTGCGCGGCTACACGCTGGCCGAGGATGCGATCACGGTCCGGCACGGCATCGGGACGACGCGGTTGTCGCTCACGGGGCTGCGCTCTGTGACAGGCGAAGTCGATGCGATGCTCGGCTCGTGGCCGCTGTCGGGGAACGCGGGATTCTTTGCAATCACTGGTCGCTACTGGAACAAGACGCTCGGTTGGCACCGCGCGTTCGCAACAGATCTCAGCCGCGCCGTCGTCCTGCGCTATCCGAACCGCACGATCGTCATCACCCCGCACGATCCGCAGCACTTCATCATGCGTGCGCGGACCTTCCTCAAGGTGGCGGACTTTCCGAAGTAGCGACCAGCGTGCGAGCGCGTGGTGCGAGCGCGATCACGATGACGCCGGCAGCGGCGACGAATCCCGCGAGCGTCCACAATGCGGCACTGAAGCTGCCAGTCGCGTCGCTGACGAAACCGACGATCGTCGGTCCGAGGAACCCGCCGGTGTTGCCGATCGAGTTTACGAGCGCGATGCCCGCGGCCGCGGCGCTACCCGCGAGCATCGACGTCGGCAAGGTCCAGAAGACCGGCAGAGCGGAGTAGCAACCCATCACGCACAGGCACAGCGCGGCGAGTGACAGTACTGGCATGTCACTCCACGATGCGCTCAACGCGAGACCCAACGCGCCAACGAATGCCGGCAGTGCAACGTGCCACGTGCGCTCGCGCACGCGGTCGGAGTGACTGCCCCACAAGTACATCGTCAGCGCTGCGGCGGCGTAGGGCAGTGCAGTGACCAGTCCGACTTCGAAGTTCGTCAGGTTGCCGAGTCCCTTGATGATCTGTGGCAACCAGAAGCCGACGCCGTAGTTGCCGACGAGGATTCCGAAGTAGACGAGCCCCAGGACCCACACGCGCGGGTTGCGCAATCCCGCGAGACTCGAATGCGACGCTTCTCCCAGCGCTGCGCGCTCGGCCGCCAATTCATTTCGCAGCCAGTTGCGTTCGTCGTCTGTCAGCCACGGCGCTTTCGCTGGACCATCGCGCAGGATCGCGAACACCGCGATTCCGCACAGCACGGCAGGAATGCCCTCGGCCAGGAACATCAACTGCCAACCGTGCAGGCCGAAAGCATTCAGCGACAACATCGCAGTAGAGACCGGACTGCCGATGACGGTAGAGATCGGCAGCGCCACCATGAATGCACTGACGATGCGCGCACGCGAGGCCGCCGGAAACCAGTAAGTCAGGTAGAGAATCATGCCCGGGAAGAAACCTGCTTCCGCGACGCCGAGCAGGAAGCGCAGCAGGTAGAGACGCTCAGGGGTCGACACGAACGCCGTGGCGGCCGACAGCAGGCCCCACGTGATCATGATGCGCGAAATCCACAACCGCGCGCCGACGCGCTCCATGATGATGTTGCTCGGCACTTCGAACAGCGCGTAGGCGATGAAGAAGATGCCCGATGCGAAGCCAAACATGCTGGGCGTGAGGCCGAGGTCCGCGTTCATCGTGAGCGCGGCGAAGCCGATGTTGACCCGGTCGACGAAGGCGAGGAAGTACAGCAGCCCCATGAACGGGATCAGCCGCCACGCGACTTTGCGCAGCGTGCGCTGGCCCAGCTCGGAATGCGTGCTCACAGGAAGATCTTCCCCGGATTGAGAATGCCCTGCGGATCCCACGCGCCTTTGATCGAGCGCATCAGCTCGACAACATCGGCGCCGTACTCTGCGACGAGCTTCGAGCGCTTGCCCTGGCCGATGCCGTGCTCGCCCGTGCACGTGCCGCCGACGCGCAAGGCGCGATCGATCATCGCGTCATAGACCTTCTCGGCGCGCTGCCACTCGTCTGTTGCACCAGGCTCAAGCAGGAACAGCACATGGAAGTTGCCATCGCCGACGTGACCGACGATCGGCGCGAGCAAGTTCGCGGCATCGATATCGCGTCGCGCGTCCGCGACCGCGTCGGCGAGCTGCGAGATCGGCACGCAGACATCCGCGACCAGGCACTCGGCGCCCGGACGCAAGGCGCGCGCGGCGTGATACGCGGAGTGGCGCGCCTTCCACAAACGTGCGCGTTCGGCATCGTTCGCCGTCGACTGGAACGCGTCGCCGCCATTCGACTGCGCGATTTCTTCTGCGCGCGCAACCTGGCCGCCGACGCTATCTGCAGTGCCGCTGAACTCGAGGAACAACGTCGGCTGTTCCGGCAGCGACAGCTGCGAGTAGCGATTGCAAGCGCGCACCTGCAGCTCGTCGAGGAATTCGATGCGCGACACCGATGCGCCGGATTGAATGACTTCGACTACGGTATCGACCGCAGCACGCAGCGACGGAAACAAGCAAGTCGCGCCCACTGTCGCTTCGGGAATGCCGTACAGGCGCAACGTGATTTCGGTGATCACACCGAGCGTGCCTTCCGACCCGACGAGCAAGCGCACGAGGTCGTAGCCCGTCGAAGATTTCGCAGCCCGCGTGCCGACTCGCACGATGCGCCCGTCAGCGAGCACGACCTGTAGCGCCAACACATTGCGAGTCATCGCACCGTAGCGGACCGTGGTCGTGCCCGATGCGCGCGTGGATACCATGCCGCCGAGCGTCGCGTTCGCGCCCGGATCGACAGGGAAGAACAAACCGGTGTCGCGCAAATATGAATTCAGCTGTTCGCGCGTGACGCCCGGCTGAATCACGCAGTCGGCGTCTGCTTGATTCACCGACAGCACTTCGTTCATGCGCGAGAAATCAATGCAGACGCCGCCATACGGCGCACTGACATGGCCTTCGAGCGAAGTTCCGGCACCAAACGCGATGACCGGGGTCTGATGGCGGGAACAGGTGGCGACGATGCGGCTGACTTCTTCGACGCTTTCCGGCCACACGACGGCGTCGGGCGGTTGGACCTGACCATACGCTTCGCCGCGACCGTGCTGGGCCCGCACCGCTTCGGCGGTACTGAGTCGCGATCCCAGCCATTCGTGCAATTCGGACACGCATGTTTGCGCGCGAGCGCGGCCGTCCGGGCCGAGAAAGCGTGTTGTTCGTTCGTCGCTGGATGGCGTCGAGGCGATCACGCGGTCAGTATAGGGCATACTCAACGGCACGACTTCGAGGGCAGCTCCATGCTTTATTCCATCCTCATCTACGGCACCGACGCCGACATCGCAAACCTGAGCAAGGCGGAAGAGGAGCGTCTGATCGGCCAGCACATGGTCGTCCAGGGGAAGCTGGCGGCGGACCGCAAGCTCGGACCGGTCGTGCGCCTGCATCCGAGCACGACTGCAATGACTCTGCGCAAAGGACCCGAGGCCTACATCATCGACGGCCCGTTCGCGGAGACGAAGGAACAGCTGCTCGGCTTCTACGTCGTCGACTGCGCCACGCAGGAAGAAGCGCTGGAAGCAGCAAGAATGATCGGCGGCGCGTGCACGTCGCGCGCGCTGGAAGTGCGGCCGATTTCGTGGTTCCAGTTGACCGACAGCATCGATCACACCAAGGCGGCGGTTCGCGTCGAACCGGTGCCGGGGTAAAAAAGCGATGCATAACTCAGCAATGCAGCATATTGCTGCGCTGCTGAGTTTTGAGCCGTTTTCTTCCCCCGGCACCGATCAGAACACGCTGACGACACGCTGGATCATCCAGAACGCCGCGGCGGCGCCGAGTGAATAGCCGGCGCCGACTTCGATGCGCCGGCGCAGACCGGCGGTGCGACTGGCAATCCAGCGAGCCAGCGGCACGGCAACCGCGACGATCATCAGCTGGCCCGTCTCGACGCCAAGATTGAACAACACCAGCGCCCCGAGCTTCGCATCCTGCGGCAGGCCAATCTCCGCGAGCGCGCCGGCGAAGCCGAAGCCGTGCAGCAGCCCGAAACCGAAAGCGACGGCCCACGGCATCGCGTAGGTCAGACCCGTCTTGCCGCGCGCGGCACGCACGACCTCGTAACCGACGACGAGAATACTGAGCGCGATCACCACTTCGACCGAAGCCTGCGGCAAACCCGCGAATCCCAACGCCGCGGCGCCGAGCGTAATGCTGTGCGCGACCGTGAACGCAGTGAGCGCGCCGACCAGTCGGCCGAGCGCGGGCACGAGCAGGATCAGGCCGATGACGAAGAAGACGTGATCGATGCCGGTCAGGATGTGCTGGATGCCGAGCGTGAAGTACGCGGGCAGCAGCGGGCGCGCGGCCGCGAACCGAAACGACGGGTCGGCAGCCTGCACGACGCCGGAGATCGTGCGGCCGTCGGCGAGCTCGGTCCGGACGAACGTCGAGGTGAGCGTGCGTTCCAGGCCGACGATCCGGATCTTTTGTCCCGCGAGTCCACCGGGGCACCGCGCTTGCCAGCGCGCGACGAAAGCGCCGTCGGCGACTTCGCCGTGGCGCTCGCCGAGCGGCGTGCAGGTTGCGGGCAGTTGCGGGTCGATGGCGATGCGGGCTTCGGCGAGGGAAGGTTGCTTCCAGGTCAGGGAGTAGATGTTGTCGGGTTGTTCGATGATTTCGAGGTAGGCGGGGCGGACCTCGTGGGCGTAGGAGGGCAGGGCGAGAACAAGGAGGAATAGCGAGGCCATGATTGTCGGGCCGAAGCCCGACCTGCAGGGCAATGACCAGCGTTCGCTCATGATCCTGTCTCGACGATGACTTTGTATTGCTGGCGGAGCCTGGTGCGCAGCGCGACGTTCGCTTCGCGCTGCTTCTGAACGAGGAACGCGTCGCGCACGATGTCGCGCACGTCTTCGAAGCGCGCGACGCTGGCCGGCGTGTGCGATTCGAGCTTCACGAGATGCACGCCGAACGACGACCGCACCGGGCCGTTCCAGGTGCCAGGTGTCGATCCCGTGACCGCATCGGCGAACGAGGAGCCGAAGTCGCGCACGATGTCGTCGCGCGAAACGTCCGCGAGCTCGCGCGGCAGCATGAACGGATCGCCGACCTCGTCGGCATTCGCGCCGCGAGTCAGACGTTGCAGCGCGCGTTGCGCATCGGCGTCGAGCGTCGTGTGGCGTTCGGGATTGAAATAGACGTGGCGCAGCGCGTACAGATCGGGCGTCGTGTAGGTCTCGCGATGCGCGTCGAAGTATTCGCGCAGCTCGGCTTCCGACGGTTCGGCCACGACGGCCAGGTCGTCGCTGACGAACGCCATCTTCTGCGCCAGCCGTCGACGCACGATGACGTCGTCACGATCCAGACCGAGCCGCACCGCCTCGCGCGCGAGCACTTCCTCGTCGATGCGCTCTTCAATTGCTCCCTGCAGTTCTTCGGCCGTGGGTTTGCGCTGTGCCTGCGTTTCCCAGAACGCGGCGAGCTGCGCGACTTCGCCGGCGGTGATGCGGATCTCGGCGTGCTCAGACTGCTTCTGGCGCAGCGCGGTGACTGCGAACAGCAGCGCACCGATCAGTACGAAATGCAGCAGCGGCTCGCGCACCGCCGCGCGTAGGAAGTTCAACGAAGGTCTCCTGCGGCGTCAGCGCTGCGGAACGTACCAGATCGGCGAGCTCCACGCGCGCTCCTGGATCGTCTTCGCGAGCTTCGGGTTCGGCTCGACGCCCGCGCGGATCGCATCCCAGGTCGACCAGCGGCACGACGGATTCTCCAGCACGCGGACGTAGTAGAACGCGCGCTGTTTTGGATCGAACGTCGGATCGGACCAGAGAGTGCGCAGTTCCACGGCGCCCTTGTTCTCGCTCACCGCGCAAGTGCGCAGATCGACCGTCGCGCCGTTGTCGCCGCAGCGATGCGTGGTCTTGTCGGGAGTGAGTCCGTCGGAGCACGCGACGTCGAATACACGCTCCTGCGCCTTGCCGTCTTCGACCCAGCCCTTGACGATCTGCACGCGTTGCAGCCAGCCCGAATGCGGATCCCGCAACGCCCACGCGAGGAATCGCGGCGCACGCGTGCCTCGCTGCAACAGGTCCGATCCCATCGGCACACCGTGGGCGTAACTCTGCGACACCATGTCGTGCCGATTCTCCAATCCATCCGGAAGCTCGTAGCCTGCGAAGAAACGCACGCGCATGCGCGTGCCCGACGTCGCAAACGTTTCCTTGCGACGCAAGGCTGCGAAGATCGATTCGCGCGTGTTCTGCTCGGCCCACACGCCTGTCAGTCCGGCGCTGCCCCACGTCTGGTAACGCGCGACGCTGGCTGCTGGCTCGTAGTTGTCCCACGTCTTGCCCGCGGGCGGCGCAGAGCCGCGTTGCTCCGGCTTGCCGTCGAGGATGCCGACCTTGCCGAAGTAGCGATTCTCTTCGAACGATCCGGCGGCGTTGTGCGTGTCGCTCGCGCCGACGAAGCCGAAGTGATACGGATTGAAGCCCTGCGCCTGGTCGAACTCCAGCCCCGTCTTCAGCGCATCGCGCACGTAACCGCCGGCGAACTTCGTCACCTTGGTCGCCGAGCCGATGTACGTGTCCATGATCTCGAACGACGACCACTCGTCGTTCGGCGACAGCGACGGATGCGTCTCCGACGTGCCCTTGACCTGCGTGATCTCCGTCAGCGGCTCGTTGCGCGAGCGCAGCTCGGCATAGGCGCGATCCATCGGGCGCCCGTCGAACTGCGTGCGCTGGAACATGCGGCCGTCGCTGCCGTTGGAGTTGTGCGGAATCGCCAGCACTTCGATGCCTTGCTTGCGTTGCTGGTCCATCCAGCGCCACAGCTCTTCCGGATTTTGCGATTCCAGTGCGGTGAACGGCAGATCCGGCGCGCGTGTGCCGGCGAAGATCACGTTGCGATGCAGGTTCTGGCCGTCGGGCGCCGACGTGTATTCGTAGCCGCGGAAGGTCGTGAACTTGCCAGGCACGTAGTTGCGATCGGCCGATTCGATGATCGTGCGCCACGCGGAGCGCATGGTGTCGAAGTCTTTGAGCTCCGGCAGATACTTGCCGGAGCGCAGGCTCGCGCCGAGCTGCTGGAACGCGTTGGTGATCTTGGCGGGGTCGGTGCTGAACAGATCCGGCGCGTACGGAATCTTCGACAACGGATGCTTCGGATCATTCATCGCCGGGACGATCCCGAGGTATTCCGAATGATCCGTGACCGTCAGGAAGTCGAGCGGCGCGTCTGTCAGCCGCACGTCGTAACCGGCGGCGTGATGGACAGATTCGCCTTTAGCGTAGCGATACGCATCGTCCGGCGTCGCGCGCACATTGAAGATGTACGCGTCGAAAGAGAGCTTGGTGTGAACGTGCAGATCGCCGAAGTACGCGTTGCGATCCGGGTTGCCTTCTGCCGCCACGCCGGTCGCGAACAGCACAGCCGCTACTGTGCCGGCCAGCATCGTCGTTCTCATGACGAACCCCTTCGTTGTTCTGCTCTTATCCCAGATTACGCCGGAACAGCGCGAGCAATCGTTCCCAGTGCCGTTCCGCGCCCGCTTTCTGATACATGCCTTCGCGCTTCGGGAACACGAAGCCGTGTTGAGTCTCTGGATACGTTTCGATGCGATAGCGCAGCGGCGTCGTGCGCAGATGCGCGTCGAGCGCTGCGATCATCTCCGGCGGCGCATACGAGTCGGTCTGCGCGCAGCCGACGTACAACTCGCCTTTGATCTTGTCGGCGAAACGATGCGGCGACTCGGGCGAGTCGGTGCACAAGCGCACGCCGTGAAACGACGCCGCAGCAGCAACTCGATTCGGATGCTCCGCCGCGGCCCAGAAGATGAACGGCCCGCTCATGCAGTAGCCGACGACGCCAACCTTGTCGGTGCGCGCGGCCTTCTCGCCGGCAGCGAACTTCAGCATCGCTGCGGTATCCGTGAGGATCTTGGCGCGGTCGAGCGAGTTCATGTGCTCGAACATGATGCGACGCGCGTCGTCGTCGCCCGTGACCATCTTGAAGTCCCGGACGCGGCGGTAATAGAGATTCGGGAGCACGACGCAGTAACCGACGCTGCCGAGACGTCGCGCCATGTCGTGCAGCTCTTCGCGCTTGCCCGGCGCGTCCATGTAAAAGAGCACGACCGGATGGGGCCCGCCCTCTTCGGGATGCGTGACGAAGGTGTTCATCGCGCCGTCGGCGGTCTGGATGTCGAGCTCGCGGTCGATCATTGGTCGCTACCTCCCCCGGCGCTATTGAAACACGACGGGCGAAAGGATAAACAGCGAGGCCTCAATTCACTGTGCAGAAAACCGAGGTCCCGATGCGACTCGTTCCCACTGTGATCGCCGCAGTTTGCGCTGTTGCTTGCACCGCCGGCACCGCGGCCGAGAATCAGGCCGTGCCCGATGCCGCTCAGCTCAAGGCGATGGAGGCGCGCTACGCGCCGGTCGACGTGCGGGTCGACGTTTCCTATCTGCCCGCCGAAGAGCGCGCCGCCCTCGTGCGGTTGATCGAAGCGTCAAGATATATCGACGCGCTGTTCGTCCGGCAGCGCTGGCCCGGCAACGAGTCGACGCTGTTGCGGCTGCTGGAGGACCAGACTCCGGCGGGTCGTGCGCGCCTGAGCTATTTCATGCTGAACAAAGGCCCCTGGTCGGAGCTCGATGAAGATCGGGTGTTCGTACCGGGTGCCGCTGCGAAGCCGCCAGGCGGCAATTTCTATCCGGCGGGCTCGACCAAGGAAGAGGTCGATGCCTGGATGAAGACGTTGCAAGGCGCACAGCACGCGGACGCGACGGGATTCTTCACGACCATCCGTCGCAACCCGGAAGGCAAGCTGACGATCGTCCCGTACTCGCTCGAATATCAGGGCGAGCTGGCGGCAATGGCGCGCCTGCTGCGCGAGGCTGCCGCGCTGACCAAACAGCCCACGCTGAAGTCGTTCCTCGAGAAGCGCGCCGACGCGTTCGTGAGCAACGATTACTACGCGAGCGACGTCGCGTGGATGGAGCTGGATGCCTCCATCGAGCCGACGATCGGGCCGTACGAGGTGTACGAGGACGAGTGGTTCAACTTCAAGGCTGCGTTCGAGGCGTTCATCGCGCTCACCGACCGCGATGCCAGCGGCAAGCTCGATCGCTTCAGTCACGAGCTGCAGGATCTGGAGAATCATCTGCCGATCGACCCGCAGTTGCGCCGCTCGAAGCTTGGCGCTTACTCGCCGATCCGCGTCGTCAACGTCGTGTTCGGCGCCGGTGACGGCAATCATGGCGTGCAGACCGCTGCGTTCAACTTGCCGAACGACGAGCGCGTCGTTGCCGAGAAGGGCTCGAAGCGCGTGCTGCTGAAAAACTTCCAGCAGGCGAAGTTCGAGCAGGTGCTGGTGCCGATCTCCAGGCAAGCGCTCGCTGCCAGCGATCAGTCAGCCGTTGCGTTCGATTCGTTCTTCACTCACATCCTGATGCACGAGCTGATGCACGGCCTCGGGCCGCAGACGATCCGGGTCGGCAGCCGCGAGACGACGGTGCGTCAGGAGCTGAAGGAGTTGAACGGCCCGCTGGAAGAAGCGAAAGCCGACATCTCCGGCCTGTGGGCCCTGCAGTACCTGATGGACAAAGGCGTGATCGACAAGAAGCAGGAACGCAGCATGTACGTGACGTTCCTTGCCTCGACCTTCCGCACACTCAGGTTTGGCCTGAACGATGCGCACGCAAAAGGGATGACGTTGCAGGTCAACTATCTGCTCGACCACGGCGCAATCCGCATCGACAAAGACGGCTTGTTCTCGCTCGATCTCGCGAAGACCAAGCAGGCAGTCACCGGCCTGACGCACGACATCATGACGTTGCAGGCGCACGGCGATTACGCCGGCGTGAAGCAGCTGTTCGAGCGCATGGTCAAGATTCGTCCAGAGGTCCAGCACGTGATCGATCGGCTCGGGAACGTGCCCGTCGATATCGCGCCGAAGTTCGTCACGGCGGCGGAGCTGACTCGCGGAGACTGACAAACTGTGAACACGGGCGCCGCACGCCTGAGACGCGTGCGGCATGCTCCGGCAATGGATTGCCGCCCTGCACGGAGCGTTCTCCTCGTGTCATCGAAGTGCCATACCCGTCTCGCGGCGATCGCCGCCGCGCTCTGTTGTCTGCCTTACGGCGCTCAGGGCGACGTGCCCATGCCGGTGGCAAACTCCATCTCGAACATAACGGTCAGCCCGATGACCGAGGGCCACTGGGCCCTGTATTTCGATTACACGTATACGGGCCAACCGCCCGGCGCCACGTTTCGCGTCGAAGTGCCCCCGCAGGCCGGCACCCAGCCCGCTCACTTCGAGACTGCGCTGACGAAGATCGGTCCGCCGCAGCCCGGCACCTTCCACGGCAATGTCGAAATCACGTCTCCGGGTGAAGGCAGATCCGGGCAAGTCATCGTCAGCATGCTCGACGCCGGCGGCAAGGTGCTTGCGACCGCGCACGTCGACCAGGTGATCCAATGGCCGCTGCACAGTGACAACGACTTCCAGCGCGCAGTCGCCTTGATCGACTATGGCACCGACGAATCACTGCCCAAGGCTCGCGTGATCCTCGAGCGTCTCGTCAGTGAAAACCCGAAGCTCGATCAGGCTTACGTCGAACTGGCGCGGGTCGCGATGAAGACCAACTGGGGACCGGAAGGTCTGCACCAGGCCGAGACGCTGCTCGACTCGGCGCTGAGGATCCGGCCGGACAGCGCGAACGCGCAGATCCTCCTCGGCTACGTCTACACGCATCAGAAGCGCTTCAAGGAAGCAGAGTCGCTGTTCGTCGAGGCAGCGCGTTCCAATCCTCCGAATCTGTGGCTGTGGACGAACTGGGGCGAGCTGTACGTTGCGCAGGGCAAAGCCGATCAGGCGATCGCCAAGTATCGGGAGGCCGTCACTCGCCCCGAGCGCGACCATAACCGCAATGCGCGCACGATGGCGTATGACTCGCTGCTCGCGCTGCTCAAGCAGCGCAAGGACTATGACGGCATGGAAGCGCTCTTCAAACAGCGCAACGCCGATATCGGCCCGAACGCCTGTGACGATGCGGTGTACGCGGAATTCCGTCTCAACGTGCGTGGCGATCCGCAGGGTGCGATCAAGCTCGCGACCGGAGCGCTGAACTTCACGTGCGACGTGGACATACCGTCCCGACGGGAAATTCTCGGCCTTGCGAACTATGTGCAATGGGCGCAGGCGAAGCAGAACGAGGGCGCCGATGCGCTCAATCAGGCGCGCGTCTTTCTGCCCATCGGCCCGCGCGCGATCTATCTCCTGGCCCGCAGCGACAAGACCGTTCCAGCCGTGAAGAAGCTGGTCGGGACAGGTGAGGCGATCGACCAGAAAGACAACGAGCAGATGACTGCGCTCGCGCATGCTCTCGAAGAGAAAGATTTCGGCGCGGCCGAACGTCTGCTGGGTCTGGGTGCCCATCCGGACACACCCGTTGGCTATGCCTTGATCCCTGTCGCTCTGCTGCCGGTCATGGACGACGACGTCGACGGGATCCGCGCCATGCAGCGCGCTGGCGTCGACTATTCCAAGCTGAGTTTTCGCGGCGTGACCGCACTCGACTATGCCAAGCAAACTGGCAACGACGAGTTGCTGGAAGCGCTCACTCGCAAGGCGCACACGCTCTAGCGATCTCGCCAAGGCTCGCCAGTCTCCTTCCGAAAGTCAGTGCGGCGGCTGCCGTTCCGGCAGTTCTGCGCCCCTTCGGGGCTGCGCAGACTGTCGGACATGAACCGTCCCGTGAACATCTGCACCTCGACGCTCGCCGCGTTCACGCTCGACGAAGCGTTAGAGCTCGGCGCAGCCGCGGGCTATGAGGGCGTCGAGCTGCGCGTCCATGGCAATTGCCACGTCAGCTTTCAGGAGCTGCAGCGCCGCTGCGACGAGATCCGACGACAGGTCGAAACCCGTGGGCTCGCGCTGCATGCTTACAGCACGTGCTTCGGCGTCAACGAGCCGGGCGCGATCGACGCGATGATCGACATCTGCACGCGCACCGGCGTCAAGTTCTTTCGCGTGACGCTGCCGCTCGCCGGTGTTGCTGCCGTTCGCAATCTCGGCAGCGATCGCGCGGTCGTGCCGTCGTACCGCGAAGGAATGCCGGCGGCGCAGATCCTGCGCAGCGTGCGTCTGACGCTGCAGCATCTCGCTCGTCGCACCAAACTCGCCGGCGTGTGTGCGTTGCTCGAGATCCATTGGGGCACGGTGATGAGCAGCTTCACCAGCGCGCATGCTTTGGTGCGCGGGCTCGATCCCGACGCCATCGCGATCACGTTCGATCCCGCGAACATGATCATCGAAGGCAAGGAAGACTGGGAATACGGCATCGACCTGTTGGGCGAGCATTTGCTGAACGTGCACATCAAGAACGCATCATGGGTGCGCGAGCGCGGCAACTGGAGCTGGCAATGGGACGGCTTGCAGCAGGGCATGGTCGAATGGCCGCACTTGTTCCGCTTGCTTGAATCGCGTGGCTACCGCGGCATGCTGGCTATGGAAGACTTCCTCGTGCCGCGCAGCTACGACGCGGCGCTCGAACATCTCGCAGCGCTACGTCGCGAGGCGACGCTGCTGCTCGGGGAGAGTGCTTCGCTTCGTGCCGCGTAGGCCAAAGATCCGAACGCAAGATTCGGAGCGTACCTCGAACTCCACGCTCGCAGACTGGCGCTGCCAACTGCAAAGCGAGGAGATCGATCATGTCGAGAGAGGATGACAACAAGGCGGTCGTCGGCCGCTGGTTCACGCATTTCTGGGGCAAACAGTACGACCCGGCCATCGTCGACGAGCTCGCTGCTCCCGACATGCTGCTGCAGTACTCGCTGCACGCGCCGCGTCGCGGCCGCGCCGACATCAAGGCGTTCATGCAGGACTTTCGCAAGGCGTTTCCGGATCTCAACTTCTGGGGCACCGCGGACCTGATCGCCGAAGGCGATTATGTCGTCGGACGCTGGGAAGGCGGCGGCACGCACAACGGCCCGGCATTCGGCGACTTCCTCGTCGGCTCACTGCCGGCGAGTACCGGCCGGCGGATGAAGTTCACGGGCACGACCGTGCTGAAGGTGAAGGACGGCCGGATTCTCGAAGAAATCGGGCTGGACGACGGCGTCACTGCGCTCCAGCAGCTCGGTCTGATTCGCGTCGCCTGACGTTCCGGCGCGCCCGGCACACGTATTGATTCCCGAGCGCGTGCCCGGCAAGCATGGCGGCACGCGCGGAGGATCAGTACGTGGCCCTGAGCTTGCCGGTTTTGGAATGGCTCCCTGACTATCGCAAGACCTGGCTGCGACAGGATGTCGTGGCCGGGCTGACGACCAGCGCGGTGGTTATCCCAAAAGCGATGGCGTACGCGACCATCGCCGGTCTGCCGGTCCAGGTGGGTCTGTACACCGCATTCATACCGATGATCATCTATGCGGTGCTGGGGACCTCGCGGGTGCTCAGCGTCAGCACTACGACGACGATCGCGATCCTCACAGGGACCGCGCTCGCAGACGTTGCGCCGGGTGCCGATCCCGCTGCGTTATTGCAGGCAGCGGTCACGTTGACGCTGCTGGTGGGCATCCTGCTCACGCTCGCATCCGTGCTGCGGCTGGGGTTCGTCGCGAACTTCATCTCCGAGCCGGTACTGGTCGGTTTCAAGGCCGGCATCGGGCTCGTAATCGTCATCGATCAGATTCCGAAGATCCTAGGCGTGCACTTTTCGAAAGGCAGCTTCTTGCAGAACGTGGGGTCCATCGTCCAGCACGTGCCGGAGAGCTCCGTGCCGACGGTCATCGTCGGCGTGCTGACGATTGTCGGGCTGTCCCTGTTCGAGAAGTTCAGGCCGCGCTGGCCGGCGCCGTTGATCGTCATCGGCGCGGCGATCGCCGCGGTCGCGATGTTCAGCTTGCAGGAGCGCGGCATCGAGCTCGTCGGCGCGATTCCGGTCGGGCCGCCGCCGATCACCATCCCGGCACTGGGCCTGGCCAGCAGCATGTGGGCAGCAGCGATGGGCATCGCGCTGATGAGCTTCGCGGAGACTGCGGCGGTCGGTCGCGCATTCATCCGCAGTGACGAGCCCACGCTGCGGCCCAATCGCGAGCTGCTCGCGACGGGTGCGGGCAATCTTGTTGGTGCATTCCTGGGCTCGATGCCAGGCGGCGGCGGTATGTCGCAGACCGCGCTCAATCGCATGACCGGTGCGCAGTCGCAGGTATCGACGCTCATCACTGCGACGATGTGCTTGCTGACGATGCTCCTGCTGTCGCCGTACATCGGCCTCATGCCGCATGCGGTGCTCGCCGGCACCGTGATCGTTTACTCGGTCGGCCTGATCAAGCCGGCGGAGTTCCGCAACATCCTGAGCATCCGCCGGACCGAGTTCATGTGGGCGGTCGCGGCGTTCCTCGGCGTGATCATGCTCGGTACGCTCAAGGGAATTCTGGTGGCGATCATCATCTCGCTCGTCGCGCTCGGTCAGCAGGTGGCTGACCCGCCGGTGCACGTGCTCGGCCGCAAGCGTGGCACCAATGTGTTCCGACCGCGCTCGCCGGACCATCCGGATGACGAGACATTCGCCGGCCTGCTGTTGCTGCGACCCGAGGGGCGGCTGTTCTTCCTCAATGCCGAGCGCATCGGCGAGAAGATCCGGCCGCTGATCGACGCCGGGAAGCCGAAGGTCGTGGCCTTCGACCTGAGCCGCGTGTTCGATCTCGAGTACTCGGCGTTGAAGATGCTGATCGAGGCCGAGAAGCGCCAGCGCGAGGCCGGCGTTATGTTGTGGCTGGTGGGCCTGAATCCGCAGGTCTACGCAGCGATCCAGCGCTCGCCGCTGGGACCGATCCTCGGCACCGAGCGGATGATGTTCGACCTCGAGATCGCAATCGACAAGTTTCAGAAGCGACGGGAAGGTGGTGCATGAACCTCGACAAGATCGTCAAAAAGGCGCGCGACATCGCCAAGCCCTTCCGAGTCACGGGCAAGGACAAGTTCCGGCTGAAGGACTTCGATCCGGGCGACACCGGCGACCTTGGCAGCGAAGACAAGCCGCGCGCCAAGGAGATGCTGCAGGCCGGCGTGGAGGCGTTGGCAGAGCTGCAGGACAAGCTGTACGCGCAGGATCGCTGGTCGTTGTTGCTGGTGTTCCAGGCGATGGATGCGGCCGGCAAGGATGGCGCCATCAAGCACGTGATGTCGGGCGTGAATCCGCAGGGCTGCCAGGTAGTGTCGTTCAAGTCGCCGTCGTCGGAGGAGCTGGATCACGATTACCTCTGGCGCTGCAACCGCAATCTGCCGGAGCGCGGCCGTATCGGTATCTTCAATCGCTCGTACTACGAGGAAGTGCTGGTGCTGCGCGTCCATCGCGCGCTGCTGGAGAACCAGAAGCTGCCGCCGCAGCGGATCACCAAGGACATCTGGGACGAGCGCTATCGCGACATCCGCGCCTACGAGCGCTATCTCAATGCGAACGGCACGATCGTGCGCAAATTCTTTCTGTACGTGTCGCGCGCAGAGCAGAAGAAGCGGTTTTTGGAGCGCATCGACCAGCCCGAGAAGAACTGGAAGCTGTCTCCGGCCGACGCGCGCGAGCGCGGTTTCTGGAACGACTACATGGACGCGTACGAGAACGCCATTGGCGCAACGGCAACGCCGGATTGCCCGTGGTATGTCGTGCCTGCCGACAACAAGTGGTTCACGCGCGTCGTGGTCGCGTCCGCCGTCATCCAGGCGCTGGACTCGCTCGACCTGAAGTATCCGAAAGTCGGCAAGGAGCAGTTGGCGGAGCTGAGCAAGACGCGGGCGATGTTGATGAAGGAGCGGTGAGCGGGAAGCAGGTGCTGGGTCATCTGCGTCGCTTCAAACCGCTCAGCGATCGCTTGGTCGTCATGCGGGCGCGTTGCCACTGCCGCAAAAGTGGAACGACCCGCCACGCGATGTGACCATCCAATCGCGGCGCCGGCGCGAGATTGACGAGCGCGATCATGAGGTTGATCTGGCCCAGGATGGCGACGAGCGGACCTGCGTAGCCGAAATCAGGTTCTCCGGACAGCTTGGCCACGATCAGGATGGGGACTGCGACCGCAAGCTGCGCGAGCACGCCGCCCCAGGCGATCATGACGTCGTCAGACTCCCTGTACGGGGCCTCGTGTTCGCAGCGGCCGTGGAAGAAGCCGATCCGAATGGCACTAACGTGGTAGCCCAGCCGCCGCGCCACCCAGGCGTGACCGGTCTCGTGAATGACGATCACGGCGAGGTAGGAAGCGATCGAGATCGCTGCGTAAATCGGGCTGCGCAGCGACACGAGGGCGAGCAACAGCACGACTGCGAACACCGACC
>Ga0068859_100003216_pt1 | contig 16629 bp, 11 predicted proteins | sample KBSSwiS22_FD_66585 | JGI IMG/M metagenome (GOLD analysis project Ga0068859, IMG submission 66585) | Switchgrass rhizosphere microbial communities from Kellogg Biological Station, Michigan, USA - KBS Switchgrass S2-2 | ecosystem: Host-associated > Plants > Roots > Rhizosphere > Soil ...
TTCTTGATCTCGCGCACGGTCCCGTAGAGCACGCGCTTGCCGCGGTCGATCATCACGATGCGGTCGCACAGCTCCTCGACCTGATCCATCTGGTGCGTCGAGAGCACGACGAGCTTCCCCTGCCGCTTGAGGCGCGCCATGAGGTCCTTCACCATCCGCGTGTTGATCGGGTCGAGGCCCGAGAACGGCTCGTCGAGGATGACGATGTCGGGATCGTGCAGGAGCGTCCCGACGATCTGGACCTTCTGCTGCATCCCCTTCGACAGCGCGTCCACGCGCTTCTTCGCCCACTCGCCGAGGCCGACCTCGTCGAGCGCGGCCTGCGCCTTCTTCTTCACCTCGGGCCCTTTCATCCCCTTGAGGCGCCCGAAGTAGTCGAGGACGTCCAGCACCTTGTACTTGCGGTAGAGGCCGCGCTCCTCCGGGAGGTAGCCGATGCGGTCGTGGTCCGCGTCGGTCGAGGGACGCCCGTCGAGCACGATGCGCCCCGAGTCGGGGCGCAGGATGTCCATCGTCATCCGGATGAGCGTGGACTTCCCCGCGCCGTTCGGGCCGAGGAGTCCGAAGACCTCGCCTCCTTGCACCTCGAACGAGACGTGGTCCACCGCGACCTTGCCGTCGTATGCCTTGACCGCGTCTTCCACGAGGAGCTGGGGCATGGGCGCGGGATCATACCCCGCGAGGGCGGACCGGGCCCCGCTTGCTAGCATCGAGGGCTCGGGAGGTGGGAATGCGGGTCTCCGCAGCTCTGCTCGCAACGCTCGCCGCGGCTTCGGCCGCCGTCGCCGATCCGGCGCCCCTCCACCATGCGATCCGCGTCACGCTCGACCCGTCCGCGCACCGCCTGGCCGTCGAGGACACGCTGACGTGGAAGGAAGGGAAAGAGCCCTCGCTCGCCGAGCTCAAGAAGCGCTTCCCGGGCGCCGAGATCGAGAAGAAGGAACACCGCGCGATCGTCGCGCGCTACGCCGGCAAGATCCGCGACCGGGTCGAGCACGACGGCGAGGAGTACGCGCGCGGCTTCGCGACCACGACCGGAACGATCGAGCCCGAAGGCGTCTTCCTCGGCCAGGACGCGTCCTGGTATCCCGCGGCCGGCGACGACCGCCTCCTCACCTTCACGCTCGACGTGACGGTGCCCGCCGGCTGGGACGCGATGAGCCAGGGCCGCCGGACGCTGCACGAGCGCTCGGAGACGGAAACGCGCGTCCGCTTCGAGGTGGACGATCCGCAGGAGGAGATCTGGCTCGTCGCGGGCCCCTGGACCGAGACCCTCCGCCCGACCAGGAACGTCGAGGCGATCGCGATGCTCCGCACGCCCGACGACGCGCTCGCCGCGAAGTACCTCGACGCGACCGCCCCCAACGTGGCGATGTACACGGATCTCCTCGGTCCGCACGCCTACGGGAAGTTCGCGCTCGTCGAGAACTTCTGGGACACGGGGTACGGGATGCCGTCGTTCACGCTCCTCGGCCCGCAGGTGATCCGCCTCCCCTTCATCCCGACGACGTCGTACCCGCACGAGATCCTCCACGACTGGTGGGGGAACGGCGTCTACGCCGATCGCTCGAAGGGGAACTGGTGCGAGGGGCTCACCGCGTACCTCGCCGACCACATGGTGTCGGAGCAGCGCGGCACCGGTGCGTCGTACCGGCAGGAGACGCTCCAGAAGTACGTCGATCACGTCGCGCGCTCGAAGGACTTCGCGCTCGCGTCGTTCCACGAGCGCCACTCGGCCGCGACCGAGGCGGTCGGCTACGGCAAGGCGCTCATGGTCTTCCACATGATCCGCCGGGACATCGGCGACGAGGCGTTCACGAAGGCGCTGCGGGCGTTCTACGCCGAGTGGAAGTTCCGGCGCGCGAGCTGGACCGACCTCCGCCGCGCGTTCGAGAAGGCCTCAGGGAAGAGCCTCGAGACCTGGCTCGACGCCTGGGTGCAGCGCACCGGCGCCCCGACGATCAAGCTCGGCGACGTGAAGGCGGCCCCGTCCGGAGGCGCGTGGCGCGTCACCGGAACGCTGCGCCAGACCCAACCCCAGGAGGCGTTCCCGGTCTCGATCCCGGTGGCCATCACGATGGACGGACGGCCGGAGGCGCGGCAGGAAACGGTCCGGTGCGCGGCCAAGCAGTGCCCCTTCTCGTTCGAGGTGCCGGCGCAACCCCTCCGCATCGACGTCGATCCCGAGTTCGACCTCTTCCGCACCCTCGACAGCCAGGAGACGCCGCCGGCGCTTTCGACCGCCTTCGGCGCCGACGGTGGCGTGGTCGTTCTTCCCTCCACCGCCTCGCCCAAGCTCATCGACGCGTACAGGGCGATGATCGCGAGCTGGAGCAAGGAGGACGCGAAGCCGTTCCGCATCGTGACCGACGACGAGACGGCCTCCCTCCCCGCGGACGCCCCCGTCTGGGTCCTCGGCTGGGAGAATCGTCTCGCGCCCGAGGTGCGCAAGCTCGTCGAGCCGTACGGGGCGAAGCTCGAGCCCGCCGAAGCGACCCTCCCCGGCGAGCGCATCGCGCGCGCGGGCCATGCCGTGGCGCTCGTCGCGCGCCGCGCGGACGACCCCCGCCTGCCGCTCGCCTTCGTCGCCGCCGACACGGCCGCGCAAGTCCCCGGGCTCGCGCGCAAGCTCCCGCACTACGGCAAGTACTCCTACCTCGCCTTCGAGGGCGACGAGCCGGCGAACACCGCGAAGGGGCGCTGGCCGATCGTCGGCTCTCCCCTGTCGCTCACGCTCGACCCGACGCGCGCCGCGGCGCAGGCTTCGCTCGCGCTGCGCCCCCCGCTCGCCCAGCTCCCGCCGTCGTTCTCCGAGGAGCGGATGATGGCGATGGTCCGTGCGCTTTCGGCACCGGCGGCGAACGGCCGCGGCCTCGGCACGTCCGAGCTCGACGCCGCGGCCGACACGATCGCGTCGGTGATGAAGGGGGTCGGCCTCGAGCCCGCGGGGGAAGCGCACTCCTTCTTCCAGCGCTGGGAGGAGAACGGCGCGCCGCTGAAGAACGTCGTCGGCATGCTGCGCGGCACGAAGAAGGAGTGGGAGAACGAGGCCACCGTCGTGTCGGCCCATTACGACCATCTCGGCCCAGGTCATCCCGGTGCCGACGACAACGCCAGCGGCGTCGCGGTCCTCCTCGACCTCGCCCGCGCGCTGGCGGCTTCGGGGTCCCCTCAGCGCACCGTGATCTTCGCCGCCTTCACCGGCGAGGAGTCCGGCCTGCTCGGCTCGAAGCGCTTCCTCGCCACCTGGCCGAAGGACAAGACGATCACCTCCAACGTCAACCTCGACACGGTCGGACGCATGGGCGAAGGCGGCCTCGCCGTGCTGGGCACCGGCTCCGCCGACGAGTGGGTCCACATCGCAAACGGCGCCGGGTACGTGACCGGCATCGCGGTGAAGGCGGTCCCGAGCGACCCCGGCGGCAGCGACCAGAGGAGCTTCGTCGAGGCCGGCATCCCCGCGGTGCAGCTCTTCACCGGCGCGCACGCGGACTACCATGCGGCGACCGACACCGCGGACAAGGTCGACGGTCCCGGCCTCGTGAAGGTCGCCTCGGTCGCGAAGGAGCTCGTCGCCTACCTCGCCGAGCGCGACCGCCCGCTCACGGCGCGAACGGGAGCGGCGGCCCCGGCGGCCCCCGCTCCCGCCACCGGCCGCCGCGCCTCCCTCGGCGCCATCCCCGACTACGCCTTCTCCGGCCCCGGTGTGCGCATCACGGGCGCCATGCCCGGCTCCCCCGCCGAGGCGGCCGGCCTCAAGGAAGGGGACGTCATCGTCGGCATGGACGGGGTGGAGCTCCGCACGCTCGCCGAGTTCTCGGCGGCGCTCGGCAAGCGCTCTCCGGGCGACACGGTCCGGGTGCGCGTCCTGCGCGCGGGCGGCGAAGAGGTCATCGAGGCCATCCTCGGGGCGCGTTGATGGCGACGGACGCTCCGAGCCGATCCCCGACCTTCCGGCCCGACATCGAGGGGCTGCGCGGCATCGCCGTGCTGATCGTGGTCGCGTACCACTGCCGCATTCCCGGTTTCTCGGGAGGGTTCGTCGGCGTCGACGTCTTCTTCGTCCTGTCCGGTTACCTCATCACCGGCTTGCTGGTCGGGGAGGCGAGAACCTCCCGACTCCACCTGACGGAGTTCTACGCCCGCCGGGTCCGGCGCTTGCTCCCCGCCGCGGCGCTGACCGCGCTGGCCACGCTGGTGATCGGCGCGTTCGTGCTGGCCCCGCGTGAGCTGGCGTTCACGGCTCGGGCGGCCCGCGCCACCGCGCTCTACATGAGCAACGTGTTCTTCTCGCTCAATGCCGAGGACTACTTCGCACCGGATGTCAGCCTCGACCCGATGGTGCACACGTGGTCCCTGGCCGTGGAGGAGCAGTTCTATCTCTTCTGGCCGCTTCTGATCCTCCTCGGTCTGCAAGTCTGGCGGTCCGGGAAGGTTCTCGTGGCGCTGCTCTTCGGATTGACCGTGGCGTCGCTCGGCGTGTGCATCTGGTTCACCGCCCACGGGGGCACCTTCGCCTTCTATCAGTCACCGGCCCGGGCGTGGGAGTTCGGGCTCGGCGGGCTCGCCGCCGTGTTGCCTCGCGGACGCTTGGCGAAGCTGTCCTCCGACTGGTGGCTCGGTCTCGGATGGATCGGTGTGCTCGTCATCCTCGCATCCGGATACGCGATCTCCGCGAACGGCGGATTCCCCGGCTGGATCGCGCTGGCCCCGGTCTTGGGGACCGTGGCCGCGCTCGTGGGGGTGGCCGAAAGCCCGCATCGCGGCGTCGCCGCGTTCCTGGAATCCGCGCCGCTCCAGCTCGTCGGAAGGCTCTCGTACTCGTGGTACCTGTGGCATTGGCCGTTTCTCGCGCTGGCGGCGGTGCTGTTCCGGGATCTGTCCACGGTCGGCCGGGCGTGCGTGGCCCTCGCGTCCCTCGGCGTCGCCGCCGTGACGCATCGGTTCGTCGAGAACCCGATTCGATTCCACCCCTACCTCGTCAAGCGCCCCGTGACGACCCTGTGGCTCGGTGCGGCCCTGACCGCCGGCTCGTTGAGCGCGGCCTTCCTCTGCCTGTGGTTCGCCAGCCGGCTGGCCGGTAGCCCGGAGATGAAGCCTTTCGCCGCCGCGGCCGAAGACATCGCCGGCTTGCCGAGGGCGAAGTGTGTGTCCTTGGGAGACTCGCCGGACGTCAAGACCTGCACGTACGGGGCCGTCTCCTCCCCGCTCAGCATCGTCCTGTTCGGCGACTCCCATGCCATCCAGTGGTTCGATCCCCTGCACCGACTGGCCGATGCGCACGGCTGGGCCCTCACGACCATGGTGAAATCGGGGTGCCCCACGACGAACGTGACGCTCCCGGGATCGAGCGCCAGCGCGGTGGACGGTTGTGACGCCTGGCGCGAGGAGGCGATTCGACGGATCGTGGCGCTCCGTCCGTTGCTGGTGTTCATCGGGAACTCCAACCACTACCTGATCGGCAGCCGCAAGATGACCCACGGGGCGGGCGTGTCCCTCGACGCATGGCGAGACGGAACCCGAAAGACGTTGACGCGCCTGACGGCGGCGGGGCTTCGCGTCGTCGCCATGCGTGACACACCGGTGTTCGATGTCGACATCCCGACGTGCCTCGCCCGATCCCTCCGTAACCCCTGGCTGCCGGGCGGCTCCTGCGTGACCGACAAGGCCACGTCCCTCAATCCCGCCGCATTCGCATCGGAGCTCTTGGGCGCGCGCGACGATCCGAACGTCCAGTTCATCAACTTGACCGACCGGCTGTGTCGCGGAGACTCCTGCCAGACCGTCGAGCACGGGATGATCATGTATCGGGACGACAACCACCTGACAGGCAAGTTCGCGGAGGCTCTGGCTCCGGAATTGGACGCGGTGCTGCTTCCGATCCTGGGCGAGCGCTAGCGCCGGCGCAGCGTCACGTAGAGCGTCGGCAGCACCACGAGCGTGAGCAAGGTGTTGCTGACGATCCCGCCGATCACGACCGTCGCGAGGGGGCGCTGCACCTCGGCGCCGACGCCCGTGTTGAACGCCATCGGCACGAACCCGAGCGCGGCGACGAGCGCGGTCATGAGGACGGGGCGCAGGCGCACCTGGCACCCCTCGCGGACCGCCTCCTCGAGCGCGATCCCCGCCTCGAGCCGCTGCTTGACGAACGTGACGAGGACGAGCCCGTTCAGGATGGCCACACCGGAGAGCGCGATGAAGCCGATGACGGCGCTCACCGTGAACGGCATGCCCCGCAGCGCGAGGATCGCGACCCCGCCGACGGCGCCGAGCGGCACGCCGCTGCCGACGACGAGCACGTCCCGCACGCTCCCCAGGCTCAGGTAGAGCAACGCCAGGATCATCCCCAAGGCGAGGGGCACGATGATCATCAGCCGGCGGTTCGCGCGCTCCAGATTCTCGAATTGCCCGCCCCACTCGACCGTATACCCCTCGGGGAGCGCGACGCGCTCCGCGATCGTCCGCCTCGCCTCGTCCACGAAGCTCGCGACGTCGCGCCCCCTCGTGTTGCACTGCACGGTGATGCGCCGCCGGCCCCACTCGCGCTGGATCGTCGAGGGGCCCTCGGTCGAGGTGAAGCGCGCCACCTGGTCCAACCTCACGACGGGGCCTCCGGCCGTGTGGATGAGCGTCGCCGCGAGCGCATTCGGATCGCGCCGCTGCCGGTCCGGAAGCCTGACGGCGAGCGGAAACCGCCTCTGCCCCTCGCGGATCTCGCCGACGTCGCGGCTTCCGACCGCCTCGACCATGTCGAGAACGTCCCGCGCGGGAAGGCCGTACCGCGCGATCGCGCGCGGGTCCACCCGCACCTGGAGCACGGGCTGGCCGGTGAGCTGCTCGCCCGAGATCTCGCCGGCGCCGCGAACGTCCTTCAGGACCGTCTGCACCTCGTCCGACAGGCGCTTGAGCGTCTCGAGGTCGTCCCCGAAGATCTTGATCCCGATGTCGGAGCGGATCCCCGCGACCATCTCGTTCATCCTCATCTCGATCGGCTGGGTCAGGACCGCGTTGATCCCCGGCACGTCCTTGACCTCGGCCTCGATCGCGGCGGCCAGCTCCTGCTGCGTCTCCGCCCGCTTCCAGGCCGAGCGCGGCTTGAGCGCGAGGAAGACGTCGCTCAGCTCGACGCCCATCGGATCCGTCGCGACCTCCGCGGTCCCGAGCCGGCTCCACGTCCTCGCGATCTCGTCGGGAAAGCGCTCGAGGAGCTGCCGCTCGAGACGGCCGTTGGCGGCCGCCGCCTCGTCCACGTCCACCCCCGCGAGACGGATGACGTTGACGACCAGGTCACCCTCCGCGAGCTTCGGCAGGAACTCGCCGCCCATGCCGGCCGCCAGCAGGGCCGCGAGCGCGACCACGGCCGAGGCTCCGGCGAGGGTCGCGATCCGGAACCGGAGCGCGAGATCCAGCACCGGTGCGTAGGCCGCGTGCGCCTTGCGTACGAGCCAGGGCTCCGACGCCGCCAGACGCCGGGGGAGAAGGAGGCTCGCGAGGACCGGCATGAGCGACAGCGAGAGGAGGAGCGATCCCGCCAGCGCGAAGATCATGGTCAGCGCCATCGGTCGGAACAGCTTCCCCTCGACACCCGTCAGCGCGAGGATCGGCAGGAAGACGATCATGATGATCAGCTCGCCGAACATCGTCGGCTTGCGCACCTCGAGCGCAGCGTCGCGGATCGTGTCGAGCCAGCTCTTGTCGGGCCGCAGGGCGACGTGGCGGGCGCAGTTCTCCACCATGATCACGGAGCTGTCCACGATGAGGCCGAAGTCGATGGCGCCCAGGCTGAGCAGGCTGGCGGCGATCCCGGCCTCCAGCATGAGCGTCCCGGCGAACAGCATCGAGAGCGGGATCGCGCAGGCCACGATGAGGCCGGCGCGCAGGTTCCCGAGGAACACGAAGAGCACCGCCACGACCAGGATCGCGCCCGCGAGGAGGTTGTGCTCGACCGTCCTGATGACCTTGTCGACGAGGTCCGTGCGCTCGTAGACCACGTCCAGGCGCACGTCCTTCGGCAGCGCGGTCTGAGCCACCGCGAGTTGCGCCTTCAGCTCGCGCGTCACGACGTGGCTGTTCTCGCCCGTCAGCATGAACCCCAAGCCCAGGACCCGCTCGCCCTTCCCGTCGGCCGTCACGGCGCCGTGACGGATCGCGTGGTCGATCTGGACCGTCCCGAGATCGGCGATGCGCACCGGCGTGCCGTGGTGGGTCGCGACGACGATGTCGCCGATCTCGGCGAGCGTCGTCGTCAGCCCGAGGCCGTGCACGAGGACCGCCTCGCCCCCGGAGACGATCTGACCGCCGCCGACGTTGCGGTTGTTCGCCTCGAGCGCCGCGACGACGTCCCGAAACGTCAACCCGTACTTCAGGAGATTCTCGGGCTCGACGACGACGTGGAACTCCTTCTCGAACCCGCCCCACGAGTTGACCTCCGCCACGCCGCGGACCTTCCTCAGCTCGGGCTTCACGATCCAGTCCTGGAGCTCGCGCAAGGAGGTCAAGGTCCGGTGGGGGTCGTCGCTGGTCACGAGGTAGTGGAAGACCTCCCCCAGGCCGGTGGCGATCGGGCCGAGCTGCGGGCGGTCGATCCCCTCCGGCAGCTCGACCGACGCCAGCCTCTCCGCGACGAGCTGCCGCGCCAGATAGACGCCCACCTCGTCGTCGAAGGTCGCGACGACTTGCGAGAACCCGAACTTGGAGACCGACCGGACGTTCTCGAGTCCCGGCAGCCCTCCGATCGCGAGCTCGACGAACTGCGTGATCTGCTGCTCGACCTCGAGGGGGTTGAGCGCGCGGGCCTCCGTGTTGATCTGGACCTGCACGGGCGTCGTGTCCGGAAACGCGTCGATCGACAGCCCTGCTACCGCCGAGGCGCCCAGCACGACGAGGACCGCCGAGACCAAGAGCACGACGAACCGGTGGCGCAGCGAAGCCGTGATGATCCAGTGGAGCATGATCAGTCGGCGCAGCCCGCGCCCAGCCGCGAGATGAGGAGCTGGGACTTGAGGGCGAAGGCCCCCGCGACGACGACGGCGTCCGCCGCGGAGAGCCCGTCGGCGACTTCGACCACGTCGTCGCGGGTCAAGCCGACGCGGACGGCGCGGGCCTCGAACAGGTCGTCGGCCTCGCGCAGGAACACGAACGACGAGCCGCCGATCGACTGCACCGCGGAGCGCGGCACGACGACGGAGCTTCCCGCCGCTGCGGTCACGATCGTCGCGCGGGCGAACATCCGGGCCTTGAGGACACCCTCCGGGTTCGACAGCTCGACCCGGCCGCGGGCCATGCGGGTGTGCTCGTCCACCGCGGGAGGAAGCCACGTCAGCCGCCCGGCGAACGACCGGCCCGGGAGCGACTCGACGGTCACGCGGACGGTCTGGCCGACCCGGGCGCGCGCAAGCTGCGACTCGGGGATGTCGACCATCGCCCAGACCTTCGAGGTGTCCGCCAGCGTGAAGAGCGGCTTGCCGGTCTCCACGAGCATCCCCTGAACCGCGGTGCGGTCGACGATCTCTCCGGCGAACGGTGCGCGCAGCTCCAGCTCGGAGGGCGCGTCCGCGTTCGATGCCAGCGCCGCGATCTGCGCAGCGCTGAAGCCGAGCACGGCGAGGCGTTGGCGCGCCTGCCGCGTCGCGGCCGCGGCGCTCGTGAACGCGGCCTCCGCGACCTGGAGGTCCTGGTCGGAGACCACGCCCTCCGCGCGGAGCCGGCGCTGCCGCTCGAGCTCCTTGCCGTGCAGCGTCTCGTCGGCGACGGCCTTGAGGTACGCGCCCTGGGCTTCTCCCGTCTCCGCCGAGGCGATCCGGGCAAGCAGCGCGCCCTTCCGGACGCGGTCCCCCAGATCGACCTCGATCGAGCGCACGGTCCCGCCGACGAGCGAGGAGATCTCGGCGAGCGCCTTCTGGTCGAAGACGACCTCCGCGAGGCATTCGATCCCATCCTCGGGGCCGCGCGTCCCCGGCTCGCCGACCTCGATTCCGGCCTTCGCGGCGGAGCCCGCCGAGGGGAGGCGCACCTTGAGACCCTCACCGGGCCGCTTGTCCGCGAGAAGCTCCGGATGGCAGATCCCGCATTCCTTCTCGAGGACCCCGTGCTCTTCGCACATCAGGTCCGTCGCCGGCGCCGCCGTGACGCCGGCCTTCTTCAGCTCGGGGTGGCAGAGGAAGCACTCGTCCTCGTAGAGACCGTGCTTGTCGCAGTAGGCGCGGCTCGCGTCGCGCAGCTCGGGATGGCACAGCCAGCAGCGGTCCTCGTACCGGGCGTGCTCGGCGCACCAGAGCCGGCCCTTCTCACGCAGGCTCGCGTCGCAGATGAAGCAGAGCTCCTTCGGGGCGCCGTGCGCGGCGCACGTGGCCGCGGTGGGCGTCGCCGCTTCCGCTTTCGCCGCGGGCGGTGTCTCGGTCCGGGTGCAGCCCGCAACGGCCAGCGCGGCCGCGAGCAGGAACAGGGTCGTCTTCATGGAAGCCTCCTCGGGCGCACAGGGGCGCTCGACGTCGGAACACGGAAGGATCGAGGAGGGGAAGAGCTAGACGAGCAGGACGACGGCCCGGATCGAAACGAGGCGGGAGTCCGCGGCGGCGCCGCGGGACGGCCGATCGACGGCGCGCGGCGAAGGGAGCGGAGCGCTCGCGGGCGACAGCGCGACCGCGGTACTCGCCGCGAGCGGCCGGGACACCGACGAGGCGCGATCGAACGGCGACGCATCGACGGTCACGCAGCAGTCGCAGTCGCTTCCGTTGAGGGCGGTCTCGACCCCCGTCGAGCGCGAGCCCTCGGAGGCCGGCGCGCAGCACGCGGGATCGGAGCCGGTCAGGCAGAAGGAGCTCGCCGCCGGCATCAGCACGAGCGCGAGAAGGAGCAGGATCGAGACGAGGCGGCCCATCAGGGCTGGAATGCTAGGCCGGGGGTCAAGGCCGGTCAAGGGAGCACACGCGCGAACTCGTCCGAGAGCACGGTCTCGTCCTCCTGTCCGTCCCGGAAAGTGGTCACCGCGATACGAATCATGCACACGCGGGGCTCGACGTCGGGCACGGCCGCGCGTTTCGGATCCCAGCGCACCTCGATCAACTTCGACGGCTCGACGACGTGCGGGATCTGACCCTTCGGCGGAGTACCGTCCTCCAGCCGGAAGGGCCACGTCTCCCACTGCCCCGCGTCGCCACGCACCTGAGCCGTGCACGTCCACGACACCGGCTGATCGGTCAGATTGCTCACGCGGAAGACGACGGGCTTCGTGTCGTCGGCGGGCGATCCGACGAACGTGACGTCCACGGCGGGCGCGAGCAGGAGCACAACCGCCAGCGCCGCCGTCATCGTCACCACCTCGTATCGAGAACCGCCTCGAAGAGAAGAGCCTGGGCGAACCCCAGAAGGGCCGTCCCCAGGATCGCCCCGTCGTCGCCGTCGAGCCACTCCACGACGCGCAGCACGACGATCGGGTAGAGAAATACGAGGATGCGGCCCGTCTCGCCAATCTTGTACGCGCCGAAAATCAAGACGAGGAGGGCGGCGAGCGCGACGGAGCGGGAGGCGATCCCGGCCCGGGAGGACCCCCGGAGGCTCCCGATCCAGAACGGGGCGAGGGCGACCCCGGCGAGGATGAGGAAGTCGAGGATCCCCATCAGGCGGGTGACGAGGTAGTAGCCGAGCGAAGACCACGCGGGCCATTCGGCCGCGTCGAGCTTGGCGGCGAGGCGCATCGACGCGAGCCAATCGAAGCCCGTCGTCAGGCGGGTGAGGAGCAGGACCGCGATACAGGTCGCCGCCGCGATCGCCGGTCCTCGGAGCTTCCTCGTCCCGATCGCCGAGATGCCGACCGCGATCGCCAGGACGGCCGCCGAGAACGTGAACATCGCCCCGATCGCGAGCGCGACGCCGCCGGCAATGGCGCCGGCGGTCGTCTCCCCGCGCTTGCCGAGCAGAAGCCACCCCGCCGTCACGAGCGGCAGCGCGAACACCATGTCCATGCAGGTCGCGCCGTAGAGGAGGGTCGCGGGGATCGAGGTCCAGAGGAGCACGGCGTATCTCGCGCCCGTCTCGTCCAGGCTCTCGCGAGCCCATGCGTGGAGCGGCAGGATCGTCAGCGCGGAGAGGAGGATCATGCCGAGCGCGACGGGAAGTGGGGAGCCGCCCAAGGCACTCATCAGAAGAACGGCGCCCGGCGGGTGGGTCCTCGCGTGGAGCGAGAGGTCCGGCTGACGGTCGACCCAGGTCGAGAGGGTGATCTTTCCGACGTCGTGGATGTAGTCCTCGTCGCGCTCGAAGGGCGCCGTCAGCCCTGCCGGGAGTCCCCCGTTCGAGGACGCGAAGGCGATCCACACGCCGGCGACCAGGGGGATGAGGACCGGCAACGGTGCCCGCCGCACCCGCGGGATCGCCAGGAGCGCCGGCACCGCGGCCGCCGCGATCAGCCACGCCCCCGCCCCGCCGCGCTCCCACCGCATCCAGAGCGGGTACAGGTCCGAGCGTAGGAGCCCCTGGGTCGGATAGAGGGCGACGAGGAGCTTGAGCGCGACGACCGCCGCCGAGAACGCGAGCGCGGCGGCGAGCGGCCTCCCGAACGAGCGCATCGGCGCCTTATATCAGGGTGTTTGACCGGCGCCCGCCGCGCGGCCGATAATCCGCGACCGTTCACGACCGGTCCCCGGCCCCGCGCCGGACGAAAGAGGTTGCATGAAGCCGAAGCACGCGTTGGTCTCGCTCGTCCTGCTCGGGCTCCTCGGCTGCGGCGGGGGTGGTGGCGACAAGGGGGCCGGTGGATCGACCACGGCACCGGCGGGAGGGGGCGCGGCGTCCGGCTCCGGACCGATCCTGGTCGGCCACTTCGGCTCGATGACGGGCTCCGAGGCCACCTTCGGCCAGTCCACGGACAACGGTATCCGCCTCGCGGTCAAGGAGCAGAACGCGGCCGGCGGCGTGAAGGGCCGGATGATCGAGATCAAGACGTACGACGACCAGGGCAAGTCTCAGGAGGCGGGCACCGCGGTCACGCGCCTCATCACCGACGACAAGGTCGCGGCGGTGCTCGGCGAGGTGGCGTCGTCGCTGTCGCTCGCGGGCGGGCGCGTCGCGCAGCAGTACGGCGTGCCGATGATCTCGCCGTCGTCCACGAACCCGCAGGTCACGCAGATCGGCGACAAGATCTTCCGCGTCTGCTTCCTCGACCCGTTCCAGGGATGGGTCGAGGCGAAGTTCGCGCGGGAGACGCTCAAGGCGAACACGGCCGCGATCCTCTACGACCAGGCGCAGGCGTACTCGAAGGGGCTCGCGCAGTACTTCAAGGAAGCGTTCGTGCAGATGGGCGGCACGATCACGACCGAGCAGGCGTTCACGGGCGGCGACCAGGACTTCTCGGCGCAGCTCACGACGATCCGGCAGACCAACCCCGACGTGATCCTCGTGCCCGGGTACTACACCGACGCGGGCAACGTCGCGATCCAGGTGCGCAAGCTCGGGATCAAGGCGCCGCTGCTCGGCGGCGACGGATGGGACTCCACGCAGCTCGCGGCGATCGGCAAGGACGCGATCGAGGGGAGCTACTTCTCGAACCACTACTCCTTCCAGGAGAAGCGGCCCGAGGTGGAGAACTTCGTGTCGAAGTACGAGGCGGCGCACGGGCAGAAGCCGGACGGCCTCGCGGCGCTGGGCTACGACGCGGCGCGCCTGCTCTTCGATGCGATGGGGCGCGCGGCGTCGCTCGACGGGACGGCGCTCGCGAAGGCGATCGCGGAGACGAAGGACTTCCCGGGCGTGACGGGGAAGATCACGATCGACGCGGAGCGGAACGCGAAGAAGTCGGCGGTCATCGTGCAGATGAAGGGGGGCATCCCCGTGTACGTGACCACGATCGAGCCGCAGCAATAACCGTTCTCACCGCGTGACCAAGTTCCTCCAGACGTTGATGGACGGTGTGGCCGTCGGGAGCCTCTATGCGCTCATCGCGCTGGGGTACACGATGGTCTACGGCATCCTCCAGTTCATCAACTTCGCGCACAGCGACGTGTTCGTGCTCGGCGCCTGGGTGTCGTACACGATCGCGGTCACGCTCGGATACGCCGCCGCGAACGCGGAGCCCTCGGTGTTCGCGGGCCTGCTCATCCTGTTCGCCGCGATGGCGACGTGCGGCGCGGTGGGGTTTACGATCGAGCGGTTGGCCTACCGGCCGCTGCGGAACGCGCCGCGCCTGAACGTGCTCATCACCGCCATCGGCGTGTCGCTGCTCCTCCAGAACGTCGGGCAGCTCCCGTGGTTCTTCGGCACGCAGCCGCAGCGGATGCCGAGCTTGATCGAGGACAAGGTCTTGGGCGTGGTCTCCGGGGTCTCGATCCACGCGGTGGACGTCATCGGCGCCGGCACCGCGATCGTGCTCATGCTGATCCTCGAATGGCTGATCTTCCGGACGCGCCTCGGGCGCGCGATGCGGGCGGTCTCGCACGACACGGCGGTCGCGTCGCTCATGGGGATCAACGTGGACGCGGTCATCTCGTTCACGTTCGTGCTCGGGTCGGCCCTCGCGGCCGCCGCGGGCTTCCTGTACGCGATGAAGTATCCGGGCTTGAACCAGCCCGCCCACGCGACGTGGGTGCTCCTGGGCCTGAAGGCGTTCGTCGCCGCGGTCATCGGGGGGATCGGGAACGTGCGCGGCGCGATGCTCGGGGGCTTCCTGATCGGGGCGATCGAGCTGTTCGGGGCGGCGTACCTGTCGCCGCACCTCCGCGACATCTACGTGTTCTCCATCCTCATCGTGGTGCTCCTCGTGCGGCCGTCGGGGATCCTCGGCTCGACCGTGGCGGAGAAGGTCTAGGCGATGGTGGCGCGTTCGCTCTGGGGCACGATCGCCCCGCTCGTGGTCGGCTTCGCGCTGGCGGCGGGCCTGCAGCTCGCGGCAGGCAGCGTGATCGCGCCGTTCTACGCGAAGCTCCTCATGGACATCGGCATCAACATCGTCCTCGCGGTGTCCCTGAACCTCGTGAACGGGTTCACCGGGCAGTTCTCGATCGGGCACGCGGGGTTCATGGCGGTGGGCGGCTACGCGGCGGGGACGGTCACGTACTACGGGTCGTTCCTGCTCTGGGGCTCGACGCACGTGACCGAAGGCTGGCTCACGAAGGGGGACCTCCTCTTCGTCGGCGGATGCCTGTTCGGCGCCCTGCTCGCGGCCCTCGCCGGGTTCATCGTGGGCCTGCCGTCGCTGCGGCTGCGCGGAGACTACCTCGCGATCGTGACGCTCGGGTTCGGCGAGATCCTCCGCGTGCTCCTCCAGCGGACCGGCGACGTCCTCCAGACCGCCGACCAGGTGGAGAAGGCGAGCACCGCGACGCTCGCGACCTCGCTGGGCGGATCGCTGGGCTTTTCCGGTCTTCCCTATTACACCGACCTGTTCTGGGTGTACGTGTTCGTGACGATCACGCTGGTCGTCGCGCTGCGCCTGAAATTCTCGTCGCTGGGCCGCGCGTTCCTGTCGATCCGCGAGAACGAGATCGCGGCGGAGGCGGTCGGGGTGGACACGACGCGCCTGAAGGTCCGCGCGTTCGTGCTCGCCGCGGCGTTCGCCGGGATCGCCGGAGGCCTGTTCGCCCACGAGATCGGGACGTCCTTGAACCCGCGCGAGCTCGGGTTCCAGAAGTCGTTCGACGTCGTGATCATGGTCGTCCTGGGCGGGATGGGCTCGGTGTCGGGCGCCGTGCTCGCGGCGATCGTCCTGACGATCCTCCCCGAGGCGCTGCGCGGCTTTTCCGAGTTCCGGATGCCGATTTACGCGCTCGCCCTCATCCTGATGATGATCCTCAGGCCCCAGGGGCTCCTGGGGCTTCGCGAGATCTGGGAGATGAAGTGGCGGAAGCGGTGAGCTCGCTGCTGTCGGTCGACAAGGTCTCGATCTCCTTCGGAGGTCTGAAGGCCGTCTCCGACTTCAACCTGGAGATCCCCGACCAGGGGCTGTACGGGCTCATCGGTCCCAACGGCGCCGGCAAGACGACCGTCTTCAACATGCTCACCGGCGTCTACAAGCCGGACACCGGAACGATCCGCCTGTCGGGACGCGACCTCGCCAGCATGAAGCCGCACAAGATCGCGGCGTGCGGAATGTCGCGCACGTTCCAGAACATCCGCCTCTTCCCGGACCTGTCGGTGCTCGACAACGTCCGCATCGCCTGCCACCTGCGGACGCGCTCCGGGTTCGTCGCGACGATGCTGCGTCTCAAGAGGCATCGCGACGAGGAGCGCGCGATCGAGGAGAAGGCGAGGAAGCTGCTCGAGCTGTTCGACCTGGCGTCGCGGGCGGACGAGGAGTCCCGCTCCCTCCCCTACGGCGACCAGCGCCGGCTCGAGATCGCCCGGGCGCTCGCCACCGACGCGAAGCTCGTGCTCCTCGACGAGCCCGCGGCGGGGATGAACCCGAAGGAGACGCACGCGCTGTCGGCCCTGATCCGGCGGCTCCGCGACGAGTTCCGCGTGACGATCCTGCTCATCGAGCACGACATGGGCCTCGTCATGGAGATCTGCGACCGGGTGACGGTCCTCGACTACGGGGTGACGATCGCCTCGGGCGTGCCCGCCGAGATCCAGTGCGACCCGCGCGTGATCGAGGCGTATCTCGGCGAGCCGACGGAGGCCGTCTGATGGCCCCGATGC
>Ga0068859_100003217_pt1 | contig 16627 bp, 14 predicted proteins | sample KBSSwiS22_FD_66585 | JGI IMG/M metagenome (GOLD analysis project Ga0068859, IMG submission 66585) | Switchgrass rhizosphere microbial communities from Kellogg Biological Station, Michigan, USA - KBS Switchgrass S2-2 | ecosystem: Host-associated > Plants > Roots > Rhizosphere > Soil ...
GGCAATGTCGCGGAAGTGCGCACTGAATTGGGGCATCCGGCATTAACCAGTGCTGCGGAAGATGCCGCCAAACGATGGAAATATGAACCTCTGCTCTTTAACGGGCATCCGCAGGCGTTCTGGACGACGGTTCTCGTGAAGTTTCGTAACGACAAGGGAAAGCTGCTGGGGAGTTGCGGTGACGTTGACCGAATTCGCGCCGGTACTTGTTGAATTCGGTCAACGTCACCAGAACCCACTACTGCTGGGTCGGTGGTTGTCCTCGGCCTGCGCCGGCAGGAGCTCCAGCGCCACGCTGACCTGTACCTGGTGCGCCAGCTCCGCCTCTCGGAGCGCCACCGCCTGCAGCGCCTGCGCCACCGCCGCCTCCGCGAAAATTCGCCTGCAACAGATGCGTGAGTGTGTGGACATAGCGCAGCTTGCCTTTCTCCACACGGAACAGATGCGTATCCGGCGCACCGCTGCCGCCGTTTGGATTTCCCGCACCGAACGTGCAGAACGCCACGACTGAACCGATGGTCGTGTCCACAACGAAGCGCCGATTGGAGATATTCACACCGCTGGGGACGCCAGGGTCACAGCTGTCTGTCTCGATTCCGGTGCCTGTGCGTCCGCGTCCGCCTTCCGTGCGATTGCAGGGATAACCCCACGGCACCAGATCTTTCTTTCCCTCGAGAAACGCATCGAGGTAGGCGTTGGCGGCGGCGACGAGCGTGTCGCGTGTATCGCGCTGGTTGGCCGGAATGGTGTCCCATTTCTCTTCGGACGAATATTTCAAGTACGCGTCTGCATCGAATAGCCAATAGCCTGTCGTGGTCCAGAGGATTTCAATTTCGGCGATCTTGTCGCGGTTGATGCGGAGCCGTGTCCCGAGGACGTACGGTTCCGCCTTGTTCGTGACGATCGCTTCAGTAAACGTCTGACAGTTGGCCGTATCGAGCAAGCTGCGCTTATGGTCGATCTTCATCGCCTTCTTGATAATGCCGGTGTTGATATCGGCGGGCGCCACATTTTCCATGTAACCCAGGCCCATCGCGAGCGGCATGCCGGACGTATCACCCTTCGTCTGGGCATCGATATAGAGATCGACCGCGCGCTGCAAGCCCTCGCGCGAGCAGGACACCTGCGCGAAACCGGCGGATGGTGCAAGCAGCGCGCCGGCAAGCACAAGGCACATGAGAGTAATGCGTTTCATCGGACTCCTCCTCTGGTTATCGGACGTAGGGTACCCCAACCTTGCGGCTTTCGGCGTCAGAGTTTTTCCAGTGAGACTGTTAGAGAGGAGCTTAGTTCTTGAACCCAATCTTGTCTTTTATGGCGTCAGGGAGGCCTCTTAAGAGGCGGTCGTGTTCCAGCAGCAGGGCTTCAATACGGGCAAAGCGGCGGTCGGACTCTTCCTTCAATTCATTGTATCGGCGATCGAGCCTCGCGCTCTCCGCGGCGATCTGCGACTGCAACTGAACGAATTGTGCCTGATTGTGAATCAGCAGGGCAATTGCCGCTTCGAGTGTCATGGCATTCCCACTTTGCTTCATTTCTTCCGCCATAGTTGCTCCTATTCTAAGGGCTATATATCCCAAAAGGAAAACAACGTCGGCATGTGTCCTACCATCCTGAAAACAGCACCCAGTGGAGGTTTTGAAGCATTGCTACCTGTGTTTTCGCGGAAAACAGGACCTTTTTATCCGGTCTTTCCCGGAATATGAAATTTGATGGGATCGCGCCCAGACGGTTCGAGAGTCGGAAAAAATCTGGTTTGTCGCGCAGCCTCTACTGCCCGGCAAGCGTGACGGTGATGCGGAGCGCGGTATTCGGCGCAATGTGGACAGGCTGTCTGAGCAGATCGCTGGTTCCATCGGTGATCGATCGCACGCTGTATCCTTCCGGCAAATTCGTAACGCTGACGGTGTAAGCGCCCGGAGGAAGCTCCGCGGTGAAGGGACTGCCGTTGACCACAATCGTGCGTGACACTGCGCCGATTGTGAATCGCAGGCGAAACTGAGGGACAGGGGCTGCGTTGGGCACAACGACAACGCAGCTGAACGTGATGTTTCCGGTATTGGTCGGCAAGCCGGTCGTGGCCATCGTCATCAGCTCTGCCTGCGTGGGGATATTAGGTGTCGGCCGCGTTTGTGTTGCCAGGCCAGTCCGGCCCGACGGGACTGCAACGCCTGCAAGATCGCGATCGACGACGTTGATGGATATCCCGCCCGTGCTGCCGCAAACATCCGATTCACAAATGCCGACGGCGATGGTGTGTGTCCCTGCGGGAACTTCCGGGAAGCTAAAGCTCCCATCCTCGGCGACAGAGCCCGTCAGGGGCCTGATTCCTGCCTGATTGCGCAGAGAAATCATCAATCGTCGGTCCGGGCCCAACAGGCCTTGCTGTTGAAGGTCCTTTAGATCCGCGACGCGGCCCTCCACTTTGAACGCCCCGATCCTGGCGGGGAACTCCACGTTCGTCAAATCCGTGTAGCCGACGACGAGGAAGCGCGGGAACGAATCAGCCGCCGGTGACAGTCGAACCTGATAGGTGCCGGGAAGAGCCTTCGAGATCTCGAAAGCACCGTCCGGACCGGCCTTTGCTGTGATCGGGACGGCAACAGGGCCGCCCTCCAGTTGTATTGTTGTGGACTCGCGCGGGGATACTTCCGACAGGCCTGTCACGCGGCCACTCACCTTTATCCACGCGGCCGAGGAGGCCGTAAGAGTGATGTTGACCTCGGGCTTTGAATCGATGCTGATCACCAGCGGCTGGGTTTTCAAATCCTTCCCACCCGACGTTATGGTCTTGATGGAGTACCCAAAGGGCAGCGCCTGATTGCCCTGAGGCAGGGGCTTCACTCTGTATTCACCGAACGGCATCTGAATGGAAATCTCCGGACCTCCGACCATCATAGTTCTCTGGGTTCGGGCGTCGGTCGGTTCGAACTGCAGAGCGAAGCGTGGAGTCGGCCCGTCGCCATCCAGTGAGACGGTAACCTTAATGGGCATGTCCGATATCGCCGAAAGAGGGACCTGCAACTGGAGGTCGGTGACGTCCGCTTCATCGACGACAAGCGTGACAGGGGCGAAGTTCCGGGCCGGCTGGACTCTTGCCTCGTAGCGCCCGGGAAAAACGCGAGGAAACTCGAAGGTTCCGTCCGGCGCGATCAGTGCCGGCGTGGGGTTGGGATTTGCGGGCCCCACACTTCGGCTCATGAGAGTGACCTGCGTTATGGCGTTTTTACCTTCGCCGACAACGCGCCCTCGCACCCTCAGGGTGAGCGGAGACGTCAGATGGAAATCGCGATCCCTGAGAATCGACGAGCCTGCCACCACAACAGGAGTTGCTTCCGAAGCTTTGCGACCACCGGGAAAATACACCGGCACATCCACCGATCCAGCGACCAGAAAATAGCGTCCGGGAGGAACGTTCTCGAGGCGATAGTGGCCCTCGTCATCGGTCTGGCTGAGGCTGAGAAGGGCTTCAGTGCCTTCGACGGCATTCGCTTCCGGAATCGCCATGATTCCGACCCGCACGCCGCCCACCGGTTTTCCATCTTTCGAGAACACACGCCCTTCGACGACACTGCTCTGTCCGAAAGCAGGAGTCGTTTGCGCATCCGGATTCTGACCGGCAAGAAGAAGCGAGCAAACAAGAGTGACGCCGATTGCTGTCGTCGCGATTGCCTGGAAGAAAGTCTTCACGGTGGCCCTCCTTTCGATCAGTTGAGCGCTTTCACTCCCGAGACTCGAAGCTGGACATTACCGTCGATCGCAATGCCCACCGGCACGAGATCGACGGAGAGTGGATAACCGAGTGTCGGATCGTATTCGACTTTCAGAGAAAACGGACGCATCGCTGCTTGCTTCTCGAGCCAGTCGAAGATCTGATCGATCGTGCTGTAGCGTTCAATCGTGGGCTGAATACCCTGCGCCGGCATTCCGATGTCCTGAACGGCAGCGGCATTCAGCTGGGCGACTCCGTTGGTCCCCCGCACCTGATAGGTGAAGGGCCGAGGAGGAAGTACGCACTGCAGGCCGGTCCACTGGGCGCTGAATTCGTATGGCATGAAAGGCCGTGCGGCCCATTTTTTTCTTGCGGCGGCAATCTCTGCTGCAATTGAAGCCGGGGCGGGGGAAGCCTGTGTTGAACGTCGGGCCACGAAACTGTTCGGAGCATAAACACCGAAAATCACGTTGAACCCGACGGCGCCCCCGCTCGGCAGTTCCACGCCGCGCGAGAGAACGATCTCGTCGCCCTGGGCGTTGCCCACAAACGTCATCGTGCGTACATTGTCGGGACTCTTCACTTTGAAGCTGACGGTGTTGCCTTCGATCTTTGCATCGTAGATCGGGCGCGTGTTGTTCAATCCCTGGCGATCCTGAACGCCCGGTACAACGCCAACGGTTCCCGACAACTGACTTCCAGAAGACATGAGATTGAGAACCCAGATATCAAGATTCCACTGAAGGCTCTCCCAGCGGCCTGTCACATCAACGGGCTGCGTGACCGGTCGCAAGGGTGTGGGAGGCGCCGGCACCGGCCCGACGCGACTCGCGATAAAGCGCGGCACAGAACTCGCGCCAAAGGCGCCCATTTCAAATGCACCCGGATTATCCGCGACGCCGGTTTGCAGAAGGTCGACGGTGCGTTCGAACCCAATCTGGTTTTCAGCAATCCGTCCCGTGAATGTGATCTCCCGGGTTACCCCCGTTACCACGGGATTCTTGATCTTGAAGGTGAGCGATCCGCCTGTGGCCTTGCCTTCGTAGATTTCCGCCGGACCGAGGAGCGAACCGTGTTGCCATACTTTCCCGGTAATCACGCCTCCGCTTTCGGCCAGATCGAAGGTCCATGGGCCGGACATGACGCCGTCAACCTCCCAGCGTCCGCTGATTCCTGCAGCCGGAGTGATTTGCGCTGCGGCAGCAGCCGCAGCCGCGTTTGCTGCGAGGAGAACGAAACCCACGATTGCGCCCTTCAGACTCATTTTCATGAGGATCCTTTGCCGGTATTTCACGCCATTCTACACAAGCCGCGATGGAAAGCGCGCCTTGTTGAGATAACAGGGAAGGGCACCCCGATTCTTGGAACCCGTTTGTTTGACTTTGTTCCCTCTCTACGGGGAACATGTCGCAATGCCCATCAACCTTACTCGCCGGGATTTTCTCAAGACTGCGGGTGCGGCAGCGACGCTGGCCGGTTCGCCGCTTGCGCTTGCGGAACCGCAATCGCAAACTCTCGAAGCTCCGGGTGCGGATCCCTTCGCCATTGAACTCGCCAACGAGGCGCTCAATGCTGCACGAAGTGCCGGAGCGTCGTATGCCGACGTTCGAGTGGGGCACTATCGCCGGCAGTCCGTGGCGACGCGCGAGCGTAAAGTCACCAGCGTGGCCGACAGCGAATCTTACGGTCTGGGTGTGCGCACGCTCATCGATGGATGCTGGGGGTTCGCGGCGACCAGCCGGATGACGAAGGCCGGCGCGCGACAGGCCGCGCTTAACGCTGCGACCATGTCGAAGGCTGCACGCGACGTTCACAAACGCCCTGTGGAACTTGCGCCGGTCAAGCCGGTTCAAGGGACCTGGATCACACCGGTCCGCAAGGATCCCATCAACATTGCGCTCGAAGAGAAGGTCGCGCTGCTGCTCGCCACGAACGAAGCCGCTCTCAAAGTCCAGGGTGTCCAATTCGTCAACTCCTCAGTTGAAGCGCTGCGCGAGATCAAGACACTTGTGACCTCCGAAGGAACGAACACCACTCAGACGTTCATTCGGCTTTCGCCGGCGTTTTCTGCGACAGCAGTCGGCGATGGGGACTTCCAAAGCTACGATGAAGAACTCGCGCCGCGAGGCGAGGGCTGGGACTACGTGGAGTCCCTCAACATGCCGGGCAACGCGGAGCGATGGGCCTCGCTAGCCGCGGAAAAACTCCGCGCGAAAAGCGTGGAGCCGGGAACATGGGACTTGATTCTTGCTCCGACCAATCTCTGGCTGACGATTCACGAGTCGATCGGCCATGCCACCGAGCTCGATCGCGTGCTCGGAGAAGAAGCCAACTATGCCGGCACAAGCTTCGTCTCGCCGCCCGAAAAGATGATCGGGCAGTTGAAGTATGGTCCTCCCATCATGAACATTCAGGCGGACCGGACGCAGCCGGGCTCGTTATCGCGCGTCGCGTGGGACGATGAAGGAGTTCCTGCCGATCAGTGGCTGCTGATTGAAAAGGGCATCTTCAAGGATTATCAGACGACGCGTGAGCAGGCGGCACGCATCGCAAAGCTCACGGGTGTGAATCGTTCCCATGGTTGCTCCTTCGCCGAATCGTGGAATGCCGTGCAGTTCCAGCGAATGCCGAACGTGTCGCTGATGCCTGGTGACCAGGACATCTCGCTCGACGATATCGTTGCCGCAACCGATCGAGGAATCGTCATCAGAAACCGGGGCTCGTGGTCGATCGATCACCAACGCTACAACTTCCAGTTTTCCGGCCAGGCCTACTACGAAGTGCGCAACGGCAAGATTGCCGGAATGCTGCGCGACGTCGCCTATCAAAGCAACACGCCGGTTTTCTGGAACGCGATGGACATGATCGGCGGTAACTCTTCCTACTGGATGGGCGGTACATTTTCCGACGGCAAGGGCGAACCCTCGCAAGCGAGTTCGGTCAGCCATGGCTGCGTGCCCGCGCGTTTCCGCAACGTTACGATTTTGAACACGAAGAGGACCGCATGAGCCAGTCCGGCCGAATCGAAATCGATGGCCTGATGTCGCGTGAAGCCGCGCGGGCACTCTCCGATCGCGTGTTGAAGATGAGTGCGGCAGAACAGACGCGCGTGACAATTGTGAGTTCGCAGAACGGCAATACCCGATTTGCCGATGGCAGCATCACCACGTCTGGGGAAGCGGACAACATGTCTGTCACTGTGACGGCGACGATCGGCCGGCGTCGCGCTTCAGCAACGACCAACATTCTCGAGGATGCTTCACTGAAGAGGACCGTGGACCAGGCGGTGGAACTCGCACGCCTTGCCCCGGAAGATCCTGAGTTGATGCCGGAGCTGGGCCCACAGACATATTCGAACATCAGCGCCTTCGTCGAACGCACGGCGAATCTCGATGCCGAGACTCGTTCTACGGCGGTGCGGCGAGCGATCGAAGCGGCAAACTCCGCCGGTAAGGCCGCAGGCCAGATCTTCACTGCCGGATTCCTGGACTACAACGCAGCGGCTCTTGCGGTTGCCACCAGTGCCGGCCTGTTCGCCTATCACCGAACGACGAGCGCAAACTTCTCCGTCACTGCCCGCACGCCTGATGGCACCGGCAGTGGCTGGGCAGGCGCCGGAGCACGGGACTGGCACGCCTTTGACTCGGCCGCCATAGGTCGCGTCGCAGCGCAAAAGGCCGTTGCGAGCCGCAACCCCGGCACGATCGAGCCCGGGCACTATACAGCGGTACTCGAACCCCAGGCGGTAAATGACCTGGTTCCTCTGCTGGGAGGCGCGCTCAACGCGCGCAACGCCGAGGAAGGCAGAAGCGCATTTTCAAGGGCCGGAGGGGGAACTCGCATCGGTGAGAATGTCGCCGATCCTCGTGTGACGCTTTACTCCGATCCCGCCGATCCTGCCCTCCTCGGGCAACCCTTCGACAACGAAGGCCTTCCGATCAAGCGAATCGTGTGGATCGAAAAGGGCGTGCTCCGGAACCTTGCCTACACGCGCTTCTGGGCGCAGAAGCAGGGGAAGCAACCGACAGGGGCTCCGCAGGCAGGTGGCCTCGCACTAACGGGGGGCACAAAGACAACCGAGCAACTCATTGCGGGCTGCGAGCGCGGCATCCTGGTCACGCACTTCTTCTACATTCGATCGCTTGAGCCCCGCACGGTGCTCCAAACCGGGTTGACGCGCGACGGCACGTTCCTCATTGAGAAAGGCAAGATCACGAAGTCGTTGAAGAATTTCCGGTGGAACGAGAGTCCTTTGCTCATGCTGAACCGGCTCGAGGACATCGGGAGATCTGAACCGACGGATGCCGGCAGGCTGATGCCGGCCCTGCGAATCAAGAACTTCGATTTCACTTCGTCGTCCGACGCGGTTTGAGCTGAGGGATCCGACGGTTCTGGCCCTATTTTTCGTACGGCAACACCATGAAAATAATGGCTGTGTGACTTTAGCGTTACACAGAAATGATGCACTCCGTGCAGAATAGAGAGTTCCACGGCGTGGTTTAGCCGTGTCTATTACCCTGTTTTCAGGCATGTGAGGGTGCAGTGATCAGTGATTTAAAACGGATACGAAACATTGGAATCAGCGCGCATATCGATTCCGGCAAGACGACATTAACCGAGCGAATACTCTTCTACACGAAGCGCATCCGCGTTATCCACGACGTCAAGGGCAAGGACGGCGTCGGGGCGAAGATGGACTCCATGGAGTTGGAGCGGGAACGTGGCATCACGATTCAGTCCGCAGCGACTCAATGCGAATGGAATGACCACTTCATCAATATCATCGACACTCCCGGTCACGTGGACTTCACGATCGAAGTCGAACGGTCGCTGCGTGTCCTCGACGGCGCAGTTCTGGTTCTTTGTGCCGTGGCCGGCGTTCAGTCGCAATCGATGACCGTGGACCGGCAGATGCGGCGCTACAATGTTCCGCGTCTCGCGTTCATCAACAAATCCGACCGCACAGGCGCGAACCCATTTCGGGTCGCGGCGCAGCTGCGGGAAAAACTCAAGCACAACGCGGTGATGATGCAGATCCCGATAGGCCTTGAAAGCAATCATGAAGGCATCATCGATCTCATCGAAATGAAAGCACATTACTTCGATGGACCGAATGGAGAAGTCCGGCGTGTGGAGGAGATACCCGAGGCGCTCAGAGGCGCCGCCGAAGAGAAGCGCGCGGAGATGCTCGACGCCGTTTCGATGTACTCGGATGAGCTGATGGAAGCCGTTCTCGAAGAGCGGGTCACTCCGGCATTGATCCACGAGGCCGTCCGCAAAGGTACGCTATCTCTCGCACTGACGCCTGTGTTCCTCGGTTCGGCCTACAAGAACAAGGCGGTGCAACCGCTGCTCGATGCAGTGACGCGCTACCTTCCCAGTCCGGTTGAAGTGACCAATGAAGCGCTCGACATCGCGAAGGGTGAGGAAAAGGTAAAGCTGAGCTCCAGTCCTGAAGCACCATTTGTCGCACTGGCATTCAAGCTGGAAGACGGCAGGTTCGGTCAGCTCACCTATATTCGCGTTTATCAGGGACAGGTCAAGAAGGGCGACAGCATCGTCAACGGCCGAACGGGCCGCGATGTCCGCGTCGGGCGACTTGTTCGAATGCACTCGGACGAAATGGAAGACATTGATAGCGCAGGCGCCGGCGACATTGTCGCCCTGTTTGGGATCGACTGCGTGTCGGGTGACACGTTCACATCTCCCCAAATCCACTACTCCATGACGTCGATGCACGTCCCGGATCCCGTGATTCACCTGAGAATCAAAGCAAAGGATAAGAAGGCCCAGACCAATATCGGCAAGGCTCTGCAAAGATTCACCAAAGAAGATCCTACGTTCCGGGCGCGCGTGGATCAGGAGTCCGGAGAGACGATCATTTCAGGCATGGGAGAACTCCATCTCGACGTCTATGTTGAACGCATGAAGCGCGAGTACGGCGCTGAAGTCGAAACGGGCGCTCCCCAGGTGGCCTACCGTGAGGCAATCTCTCGCAGGGCGGAATTCAACCATACCCACAAGAAACAGACCGGCGGTTCCGGACAGTTTGGACGCGTCGCCGGATACGTCGAGCCTCTTGAGGACGGTGATTTTGAATTCGTCGATGAAATCTACGGAGGCTCTATTCCGAAAGAGTTCATTGGGTCGGTCGAGAAAGGATTCCGCTCGATGCTGGCCAAAGGCCGGTTGATCGGCTTTCCGGTGACCGGCTTCCGCGTGGTGATCAACGATGGCGCGGCACACTCCGTCGATTCGTCGGACAACGCGTTCCAGGCGGCTGGACGTGGCGCATTCCGTGCGGTTTACTCAGCGGCAAAGCCCCAGATTCTCGAGCCGATCATGAAGGTCTCGGTGGAAGGACCGCTCGAATTCCAGGGGGCCTTCGTGCGCACTGTCATGCAGCGTCGTGGCATCATCATCGGCACAACGGAAGAAGAAGGATTTGTCCGAGTCGATACGGAAGTGCCGCTTTCGGAAATGTTCGGGTATTCGACCGACCTGCGATCGTCATCTCAGGGAAAGGCCGAGTACACGATGGAGTTTTCACGTTACGCGCCGGTTCCGGCCGAGGTGCATCTCGAGCTGGTGAAGAAGTACGGCACCGGATTGATTGCTGACGACGAGGAGTAGTTATGTATCAGAAGGAACTCAACGAACGTAATCCGCTCCGCTTGTTCGAGCACTCGATCCATGGCGGTCTCGGTCTGGGAAACCTCGGAGTCATCGTCGCCCGTCACGGTACCGGCAAAACCGCGTTGCTGGTGGGGATCGCTCTCGATGAAGCCATGCGCGGGAGAAAGACGCTCCACGCGTCGCTCGACAACACCGTCGATCACCTGCGCGAGTTCTACGATGAAATTTTCATAGACCTCGCGTACTCGGCGCGCCTCGAGGATCCTGCGGCCGTGCGGCTCGAAATGGAGCGAAACCGCATTCTTCACACGTACGCCGGAAAGTCGTTCACGATTCACAAGCTGCGGCATTCGATCAATTTCCTGAAGGAATACGCTCACTTTGATCCCGTATGCGTGATTCTGGAAGGATTCGACTTTGAACGAGCCACGACGGAGGATGTCGAGGCTTTCCGGCAGCTTGCCGTGGACTTCAACGTGGAGATGTGGATGTCAGCAGTGCGCCATCGCGATCTGCCCGTGGATAGTCACGGCATTCCCGAGCCCCTTTCGAAGTTCGCATCGGCGATCTCGGTGATTGTTCAGATGAAGGACGAGGGCAACGGCGTCCAACTCTCGATTCTGAAGGACCATGAGAATCCCGAGGTGACTAAGGTGGAGCTGGCTCTCGATCCCTCGACGATGCTGCTGGTGAAGAAGTAGACCGCTCAACTCAAAGCCGGGTGCTTTGTTAATTTGAAAGCTGGAATTTCCACTTTCAAATTAACCAATCACCGGTTTTCTCTCGATAGGCGCTTCGTCCTACTATTCGATTGACAGTGGGGCGGGCCAGGAAACATGCTCCTCGAACAACGTAGCGGAGGAACTGACATGAGATTCGTCTTTGCTGGCTTAGTCGCGATTGCGGCCATCTGTCTCCTGACACAGGGGCCCTCGATGGCGCAGACCGGAACCCTGAAAAACGCCATCGGGATGGAATTCGTGAAGATTAACGCGGGCGAATTCATGATGGGGTGTTCACAGGGCGACAATAGTTGCAAGCCGGAAGAGAAACCCCAGCATCAGGTTCGCATCACCAAGGCCTTTGAGATGGGCCGATACGAAGTCACCCAGGCGCAGTGGAAAGCTGTGATGAATGCGAATCAGAGTGACTTCGTTGGCGACAACTTACCTGTCGAAAATGTCACTCGGGCAGAAGCGATCGATTTCGCGAACCGGCTGACCATGCGCAACGATGGGTACAAGTATCGCCTTCCCACAGAGGCGGAATGGGAGTATGCGGCGCGCGCAGGCACGACTGGCGCAACCTACGGGCCGCTTGATGAGATCGCTTGGTACGGAAAGAACGCCGATGATGAGACGCACCCGGTGGGCGGCAAGAAACCGAATGCGTGGGGCCTCTATGACATGCTCGGGAACGTGCGCGAATGGACGTCCGATACTTTTCAGGTGAACTTCTATGCCACATCTCCGGTAGATGATCCGACGGGACCGCAAGCAAATTACGGCGAACGCGGTCAACCTGGTTATGCCGGCGGTGCGGGCGTCGCGTTGCCCGTCATCCGCGGAGGAGCCTGGCCCCATCAGGGAGATTTGCTGCGCGTTTCGGACCGATATCATTACTTCGGCCCCACGCTCCGTCTAAACAACCTTGGTTTCCGGCTCATTCGTCAACCGGTCACACCCTGAAATTATGCGGATCCCTGGAGGAATAAATATGAAGACGACATTCATTACGCTTGCTGCAACTCTGGCCATGATACCGGTTGCCGCTTTGGCGCACCATTCGTTCGCAGCGGAGTATGACGGTTCTAAACCGATGACGCTGGTCGGCGTCATCACCAAAGTCGATCAACAGAACCCGCATGGTTGGTTCTATATGAGCGTTCCATCGACCAAGCCCGGCGGCAAGCCGACGACCTGGGCATTGGAGACTCCCGGACCAAATCAACTGGCTCGGACCGGTTTCACCGCAATGTACAAAGAGATCATCGACAACAAGGAACAGGTCACCGTGAAAGCCTATCCCGCCAGGAGCGGCGATAAGAACGCCTTTGCCGAGAGCATCACGCGCGCTGACAAGAAAACGGTGATCAACATCAGTGTGGGCGGCGTGGAAGGGAATGTGGGTCGAGCTCCTAACGCCGGCGCTGTGACCGTCGACGGTGTTGCACAGCCTGGATTCGATGCCGCTGCCGGACGCGGCGGTGCAGGTGTTGGACGCGGCGGTGCGGGCGGGGGTCAACGGGGCGGTGGCGCTCCTCCGCAGGGCGGCGCTCCTCCGCAGCAGTAGCGTTTCGGGGTCATACTACTCGAACCCTGAACTTAGTGTTTTCCTTCCGGGGGAGTTCTAGCACTCCCCCATAGCACCCGCCGTATATAATCCTCCCGCGCGAAGAGGAGGCTTCCATGAAACGACAAGCAATCATACAAATCGCTTTGACCCTTATCGTCTCGGTCAATGTATTTGCCCAACAGGCCCCTGCACCGGCAGCGCGGCGCGGCCCGCAGCCAATTCCGCTATTCTTAAAAGAAACCTGGAAAGACACTGCAGCGATACCTGTCACGCAGGCCGGCGTGGCGAACCCGGATCTCGAGCTAAAGATCTACGGCGCGACCAAAGACGACATGACCATCAACAATGAAGGCGGTGTGCCTCACGTGTGGACCGGGCTGTGTCCTGCAGGCTGTGCCGTCATGCTGCGGCATAAGGACAGCTTCGCGGACTTGACCGGTAAGGCAAGAGCCCGCTGGTACACCAAGACTTCCGGCTTTCACCAGGTTCGTCCGATCGTGAAACTGGCGGACGGCACGTGGCTCGTCGGGGATCACGCCGACGCTTACACGTTCGATTTTCGCGAAAGCGAGTTTTACTTCAGCGATGTGCGATGGCTGAAGCTGGATATCGAAAAAGTTCAGACGAAAGGCACGTTGCTCGACAAGGTGGACCTGAGCAAAGTCGATGAGATCGGTTTTGTAGATTTGACGCCCGGCAGCGGGCATGGTCAGGGTGGCTACTCCGACGTCGGCTGGATCGAAGTGTATGGAAAACCCGTGCCGCGGAGTGCGGTGTCCAAGTAGTTAACGACTGCCCAGTCTCGCAGAAATGTCCCTTGTGAAGTCGGGTATCGAGTATCCATGGCTACGGAGTGTCCATCGATACTGGATTCTGCCCCTGGAGTTGATTTCTACCCGGTTGGGGAGCTTTACTTCGTTTCCGTATAAGCCAGCCGGATGTTGTTCTTCAGGCGTTCAGGAGCCGGTTCGGCGTAGCCTTTGTACTTCGCAGGCATTTTCCACGATGCTGCGGCTTCGTCAACGCTCTTGCCCGCTTTCTTCGCCGCCTGCGCGTCGCTGAGGAATTCCCGATTGAAGGCGATGTATTCCCGGAGGTCTGGCATCGTCATCTGCGGGTTGTGGCCCGTGATAATCGTGTCGGCCAACGGGTTCAAGGCATCGAGGCCTTTCTGTAGCGTATCTGCGATCAACGCGGCGCTCCCTCCATTGTTTGCATCGAGGAGTGGAAGGTTCTTGCCTGAAAAAATATCGCCCGCATGAACGACTTTCAACGCCGGAAACAGAACCCACGCGTCACCGTTCGTGTGTCCGCGCCCGAAATAGAACAGGTCCACCTCGTCGTCGCCCTTGAAAAGTTTCATCTTGTCCTTGAACGTGCGCCTGGGCATGCCACGGCCACCGTTCAGCTGGAAAATCGTCTGTTTCGGGACGGTCTGATCCGCAGCAGTGCTGTTCGGGATCATCTTGCCCATGTTCGTCTTTGTGTTTTCCTGGACGATGATATCGACGCTCGCAGGAAACTCGACGTTGCCGCTCACATGATCGCCGTGCGTATGCGTGTTGATCAGCGTCGTGACGGGTTTGTTCGTCAGTTCTTTGATCTTGTCCAGGATTGGCTGACCCCAGCCGGGGTTCTTGGCGTCAACGACCACGACTCCCGTACTCGTCACGAATACCGCAGTATTGCCGCCGCCATTCGGTCCACCGGGAGCGCTTCGAAGTACGAACAGATTGTCTTTGATCTTTTCAACCTCGATGACTTTCGGCGCCTGCGCGGCGCCACCTTGCGGTTGCTGCGCGGCGACAATCAGGGATAGCCCACAAAGCCCAATCAAAATGCTGAGAACAAGGATCCGTTTCACGTCGGCCTCCAAATTTATGATTTAGGTGGAACCTTATAAGAAGGTGCAGGCAGCAGCAAGTCTTCGATGCCTGCCCTGTCTTCATCCAGGTGTTCTATTTGCAGGTCGGATCCAGAGTCTGTAACGCCGTCACGTTAATCCCATCGCCTTTGTTAGGATCTCGGATCAGGAATCCTTTTGAGTAGACCTTGTGTCCCTTGAGAGCATCGGGCGACGGGAAGATGTAGAGGAGACGCAACTCGCCTTTGCCGGCTTCTTTTGAAGCTGCCGCGCTGAGAGTCTCCGCGTTTGGTGCTCCCGCCTCCTGCACTCGACCAACGTTCGTGGCATTTGCCAGAATCCAAACCTTGTCGGAATTCTGCGTGAGGCATCCGACGGCATCGACAAGCGCACCGTTGGGCACGTAGCCCGGACCTTCCTTGCTTTCGACGCGGATGGACTGCAGCAGGTCCGCCTTCAACTCGGCCATTGGATCCGGCGGAAATCCATTGGCCTGCAAAATGTAAGCAACAATGTTGAGGTAGGCGCCGTCACTCAAGCTTCGCGGCGCGCCACGCGGCATCGTCGTCTTGATTCGCTCGTAGAGTGCGCCGACGGTTTTCCCTCCCCAGTCTCGAATGAAGACATCTCCCTTGAGAGAATTGCCGACGGCTCCGGAAAGATCGGCCGCGTGGCAGCGGCTGCAACTCTCCTCGTAGGGCCCGCGCCCCTGTGCCGCCTGAGCGTCGGTGTAGACACCGTTCCACACGGTTTTGGTGGTGTCCTGCACGGGTTTGACAGCGAGGGCCACAACCGGAAGCAGCGCGAGCGATAGCGAAAACCATCTCAACCGCATGGCCACGGATTCTAGCATCCGAGCCACTGGTTCGATCCATTCCGGCGGCCCAACATTTTGCCGCGCTTCCCGAATGATCTTGCAGTAGTATTCCGACAACATTTCCTTTTGGAATCGAAACAGGCGTCAAAAGCAGGAGGATTCGCGATGAGACGAAACACACTTGCGGCTTTGACATTGGGATTCGTGCTGGCGGGAACGGCGACGGCAGTGGCGCACCATGCCTTTTCGGCCGAGTTTGACAGGGACAAGCGGGTCGAAATGAGAGGCTACGTTACGAAGGTAGAGTGGACCAATCCCCACGTCTGGTTCTACATCAACGTCAAAGACGAGAAGACCGGCAAGGTCACGACTTGGGGCTTCGAAATGGGGCCGCCGCACGGGCTCCAGGCGAGAGGCTGGACGCGAGAGTTGATGAAGATCGGCGACGAGGTCATCGTCACCGGCAGCCTGGCCAAGAACGGGTCCAATCGCGCCAACGCGAGAGACGTGATCCTGGCCAAGACCGGCAAGACCTACGGCGCCGCATCGAGCGAGGAAGCGGGACAGTAGAGCCCCGAACGTGAACGCTTGAATCGGGACGAGCGCTGCTGTTGCGGGTCTCCAATTGCCATTTCGAAATTGGAAAGTCCTGCAATGGAAAATCCAAAAGTCGAAAGCTCAAAGTGGACCGGAGTTTCTCTTGCGGCTCGTTCAATTTAAGCTTTCGACTTTTGGATTTTCCATTGCAGGACTTTCCAATTTCGAAATTCTTTATCAGAATTCCGGCAGTCGGGGAGGGAGATTCCCTGGCTGCAGCGTCGCCTTTCCCGGCAGGTTGAGTGGGTGCCAACCCAACGCTCAGCGATCGCGTCGAATATGGCGATATACTTTCGCCACACTCCATGAACAGGGTAGGGATCCTCCTCGTACTGCTACTGCAGCCAGCGGGAACTCAGCGAACCTCCGCGGGGTTCGCTTCGCTTGAAGGCATCGTGGTGTCTGCCGGAACCAATGTGCCGATCTCCGGAGCAACTGTTGAACTGACGGGGATTGCCCCACGAATGGTCGAAGGAAGTTCCGCGACGGAGCGTGGCGTCATCTCCGTTAATGTGCGCGAGGCTGAGACTGACGGCAGCGTCCTTTCTTACACCGCGATAACCCGCAAAGACGGCCGGTTCGAGATTCGAAACGTTCGTCCTGGATCCGGATACCAGCTCATTGCACTGCATTATCCCGACTATGTGCCGGCCCAGTATGGCCAGCGAATTCCTACCGTGCCGGGGCGCTCCCTCACGGTAGCTTC
>Ga0068859_100003225_pt1 | contig 16605 bp, 13 predicted proteins | sample KBSSwiS22_FD_66585 | JGI IMG/M metagenome (GOLD analysis project Ga0068859, IMG submission 66585) | Switchgrass rhizosphere microbial communities from Kellogg Biological Station, Michigan, USA - KBS Switchgrass S2-2 | ecosystem: Host-associated > Plants > Roots > Rhizosphere > Soil ...
CTCATGGATTCGGTCGAGGTCCTCCCCGACCGCGGCGAGCCCTTGCGGCTGGGCTTTCGTGCCGCCTCTCGAGTCCTCGTGGCGCCGGAGGGCGAGCAATGAGCGCGTGGGTGTTTCCCCTGCTGGGTGTCGTGGTCGGCCTCGCCGCGAGCTTCACGGGCCTGGGCGGCGGGTTCGTCGTCGTGCCGCTGCTCATCGCCCTCGGGTTCACGCCGCAGCGGGCGGTGGGGACCTCGTTCGCGGCCATCCTCCTCGTCGGCCTGTCGTCGCTGCTGGGCCACGCGAAGCTCGCCGAGGTCGACTGGAAGGCGGGATTGCTGCTGGGCGCCGGCGGGATCGTCGGCGCGCAGATCGGCCCCCGGCTCCTGCAGAACGTCCCGGGGCCCGTCTTTCAGAAAGTGTTCGCCGCCGTCCTGCTCGCCCTGGCGATCTGGATGTTCTTCAAGCGCTAGAAAAGCTCGTCGCGACCATCGCGAGCGCGAGACCGACGAGAATCACGGTCGTGGTCCAGGTCACCGCGTTGTAGACCGGGCCGTTCACGTGCTCCCCCATCAGCTCGCGGCGCCGGATCAGGAGCGCCATGAAGACGAGGACCACCGGCAGGAGCAGGCCGTTGCCGATCTGCGACGCGAGGATGATCTCGAGCAACGGGATCCGCGGCATCAGGATCATCCCCGCCGAAAGCACGATGATCGCCGTGTACAGCCAGTAGAACTCCGGCGCTTCCTTGAACCGCCGGTTGACGCCCGCCTCGAGCCCCAGCCCCTCGCACACCGAATAGGCGGTCGACAGCGGCAGGATGCACGCCGCGAACAGCGACGCGACGGCGAGGCCGAACGCGAACAGGTACTTCGCGGCGGCCCCGGCCAGCGGGGCCAAGGCCGCCGCGGCGTCGGCCCCCGAGCGGATCTCGGTCAGCCCCGTCTTGTGCAACGTCGCCGCGCAGGCCACGACGATGAAGAAGGCGACGAGGACGGCGACGATCGAGCCCAGGATGACGTCCAGCCGGACGCGCTTGGCGTCGGAGATCCGCGTCTCCGCTTCGACGACGGACGACTGGAGATAGAACTGCATCCACGGCGCGATCGTCGTTCCGATGATGCCGACGATCATCGCGAACCCCGCCGTGTCGGTCGGGATCGACGGCGTCACCGTGGCCTTGACCGCCTCGGCCCAGTCCGGCTTCGCCAGGAACGCCGAGATCGGGTAGGCGAAGTACACGAGGCACGCGATCAGGAAGACCCGCTCCGCCGTCTTGTAGGTGCCGAAGACGATCAGCCACCAGATCGCGATCGCTCCGAGGGGCACGGCGACCCAGCGGCTGACGCCCAAGACCTCGAACGCGCTCGCGAGCCCCGCGAAATCAGCCGCCGCGTTTCCGAGATTGGTGACGAGGAGCAGCATCATGAGGAGGAACGTGACGCGAAGCCCGAACTCCTCGCGGATGAGATCGGCGAGCCCCTTACCGGTGACGGTCCCCATCCGCGCGCACATCTCCTGCACGACGATCAAGGCCAAGGTCACCGGAAGAAGGATCCACAGGAGGCGATACCCGTACCGCGCGCCGCAGACCGAATACGTGTAGATGCCGCCGGCGTCGTTGTCGACGTTGGAGGTGATCATGCCGGGGCCGAAGACGGCGACCAGCGTCGCCAAGCGGGCCGCGAGGCCCGTCCACGGGCGACGGAGCACCGCTCAGTCCCCCGTCACGAGGCGGGACAAGACGTCTTCGATGTTGATGATCCCCTTCAGGTCGCCGAACTCGTCCACGACGGCGAGAGCGCGCAGGTGGTACTTCTCGAAGCGCTCCACCACCTCGCGGAACGGTGCCCCCGTGGTCACCGCGCGCACCTCGCGGCGCATGAACGAGGTGACCGGACTGCCGCCGGGCGCGCGGACCAGGCGCACGAGGGGGACGATCCCGAAGAGCTTCCCTTCGTCGTCGACCAGCGGGATCTCGTCCATGTCGGGAAGGAGGTCCTCGTCGACTTTCTGGAGCATGGCCAGCGTCTCGCCGACGGTCCAGTCGGCTTTGGCCTGGAAGAAGTCGGTCGTCATCAGGCCGCCGGCGCTGTCTTCCTTGAACGTCAGGAGCTCGCGGACCTCCTCCGCGTCTTCGTCCTCCATCGCGTCGAGCACCGCTTGCAGCCGTGCTTCGGGAAGGTCGCCGAGAATGTCGGCCGCCTCGTCGGGCGGCATCTCCTCGAGAAGATCCGCGGCGCGATCGACGTGCATCGCCTCGACGACCGCGGCCTGGACCGAAGGCTCCGCTTCGGACAGCGCCAGGGCTGCGGTCTCGGGGTCGAGCGCCGAGACGATCTCCTTCCGCTCGACCCGGCCGAGGTCTTCGAGGATGTCCGCGAGGTCCGCGGGGTGCATCTTCGCGAGCTGCTGGTGCACCTTGAGGCGGATGCGCGTGCTGCCGGGCTCGACCATGCCGACGTAATCCCAGGGAATCCCCTGCTGGGACAGCCCGTCGGCCAGCCGTCGCAACAGACGCGGCGAGATCACGCCCGCGAGCAGACGCCGGACCGCCCCCGCGAGGCCGACCTCGACGCGCTTCAAGACGAGCTTTTCCCCGGCGATCTCCAACGCGATGTCGTTCACGCGGACGACCTTGCGTCCCTGGGTGTCGATGATCTGCCGGTCCAGGACGTCGCGCTTGAGGCAGATCGTCTCGGGCTCTGCGCCGCGCCAGTCCTCGACCGCCGACCCTTCGGCAAGCGCGACACGGCGATTCTCGGGAGAGAACGACTCGACCGCGCTCCACGGCACCGAGCGGACCTCGCCGCGGACGCGCAGGACGAGACGATCCACCGCCCCGCGGAGGGAATCCACGCGCAGATCGTCGACGCGTCCCGCGCGTGCGCCGTCCGCATCGAACACGGGCAGGCCCAGGACTTCAGAGAGGTGAACCATGACGCCGCTCCGGAAATCGCGCGCGCAGAATGTCACTTGACGCCGCGCGCGTCGAGGTTTCAGTGAGACGATCGCGTTCGTGATGGACAGCCGGCAGAGCGACCCGGCCGTCGACGTCGTCGTCGTCGGCGGAGGGATCACCGGGTGCGCGGTCGCGCGCGACGCGGCGGCGCGCGGGCTCTCGGTCGTGCTCCTGGAGAAGACCGATCTCGCGGCGGGAACCAGCAGCCGGTCGACCAAGCTGCTCCACGGCGGCCTGCGCTACCTCGAGCGGGGCCACCTCCGGCTGGTCCGCGAGGCGCTTCGCGAGCGCGAGCTCACCGCACGTCTCGCCCCGGCGCTGGCGCGACCGCTGCAGCTGTATTTGCCGGTCCGGCCCGGCGTCTTCCCCGGGCGGCTGGCGGCGCGATTGGGCGTGGCGCTCTACGACCTGCTCGCTTCCGGGCATCCGCTCGGCCGGGGCCGCGGCGTCGGCGCCGAGACGATCTACGGGATCGCGCCGGCGCTGGGCCCGGGCTGGCGGGGGGGCGTCTCGTTCGCGGATCGTCAAACGGACGACGTGCGCCTGACGGTCGCGATCGCGCGCGATGCCCAGCGCCGGGGCGCTTCGATTCGCCTCGGGGTGGAGGTGACCCGGATCGAAGGCACGGGGGCGGCGCAGCAGGTCGTCGGCCGCGCGGAGGACGGAGCGGAGCTCCGCATGCGAGCCGGCGCCGTCGTGAACGCCACGGGACCCTGGTCCGACACGTTGCGCCGGCTCGGCGGGCGAACGCACCCGATGATGGGTGTGAGCCGCGGTGCCCACCTCGTCGTGTCGGGCTTGCCGTTGCAGAGCGCGCTGCTCCTTTCCGGCGCGAGAAAGGGGCACCGGCTGTTCGCGATTCCCTGGCGGAACGCGACGCTGTTCGGCACGACCGACCTTCCCGACGAGGGGGACCCCGGCCGCAGGCTTCCCGAGATCGGCGATCTGCGAGCCCTCTTCGCCGAGGCGCAACGGCTTTTCCCCGGCGCGGGTCTCGCCCGGCGGAGCGTGATCTCGGCATTCACCGGCGTGCGTCCCCTCCTCCGTGACGCCGGGGAGACGCTGACGCACAGCCGCGAGCACCGTGTCTTCGACGAAGACGGGCTGATCACGATCGCCGGCGGCAAGCTGACCACGTGGAGGACGATGGCGATCGCCACGGTCGACGCCGTGACGCGGCGGCTGGAGCGCGGGGGCGCCTCGCCGCCGAGCCTTCTCTCGGAGCCGCTCCCCGGCGGCGACGAGGCCAGCCCGACGCTGGACGCCGTGCTCGCGCACGAGATGCCGCGTCACGCGGACGACGTCGTCTTCCGGCGTCTGCCGATCGGCCACGACCCCGCCGAGATCGTGCGCGCGCTTCCGGGGATCGTCGCGAGGATGGGCGACCGGATGGGATGGGACGCGCCCCGGCGGGACGACGAGTCGTCGCGGGTCCTGTCCGAGCTCGACGCCCAGCGCCGCCGGCTCGACGAGGCGCTGGGACCGGCTTAGCGCGCTATCCGTTCAAGAGCGCGCCCACCGCCGCGCGCAGCACGGGCCCGACGACGTAAGGCGACACCCGCCAGGCGAGGATCACCCCGACGATCCCGATCGCCGGGTACGCCCGGAGACGCTGATAGACGTCGCGAACCGGGGGAAGGATGCCGGCGACGACCGCGATGCCGTCCAGCGGCGGAAACGGCATCAAATTGAAGACGCCCAGAATCAGGTTTAGCCCCATGACGACCGAGAGGAACCGGCCGACGCCGTCGATCACCGGGGCCACTCCCGGCGCCGAGGAGACGAGGCGGTCCAAGGAAAGCTCTCCCGCGGGAACGGTCCAGATCCCGGCCGAGAGCCCGGCCTTCAAGATGGCGAACGCCAGCCCGAAGAGGAGAAAGTTCGCCGCCGGCCCGGCGGCGGACATCGCGGCGGCGCGGCCGGGGTGGCGGGACTCCCAGCCCGGGTCGTAAGGAGCGCTCGCCCACCCCATCATCCAGCGCGAGCTTCCGGTGAAATAAGTCAGGATCGGAACGAGTACGGTTCCCAGCGGCTCGCGCCGGATGTGCGGCCATGGGTTCAACGAGACCTGGCCCGACAGGTACGCCGTGTCGTCCCCGCCCCACCGCGCCACCAGCGCATGGCCGGCCTCGTGGCAGGTCAAAGACAGAAGGAAGGCGGCGTACCAGAGGGGAAAAAGCGCGAGTGTCTGCGCGTCCATCGCGTTGCTCCGAGGGGTCCCCGGACGGCCCGGCGCACCCTACCACGCCCCCGAGCAACTCCTCCCGAGTGCCCTATATTGAAGGTGTGCCGGAAACGAGCGAACGAGCCCGGGGCCGTGAGGACCCGAAAGAGACGCTGCGCGTCCGTTTGACGGATGCTCCGGGCGACTATCTCGACGGGGCCCTCGACAATCCGAGCCTCGGTCCCGACGAGCTCGTCGTCCTCCTCCGCAGCCGGGAGGTCGGCAGCGAAACCATCGCCCGCGTCGGCCGGAACCGCTCCTGGCTCCGGCACCGCGAGGTCAAGCTCGCGCTCGTCAACAGCCCGCGCGCGCCGCAGGTCCTGGCGCGGCGCCTTCTCCCCCATCTGACCTGGAGGGATCTCGCCGACGTCGCGGCGAACCTCCGCCTGTCGCCGATTCTGCGGCGTGAAGCCGAACGGCTGCTCACGACCCGGCTGCCGGAGCTGGCCGTCGGAGAGAAGATGGCCCTGGCCCGACGGGGAGGACGCGGCATCGTCGAGATGCTTCGCGAGGAGACCGACGGCTTGGTCCTTCAAGCGGTCGCCGGGAACCCGCGCGCGACCGAGGCCGACGTCTCGCGCATGGTCTCGCGAGCGGACGCCCCCGCGGCGTTTCTGGCGTGGGTGGCGGATCGATCGAGCTGGGGAGCGCGCCGCTCCGTGCGGCTGGCCCTCGTGCGGCACCCGCGGACCCCGGCGGCGGTCTCGCTGCGGCTCACGCGCTTGCTCTCCCGTCGCGACGCCGAAGAGCTGCGTCACGACTTCGCCGCGCCCCGCCTCGTCCGCGTGGCTGCCGAGCGGCTGCTCGCCGATGCGGGGGCCTCTCTTGGTTGACAGCCGTTTGCGCGCATTCCTACAATCGCCCGCCGACCGTCGAAATCCCGGCGATCGCGGGATGATCGTTCGCAGCAAGGACCGCTAGATGTCGTCCTTCGGAGAGACCTTGAGGCGCGAGCGGGAGCTGCGTCAAATCTCGCTCCGGGAGATCTCCGAGGCGACGAAGATCAACCTGCGCTATCTCGACGCATTGGAGCGGGACGACTTCCGCCACCTTCCGGGCGGCGTCTTCAACAAGGGCTTCGTGCGGGCCTACGCTCAGTTCATCGGCATCGACGCCGAGTCGATGGTCATGGCCTACCTCGAGGAGGAGGGGCGCCAAGAGGCACGCGCCGCAAAGTCGACCGGATCGGCTCAGCCCGTCCTCGAGACGGTCGAGCCGGTCGCTCCGTCCGGAGCGCGCATTTGGTTCGCGGCGCTGGTCGTCGCCCTGATCCTCGTGGTTCTCGCGGCCGGATTGACCGCGATGGGGTACGGCCCGCTGGCCTCCCGGTTCAAAGCCCTTCGGTCCGCGCAGTCACCACGCCCGGCCGCGACCTCCGGAACGTCTTCGTGAGCGGGGGCGCGGGCGCACCGTCGGATTCCGGGTTCGGCGCGATCCTCGAGAGAATCCTCTCCGGGGGAGCGCCGTTGGCGGTGCGATCGGCCGCGGCCCGCGGGGCGCTTCCGCTGCCTCGCGCGGTTCTCGCACGCCTCTACCTTTACCTGCGCAAGGACCCCGACGAAGGCGTGCGCTTCGACGCGGAGAGCAGCCTCGGGCAGCTCACCCCGGAGGTCGTGCTCGAGATCCTCGGCGACGCCACGTGCGACCCGGCGGTCCTCCAGCACTTCGCGGGCATGGCGGCTCGGGACGAGCGCCTCGCCGAGAAAGTCGCGTTCCACCCGAACGCCGACAAAGGGGCCCTGTCGGTGCTCGCCTCCGAAGGGAACGCGGGAGTGCTCGAGCTGGTGCTCACGAACCAAGAGCGCCTTCTGACGACGCCGGGGCTCGTCGACAAGATCTCGGTGAACCCGGCGCTGCGCGCCGATCAGCGCGGCCGGCTGCTGGACCTGATCGACCGCTTCTTCACGACCGAGTCCGAGCGCGCGGCGACCGCCTCCGGGGCGACCCCGGATGCCGCGGAGACCCTCGACGCGGCGCAAGTCGCGAAGATCCTCGAGGTCGACGTCGGGGAGCTGTTCGCGGCCAGCGAAATCGTCGACGCCGAGGAGTTCGCCCAGTCCGAAGACCCCGTGGTCCGCAGCGCGTACAAGAAGATCCTCACCTTGAACACGGCTCAGAAGGCGATTCTCGCGATGAAGGGGGGCCGCGAGGAGCGGATCATCCTCGTCCGGGACACCAACAAGGTCGTCGCGCTCTCGGTTTTGAAGAACCCGCGGATGACCGAGGGCGAGGTCGAGTCGATCGCGGCCATGCGAAACGTCTCGGACGAGATCCTACGGAGCGTGGGCATCAACCGCGAGTGGTCCAAAAGCTACGTCGTCGTGGCCAACCTCGTGCGCAACCCGCGGACGCCGCCGGGCATCTCGACGAATTTCATCTCGCGATTGAACATGAAGGACCTGAAGAACATCGGGGGTGACCGGAACGTCCCCGAGATCATCCGTAAGATCGCCAAGCGCACGTTCGATCTGCGCACCCAACAGTCGCAAGTCAACTTCCGGAAGAAGTGATCGAGGACCTCGATGCGGTTGCTGAAGGAAGTCCGGATGCTCATGGGGAGTTACCATGTGAAGTCCGGCATCTACCATTTCTATCGCAACGAGTTCAAACAGGCGGTCGACTTCTTCACGAAAGCGCTCAAGGACGACCCTTCCGTCGGTGAGAGCGACCGGCGCACGGCGAGGTACTTTCTGACCCAGACGTACATTCACTCCGCGGAGCGGCTCGCGTCCGGCGGCGACCTGGAAGGCGCGGCCCGCGACTTCGTCCGGGCGACCGAGGTCAGCCCGGAGTTTCCGGACATCCGCTACAGCCTGGGGCGCACCTACGAGGCGCTCGACCGCGTCGACGACGCGATCGAGCAGTACAAGCTCGCCATCGCGAGCAACGCGCAGTACGACCACGCGCGCACGGCCCTCGCGTTTTGCCTCCTCCGCGCGAACCGCCACGAAGAAGCCGTCGAAGCCTTCGACGCCGTGCTCGCGCTGCGCACGCGACGGCTCTCCGAGCCGCATGCAAAAGGGGTTCAGCGTCTCCGCGAGGACATGGCGGCGGAGGCGGAGGAGTTCTTCCGGGAGGCGTTCCTCGCGGCGCCGAACAAGTTCGAGGCGCACTATCGCTCCGCGCTGTCGCTGCTGAAGTCCGAGCAATACGAGAAAGCCCTGGTCGACCTCGACGAGGCGATCGCATTGGGTCCGAAGTACGGCGATCTGCACAATTTTCGCGGCGTCGCGCTGTGCGAGCTGGGACGCATCGACGACGGCATCGCCGCGTTCCGGCGCGCCGCGGCCCTGAACCCCGACTTCACCATCGCGAAGCTGAACCTCGCGTTCGCGCACCTGCGAGCGGGGCAGTTCAAGGACGCCGAGCACGCGCTCGAAGAAGTCCTCGAGCAGGACCCGACGCAAAGCGTCGCGGCGACCAAGCTCGAGGAGCTGCGCACGGGACGCGTGGCCGACACGCGCCGCAGCGGCGGCCGAGGAGCCGGCCGATGAAGCTGTCCGCCTTCGGGCTCACGGATGTCGGGCGGCGACGCGATTCCAACGAGGACGACTTCCTCCTCGAGTCCGGCCATGGGGTCTTCGCGGTCGCCGACGGCATGGGCGGGCACGCCGCGGGAGAGATCGCCTCTCACATGGCCATCGAGACCCTTCGGGAAGTGTTGAGCCGCGACGCCGCGACCGTCGACGGACGCACCGCCGACGAGACGGCCGAATGGCTGCGCGAGGCCGTGGTCGAGGCCAATCGCCGGATCTGCGATTCGATCCGCGTTCACGAAGAGCGCCGCGGGATGGGAACGACGGTCGTCGCGTTGGTGCATTCGGGCGAGGACGCGATCGTCGGCCACGTCGGGGACAGCCGTCTGTACCTCTTGCGCGGCGACGAGCTGCTTCGCGTGACCAGCGATCATTCCTGGGTGAACGAACAGGTGAAGCTGGGGCTGATGAACGACGACACCGCGCAGCGGCATCCGATGCGCAACATCGTGACCCGGGCCCTGGGCAGCCGGCCCGACGTCGTCGTCGACATGGCGACCGTGGACGTCCAGCCCGGGGACGTCTTCCTCCTGTGCTCGGACGGGCTGAACACCATGCTGACGGACGACCAGATTCAGGCGGTCCTGGCCGAACGCCGGAAAAACCCAGAAGCCGCGTGCCGGGCGCTCATTCAGGAGGCAAACCGGCAAGGCGGCGAAGACAATGTGACGGTAGTTGTCGCCTGCGCGGAGCAAACCGCATAAAGCGCATCCGCTCAGCGATTTGACGTTGACGGTCCCGAGGCCGGCCGATATATTTGGTGGTCGATGATGCGGGGCGGAGTGTCTGCGATGCGAAATGCCGGCAAGGCCTGGGGCGGGGTCCGAGCGGCGGCATTTGCCGTTCTCGCCGCTACTCCCGTCATCGCCTCGTCGGCGACCGACCTCGTGCCCGTCCGATCCGGCGTGCGGTCCCAGCCGATCGCAACCTTGACCAGCGGCTCCGCCGGACTCCCCTGCCTCACCGGGACGGTCCAGTCGCTCAGGCTGGAACGTCAGAAGGGCACGGCGTCTCAGCGCCGTGCGCTCATGGCTCTCGCGAACGAGCCGGCGCTCTTCGGGGAGCGGACCGTCCTCGACACCGAAGGGATCAGCATTCGATTCACGGCCGACCGGAATTCCGCAGACCGCGTCGAGCCGGCGGACGACAACGCCAACGGGCGGCCGGACGCCGTCGACGACGCGCTGGCCGGCGTCGCGCGCGCGCAGCAGCTGCTCGTCGGTCAGCTCGAGCTGCCGAGTCCCGGCGGAATCGACATCGTCCTCTCGCGTCTCGGATCGGGGGTCGACGGCGTGTCGATCCCCGGAGCCGTCCGGCAGGCGCGCAGCCGCGTGTGGCTCGACCCGTCGGCTCGCGGCGGAGTCCGCCGGGCCGCCGAGCACCAGTACGCGCACACGGTCGCAGCCGCCGCGGGACTCAACCCGTTTTGGAGCGAAGCCTTCGCGACGTGGACGGTGCTCGCTCTCGAAGGCGCGCCGGACGAACGCACCCTCTCGTCGATCGCCGGCCGGCTCGCGGCCGACGGCGCCGGGCTCGTGACCCAAGATCTCGAGATCGCGAGCGGAAACGCCGCGTGGTTCACCTTCCTGAACGACGCCTACGGACCAACGATGGTGAAGCTCGCGGTCGAAGAGCTCGGCCGCGGCGGCTCCGATCAGGCTGCGTTGGACCGCGCGACGCGTCGCGCCACCGGCGACCCGCTCGACGCCGCGCTTCGCAACTATCACGTGTGGTCGATTCTGGTGGGCCCGCGCGACGACCACAGGCACTTCGCGTTCGCAGGCCATCTTCCCGCGCAGGCCGTCGCCGCGACGGCGGACGCGTTTCCCGTGCTGTCGGTGCAAACCGAGCCCGAGATCGGCCCGATGGGTCAAGCGGCCATCTTGCTGCACCCCGACGAAGTGGGCGGCGGGATGACCATCCGCTTCGAAGGGGACCTGGCCGCACGCTGGGCCGCCGACGTGTTGATCGTTCATACCGGCGGCGAGCTCCGTCGCGTGGGCATGACCTTGGACGGCGAGGACTCGGGGGAGATCTCGATTCCGCTGCAGGACGTGCGGGAGATGCTCCTGCTCGTCCGGAACCTCGACTCCGAAGGCCATCCGGCCCGCCGCTACACGTGGGGCGCGCAGGTGGACGCCCGGTTCCCCACCGAATTCGGCTCCGTGCGAGCGGAGGCGGCCCAAGGTGGAAACGGCGCGCTCGTCTCGTGGGAGACCACGACCGAGCGCGGCCTTCTCGGTTTTAACGTGCTGCGCTCCGCCGCCGACCGGACGGAGTCCACGCGAGTCAATCCCGTTTGGATCCCGGCCGTCGGCGAGACGAGCGGTCCGGCGGCCTACTCGTTCTTCGACGCCGGCACGGAGCCCGGCGTGTCGTACCGCTATCGCATCGAGGCGGTCACGCTCGAGGGACTCGCCAGCCGCTCGGACGCCGCCGCCCTCACCCCCGCTCCCTAATCCGCGGACCGTTCGTCCGGAGGATCTCGACTCGTGGCACCGTCGTCGCCTGAGCTTGCCTTCCAGGAATCCCTTCGCCGCGCGATCGCGGCATGCGGGCTCACGCTGGCCGGGGACATCCCGGTGGCCTATCCGCCCAGCCCGGCGCAAGGAGATTTCGCGAGCGCGGTGTGCTTCGACCTCGCGCGCACCGCCCGCAAATCCCCTCGGGCCCTCGCCGAGGCGATCGTCGCCGCGTTCGTGCCCGGCGGCGGCGTGATGCGCTTGGAAGCCGCGGGCGGCGGGTACCTCAACGGATTCCTCGATCGCACGGCGTGCCTGAAGAGCTGGCTGGTGCCCGAGCTGTCACGACCCGCGGCCGCCGGCGGGAAGGTCATCGTCGAGCACACCAACATCAACCCCAACAAGGCCGCTCACATCGGCCACCTTCGGAACGCCGTGTTGGGCGATACCCTGGTTCGGTCCCTGCGGCACCTGGGGCGGTCCGTCGAGGTCCAGAACTACATCGACGACACGGGGGTGCAGGTCGCCGATCTCGTGGTCGGCTTCCTGTCGTTGCGCGGGGACGATCTCGCCGCTGTGAAGAACAAACTCGGTGAAGCCGTCCTCGCGGAGCAAGGCGTTCGCTTCGATTACCTCGCGTGGGATCTTTACGCCGAAGTGACCCGCTGGTACGAGGCGGACAAGGACCGGCTGAAGCATCGCAGCGACACGCTCCACGCGATGGAGGCCGGCGACAACCCGGTCGCTGCCCTCGCCGCCTACCTCGCGACGCGCATGGTGCGGCACCACCTCCGCACGATGGACCGCATCGGTGTCCGCTACGACCTGCTCCCCAAAGAGAGCGACATCCTCGCGCTGCACTTTTGGGAGGACGCGTTTCGCGGGTTGAAGGCGGCGGGCGCCGTGAAGCTGATCGATGCCGGCAAGCACGCCGGCTGTTGGGTCATGGACCTTCCGGGAGTGGAGGAAGGCGCGGGCGAGGACCAGAAAGTCATCGTGCGGTCCAACGGAACGGTGACTTACGTCGGGAAGGACATCGCCTATCAGATGTGGAAGTTCGGCCTGCTGGGTCGCGACTTTCGGTACGCGCGGTTCGACTGGGGCGTCGAAACGCCTCTCTACCCGTTGTGGGGGACGACGGCGCAGGGCGGGGACGGGGCCGCGCCCTCCTTCGGGGGCGCCGAGACCGTTTACAACGTGATCGACGCGAGGCAGTCGTATCTTCAGCGCGTCGTCGCCTTGGGGCTGCGGAGCCTGGGACACGCCGAGCACGCCGATCGCTCCATCCACTTCTCCTATGAGATGGTCGCGCTGACGCCCGCCGCCGTCGTCGCCTTGTTCCCCGACTACGCCTTGACGGACGACGAGCGCAAGAAGCCGTACCTCGAGATGAGCGGGCGCAAGGGGCTCGGGGTCCGGGCCGACGACCTGGTCGACGCTCTCTTGAAGCGCGCCGAAGAGGAAGTCAGGCGCCGCAACCCCGACGAGGACGACGCGCGCGCGAAGGAGACCGCGCGGCGGATCGCCGTCGGGGCGCTGCGGTACTACATGCTGCGCTTCTCGCGGAATCGCGTGGTCGCCTTCGACCTGGACGACGCGCTGGCGTTCGAAGGGGAAACCGGTCCGTATCTTCAGTATTCCGTCGTCCGCGCGCGCAACATCCTCGCCAAGCTCGCCGAACGCCGCGGCGCGGACGAGGCCGACGCCGCGTGGCTCGCGTCGCGCGTGGACCTGGACGCGGTTCCGGCGGACGACCTGCCGGCGGTTTGGGAGATTCCGTCACTGTTCTCACGAACCGACGCGGTCGTGCGTCAGGCGGTGGACACGCTCGAGCTCGCCACCGTCGCCAAGCACGCCTACGTCCTCGCGCAGACGTTCAACTCGTTCTACCACCGGTTCCCCGTCGCCAAGGAAGACGACGCGGCCGTCCGCCGCATCCGTGCGGCCGTCACGCGTTTGTACCTCGACGAGATGACGCGCCTGCTGGGGTTGATGGGCATCGAAGTGCCCGACCGCATGTAGGGATTCCGCATGATAATCTGGGGTCGTGTGGCCCTCCGGAGAGCGATGACCCACTCCATTCGAGCGAAGGCACTCGCGGTCGTATGCCTCCTTGCCGCGCCGACCGCAGCTCTCGCCGTTCCCCCGACCCTTCCGTTCTCAGCCGTGAAGACCGGGATGAAGGGAACCGGCAAGACCGTCTTCCACGGTGAGACGATCGAAACGTTCGACGTCGAGATCGTCGGGCTTCTCCCCAACATCGGGCCGGGACAGAACCTCATCCTGGGACGATGCACCGGCGGACCGCTCGCGCAGACGGGAATCCTCTCCGGAATGAGCGGCAGTCCGGTCACGATCGACGGGAAGCTCGTCGGGGCGGTCGCCTACAGCTGGGGGTTCTCGAAAGAGGCGATCGCCGGCATCACCCCGATCGAGGAGATGCTGGCCGTCGGGACGCGCGACGGAGCGTCGACCAAGCGCGCGCGACCCGCGAGCTTCATGCCGTGGTCCGACGCCATCCGCGAGCTGGCGACGCCCGCATCGCTCGGACCGTTCATGCTGTCGCGCCTCGGAACCGCGGCGAGCCGTCCCGCAGGCGCGCGGAGCTTGATCCCGCTCTCGGTCTCCGGAATCGACGCGTCGGGCCTTGCGCGCATCGCACCCGATCTCGCGCGCGCCGGGTTTGCGACCGTTCAGTCGGGCGGTGCCGGCTCGTCCCCGGACGCCCCGACGGCACGACTCGAGCCGGGCTCCGCGGTGGGTGTCAAGCTGGTGCGCGGCGACGTCGACATGACGGCGACGGGGACGGTGACCTGGGTCGACGGGGACGGCGTCTACGCCTTCGGCCATCCTCTTTATGGGCTGGGGGACGTGGACCTGCCGCTCACCGCGGCGCGGGTCGAGACGATTCTGCCGAGCGTCGAGCAGTCGGCGAAGATCGCCGTGCCGCTGAAAGAGCTCGGGGCTTTTCGCCAGGATCGCGCCTCCGCGATCTACGGCCGCATCGGCGCGATCCCGGCCATGGTCCCGGTCCGGCTGCAGCTGACCGACGGCTCGGGCGGGCGGCGGACGTACGCCTTCGACGTCGTCGACGATCCCCTGCTGTCCCCGATCTTGCTCTATTCCGCGATGAACGGCATTCTGGGGACGATCGAGCGCACCTTCGGCAGCGCGACGGTGCGCCTCCGGGAAGGGTCGGTCATCAAGGTCGACGGCGCGAAGGACGTCCAGCTCGAAAACCTGTTCGCGGGAAACGGGGCGACGGGGAACGCGTCGGGGCTCTCGGCGTTCCTTCTCTACGTGGTCATGAACAACGAGTGGTCGAACCCGCACATCTCCGGGATCAACCTCATCCTCGACTACGACCAAGAGCCCCGCACGGCGACGGTCCGGCGGGTCACGCTCGACCGTTACCGGCTCAAAGCAGGAAGCTCCGTGACCGCGCGCGTCTTCCTGGCCCCCTACCGTGGGGCGGAGCGGGTCATCACGCGGGAGATCGAGATCCCCGAGGAGACTCCCGCCGGCCCTTTGTCGCTGCAGTTCGGAGATGCGGCGGCGATCAGCCGCGCGGAAGACGTCGACGGAGCCGTCGTCCCCCGCAGTCTCGAGCAGCTGGTCGCGCTAGTGAACCGGCTGAAGAGGAACGACCGCGTCTACGTCGTCGCCTCGCGCAGCGACAACGGCGTGTTCCTCGGGGGCGCGAGGCTCCCCAACCTGCCGCCCGCCGTCGCGTCGATCCTCACGCGGCCCCGCAGCTACGGAAACTACACGTTCGTCCCAGAACGTGGCGTGCTCGAAGACGAGATCCCGGCGGACGGCGCCGTCGACGGGTTCGTCAGGGTCTCGGTCGAGGTGGTCGCACAATGATCGCCTCAGGCGGCCTTCGACGGGCGTGGCTGGCGACGTTCGCGATCGGGGCCGTCGCGACGGCCGCGCGCGGTGAGCAGATGCGTCTGGCCGCCTCCACTCCGATCGAGATGCAAGTCGGGGAAGCGCAAGGAATGGCGGTCACCTCGCTCGGGCGGATCTTCCCCTCGCCCAAGCTGACATCGCTGGGCGCGTCGGGCACCGCGGGTTTCCCCTCGCAGGTGCTCACGGCCGCGGCGGACGAGTCGGGCAACGTCTTCCTGGGGACGGGGCCCGACGGCGAGATCCTGAAGGTGACGCGCGGCGGAGAGCGCGCCTTGGTCGCCCGCCTGGACGAGCCCCTCGTCACGGCGCTGCTTCCGCTTGCCGGCCGCGAGCTCCTCGCCGCGGCCGCGCCGGGCGGAAAGATCTACAAGGTGCGCGCCGATGGATCGCGCTCCCTCTGGTCCGACACGGGCGAGCGTTACGTGTGGGCGCTCGCCGCGAACAAGGACGGGTCGGTCTTTGCGGCCACCGGAGACCGGGGGCGCCTTCTCAAGATCGATCGCAACGGCAATGCGTCGGTTTTCTTCGACTCGGACGAAACCCATCTCGTCAGCCTCGCCGCGGCCGGCGAGGGCGGGGTCTGGGCCGGGGGCTCCGCGCGCGGCGTCGTCTACCGCATCGACGCGGAAGGTCACGCGTGGGTCGTCTACGACGACGAGCTTCCGGAGGCCCGGTCGATCGCCACGACACGCGCGGGAGACCTCGTCGTCGCGTTCGACGCGCCGCCGGCATCGGAAAAGCGCCTCCCCGCGCTGCGCCTTCGAGTCGCGGGCGGGACGACGACGGGGACCGGCGAGTCGATGAACGACCTCGACGTGAGGCAGTCGCCGGCTCTGCAAGGCGTGATCGAGGGCCTGCCCGGATCCGCGGAGACCGACGACAGCTCCCCCGTGCGTGGACGGATCGTGCGCATCACCCCCGACGGCGCTTCGCAGGAGTTGTGGCGGTCACGGGCGGAAACACCGTTTGCCTTGACGCTCGACGACCGTGAGCGCGTCGTGTTCGCGACCGGCGAGCCCGCCAAGCTGTGGCGCATCGAAAACGACGACGAGATCGCGCTGCTCGCGACGCTGCAAGAGGCGCAGGCCACCGCCTTCGCGAAGGTGCCGGGAGCGCTCGTGGCAGCGACCAGCAATCCGGCCGCCACGTATCGACTCGAGCACGAGCCCTCCGGGAGCGGGACGTTTTTGGCACCTCCGTCCGACGCGGGAAGCGTCGCGCGCTGGGGCACGCTGAGCTGGCGCACGCTGGGCTCGGGAGGCCGCGTCGAGCTGTTCACGCGGACGGGCAACTGCGAGGTTCCCGACGGAACGTGGTCGGCCTGGAGCGCCGCGCGGGTCGATGCCGCGGGAAGCGCGGTCACGAGTCCGGAGGGTCGCTTCCTCCAGTGGCGCGCCAAGATCTCGGACGTCTCCGGCGACGGACCGCGCGTCGAGTCGGTGATCGCAAGCTACGCGACGCGGAACCGGCGTCCTTCGATCCGCGATCTTCGCGTCGACCCGCCCTCCGGATTCGTCACCGCGAAGGCCA
>Ga0068859_100003226_pt1 | contig 16604 bp, 16 predicted proteins | sample KBSSwiS22_FD_66585 | JGI IMG/M metagenome (GOLD analysis project Ga0068859, IMG submission 66585) | Switchgrass rhizosphere microbial communities from Kellogg Biological Station, Michigan, USA - KBS Switchgrass S2-2 | ecosystem: Host-associated > Plants > Roots > Rhizosphere > Soil ...
TTCGATCCCTATCTCCTGCAGATGTTCCCCACCCTCGGCGAGGCGGCGATGGAAATGGTCAACGGCATGGTGACGCAGCAGGCGGCAATGATCGGCTATCTCGACGTGTTCCGGCTGATGACGGTCGTCACGGCGCTGTCGGTGCCGCTGGTCCTGCTGCTCAAACGCAACAAGGGTGCCAAGGCCGAGAAGCCCGATCCGAGTGCCGCGGGGCATTGACGCAGGGTTGCATAAGACGGCGCGTGCACGGCCTGGCCTGAACGTTTCCCTATCCGCGTTCCACCCTGGCGTGGAGCCAAGCCTGCGCCCTTTCAGCAGGCGCTGGACGATGTCGAAGACTTTCCAGCAGCAGTCGTGATTGACAGGCGGGTCAACCACGGCCTATTCAACCACTAGGTTTACAACTTGTTGGTTGAATATAGATGCATCCTGACTCGCTTAGCGCCACGCTGTTTGCGATCGCGGACCCCACTCGGCGTGGGCTTCTTGCCAGACTAGCGAAAAGTGACGCGACCGTGGGCCAGCTCGCCGAGCCTTACGATATGAGCCTCGCGGCCGTGTCGAAGCATCTCAAAGTTCTGGAAAGCGCTGGCTTGGTAACCCGGGGACGCGAAGCGCAGTGGAGGCCGTGTCGCATTGACGCGGAGCCACTGAAAGCCGTGGCCGAATGGATTGGCGGCTTCAGCGCCTTTTGGGACCGTAGCCTGGACAGCCTGGACGAGCATCTCGCAGCGATGCGCGCATCGCAGAATAACGGCGGGGACCCGCAGTGAAGACGGACACCGAAATCGCACGGGACGAACCAACCATCACCATGACACGGGTGTACGAAGCGCCACGGACCCTGGTCTGGTCGGCAATGAGCGAAGCTCGGCACATTCGCAAATGGTGGGGCGGTCGCGGTGTCGTCAATCCGATATGCGAGATGGATGTTCGCCCAGGCGGAATATGGAACCACGTAATGCGGTTTCCAGATGGCCAGGAGCTGCGCCTTCAGTTCGTCTTCCTTGAAGTGGTTCCGCCCGAACGCCTCGTCTGGCAGCAGGCGGACCTGGGATCGGGGATCGGCGGACTGCCGGCAACACACACGACAGTCACACTCGACGATCTTGGCGCTGCCACGCGCTGGAAGATGGTTGCCCGCTTCCGGTCGATCGAAGATCGCGATGCTGCCCTGACATTCGGATTTGCGAGACCGATCGAGTCGAGCGGCGATGCACTGACCGAATATCTGATGACGATGTAACCAATCGAATCGCACCATCCAAATAATAGGGTTTGCCGATGTCGCTATCGATCTACGCAATGGCCACCGATACCTTCATTCCGATGCTGCGGAGTCTTGGAGAATGCATTGAAAAAGGCAAAAGGCAAAAAGGCCAAGCACTTGATCTCGCCGATGCAAGATTAGCCCCGGATATGTACACGCTCGCGAAGCAAGTTCAGCAAGCCTGCTTTTACGCGCGGGACGCCATGGCACGATTGGCTGGCGAAGCGGGGGTTGCGATGGGCGAGGCCGCGGACACGATCGACGGCGCGATCGCTCAGATCAAAGAAACCATAGCGGCCGTGCAGGCGACGAGCGAATCTGATTTTCATTTCCCGGAAGACGTCGACTGCAGCATCGATATTCCAGGTAACAAGTTGATCTCGATGAACGGAGTGCGGTTCTTGAGAAATTGGTCGATACCGCATTTCTATTTTCACGTCGTGACGGGATACGATATTTTACGACATGTCGGCGTAGACATTGGAAAATATGATTATATGAGCCAGGTTGGCGGCTTCATCCGGGAAAAATCTGCTTAGACTTGGTCGCGAATGGGCCGCGTCCGCGCGAACACTCGCTCGGCGAGCGGCTCCTCGAACCGGCACCAGCCGACAGGCGTTGTGCGCGAAAACGGCGTTTCGGCTCCAGTTTCCTCCACGCCCTATGTCGAGGCGTTGGCGCCCGAGCCGTCCGGACGGCCTTCCCGACGAGAAGCGCCAATCATCGCACGATCACTCGGCGCTATGCGCAGGTGCTGCTGCGCGCTTCTCAAGCCGCCTTCTGCAAGTGCCGCCGCCCGAGCAGCTCGGCGATCTGAACGGCATTGAGTGCCGCGCCCTTGCGCAGATTGTCTGACACCACCCACAGCGCGAGCCCGTTCTCGACCGTGGGATCTTCGCGCACGCGGCTGACGAAGGTCGCGAATTCGCCCACGCATTCGATCGGCGTCACATAGCCGCCGTCCTCGCGTTTATCGATGAGCATCACGCCCGGCGCCTCGCGCAGGATCGATTGCGCCTGCTTCGCCGAAATCTCGTTCTCGAACTCGACGTTCACCGCTTCGGAATGGCCGACGAACACCGGCACGCGCACGCAGGTTGCGATCACTTTGATCTTGGAGTCGAGAATCTTCTTGGTCTCGACCACCATCTTCCACTCTTCCTTGGTGGAGCCGTCGTCGAGGAAGCTGTCGATATGCGGGATCACGTTGAACGCGATCTGCTTGGTGAACTTGTGCGGCTGGGCTGGATCGCCGACGAAGATGTTGCGGCTCTGCTCGAACAGCTCGTCCATCCCTGCCTTGCCCGCGCCCGACACCGATTGATAGGTTGCGACCACCACGCGCTTGATCCGAGCGGCATCGTGCAGCGGCTTGAGCGCAACCACCAGCTGCGCGGTCGAACAGTTGGGATTGGCGATGATGTTCTTGCGCTTATAGCCGTCGATCGCGTGCGGATTCACCTCGGGCACGATCAGCGGCACGTCGGGGTCCATGCGGTAGAGCGACGAATTGTCGATCACCGTGCAACCCGCGGCGGCGAACCTCGGGGCATGGAGCTTGGTCGCTTCCGAACCGATCGCGAACAGCGCGATGTCCCAGCCGGCGGGATCGAAATGCTCGATATTCCTGACCTTGAGCATTCGCTCGGTTTCGCCGAACTCGATCTCGTCGCCGTGCGAGCGCGCGCTGGCGAGCACCGCTATCTCGTCGATCGGGAATTCGCGCTCGGCGAGGATGTTCAGCATTTCCCGACCGACGTTGCCGGTGGCGCCTGCGACGACGACCCGATAGCCCATGATGCTCCGATTCCAACTGAGGTGTTTGCAGAAGTGGGGCGCCGCTAGCAGATTGCTAGAGGCCGCGACACCCCATCACTCGGCGGGCGCGAGCGTCGCCGTTCCCGCCGCCGAAAGTCGGAACGGTTGACGCTCGAGGTAGCACAGGCTCCGCCATGCCCATTCGAGCGGCCCGACCGCGAACACACGCACCCAGAGATTGGCGACAACCAGAAGCATCGCGAGTACGATCAGCGCGATGGCATTGATCTGGCTCCACGACAGATGGTTCCACAGGCTCGGCCCCCATGGCGCGAACAAGATCCAGAGCCCGATGATCTGCTCGAGAAAATAAAGGGAGAAAGCGGTGCGGCCCGCCGCCTTGAATGGCGCGAGGAGGCTGCGCCCTGCCCTCGCCTGCATAAGGAGGTTGATCAGCGCGAGATGCCCGATCGACATCGTTATGCGGCCGATCTCGTTGGTGATGGCATAGAGATGTGGCAGCGGCAGCGGATCGAGCCGGTCGAACGCGCCGCCGATGCGTATCGGGAACGCCAGCGCGTAGCAGCCGAGCATCAGCACCAGATAGAAAACTGCGCTTCGGCCACCCTGAATCACGCGCCATTTCCACAACGCGACACCGATCAGCATCACGCACAGGGCCTCGATGACACTGGGCACCAGCGACGGGAACACCAGCGCGGTGTAATAATACCAGTTGAGCTGGGCATAGGGCAGTAGTCCGCCGGCACGCCCCTTGGCCTCGGCCTTGGCGGTTTCCTTCGCGGTCTCGCCGCCGGACTTGCGCTCGTCGACAAGCTTGCGCCACTTTTCGAGTGCCTTTTTGTCGGCGTCGGCGAGCGCGACATGCTGCGCTTGTTTTGCCTGCGCAGCTTCGACGCGATGATGGAGATCCACGCGGTCGGCATAGCCGAATGCGCCGGTCACCGCGACGAACAGCGCGAGACCCAGCCCCAGCCCGAGGAGCAGCCTGGGTCCCAGCTTGCGGAACGGGAACAGGAAGAGCGCCGCGAGTGCATAGACGTGCAGGATGTCGCCGGCCCACAGTACCAGGAAGATGTCGATCAGCCCGAACGCCAGCAGCCACAAATTGCGCCGCCAATAGAGATCGGCGACCGCGATTGGGCTGTCAGGCGCCATGCCCCTGGCCGCGAACACCATCATGCCCGCGCCGAACAGCAACTCGAGCAACCCACGCTGCGTCCCTTCGAGCGCCACCCGCACTGCATACCAGCTCGCGGAATCGGCCGGGCTCCAACCGAGCGCGTGCACGTTCGTAAGGTTGGCGTCCGACGCGGCTTGGTAGGGAATGTTCATGAAGAAGATACCGAGGATCGCGAGTCCGCGCAGCACGTCGAGAACTTCGATCCGCGCCTTGCCGGATACCGGTGTCAGGCTGACCATTGCAGCTTCCGTCATCGCAGCCCCCTGCCGAAGGACGTTTGCATGGTACGCCAGGTGCGGTGAATCGCAAACTGCGGCGTAGCCCGAGCGCTGAGATTCGGCGCGCGGGAGCGCGGGTCCCGGGTGGCGCGGCTTCAGGATCGACGGGAATTTGAGATATGCGGCTGCGCTTCAGCCATTCGAGTGGCCGCTCGTGAAATAGCAGAACCGGATGCAGACGGCTGTTGCCAGCGGCCTTGGCGCGGCTATGCGGGGCCATGCGCTTTCCGATCGACGCCGTCCGCAATCGCTTCCCCGCGCTCACCCGCACGCATCACGGCCGCCCCTGCGCCTATTTCGACGCGCCGGGCGGAACGCAGATCTGCCGCGAGGCCATCGGGCGCATGGTCGATCACCTCGAAAGCGGAACCGCCAACGCGCATGGCGACTTCCCAACGTCGCGCGAAACCGACGCAATCTCCGCAGAAGCACACGCAGCGATGGCCGACCTCCTCGGCGGCGCACCCCACGAGATCGCGTTTGGCCCGAACATGACCAGCCTTACGCTCGCGGTGTCGCGTGCGCTGGCTCGCGACTGGCAGGCAGGTGACGAGATCGTACTGACTCGGCTCGACCATGATGCCAATGTCGCGCCCTGGTTGCTGGCCGCGGAAGATCGCGGCGTCGTGGTGCGGTGGCTCGATTTCGATCCGGCGACCGGGCGCTGGACGGTCGATGCGCTCGCCGCGCTGCTCGGACCACGCACCCGACTGGTTGCGCTGGGTGCGGCGAGCAATGCGCTCGGCACGCTCAATCCGATTGCAGAAGCGGTACGCGCGGTGCGCGCCGGCAGCGATGCGCTGGTCTTTGTCGATGCGGTTCAGTCAGTGCCGCATATAGTCACTGACGTGGCGGCGCTCGGGTGCGACTTCCTTGCCTGTTCGCCGTACAAATTCTTCGGGCCGCATCAGGGCGTGCTTTGGATGCGCGGTGCGCTCGCCGATCAGGTGCGCGCCTATAAGGTGCGGCCAGCGGACGACGCCGGCGCGCATCGCTTCGAGACCGGAACACCATCGTTCGAAGCCCAGGCGGCGACGCTCGGAACCGTGGAATATCTCGAATGGCTCGGCCGCACGGTCGATCCGCACGCGAACAGTCGCCGCGCTCGGCTGGTGGCGGCGATGAACGCGATCGCGGTCTATGAGCGCGATCTTGGCGAGCGTCTGCTTGCCGGGCTCGCCAGCGTTCCAGGTCTCAGGCTCTGGGGTCCGCAGACGACGGACGGTCGCGTCCCGACCTTTTCGTTCTCACTCGCGGGCCATGCGCCGGCCGACATCGAACGCACCCTCGGCGACCATGGGATCTTCGCCTGGGCTGGGCATTTCTACGCAGTCGAAGTGATCGAACGTCTCGGACTCGCCTCGGCCGGCCTGCTGCGGGTCGGGTTGTGCCATTACAGCACGGCCGAGGAAGTCGACCGCCTGATTGGCGAGCTTCACGCGCTGGCGAGCTAGCTAGCTCCGCCGCGCCTGGGGAAAATTCAGTCTCGTCGCGTCTCCGCGTCGAGCGGCGGTTGCCCGAGCAACGGCCGCGGCGAGCTCATCTTCGCGGAACGGCTTGCTGAGCTTCGCAAGATTGGCAAGCAACCCTTCGGGAAGCTCGGCATAGCCGGACACGATCAACACGGGGACGTCGGGCCAGTGTGTCCGCACTTCGTCGGCGAGGTTGGCGCCGGTCAATTCGGGCATCGCGAAATCGGTGAGTACCAGGTCGACGCGCGTGCCGTTCAGTATTTCGATCGCGCGGCGCGCCGAATTCGCCTGGATAACCGTGTGACCGAGATCCTCTAGCATCGCTGCCGTGTTGGTGAGCACCAGCGCATCATCGTCAACCGCGAGGATGGTCAGTGGGTCGATCTGATGGGTGACCGCGCGTATGCCGATCGGCTCGACAACTGCGGCATCGGCAGGCGCGACCGGAAGCCAGATTTCGGCGCTGGTGCCTTCGCCCTTGACGCTGTTCAACGCCAGTTTGCCGCCACATTGGTGCGCGAAGCCCTGCACCATCGACAGGCCGAGCCCGGTTCCCTTGCCGACGCCCTTGGTAGTGAAGAACGGCTCGACGGCGCGGGCAAGTCTCTCGGGTTCCATCCCTTCGCCCTGGTCGATCACGCAAAGCGCGACATAATCGCCGACCGCGAGCCCATTGGCCCGCTCCACACGTTCCTTGCGCGCAGAAATTACGATATCCCCGCCCTTCGGCATTGCATCGCGCGCATTGACCGCCAGGTTGATCAGCGCCAGCTCGAGCTGTGCAGGATCGGCCAAGACGGAGGGCAGCAGCAGCGGGAAGCGCGTGTCGACATTGACCTGTCCCCCGAGCGTCCGCTGCAGCATCTCGGCCATGTCGCGCACCAGTTGGCCCACATCGACATTCTCGAGCCGCAGCTCCTGCTTGCGCGCAAACGCCAGCATGCGCTGCGTGAGCGTCGCGCCGCGTTCCGCCGCCATCATCGCATTGTCGATAAATGGCGTGACGTCGCCGCCCTTCGCCAGTCGCCGCCGCGCGAGATCGAGACTGCCGATCACGGCCGCAAGCAGATTGTTGAAATCATGCGCGACGCCACCGGTGAGCTGCCCGATCGCATCCATCTTCTGCGACTGGAAGAATGCCTCACGTGCCTCTTCGAGCGCGCGCTGCGTTTCCATCCGTTCGGTCAGGTCGCGCGTGACCTTGGCGAAACCGATGAGCTTTCCGTCCGCGTCGCGCACCGGATCGATCATCACACTCGCCCAAAAGCGCGTGCCGTCCTTGCGTATGCGCCAACCTTCGGCTTCGAACTTTCCTTCGGTCTCGGCCAGCCGCAGCGCGCGCTCCGGCAGACCGTCGGCGCGGTCCTGTTCGCCGTAGAAGCGCGAGAAGTGCTGGCCAATGATCTCGTCCGGAGCATAGCCCTTGAAGCGTTGCGCTCCGGGATTCCAGCTGATCACATGCCCGCCGGCGTCGAGCATATAGATGGCATAGTCCGTCACGCTCTGCACGAGCAGGCGGAAACGCTCTTCGCTCAGCCGTAATGCTTCCTCCGCCGCGCGGCGCTGCGTCTGGTCACGCGTGATCTTGGCAAAGCCGAGCAGCGCACCCGACGCATCGCGGATCGGATCGATGACGACGCTGGCCCAGAACCGCGTGCCGTCCTTGCGCACGCGCCACCCCTCTGCCTCGAAACGGCCCTCGGTTTCGGCGGTACGGAGCGCGCGCTCGGGGAGGCCCGTGGCACGGTCCTCCGCGGTGTAGAAACGCGAGAAATGCTCGCCGAGGATCTCTCCGGCTTCATACCCCTTGAAACGGTGCGCGCCGGCATTCCAGCTCGCCACCCGGCCGTTCCGGTCGAGCATATAAATGGCATAGTCGGTCACGCTCTCGACGAGCAGCTGGAAGCGCCCTTCCGCCGTTTCGATTTTCTCGCGCTCCGCTTGCATGTCGTGTTTGGCCGCCCGCTACAGAATTGCAAAATGCCCCTGATTGGCACGAAACGCCAAGCGAGCGCCTGTGTTCCGCACCTGCACAAGATTGTCGTGTGTCAGCACGGGATTCGACTCGAATGTGGTGGCGCGTCGACGCACGCAGGCTCCCCGCTCCCGACGGTAGGCCCACCAGTCGGGAGTCAGCAGGTTGTTGCGGATTGCGAGCCCGCCTAGACTGTGCACATGCACAATGGATCGCGTCACGCGGCCGCTTGGCCCTGTTCGTCCTTGCAAGCGGCAGCGGGGACAATGGGCTATTTCCTGTCTCGAACCTCGCGGTCCAGGAATCCGAGTATCGTTCCCCACAGATGCTCGCTGGTTCCCGGCCCTGCCACGCGATGCGTGTGGCCGGGATAGAACATCATCTCGAACGGTCGCGCCTGACTCTGCATGCGCGCGGCGAACAAGGTCGAGTTCTCGAACACGACGTTGTCGTCGCTCATGCCATGGACGAGCAGTAGCGGGTCACGGATCTTCGCCGTGTCCTGCAGCGCGTCCGATGACGAATAGCTCGTCGGATCGGTTCTGGGATCCCCGAGATAGCGCTCAGTATAATGCGTGTCGTAGAGTTCCCATTTGGTCACCGGCGCACCCGCCACGGCCGCCGCGAACACGCCCGGCGCCTGCTGGAGCATCTTGATCGACATATAGCCGCCGTACGACCAGCCATAGGTCGTGACCTTGGCGCTATCGACGAACGGCAGCGATTTCAGGTAATTGGCGCCGGCGACCTGATCGGCGACCTCGACCGTGCCCATCGCATGATACAGCTGATCCTCGAACGCCTTGCCGCGATAGTTGGACCCGCGGTTGTCGATCTGGAAATAGATCCAGCCCTGGCTGACGAGATACTGCGCGATCGGCTTCTTCCACTGGTGGAGCACCTGCTGCGTGGTGCCGGGGCCGCCGTAATGTTCGAAGAACACGGGATATTTCTTGCCCGGTTCGAGCGGCGGCGTGATCATCTCCCAATAGAGCGTCGAGCCATCTGCCGCCTTGAGCGTGCCATACCGCGTCGGCCGATGCGCCGCGACGAACGGGAAATAGGGATGGCCGGCGACGAGCGCATTCTCCTCGATCCACGCGAGGCGCTTGCCGCTGGTGTCGGCGAGATAGATTTGCGACGGCTGGTTCGCGTTCGAGCGTGTCACCATCACGCGCGTCGCGGCCTTGTCCATCACTACATTATTGGTCCAGCCTAGCTCGGTCACTCGCGCGACGGCGCCGGGTTTGGCGGTATCGACACGATACAGCTGCTGTTCGAGAGTCTCGTCCTTGTTTGCGAGAAAATAGAGGCGGCCTTGTTTCTCGTCGACACCAACGAGATTGGTCACGACCCAGGGCCCCTTGGTCAGTTGGACCCATTTTCGCTTCACATAATGATAGAGATGCCCGTAGCCGTCGCGCTCGCTCCACCAGACGAGACTCCCGTCCGCCATGAAATGATAGGCATCCGAGAGATTTATCCAGCTACGCTCGGCTGACTTCTCGGAAAAGACCACACTTGCCTTGCCCGTCGCGGGATCGACCGCGAGCATGTCGAGTGTCTTCTGGTCGCGGCTCTCGCGCTGGACATAGAGCGTCTTTCCGTCGGGCGCCCAGTCGACCCGCGCCAGATAGATGTCGGGATTGCTGCCGAGATCGACCTTGATCTTCGTGCCACTGACCGGATCGATCACGAACAGCTCGACCAGCGCGTTGGGCGTACCCGCTGCAGGATAGCGCTGGTCATAGACCTTGGTACCGTCGGCGCCGATCGCGGCGCGCGTGACGATGCCGACCGGGCTTTCGTCGAACCGTTCTACCGCCGCCAGGCGATCGTCATCCGACCACCAATAGCCGCGCGTGCGGTCCATTTCCTCCTGCGCGACGAACTCGGCCTCGCCCCAATGGACATCGCCTTTGCCGTCCTCGGTGAGTTGCTTTGCCGCGCCACCGGCGAGCGGCTGGACCACGAGGTTTTGATCGCGGACATAGCTGACATAGGTGCCGCGCGGGCTGATCAGCGGATTGAGCACGCCCCCGCCGATGAGCTTGCGCGCCTGACCGTCGAGCGTGGCGAGATAAAGATCGCCGTCGAGCGGCACGAGCAGCGACTTGCCGTCGGGTGCCCAATTGTAGCTGACGATGCCCTTGTTATCGCCGATCCGCGCACGCTCGCGCTGCATCTTCTCGGCCTCCGACAGCGCCGCCCCGGTGCCGACCTTCTTCGAATCGACCAGCATGCGCCACTGGCCGCTGGTCGTGTCCATCGCCCACAGATCGTAGCGCTCCTTTTCGTCGGGCCGGTTGCGCAGCAGCGTGACGAACTTGCCGTCGGGCGACAGTTTGAGCGCACGCGGTGCCGGTCCATTCAGATCGGGATTGCCGAAAACGCGCGCGAGGGTGAGCTTTTCGCTCGCGGGCGCCTGCGCCGCCGGCGGCGCGTCAGCGGCCATCGCCGCTCCTGCGCAGGCCGCGAGCGCCGCGCAGACAGTCCATTTCCACATTCAGATGCTCCAAAGGCATATCGGACCGGCTTATGCCCCATGTCTCGCGACGTAAAGGGAGCGCCAACAGTGAAGCACGGACTTGACTATTGGCGCCGACTCGAATAGTGAAGCAACGACTTCACTAAAGGAGCTGCCGTGATGTCGACCCCGCCCGTCGTCCACTCGACCTTCGTCATCGAACGCCGCTATCCCGTCGCCGTGGAGCAAGTGTTCGCCGCTTTCGCCGATCCCGCGCGGCGCCGGAAATGGTACGCCGACAGCGGCCGCAACGCAGTCGTCGCGTTCGACAGCGACTTCCGTGCCGGGGGCGAAAGCCGCCTCGTGTTCAAGCTCGGCGACGAAACCCCCTTCCCCGGCGTCGAGATCGTCACCACCGAGCACTTCCACGACATCATCGAGAACCGCCGCATCGTCTCGGCGCAATTGATGGCGCTCGGAGGGCACAATATCACTTCGGCGCTGATGACGATCGAGTTCGCCCCGAGCGATGACGGCACCCTGTTCACCTTTACGCATCAGGGCGCCTTTTTCGAGAATTCGGGCGGCCCTGAAATGCGCGAACATGGCTGGCATGAATTGTTCGATCGGCTCGGAGAAAGGCTCGCGTGAGCGAACCGCCCGGCGTCGAACGCGTGTTGCGCGCGCTCGCCGATCCGACGCGGCGGGTGATCGTCGAGCGGCTGACCGATGGCCCGCTGTCGGTGTCGGCGCTCGCAGCACCGCTCGGCGTGACGCTGACGGCCGTCGCACAGCATCTCCAGCTGTTGGAGGAAGCCGGGCTTGTCCGCACCGAGAAGACCGGGCGCGTTCGCTCGTGCCGGCTCGAGCCCGGGGGCTTTGCCGTGCTCGAACGCTGGCTGGCGGAGCGGCGATCGATCCACCAGATGCGCTTCGACGCACTTGGAGAAATGCTCGCGCGAGACAAATAGCGGCTCGCTCGATGCGTCCGTGTCGCCGTGCCACCTTGCGCTTCGGCGCATTGAGGTCCAAAGGAACGGTTCTGGCACTCGACGTCGTGGAGTGCCAAATCGCAAATGGTAGCGCTGGCTCCGGTTGTGAAAGCGACGCTCTCGTCGCGGCCCAGCGATCGAAACGGCACTCGAACCATGGCAATCAAGGACATCAAATTCTCGCGCGACGCGCGCGAGAGCATCGTGCGCGGCGTCGACATGCTCGCCGACACCGTGCGGGTGACGCTCGGGCCAAAGGGCCGCAACGTCCTGCTCGACAAGGGCTATGGCGCGCCGCACATCACCAAGGATGGCGTCACCGTCGCCAAGGAAATCGAATTCAAGAACCGCTATGAGAACATGGGTGCGCAAATGGTGCGCGCGGTCGCGTCGAAGACGCAGGACCATGCGGGGGACGGCACCACCACGGCAACGGTCCTCGCCCAGGCGATCGTCCGCGAGGGCATGAAATCGATCTCCGCCGGCGTGAGCCCGATCGAGCTCAAGCGCGGTATCGACCGTGCGGTGACGCGCGTCGTCGAAGAGCTGCAGGCACGATCGCGGCCGGTGTCGAACAACGAGGAGATTGCCCAGGTCGGCATCGTCTCCGCCAATGGCGACGTCGAAATCGGCCGCATGATCGCGGCGGCAATGGACAAGGTCGGCAAGGAAGGCGTGATTTCGATCGAGGATGCCCAGGGCATGGAGTTCGAGCTCGATATCGTCGAAGGCATGCAATTCGATCGCGGCTATCTGAGCGCCTATTTCGTCACCGATGCCGAGAAGATGACCGTCGAACTTCAGGATCCTTATATCCTGCTCCACGAGAACAAACTGTCGGACCTCCACGCGCTGCTGCCGATCCTCGAAGCGGTCGCGCAATCGGGCCGTCCGTTGCTGATTATCGCCGAGGACATCGAGGGCGAGGCGCTCACCACATTGGTGATCAACAAGCTCCGCGGCGGGCTCAAGGTCGCGGCAGTCAAGGCGCCAGGGTTCGGCGATCGTCGCAAATCGAGGCTCGAGGACATCGCGATCCTGACCAAGGGCACGGTCGTTTCGCCTGACCTGGGTATCAAATTGGCAAGCGTCACCCTCGACATGCTCGGCACGGCGAGACGCGTAACCGTCGACAAGAACGATACCATGATCGTCGATGGCGCCGGCGACGCGACCGCCATCGCCGGCCGGATCGACGCGCTCAAACGGCAAATCGAAGTGACCAGCAGCGACTACGACCAGGAAAAGCTTCAGGAGCGAATGGCAAAACTCGCCGGGGGTGTCGCCATCATTCGCGTCGGTGCCTCGACCGAAGTCGAGATGCGCGAACGCAAGGATCGCCTGGATGACGCACTGCACGCAACGCGCGCCGCGGTCGAGGAAGGTATCCTGCCGGGCGGTGGCACCTCGCTGCTCTATGCTTCGCGATCGCTCGAGGCGATGACGGGAGCTAATGTCGACCAGACGCGCGGGATCGATATCGTGCGAAGGGCGCTGTCGGCGCCGCTGCGCCAGATCGCGGAGAATGCCGGGCACGACGGTGGTGTCGTCGTGGCGCGGCTGATCGGCGGCAACGACCAGGAGCAGGGGTTCAATGCCCAGACCGAGGAATATGAGAATTTGGTCGAATCGGGCGTGATCGATCCCACACTCATCGTCCGTGCGGCGTTGCAGGACGCGGCGTCCGTCGCCGGCCTGCTGCTCACGACCGAAGCCGCGATCGTCGATCACACAAAGGAATCGCCGCACTCGCCCGTAATGGCCGCAAGCGGCGGCTTTTGACCCATGCCATTTCCACAAATCGCCGCCAGGAGCAAAACCATGTCACGCGTTCCCGTCCGCCCGTATCTGGTCTCCAAGGACGAGGATGGCGTGTTCCGCGTGACCGTGCGTACCACGCGCTACAATTCGCAAGGCTATCCGCTCGTCTCGAGTGAAGTGCTGGCCGATGCCTTCAAGACGCAGACGGCGGCCAAGGCGTTCGTGCGTGCGGAATATCGCGCCGAAGCGAACGAGATCGCGACCAAATAGCTAGGGCGAATATCGGCGTTCGGCGCGGCATTCGAGGCAAGTCGCGAAGTGAATGGCCGCCCGTTTTGGTGATATTTGCGTTCGTGGCGGTGCATCGCCATTCTCGACGGATCGCGGGGTGATCGCGGATCTGGAGGAATTTGGTGCAGGCAGCTATTGCGATTGTCTCGCTCGCCGCGGCTTCGGCGACCGTGCCCGTTATCGAACAAGTGGCCGCGCCGGCCGCACAGATAAGACCGCTCCCGCTGCACAGTGTCGGTCGCGTGGTCGCGAGTCGCGAAGGCTATCGGCGTCAATGGCCCGGCAGCTATTTCGAAGCGGCATTCCGCGGCGACGACGCCTATCTCAAGATCGGGCCGGGTGCGGTGAGCCTGCGCGTTCGTATTGACGGCGGAGCCACGGAAAAGCTCGTGAAGCCATTGCCCGGCTATTACCGGCTGACGGGGCTCGGCGAGGGCGTTCACCGCATACGCGTCGACGTCACGAGCGAGAGCCAGGCGGAGCCGACGCTGCTGGGCGGCATTTATGTGCCCGCGGGCAAGGCGCTTCCCGCCCCCCGCCCCCGTGCGCGACAGATCGAGTTCGTCGGCGATTCGCACACCGTCGGCTATGGCAACACGTCGGACACGCGCGATTGTTCGGAGGATCAGGTCTGGCGGACCACCGACACTTCGCTTGGACTCGCGGCGCTGACGGCAGCAAAGTACGACGCCGACTATCAGGTGAACGCAATCTCCGGCCGCGGCATCGTCCGCAACTACAACGGCTCGGCGGGCACCACATTGCCGCGGGCCTATCCCTTCGCACTGCTGGACCAGTCGCACCGCTATCGCGATCGCGCCTGGCGACCGCAAGTCGTGGTCGTCGCGCTCGGCACCAACGATTTCTCGACGCCGCTCCACGCGGGCGAGCCCTGGCAGACACGCGAACAGCTGCACGCCGACTATGAGCGCAACTACGTCGCGTTCGTCCGCGCCATCCGCGCGAAACATCCCAAGGCGTTCATCCTGCTATGGTCGACTGATATGAGCGGCGGTGAAATCGCCTCCGAAGTTGCCAAGGTCGCAACCGCGCTACAGAGCAACGGCGAACGACGCATAGCCGCGTTGACCGTCGGCGGCCTCGCGCTGAACGGCTGCCATTATCATCCGAGTCTCGCCGACGATGCGAAGATCGCCGATGCGATCGGCCGGGATCTCGACGGCCGAGACCATATTTGGACGCGGCGACGCTAACGGGCCGCGCAAGCGGCATTACAGGATGAACTGGTGCTGCCGGATCACAGTCGCTCGTCTTTCAGCGCTTGCGACCGACGCGGTCGAACCGTCATAACGCGTGCATGGAGACGGTCGAGCACAGGGCATCGTTATGGCGGTGGACCGTTGGCAATGGCGTCAGCTGGTTCTTCCTCACCATCGACCGCCAGGGGGCCGACACATTGTCGGCCACCGCACTGATGCGGCGGCTCGAACGCGGGAGCGCGAAAGGGTTCGGTGGGCTGCGAGTTGCAGCGCGGATCGGAAACAGCCGATGGCAGACTTCGGTCTTCCCGGCCAAGGACGGCAGCTGGTGGCTCCCGATCAAGGCAGCGATTCGGCGCGCCGAGGGAATCGGCGAAGGCGATCTCATCACCTTCTCCGTGGAGTTCTAGCGCCGCCGCAACCTACCGCTTGATCCGCAGCGATTCGGGCCGCTTGCGCGGCACCCACTGCCCGCGACCCGGGAAATTCTTGAGGATTTCGCCGTCCCACAGCCGGACGGTACGGCGGCGGAAGCGCCATTTGCCGTCGCCGCATTTGATCGCGTGGTCGTCGTAATAGCCCGTGAAGCGCAATAGATACGGCGGCTCGCCTTCGCATTCGGTGACGAACGCGAACGAGCGCAGCTTCACGCTGCCGTCGTCCTGTGGAGTATATTGCGTCTGCGTCACGTGATGCTGGCGGCCGGGGAAGCCGGGTGCGTTGCGATAATGCTCGGCGATGCCCCGGATGCCGTCATGGCCCTCCCAGATATCGGGATCGTCGAACACTTCCTCGGTCATCACCGCGTCGGGCGTGAAGCAGGCGACCAACGCCTCAACGTCGCCGGTATCGAGCGCCCAGCCATAGTCCGCGATCAGATCCTGCAGCGCCAAACGGTCCTCGACAGCGAGCCTCATCTCTCCACTCCTTTGCATTGATCGTAACAGTCGTTATGGTTGTCCTCTAACGTGCTTCGTGCGTGCAGGGGAGAGGGAATGATCATCGTGTGCGGCGCCTCCGGCGCTTTCGGAAGGGCCACTGCCGAAGCGCTCGTCGGGCGGACGGATCCCGGCCGAGTGATCCTGACGACGCGTACGCCCGCGAAACTTGCCGATCTTGCCGCCAAGGGGGCGCAAGTCCGCTTCGCCGATTTCGACAATCCCGAGTCGCTGGTCAGCGCCTTTGCCGGCGGCACCAGGATGCTGCTGATCTCGACGGCGCGTGTCGGCAGCCGCGTTGGGCAGCACCGCAATGCGATCGAAGCGGCGGTGAAGGCTGGTATTCGGCACATTGCCTATACTTCGATCATCGGCGCGGCGGAGCCCGACAATCCGGCGATCGTCAAGCTCGACCACCGTGCGACCGAGGAGATACTGGAAGGCTCGGGTGCCACCTGGACGCATCTGCGCGACAGCCAGTACGCCGAGGCGATCGCCGGCGCGATGGTGCCGGGCGCCTTGTTGTCCGGCGGCAAGCAGATGGACAATTGCGGCGACGGAAAGGTCGCGTTCATCTCGCGCGACGATTGTGTCGCGGTGGCGGTCAATGTGCTGCTGCAGGAGGGGCACGAGAACCAGGCGTACGACCTGACCGGGCCGGAGAAGTTCACCATCCCGCAGGTGATGGCCATGGCGAGCGCGCTTTCGGGCAAGCCGATCGAAGTGATCCCCGTAAACGACGAGCAGATGTTCGCTTATTTCGACGCGCTCGGCGCGCCCCGGCACGCGTCGGACATCGTGCCGGACGGTCCGCTCCCCTGGTCGAGCGACGATATGGTGACGTTCGGCGCGGCGATCCGCGAAGGCTATTTCGACGTGCAGTCCGACTCCGTGGAGCGCATCACGGGCCGCAAGCCGAAGGCCCTGTATGACGTGATGGTCGCCATGAAGGACGGCTGGCCGAAGTGATGCAACCCG
>Ga0068859_100003229_pt1 | contig 16594 bp, 13 predicted proteins | sample KBSSwiS22_FD_66585 | JGI IMG/M metagenome (GOLD analysis project Ga0068859, IMG submission 66585) | Switchgrass rhizosphere microbial communities from Kellogg Biological Station, Michigan, USA - KBS Switchgrass S2-2 | ecosystem: Host-associated > Plants > Roots > Rhizosphere > Soil ...
CTCTTGCAACGACCAGGTTTGACCGACGAACTCCAGGCCCGGTTCCAGCTCGATCTTTCGCGGAGAACTCGTAAGAGTAGCGTGAGTGTTAATCGTTACCGAACCCAATTGGCGGGCATCGTGATTCCAATGGATGTGCGCCGAATCGACTAACCCGCCATTCCGGTTCGCATCCCAGTACTCTAGCCAGCGCTGATCATCCTGTTTCTCGTCCAAGCCTCCGTCAGTGAGTCATCCATCGCGAAGGTTCGCCGCTCCGCCCTACAGAAGAACACGAGGCCGTGAAACCTTGACGTTCAATTAGGGTCACTCTACAGTCATTCGAGATGGGGGCTGAGAGCCAACAACTCGAGAGCGGGCGGTTTCTCGGTGAAACGGTTCACGAACTCCGCCTGGATGATCTGTTTCTCGCCGACGTCCGCTATCCGGAACACGGCCACCTGCCCTTTCATGTTCATTCACGGCCATACTTCTGCCTGATTCGCGGCGGTACCTACACGGAAGGCTACGATCGCAAAATACGGCGATGCGCCCCGGGGATGCTGGTCTTCCATCCTGCGGGGGAATCGCATTCTGAAACGTTCGATGAATCCCATGTGGCTTCATTCAATGTCGAGATCGGACCGAAATGGACTCGTCGCATGGACGAATTCGGCATCTTGTTGGACCAGCCGGTGGAGTTCGAGAGGGGCGAGGTCGTCACCCTTGTCCTCAGGATGCTCGAGGAGTTGAGTGCGAACGATTCAGAGTCCGGCCTTTCCATCGAAGCTCTGACCTGGGAGATTCTGGCGGCATTTGGCGGCGCGCGTATCGGCGTCGAGAAGAGTCAACCGCAATGGTTAAAGGATGCTCTCGACACTTTCGACAGCCGACTCGACGAGTCTGTGTCTCTCAGACGCATTGCCCGCGAGGTCGGAGTTCATCCCGTATACTTCGCGGCCGCGTTCCGCCGATTCCACGGCTGTTCCCCCGGCCAGTATCTTCGCCGGAAGCGATTTGAACGCGCGCGTCACCTCATCTCCGACCCTGACGTTTCATTGGCACAGGTCGCAATAGACGCGGGATTCAGCGATCAAAGCCACCTTAACCGCATTTTCCGGCGGTTCACTGGAATGACCCCGGGGCAGTACCGCACCTTTCTCTCGTACAAGACATTCTGAGGCGTTTTCTTCAGACTGAGTTTCAGCGACTTCAAGCCAGGGTACTTTGTTCGTTAGGAGGGTTTGATGAAGTACGCCACTTCAATTGTTGTTGTTGCTTTCATGCTTGCACTGACGAGTTCATTCACTGGCGCAATCGCGCATGCGCGGCAAGCACCGCAGCAAAATGCGGCTGCGCTGCCGGCATCGCTGGACGACGCCAACCGACGCGCCGTCGTCGAGGCCGCTGCGAAGGTGCTCAGGGAACGTTACGTCTTCCCCGACGTCGGAGCCCAGGCGGCGCAGGCAATCGAGTCGGCTCTTGGTGCGGGCGACTATAAAAGCCTCGATCAACCTCGAGCATTCGCTCAGCGGTTGACGGACGACCTGCGTGCCATCGCCAAAGACAAGCATCTGCGCGTGACTGCGCCCGGCGCCCCTGCGGGAGAGCCGGCGGCGGCTCCGCCACCACGCACCGACGGCGGCGTAACACGCGCGGATATCCTTGACGGCAACGTGGGATACATTGAAGTTGCCGGCTTCCCAAACGGCGCCAAGGATCCCGTGGATCGGGCCATGGCTGCGCTGCAGAAGACGCGAGCCCTGATCGTCGATGTCCGCCGCAACAACGGCGGCAGTCCGGACAGTGTCTCTTATCTGGTGAGCTATTTCGTGCGCAGCGCCGAACGGGTGCACATCAACACCTTCATCAACCGTAATCCAGGAACCGAAACGTTTCGCTCAACGGATTTCTTTAGCGAGCCCACGCCGTTCTCGTACGCCGGCAAACCCGTTTACGTGTTGACGAGCGTTCGAACATTCTCGGGGGGCGAAGAGTTCGCCTACGACATGCAGGTGATGAAGCTCGCTGAGCTCGTCGGTGAGACGACGGGCGGTGGCGCCAACCCAGGGGGCACTGTGCCGCTCGCCGCAGGGCTCGCGATGTTCATACCCGGCGGGCGTGCGATGAATCCGACAACGAAGACGAATTGGGAAGGCGTGGGTGTGATCCCCGATGTGGCCGTGTCGAGTGAGAATGCTCTCAAGGTCGCTCTCGAGCGCCTCGGAGTTTCGCGCGCGGCCGTCGATATCGATGCCGTCTCTCAATCGCGAGTGTTCGCGCCTCGCACGACCCCACAGCCCGGAGGGGAAGCCACTGTCCGACGTGTGTCCGAGGAACTTGCTCGTGGCGAACCCAACTACGATCTGCTCACCCCGCAGATGGCCGACGTCACGAGACAGCAGCTGCCGGCACTGAAGCAGCGAATCTCCTCCCTGGGTCCCGTGCAATCCGTCACCTTCGTCGAGGTCGGGCCTAACGGCGGCGATGTCTACGAGGTGCGATACGCCAACGGCGGGTTGAGATGGATCATATCGCTGACTGCGGATGGCAAGCTGGCAAATGCGGGTCTGCAGCCGCTGGTCAACAGGCCCTGAAAAGGGGTCGCGGATAGTAATTTGAAGATGGTCCGTTTAAGCAGCGGCGCTTGCCACAAGTGGCCCCGTCCCACTGCACACGAGGTTTGCATGCCGTTCCAATCAGTCTGGTAAACCGGCTTTGCGACCTCGGAACTGGAATCAAGCGGAGGAAATCCAAGTGGCCGGCAAACTACGGTTGGGTTGCATATCAAGCAACTGCGCCCTTTCAACCTGCACGAAGCTCGTTGGCTAGAGCCCGAAAACGGCCAATAGCTTCGAAGATTTTCCGTGCCAACTGTGGGTCGTGACGTTGATCTACGACAAGCGCCCGAGCATGTATTGAGTCGCTTAATAGTTTGTCGAACTCGTGCAAGCGATCGTCAGAGATGTGAGCGCGAATGGCATCGAACGAGTCTGACACTTGAAGAGTCATGAAGTTCCCCCTTGAGTTCGCGAGTCGAAAGCACATGAGTCATCAACCAAAGGATCTGTATTGTTGTTGTCCAGTCCGAGACGGGCGTGAGATATTTGGCGCCTGAAATGAGGACTGGATGGGAAACTAGTTCCGGTGCAAATCGTCGAAGTTCAACAGCAGATTAACAAACTCATGGCGAGATTCGTCGCGGAGGTAGAGGGGACGATCGCCGTGAGCCGAACTGATCTCCTCCGTGCGGCCGAAGTCGTTATCGCACCAATTCTGGCTGAAGCCTATGGATATCGAAATCTGAAATCTCTCAATATCGAGGAGGCTGAAAACTTCCCTAGTGTCGACCTCGGCGATACGGAAGCTCGGGTCGCTATACAAGTGACTGCAACACCGACGATCGAAAAGGTACGCCATACGCTTGAGACCTTTGAACGTCACAAGTTAGGTACACACTACAATCGGCTCGTGGTTTATGTTCTAACCAAGAAACAACGGACCTACTCGGTCAAGGCACTCGAGGGAAGGATACCCCCAGGACTAGCCTTCGACCCTGATCGCGACATCTGGGATTTCCAAGACGTCCTTAAGAAAATTTACCAACTGGAGCTCGACCCAGCGACCATCATCCTTCGGCTTCTCCAACAGAATTTCGGGGACGATGATTCGCTCGTCGTGCAGAAGTCTGAGCAAGAAATTGCGTCAAAAGCGCTCACCTACATCGAGGATCGCGGCATCTTCTATGCTGGTAAAGAGTGGGAGCACCCCAAAGACACGTACTTATCGGCGATAGTGATACGTGATCATATTACAGCGCTTATGGAGGAATTGGTGGGGCGCGAAAAGTACGTATTTAAACGGCTCGAAACAATCCGCACTGGGGTGCAAGGCTTTCAGCGTCGACTCCGGTCCCTGCATCTCGACAACGTTTCATCAAAGAGCGACATGACGAACCAACAAGTTGCCGACTACGATGCCGCGTTGATTGAACTGCGCAGAGTTGCCGGCGCAGAAATCAAAGCCTTCACAAAAAAGTATGGCCTAGTCGTTTCCAACAAGGAGTTGGCTACTTGGCTACCGCCCGACGCGGAAACCTGAATCGCCGCTACGGTGGGGGATCGATCCCTTCAAACAACTCAACCCGCCCTTCTGCCTGCGTATAGTTCGGATTGAGGACCAAGCGGAACAACGGGTGATGTGGGATTTAGAGGCTTCCCTAGAGTCGATGTTGTCAGAACCCCTGACTCCGGAATACGCTCTGCTTTTGGCGGAAGCGAGGTCTCGAGTCCGTGACCAAACCGAGAAGTGAAGTGTTTGCCATAAACGCCCTGTTTCAGCCGAAGTCTCATCTCGTAGCTATCTCGCTGATCGTTCTAATCAGTGGAGCGTTCGGGCAGAGTCCAACGACCGCTTGGACGAAGGCATCGCTCGTATCTCCAGCGATAAAGGAACGCTCTAATGACATTTCCTTCTCCCGCATATTTTTCGTGCCGTCCGGTCAGGGATGGGCGACTTTTGTAATGGGTGAATACCCGAATCAGGTTCATGGCGTTGCCAAGTCAAACGATGGTGGTGACTCTTGGGAATTCGTCCCGTTGCGAGGTTACCGCTGGATCGACAGCGTTTATTTTCTGGATTCCAAACGTGGGTGGATTTCTACAAACGATGATTCTGCAACGTCTTCTGCTGTCCTTCTCCACACGACCGACGGCGGTACAACATGGACTCGATGGAGTTCACTTGAGTCTTTGAGGGTCAAGGCACTGTTGGGTATGCATTTCGACCTTGTCGGGGAAGGTGTAGCGGTGGGTTTTGTAATGCCGGGTCAAGCCGGTGTTGTTCTCCGCACAAATGATTTTGCGAAAACTTGGGTTTTTGAGAAAACTACAGACCGCACCCTGAAAGGCATTGTCATTCGTGAGGAGAACACTTTCGCGTGGGGCGACTCTGAAATCCTTCGCAGATCTGGCAATGATTGGCAAATCGTTCGTCCAAAAGAGGGCATTCTGATGGGCATCGACGCACCAACAGCGGATTCCGTGTTTGCGATTCGGCATTATGGCCAGATTTTCAGGAGTACGGATACAGGGCGCACATTGGAGATGGTCTCTTTACCTACTCCTTACGACGATCTGTTTCTGGGTGCGATTAAATTTTCGGATGCGCTGTTCGGATGGGTTGCGGGTCATAACGGCGTCATTCTTGCGACTAGCGATGGCGGGAAGACTTGGAAATCTGATGGACAAGTGCCCAGTTACTTTCTCCGTGACATCGGGTTCACAGAGAAGAGAGTTTTCGTTGTCGGAGATGATGGCGCAATCTTCTGGCGAAACAAGCCCGCAGCAACTGATCGTTAGAATCCGTGTTCCCGGAAGCCTTTGTCGGGTTGTTGGTGACTCGTCTGCCTAATCCCCTTCAGTGGTTGCCCCGGCGTTGCCCCCATAAAATGTGCTAATTGTAAGTTAATGAGCCGTGGAGGAATCGAACCTCCAACCTACTGATTAAGAGTCAGTTGCTCTGCCAATTGAGCTAACGGCCCGCGGAACTCGAAATATTAACACGCCTCGACGTATCTTAGAACGGCCAATGAACGCGGAAGAGATACGAAATTTCGCACGCACACTCGGATTCACGCTGACTGGAGTTGCGCGGATCGAACCGACCCCGGAAGGGAACTTTTATCCCGAGTGGCTGGATCGCGGCTATGCGGGCGAGATGCATTATCTCGAAAGGCAGAAGGCGGCGCGGATGGATCCGGGATCCGTTCTGCCGGGAGCGCGCTCTGTAATTGTGTGCGCGATCAACTACAACACGGATCATCCGCTGACGTCCCACGATCCGTCACGCGCGTGGATCTCGCGATACGCGTGGGGGCGGGATTATCACGACACGCTGATCGAAAAACTTCGAGAAGTCGCGCGATGGATTGAATCGCGCGGTGCCGGCCCCACACGAACCTACGTCGATACCGGGCCCTTGACCGAGCGCGTCTTTGCCAAATACGCGGGAATCGGATGGTTCGGCAAGAACACGTGCATCATCAATCAGCAGATGGGCTCGTGGTTGTTTCTCGGATGCATCCTGACGGATCTGGAACTCGCGCCGGACACTCCGCCGCCGGATCGTTGCGGATCCTGCACGCGATGCCTCGATGCATGCCCAACAGACGCCTTCGTCGCGCCGTATGTTCTCGACAGCAGGAAGTGCATTTCATACACGACGATTGAACTGCGCGGTGCGATCCCCGAAGACGCGCGCGAGGGGATTGGACATCATATCTTCGGCTGCGACATCTGCCAGGACGTCTGCCCGTGGAATCGGCGAGCGCCACTATCGGAAGATGCCGCGTTTCAGCCCAAACAGAATTTGATGTGGCCGGAACTCGAAACACTTCTGGAATGGTCCGATGAAGAGTGGACGCGGGCGATCCGCGGAACCCCGCTCAAGCGCGCGAAGGTTCGTGGGCTTCTGCGGAATCTCATGGTTGTTGCGGGAAACTCAGGTCTCAAGAGATTGGTGCCGCGGCTCCAGCGTTTTCTTAGTCATGAAGACGAGCACGTGCGAACGCACGCCACGTGGGCTTCCGAAAAACTGTCGAAGTAAATAGGAACCGAGTGGCCTGGCCCCGATTTACTACCGTTTGAGGACGACGGGAAGCTCTGTCTCCACGCAGCGGCGTTGATCCTGAACGACCGCCGGCTGAAACTTCCATCTCTCAACGGCGGCCCGCATCGGTTCGTTGAGGTAGAGGGGACCACCCGCTATGTTCGTGACTGAAACATTGCCGTTCTCGTCAATTCTGACTTTGACGTGGAGACTGACCGGGGCGGCCGGCATTCTGTCGAACGGGATGTTGGGGCTGACCTGACTTTTTATCCGAGCCATCGCCTGCTGTGGCTGCATCTCCAAACATCGCGGTGCCGCGGGAGTGTTTGTCGGTGCTGCTGCAGCAATGCTTGCCGCAGGAGCCACTGATCGAACAACAGGTACCGTAACCTCAGGTTCGCACGGAGAAAATTTCGCAACCAGGTCTGCAGCTATCGTTTCACTGGGAAGCAAATCCTTCAGTTGTTGGTGGAATGTATCGGCTGACATTGAACTGCCGCTTGAACATCCCTGATTCCAGGACTCCAACCGTGAAGAGACAGCTTTCCGGTATTCCGCGCGCATCTGTTCCAATGCCGCAGTCTTTCCTTCAAAGTTCACGGATTCCATCTGCCGATACAAACTTGCGGCCCTGGGAAATTCCTGTGCCTCGAAATTCTTCCGCCAGTCGAGAAGCTTTTGTTCCACGACGAATTTCGCTTTGCTTTCCGCGAGCTCGGCATACTGGAGAGCAAGGTCATGCTGGGGACGAAATTTGAGAGCGGCCCGCAGCTTCTCGACCGCCTGCGCAAAGTCTTCGCGCTTGTATGCTTCGACCCCCTGCATGTAGAGCAGTTCCGCGGCCCCCGCCGCCGCTTCACACGTACAGCCTTCGGCGGGCTCTCCAGCGAGACGAAGAAGCCCCTGCACATTGGCACTCTTTGAATATGTGTCGATCTCTGCGCAGCGCGCATCACATCGGACCTTCTTCTGTTCTGCCTTCGCGTCGTTAAAGAGCGAGAGGACCTTGGGTGCAAACTGACTCGAATCCAGAGAGTAGGCAGCATCCAGCGCACAAACTTCCTGGAAAACGGCCTTTGCCTGAGTCGTCTGGTTCTGTCCGATATATCCAAGCGCGAGCTGCAACTTTACTCGAATATTCTCGCTGGCATGGCCGGGTTGCTGACGAAGCAGCTCGTCGATCGGCAAGAGCAGTTCGACGGATTCCTTGAACCGCGCTTCGTAGTAGAGCGACTGCGCGCGAGTCAATGTGCTCTCGACATCGTACTGGGCGGATGCGCGCTGAAGAAAAGCTGTCGCTACAACGATCGGTACCAGAGCAACGATCACAATCTTCCGGAACATATCAACCTTCGCTTTCGCTTACGGGAAAGTGACTTGAATGGCCGTATCCCTTGCCGTCACTCGATATCGCTTAGCCGGAAAAGCTGGATTCTGTAAGACCAGCGTGCTTCCAATCGGCACGCTGACGTCACCCAGCGGTGTCTGCCCCAGGGGCGTCAAGTCGATCCCATCCAGGAAAACCTGTGCCCAAGGCTGTGCATTAATTTGAACTTTAGTTAGAAACGAAACGGTTGCCGTGGTTGTTTGTCCCCGCGCGATGACATGCGTGAGAGTCTGCCGAAGTCCCTGGTACCGATACTCGAGCGTTTGCGGACCTTCGGCGAGTTGGAGCGTTGCCGGCGTCGAACCCAGGTTTTCTTCCCCGTGGTAAATCTCCACCGGGACGGCAGCGCTGACTGCGAGAGCACCCATAGGGGTGGCCGCAACGCTCGCAACAGGTGGGGGCGCGGGCTTTGATAGAGGTGGAGCAGGCGACGCTACGCGCAAAACTCTGTCCGCATCCTCAACACGCAGGGCCGATGTCTCGCCGCTACCGGGGTTGATCAGAATCGACGACGATGGAAGGGGTTCTTGTTCAACGGGCTCTGGGGTCGCCGGCTGAGCGGGCGGATTCACCGACGCTGTACCGCTCGACGCTTCACTCGTGAAGACTCCGGGCCGGGCAGGTATCAGATCTGAAAACTGCAAGCCGGTTTGCCTGACGAGCACAATCGCCGCAACGAGAACGACGGTAGCAACCGAACCGACAAGGATGGACCTGCCAGGAATTTTCCAACGCGTCCGTGTCGTCGTAAGCCCGGGACGGAAGTAGCTTGCGGCAACAGTGTCATGAAGCAGAGTCCGCGCTTCCAGGTTGTCCGGATCCACATCGATGATTCTGCGAAGGGCGGCGGCGGCCCGCTCATAGAGAATGCGATCGTCATTCTGTTGGGCATCCCTGGCGAGCGTCTGCGCATCGATGAATTGCTGATCCAATTCGGTCCGCACGGCGCTTTGGATTTTGCGAGCTTCTTTGTGTTCGGGATCGATCTTCAGGATGGCTTTCGTGGCTTCGAGGCACTGCTTGTGGCGCTTTTCTTCAACAGCCTCTCTTGCAAGGTAGAGCAATCCAACCATGCCCGCGGCGACGGACTCTTCGGACTTGTCCATGGGGGAGCGTTCGCCCGGCTCTAGCAGGACCGAAACCGGATCTAAAGATTGCTTAACATTGGACACTCTGGTCGCTCCAAAGTCTTTTACGCTACGTACAAATTGGGGTATTGAGGGCTCAATACCGAAAAAATTCTCCAGCCTGAGGGCTCTTAACGACTCGGTTCAGCAGGAGAACGGACAGTTCCGGGGGTGGAGAACAGAGCAATGGTCGCGACTGGTGAGCGGCTACCCTGGATCGTCAGTTTCCTGCGGTTTTTGCCCATCCACAATTCGGCTGGGCGTTGACCATCAAGCGGCAGTTCCAGGCCATCCGCCCGGATCATTTCCGCGAAGTCGCCCACTCTCAATCCTGCGGGCGCACAATTGCATTGCACACGAGCTTTTCCTTCCACACTTCCGGCAAAGAGAATGTTGGCGATTTGCCGGGGCGGCAAAGAGACGGGCGTGGGCATCTTCCCCGGATGAAATTCGAAGCTGAATTCGATTTCGCCTCCGGGTGTTTCAATCCTGATGGAATGGATTCCGGGGGCCACTCCGGAAATTGTCATGCCGGTGTCGATGATGTGCCCTTTGAGTTCATCGTCGATCCACAGGTTGCCGCCCGGTTCATCGGTAGTGACATGCACGTCCATCAACACAGGCTGCAAGTCGATCTGAAGAGCTTTTGGCTCCGAACCCAGGTCGAGAGGTAAGCTCCGCGGCTCATATCCGGCCAGGCTGACCGACACGGTGTGGTTACCTTTCTCAATCTGCGCTTGAGCCCGCGATTCTCCAACCTTCCGGTCGTCAATGAAGATCTCGGCCCCTGCGGGTGTGGTGCTGATTTCAACACGCTGTGCTGACGGTGCTGGAGCGGGCTTTGCGGCGGTCGCTGGGTTTCCGTAAACGATCCAGCCGATGGCCACAGCACCGAGTAGGGCCAGCATACCCAGAGCGACTTTGGGGAAGGGTTCGCTCCGGTTGGGCCTCAGCGGCTCTACATCGGATGCGCTGTCCTGCTGCTCAGGAGCCGGCGAAGTCTCCAAAGACTCAGAAGCCTCCGGAGTTTCCGAAGGCTCCGGAGCAGTGGTTTCCTCTGGCGTTTCCGCGCGCGGCTCGAGCTGCCCGTGATGCTGATGCAACTCGGTGGCAGGAAGTTCAATGCGGACGAGTGATCTTTCCCAGTTCTCGTCGGGCATCGCATCCATTCCGAAATCCAGCGTCTGCAGTTCGACTTGATTGGGGATGAAGCTCTTTGCTTCATCCAGCAACACGTTCAGTTTCCGGCGATCGTCGTGCATCATCAGTCGCGCCTTTTCCAACAGCGCGATGCCGATCAGGTACCGAACCTGGACGTTGCTCTGATCGAAGGCTCTGGCCTTGCCAAAACACTCCAGAGCGGCGTCAACTTCGTGAGCGCGGAGAAATGTCACGCCATCGGAGACGAAGTTCTGCAGTTCCGTCGCATGTTCGGCTTTCTCCTCGAGACTGGTCTTGATCGTGAGGAGTCCGCCGTCGTTCGGAAATTCCGCCAGCGCGTTGAGACATTGATACAGCGCCCGTGTGTATTCTCCCGTGCTGCTCAATTGGAAAATCGTATCCACGAACTCTGACCGGCGCTTCATCCTTTTTTGAGTGTCTGCCAGGGATTCGACGCGGCGGATCTCCACGTCCAGTCCGGGGATCGTCGGAAAGAGTTCTCGAACCAGATACCAGTGTTTGAGGGCCCGGGCGTAAGCGTCGGCATGTTCTTCGCTGCGCGCTTCAGCGATGACGTTATTGAAGAGATCCCGCCGGGCGATGGCATTTTCCAAAAGATCTGCGAGATAAGCCTCTGAGGGATAGCGCTGCAGTGCCTGTCGTATGGTCTCGATACGAGCGTCGAGATCCGGCACTTTCTCCAGTTCCACGGAAAGGCGCCGGATGAATTCCAGGCGAATTTCTCGATCCTTGTTCTCGACTTCTAAACGAAGTCCTTCAAACAGCCTGTCGCCCGGGTGCAGGGAAAGCATTCGATCGCATGTGATCAGGGCTTTCGCCGTTTCGCTGGGAGGCCGTGTTCCGGCAAGCCATGCTTTGACTTCCCTGGCGGCCTCGGCTGCTTCGGGGTCGTCAATAAACAGTCGGTCGGAGTGCACGCCAGGTCCGTAGGTGGATGTTTCGGCCACGGTCTCCTTCCAGGAAATTCGGGATGGCATGAAGGTTCGCTCACGTTGCGGTCAGCTTAGGTCCTCCTGTGGAACTCCACCGACAGATTTCCCTGAATGTCGGCTGTCCGTTGATCGTTGTCCGATGACAGGCTTTGCACATAAAGTCGGCGGGGCGGTTGGTTCAAGAAAATCGATCTCTTGATCAACACCACCCCGGCGCTTCGCGCCACCCCTCCTCGTCTGAGGAGGGGAGTTTGGCTCTCGTTCCGACTTTATGTGCAAAGGCCTGTCATCGGACAACGATCAACGGACAGCCGGCCTTGGAAGCCGATTAAGAGGTTTTACCGAAGATGCGAACGGTGTTTTTGCCGGATCGTTTTGAATCGTAGAGTGCGTGGTCCGCATCGGCCACAAGGTTTTCTGACGGACTGCCGTGCCTGTACTCTGCGATTCCGATGCTGACGCTGGTGGTGCCCGAATATCCGAGCGTCTCCAGGATATCTCCCGATTTCACGAGGGCCAGAATCTTGTCCGCGACGTGCAGGGCGCCTTCCGTGCTCGTTCCCGGGAGAACCACTCCAAACTCGTCCCCGCCGCATCGGAACACAAGGTCTGTTGTTCGAACGCAAGCGTTCAGCACGCGGCCGATCTGGACGAGTAACTTGTCGCCAACAAGGTGACCGTACGTGTCGTTGATGGCTTTGAAACTATCCACGTCGATCATGAGAAGCGACAGTGTAGTCCGATAACGTTTGGACCGCGCGGCCTCGCGGTTCAGGACTTCGTGGAAAAAACGAGTGTTATACACACCAGTCAACGGATCGGTAGTCGCGGACCGCTGAAGCTCCGCGACGAGCCGTGCGTTCTCGATGACCATCGCTGTGAAGTCCGCCAGTTCCACCGCTGAGGCGACATCCTGGTCGGTCAGCATCCTGGGGGGAGTGGACATGGAAACAAAGGCGCCAAGAATGCGATCTTTGCTTCGGATCGGCGCGGCGATGAGCGAAAAAAGTCCGTGCTTCTCGATAAACGATCTCAAATCCGCATCGACCTTCACATCATGCAGGTTGGAGAGGACAACGGGCTCGCCCTTTTCCATGGCAACGCGGAGAAGTTCGCTGGCTACTGCCTGCGGCGATATGTTCACCGCGGTCATCAGCATCCGTTTGAGCCGCTCGGGGTCTACGCAATATGCGGCTTCAAGACGAAACTTTGCCTCGGACTCCAGAACAATGAACGCCGTGTCTGCCAGGACTTCGGTGGATTTCTCCACCACTTTTTCCAGGAGGTCTTCCAGGCTTACCGTCGTGGAGAGACGGACGAGTTCGCCCAGGACTTTTGCTCTGTTGATCTGCTCTTCAAGCCGGTGAAGCACATGCCGGTACATGACGCCGATGCTGCGTTCTTCGCCGGCGAGGATGACGGTGTCGGTTTCCCTCAGACCTGGAATGGGGTCGCCTACTGTGGGAGTGACAATGCGGTCAGCGGTACGCGCTTCAAGCACCTCCCTCAGTTTGGAGCAGTGTTCGGGATCCGTCCCTAATATAAAGATCGTCCTGTCCATCTTCAGATTCAGAGACGCAGATGGTACCAGTCCTTTTGAAGTCTGTGCCATAGGAAACCCGGGTAGTTATCACTCCTCTGGGCCGTGTGAAAGCAGCACCTGGGGAGGAGCACTTTCGGAGTAGGAGGAAGCAACCACGACAGTCAAGCAGGGCTCAGAAAACGGCGGTAGGCTTCGTCGCCATCCGCAACTTGATAGAAGTAACCAAGATCCGCGAGGAAGCCCTCGAAGGCCGCATCGTCCGATGGCGGGACCTCAAAAGCTGCCAGCACACGGCCCGCATCGCTTCCATGGTTGCGGTAGTGAAAAAGGCTGATATTCCATCGCCCGCCCAGAGTATCCAGAAACTGGAGGAGGGCGCCCGGACGCTCCGGAAACTCGAACCGGCAAAGTCGCTCGCGCTGGACGCCCTGGGCGTGCCCGCCCACCATATGGCGCACATGCAGTTTGGCCATCTCGCTGCCGGTCAGGTCGGACGTTTCGTAGCCCATGGAGTTCAGCTTTTCCTGCACGTTCCGGGCATCTTCCCGGCTCCGGGTGCTCATTCCCACGAAGATCTCCGCCCGGTTCCGTGAGTTCAGCCGGTAGTTGAACTCCGTGATCACGCGGGGGCCCAGCGCCGAGCAGAACTGCCGGAAGGCTCCGGGCTTCTCCGGAATTCCCACGGCAAATAACGCTTCTCGGAATTCGCCGACCTCCGCCCGCTCGGCAACGAAGCGCAGGCGGTCGAAATTCATGTTGGCGCCGCTGAGCAGGGCGACGAAGTCCTTGCCGATGGACTCCCCTCGTTCGGTGTATGCCTTCAGACCGGCAACGGCTAGAGCTCCGGCGGGCTCGACAATTGCGCGCGTATCGTCAAAGACGTCTTTGATCGCCGCGCAGATGGCGTCATTGTCCACGAGAATGATCTCGTCAACCGTCTTCTGGACGATCGGGAAGGTGTAATGTCCGGTCGTGCGAACTGCAACGCCGTCCACGAAGATACCGATGTGGTCCAGGGTTACGCGGCGTCCGGCCGCCACAGACTGGTACATGGCGTCGGTATCCCTGGGCTGAACCCCGATGACCTTGACGGCGGGTTGCAGGGACTTCACGTAGGCGCCGATGCCTGAAATCAAACCTCCGCCACCGATGGGGACGAAGATCGCGGCCAGCCCCTGCGGGCGCTGCCTGAGAATTTCATCCGCGATCGTTCCCTGTCCCGCAATCACGAGGGGATCGTCGAATGGATGGACGAAGGTCATTCCGGTCTTCGCGATGATCTCGTCGCAGTGCTGCTGTGCTTCGGAATAGTGGTCGCCCCAGAGAACAACCTCCGCGTTCATCGACCTTACCGCGTCTACCTTGATTTCGGGCGTTGTGCGCGGCATGACAATGACGGCTTTCAGCCCCAGCTTTTGCGCAGCCAGCGCGACGCCCTGCGCATGATTGCCGGCGCTTGCGGCAATCACCCCGCGGTCGCGCTCCGCCTGAGAGAGCTTTGAGATCTTGTTGTACGCGCCTCGAAGCTTGAAACTGAAGACCGGTTGCTGGTCCTCGCGCTTCAGCCAGACATTGCTGTGGACGCGGCCAGACAGGCGCGGCGCGAATTCGAGCGGGGTCTCTCGGGCGACTTCGTACACGCGGCTGGTCAACGTCTCACGCAGCAATTCGTTCAGGCTGGGGACGGCAGCAGTGGTTGGGTCGGGCACAGAGCAATTGTACGCGAAGTGAGGAAGAAAATTGGGGCCAGGCACCCGGCCAGGAGGGAATTTGAAATTGGAGAGTCCTGCATTGGAGATTCGAGGTTGGAAAGCTCAGATTGGACTTGATCCAGGCTGCAGTCCAATTTGAGCTTTCCAACCTCGAATCTTCAATGCAGGACTCTCCAATTTCAAATTCCCTCTGTTTGGTCTCAATCATTGGCCTTACTTCTTGATCATTGGCTCGAGGTATTTCAGCACGTTCGCCGTCACAAGCCTGTATCCCGCCTCATTCGGGTGGATCCCGTCCTCCAGGTTCAGTTCCGGCTTCCCGGCGGCCCCTTCCAGGAAGAAGGGAATCAGCGCCACCTTGTGCTTTTCCGCCAGCGTCGGGTACACCTTCTCGAAAGCGCCGATGTAATCCGGGCCGAAGTTCCGCGGCAGGGTCATTCCCGCCAGGATCACCCTCGCGCCACCCTTTTGAAACGCGACGATCATCTCCTCGAGGTTGGCCTGCATGGAGTCCATCGGAAGCCCTCGAAGGCCGTCATTCCCCCCAAGCTCCAGAACCACGATCTCCGGATGCAGGTCCACGCCCGACTGGAGCCGCGCGACGCCCCCGCCGGTCGTATCTCCGCCGACTCCGGCGTTGACAACACGATACCGGTAGCCCTGCTTGTCCAGTTCCGCCTGGAGCATTTCCGGGTAGCCGGATCCCGGCGGCAATCCAGAACCCGCTGTCAGGCTGTCGCCAAATGCGAGAATAATAGGACGGTCGTCGGCTGGACCCGGCGTCGTAACCGGCACGGGCTCGGTGCCGGACGTGCCGGATGCCGCAGGCGAGTCCGGCGGCTCAGGAGAGGGTTCAGTGGTTTTGGAACATCCGCAGGCCGCAGCGAAAACGATCAGCATGAAACAAGCAATCCTATGCATAAATCGAATACCAGCTTTCCATCATGATTAGCGTCCGCAACCTGGTCAAGACCATCCGTCACGAAGTACACACGGTGGAAATCATCCGGGACATCAGCTTCGAGATTCCCGACCGGCAGTTCGCTGCGATCATGGGGCCGTCCGGCAGCGGGAAGAGTACGCTCCTCGGGCTGATGGCAGGATTAGACTGGCCAACGTCCGGGCAGATCGAAATCGACGGTGTGGACATCACAAGACTCAACGAGGATCAGATGGCCGTGCTGCGGGGACGCAAGCTGGGCTTCGTCTTCCAGGCGTATCATCTCGTTCCCACGCTTACCGCCATCGAAAACGTCATGCTGCCCATGGAGATGCTTGGCGACGAGCGCGACGGCGCGTTTCCACGTGCCGAATACCTCCTCAAGAGCGTGGGCCTTCATGAACGGAGTGCGCACTATCCCGCGCAGCTTTCCGGTGGAGAGCAGCAGCGCGTTGCGCTGGCCCGTGCCTTTATGATGAAGCCGTCCATCCTGTTCGCCGACGAGCCGACCGGGAACCTCGACAGCAAAAACGGAACGCATGTACTCGAATTGCTCTGGGAGCTGAATAGAACTGAAGGCACCACGCTGATTCTCGTCACTCACGATGAAGGCCTCGCCTCACGGGCGGACCGGAGAATATTTTTGAGCGACGGACGCCTCGTCCAATGACTTTCAATCGCAACAAGCTTCGCTTTGCCCTCCTGATGTCGTTGCGCGAAACGCGCGCCGCAGCGGGAAAGTTTGCCTTTCTCGTTCTTGCAATCGCGCTCGGCACCGGAGCGCTCACTGCGGTAACCGGATTCAACGCGTCGGTTCGCTATACGCTCACACGCGAGGCGCGCTCACTGATGGCGGCAGACATCTCCGTGCGGTTGCAGCTTCGTCCCCCTCAATCGGATCTGGATACGCTGAAGTCCCTCGAGTCGGAAGGGATCCAGACCACTCGCGTCACCGAGACCGTCAGCATGGCATCGGTGCAGAATCATGTCCCTGTCCTGATTTCCGTCAAAGGCGCAGACCTCGCGCACTACCCGTTTTACGGCAATCTCGAACTGGATCCGCCTCGAACTCAACTCACCGGCGATACCGTTGCCGTTTCCGACGATCTGCTGTTGCGCCTGGGAATCAAACTCGGCGAGTCCATCAGGGTTGGTCAAAAAGAATTTCGCGTCGCCGCGCGCG
>Ga0068859_100003231_pt1 | contig 16593 bp, 15 predicted proteins | sample KBSSwiS22_FD_66585 | JGI IMG/M metagenome (GOLD analysis project Ga0068859, IMG submission 66585) | Switchgrass rhizosphere microbial communities from Kellogg Biological Station, Michigan, USA - KBS Switchgrass S2-2 | ecosystem: Host-associated > Plants > Roots > Rhizosphere > Soil ...
TCCGCGACGTCTACCAGAAGGACGAGCTCTACTCGACGTACAACGCCGCCAACTTCCAGGCGCTGGTCGGCGAGACGTTCCGGATGATCCCTCTGGCGGTGGACCCCCCCGAGCACGGCAAGTACCGGATCCTGCTCAACCCCTATTTCTCGCCGCGGGCGGTCACGGCCATGGAGCCGCAGATGCGCCAGGTGATCAACGAGCTGATCGACACCTTCGCCGACAAGGGCGAATGCGACGCGGCCTACGACTTCGGACGGATCTATCCGGTGCGAGTGTTCCTCGACCTGATGGGCTTCCCGCAGGACATGCTCGAGGACTTCCTGGTCTGGGAATATTCGATCCTGCACAACTTCCGGAACCCCGAGAAGATCAAGTACGGGGTGAGCCACGCCCTGGCCTACCTGCGCAGCTTCATCGAGGAGGTGCGGGCTAAGCCGAACGACCGCCTCGCCAGCCACATCGTGCACGGCCAGGTGGACGGACGGCCCGTCACCGAGGACGAGATCATCGGGACGATCTTCTTCCTGTGGGTCGGCGGGCTGGACACCGTGGCTGCCACCACCTCGCTGATGTTCCGCAGGCTGGCGCTGCGGCCCGACCTGCAGCAACAGCTTCGCGACAAGCCCGAGCTGATCCCGGACGCCATCGAGGAGTTCCTGCGCGTGCAGCCGCTGGTCAACTCCAGCCGGCTGGTGAAACAGGACCACGACATCCGCGGCGTGCGGATCCGGGCCGGCGACTACATCATGTGCTACAACCTGGCCGGCAACTTCGACCCCGCCGAGTTCGAAAATCCGCGCGAGGTGCGCTTCGACCGGACGCCGAACCGCCACTTCACCCTGGCCGGCGGCCCGCACCGCTGCCTGGGCTCGCACGTGGCGCGCCGCGAGATGGCGATCGCTCTTGGGGAATTCCTGAAGCGCATTCCGCCGTTCAAGCTCAAGCCAGGCGCGGACCGCGCCGCCACGCCCGGCCTGGTCGCCGCGCCGAACGTGCCGGTCGTCTGGTCCTGATCAGGCACGGATCTTGGCCGCGCCCCAGTAGTTGAAGCCGGCGAACCGGGGCGTCGACGGCAGGTACATGGTCTCAAGCCGCTCCATCTCGAAGCCGGCAGCTTCGATCAGGGCGGGGATGTCGCGCGTCAGGTGGCAGCCGCCGAACACACGCTTCCACAGGGGCTCGATGCGGGCCTGAGTGCGCGCGACGGCGGCGTCCGGGGCGCGGCCGTGCTCGCAGAACAGCAGGCGGCCGCTGGGCTTCAGGACCCGCCGGGCCCCGGCCAGCGCCGCGGCGGGGTTGGGGATCGTGCACAGCGCGTAGGTGACGAGCACGGTGTCGACGGTCTTCGGCGGCAGGGACATGTCCTCCGCCTTCTCCGCCAGGATCTTCACGGGGACCCGCGCGCCCAGGGCGGCCTTGCGGGCGCGCGAGAGCATGGCCGGCTCCGGCTCCAGGGCCACCAGCTTGCTGACGCGCTCGGGGTCGTAGAAAGGAAGGTTACGGCCGGTGCCGAACCCCAGCTCCAGCACCACGCCGCTCGCCTGCGGCACGATCTTGCGGCGCTGATAGCGGATCGGCTTCACCCCGCACCCGCAGTCGATGAGCGGCGCCAGCACGAAACGTTCGTAGAGCCCCATGGTCCGTTTCCCCCTCCAGGCGGCGTTTCGACAGAGGTTGCGTCCGATTGCGCGCAAGCGCCAGGGTGACGGCGTCCAACGTCGAAGGGGAGGCCCATGAAGGAGCTGCGCGGCAAGACCGCTTTCGTGACCGGCGGGGCCAGCGGCATCGGCTACGCCCTGGCCGAGGCCTTCGGGCGCGAGGGCATGAACGTGATGATCGCCGACATCGAGCCGGGCCCGCTGGCCGAGGCGGTGGCCGCGCTGCAGGCGATGGGGCTGCGCGTCGAGGGCGTCGAGACCGACGTCACGCGGCGCGCCTCGGTGCGCGAGGCGGCGGCCCGCGCGGTCGATGCGTTCGGCAAGGTGCACGTCGTCTGCAACAACGCCGGCGTCGGCACCGGCGGGCGGCTGCACCAGATCCCCGAGCGCGATTGGCCCTGGGTGTTCGACGTCAACGTGATGGGCGTGGTGCACGGGGTCGAGACCTTCACGCCGCTGATGCGGGCGCACGGGGAGGGCGGGCACTTCGTCAACACCGCCTCCATCGCGGGCCTGCTGCCGTCGCCGGGCCTGGCGCCCTACAGCGGCTCGAAGGCCGCGGTGGTCGTGCTGAGCGAGGCGTGGGCCCAGCCGCTGGCGACGCGGAAGATCGGGATGTCGATCCTCTGCCCCGGCATGGTCGCCACGCGTTTCGCGGCAAGCCGGCGCAACCGCCAGGCGGCCTATGGCGGCGACAGCGAGACCAGTGGGCTGGAGACGCCCGAGATGGCGGTGGGATTCGAGGGCGGCCTCGCGCCGGCCCTGGTGGCGGCCCGCGTGGTGGAGGCCGTCAAGGACGACGAGCTCTTCGTCTTCACCCACCCCGAATACCGCGCGCTGTTGAAGACGCGGTTCGACGCGATCCTGGCGGCGTTCGACAGGACCGAAGCCAGCCCCAGCCTGGCCGCGCTCGCCCCGCGCGAGCCCCCGGCCTGGCGCCGGTAGGCCCGCGCAGGGATCGCCCTACATCCGCAGCGCCAGCCGCACTTCCACGGTATGGACGTTCGCCCGCTTGGCGATCAGCCCGCGGTAGCCGGCCGAGGCGGTAAGGTTCTCGCCCAGCCTGGCGTTGATCGAGGCTGCGAGGTGCGCGGCGCTCTTGCCGCTGGTCAGCACGGGGGTGTCGAACGGCGTCGGCGAGCCGATGAAGGCGGTGGCGATGCCGTCGTCGTCGTCATCGATCCGGTAGCGCCAGCCGGCCTGCAGGCGGGCCGTCGCCGCGCCCGCCTCGCCGCCCATGGGGATGACCAGGGCCGCGCCGGCTTCGACGGCCGCGGTCTGGTCCTTGTGCTTGGGCACGACCAGTCCCGCCGCGCCGGCCCCGGTCTCGGTGTAGGCCTCGACGCTGGCGTGCTGGATGTCGACCAGCCCATAGGGCGCCACCGTCATGGCGTCGCTGAAGGCCATCGGGGCGGAGACCTTGGCGCCCAGCGACCACACCTTGCCGTCGTGGGACGACGTGGCCACGCGCCCGACGGCGCCCAGGTTGCGGGTGGTGTCGAAGCTCGACCAGCCGTAGCCGCCGACGGCGGTGAAGACGAAGCTGTCGCCGCCGGTCGAGAAGTAGCCCTGCACGGCGGTGGTCGCCGAGTCGGTCTTGCCGGCCCCGTTGCGGAACTTGTCCTTGCCCTTGGCGTAGCCCACGGCGAGCCCGACCCGCGAGCCGGAGGACATGCCGAAGTCGACGCCGCCCAGGATCGAGGGCCGTGACACCTTCGACCCCGCCTGGCCCGCCACGGTGTCGCGCTTGCCGAAGGCGTCGCCCGCCTGCAGGAAGCCGCCGAACCCTTCGGTCCGGTTCGACGCCTGCTCTTCGGCGTGGCTGAACAGGCTGTCCTCGAAGTCGGCCATGGTCTCCACGGCCTCGCGGCCCTGGGCGTAGATGGTCCGGCCGGAGAGGTCGGCCAGCCCCTGGGTCTGGACGGCGGTCGAGGAGACCGCCAGCGCCAGGATGACCGCGTCGAGGTCGGCGCTGCGGCTGGGCGCGACGTCGAGCGCGGCGGCGACGGCGGCCTGCGACGGGTCGGCGGCGGCCGGCGCGAACGAGAACCGCTGGATCTGGCCGCGGATGACGCCGATCGGGAAGGCCGGCGTGTGGAAGTTGAAATAGAGGCCCAGGGTCTTGAGGCTGGCGACCTCCGCGGCTGACATGTTCCAGGTCAGCGGCCCCACCGTGTTGCCCACGGGGTCCGGGAAGGGGAAGATCACCGGTCCGTTGACGCCGATGGGGGCCCGGTGGATGTGGCCCGCCGACAGCGGTGGCGGAATGTTGTTGGACGCCCGCACGATGCCCACCGTCTCCGTGTCGTTGAGGATCAAGGTGCCGACGCCGGTGAACGGCACGCCCGTGGGCGGGTTCTCGCTGGCCTGGGTGATGTTCGCGATCCAGAGCGAGCCGGCCTGCGCGCCGCTCGCCGCGGCGAGCGCCAAACTCGACGCGCAAACCGCCAATTTCATCTTACTCATCACTTCCCTCCTGGCGCCCAGTGTTGAGCTGAAGTCGTTGCGGCCGGAAATTCGGCCTGAACGCGTAATCTCCCTTCGGTACTGACGCTTTGCCGCTTCTGTTCTGACGAAATAAGCCCGGGACAAACTTCCGATCGAGATATCGGGTCAGGGCAGGGTCGCGTTTACTGAATACGACCGCGGCAAATCTGTGCAGGAGGAACAGGGCCGGGGCCGCCAGCCCTATGCCCCAGTGGACATAGGCGGTCGCGCCTCTCAGGGCCTCGTCGCCCAGGTAGTAAAGCAGGTATCCGCTGAGCGTCATCAGCGCCGCGGCGCCCAGCATGATCGCGCCGGACCAGCGCCGCCGCGCCGAGCTCCAGCCGTTGACGATGTGGGCGGCGGACAACAGGCCCAGCATCCATAGCGCCCCAAAGGCGAAGGCCCCGTGCAGCCGCAGCCACCAGGGCTCCAGCGGGTGCGGTTGCGGGCCGAAGTCGGAGGGTGCGCGCAAGTAGTAGTGGAATACAAGCCACGCCACGCCGGTGAGCCACAAACCCGCGCACACCAGATAGACGGTCAGCCGCCTGGCGCGCCCGAGGCGGATGGGGCCCTTGGCCAGGCCGATGCCAAATACCCTGTTCATGGATAGGGCGCTCCGCACACGGACCATCGCAGGGCCGGAGAGCAGATGGCGGCGGTCGCGCCGAACTGGACGAGCAGGCCGGCGGCGGCCCGCCCCCGCGCCAGCACCACCTTGGTGAGCGCGTCGGCCTGGATGCACCGCACGGCCAGCACGCTGACGAACCGGCGCGGGGCGGGGCGCCGGCGGATGGGGTCGTAGTGGACGGCGGGCGCGTGGGGCGGCCGGACGCGGGGGCCCAGCCCGCCGCTGCTGGCGAGGCTGCGGTCGGCGAGGCGCAGGGCGCGCGCGCTCGGTCCGGCATGCAGCGCCACCGTCTCCGCGGCGCCGAACACCCTGAGGTCGCCCCCGGCGTTGACGCAGCCCCGAGGCATCCCCCGGGCGCGCAGCAAGTTGGTCGCCACATCGACCGCATGGCCCTTGGCGATGCCGCCAAGGTCGAGCCACAGGGGCCGCCGAAAGCGGACCGCGCGCGCCTGCATGTCCAGCTCGACGTCGCGCCAGGTCGAGCCTGGATCGGGTTCCGGCGCGCCGTCCGGGCGCGGGAGGGCTCCGGCCCGGACGACGGCCGAGGCGATGGTTGGGTCAAAGACGCCGCCGGAGGCCTTCGCCACTTCGACGGCTTGCCGCAACACCGCCAAGGTCCCCGCGCTCACGCGGACAGGGCGGGCGTGAGCATGGCGATTGACGTGACTGAGCTCGCTGTCCGCCGCGTGGAAGCTCATCAGGCGGTGGACGCGGGCCATGGCCGAGAACGCGGCCGAGACGGCCTCCATGGCGCGGGCCGCCTCGCAACCTTCCACACGGATGCGGACGATCGTGCCGAGCAGCGGCGTGGCGCGTTCAAGCGGCGGGTGCGAGGGCGACGGCATGGGTGGCCAAGAGGCGTTTGACGCCGTCGGTGATGTGCTTCGACGACAGGGTGGCTCCGGAGATGTTGCGGATGTCCGCGCCGAGCTTCAGCGGCGCGTCGGCGCGCTTGCCGACGAACTGGGCGCGCCAGGCCGCGCCGTTCACCTCGCCGCCGTAGCTCTCGCGGTATTCGAGGATCTCGATCCCCTTCACCGCGCCGCCGGCGTCGACGCCGAGCGCGAAGGTGATGAACTCGTGCTTGCCGATCACCTGGTCGACCAGGAACCAGCCGCCGGTCGACACGCGCCAGGCGCGCAGCTTCGGACTGAGGACGCGCTGGCCCGACCGCTTCTGGATCTCGGCGACCTGGGCAGGCGTCAGGGTCTGCGGGCTGGCCGTGAAGGCGGCGCGGGGGAACAGCGCCGCCTGGGCCTGCTCGACGCTCAGATAGGTCGCCGCGTACGCCGCCGGCGCGGCGGCCATGAGGGCCAGGGCGGGCGCAAGCCAGGGCGCGGCTGCAGGACCAGACATCAGAACGTCCTCCCGACCCGCAGGCGGATCCCGTCCCATCGGGTGCGCTCCGCCATCTGGACGGCGGCGGAAGCGAGCTGGCCTGCGGGAACGGCGCGGTGGTGGGCGCCGAGGCGGCCGAGGGCGGTCAGGGTGACGAACCAACGCTGGGCGCCGTAGTGCAGGGTCGGTCCAGCGTAGACGGCCGCGTCCTGCAGCCGGTCGTCGGCGTAGCGGTTGCGGGCGCGCAGCTCGACGGCGGCCGACCAGTTGGGACGAAAGCGCCACGAGGCCCCCAGGGCCGCCTCGATCCGGCTGACGTGGCGGCTGCGGGCCGGCCGGCCGCCCTGCGCCGGCAGGGTCTCGCGCTGGCCCACATCGAGGCGCAGGTTCGCCGCCAGCACGACCGTGTCGTCGTTGAAGTTCTTCTGGGCGATGGCCTTGAAACCCAGCGCCGGCGGGTCGCGCCCGACGGTGGCGTCCGTCAGGAAGGCCACGCCGACGGGGTGGAGGTAGGGGCTCGCCACCCGCCAGATCGCCTCGACCGTGACGCTGTCGCCGCGGCTCCGCTCGATGTCGAGGCCGCCGGATGCGCCGATGGCGGGCGCCTGCGCCGGCGTCAGCCTCGCGTCCAGGCGCGAGGCGTTGACGTAGCCGGTGAGCTGAAGGTCGCTGCTCAGGCCGTAGTCGACTTCGGTGCGGCTCTCGAGGAGCTGGAAGTCGCCGCCGCCGCGAAGGGTGAGGCCTTCCTCGACCTGGACCTTGCCCTCGGGCAGCAGATCGGTGGTGTTGACGTAGCCGAAGAGGGGTTCGTCCGCCCGCGCCGCCGTTCCTGCCGTCATCATCAGCGCGCCTGCCGCCGCCAGGACGGTCGTCCGCACCCCCCGCGCAATCATGCCCTCGCACCCGACACTGGAGCTGCTCCCCATGGTTCGGTGCGCAGGGCCGACCCGCCCAGGCGTCAGCCAACCCGCCGCAAGTTCTCGAAACTGTCAGGTGAGTGACCGGCCGCCGGGAAAAGGTTCAACGGCCGCGCGGACGCCCGGCGGCCCCTGAACCTTTTTCCGCAGGCGCGACACAGACGCGATGTCGGACGACGAGCAGCCCCGCGCGCCGGTCCTTGCATCGGGAGGGACGAATGGCGGCCTACACATTTCAGACGATCACAGCGGCCGAGGCGGCCGCCTACAACGGCGCGGCGGACAGCCTGTCGCTCGGGCCGGGCGCCGCCACCCAGGCCAGCGTGGCCTACCTGGCCGGCGACCAGGCCGCCGTCAGCTTCGGCGGGCTGACGGTCAACTTCGGGTCCGGCATCTTCGGCGACCTGGACGTGGGCTTCACGGGCGGCGGCATGCTGTTCGTGGGCGGCGCGGGCGCGGACAACGCGGCGGGCGGCGCGGCCAGCGACGCCCTGTTCGGCGGCGCCAGCGCGGACACCCTGGTCGGGAGCGACGGGTCGGACGTGCTGCAGGGCAACCAGGGCGCCGACTCGCTGTCCGCAGGCGCCGGAAACGACAGTGTGTTCGGCGGCCAGGACAACGACCAGATCAACCTGGGCTCCGCCGCGGGCGAGGCCAACTGGACCAACGGCAACAAGGGCGACGACACGATCATCGCCTCGAACGGCGTGGACACCATCCTGGGCGGCCAGGGCAACGACGTGGTGATCGGCGGGACGGGCGGCGACCTGATCGTCGGCAATCTCGGCGACGACACCATCCAGGCCGCGTCCGGGGCCGACACCCTCATCGGCGAAGGCGGCTACGACGTGATGGCGGGCGGCGGCGGCGCGGACCTGTTCGTGTTCGCCGCCGGATCCTCGGCGGTGGACGTCGCCCTGGCGGACCGCATCCTCGACTGGTCGACCGGCTACAGGCTCAGCGTCTCGGTGACCGGCGGCTATATGGAACTGGGCACGCCCAGCAACGCGCCGCCGCCCATGCCGGCGCCCTACGATCCCTATGGCGGCGGATACACCTACGCGCCGGCCATGTCCGAATCCGACGCCGGACGGCAAAGCAGCAATGTCGTCCTGCTGGGCGACGACGGGTCGGCGCCGCAGGCCGCGCCGTCGACGCCCTCGGCGGCGGAGTTCGCGGCGGCCCTGAGCTCCGCAAACTCGGCGCTGGCCGGGAACGCCGCGCTGCGCATCATCGCCACCCAGTCCGGCCCGGACGTCACGGTCTTCGTCGACACCGACGCGGACCATGCGGCGGACCTGGCCATCGTGCTGACGGGCGCGAGCCTCGACAGCATCGATGCGTCCAACTTCGTGTAGCCGGCGCGGGCGGCCTCCGCCGCCCTTGCCCCCGCGCCGTTGAACCTATTGGCTGCGGGGCGGCACTAACTTGCATCACGGCGGGGAGCCAATGTTGCGAGGAAAGAGCGCCGCCGCCGAGCCTGACGCGGCTGGGGCGCAGAACACGCGGGGGGAGGACGCGCGGCTGCTCGGCCGGATCGCGCGCGGGGACGTGCGCGCCTTTGAGGAGCTCTACCGATCCTACCACCCCCGACTGACCCGATTCCTGCTCAACATGACCCGACGCCCGCACCTGGTGGAAGAAGTCCTCGACGACACGATGATGGTCGTGTGGGAGCGGCCGGACAGCTACGCCGGGGCGAGCAAGGTCTCCACCTGGGTGTTCGCGATCGCCTACTGGAAGGCGCTGAAGGCCATGCGCCGCCAGGACGATCCGGTGGAAGACGTGTTCGCCGAGGCCCGCGCCAGCGGCGAGCCTGGCCCGGACCAGCAGCTCGAACGCCAGCAGACGCACGAGATCCTGTTCGGCCTGCTCGGGGATCTCTCCCCCGAGCACCGGGCGGTGGTGGATCTCGCCTACTTCCACGAGGCCGGCTATCGCGAGATCGCCGAGATCATGAATTGTCCCGTCGACACCGTGAAAACGCGCATGTTCCACGCCCGCAGACGCCTCAAGGCCAAGCTTACCGGCGCCCTGACGGACTGGTTGTGAGGTCATACTGATGGCGCGCATCATCCCCCTGCATGGCGACGAGCACGAGGAGGTCCTGCTCCTGCTGCCGTGGCATGTCACCGGCCGGCTCGCCCCCGACGAACAGGCCCGCGTCGAGGCGCATCTGGCGGCCTGCGCGGAGTGCCGGGCCGAGGTCCGGTCCGAAGAGGCGCTCAAGGCCGAGGTGGACGCCATGCCCCTGGCGGTCGAAGCCGGCTGGGCGCGGCTGCGCCGGCGCATCGACGTCGCTCCGGTCGTGGCGCGCCGCGACCGGCGCCCGCCGGCCTGGGTGGGCTGGGCGCTCGCCGCGCAGATCCTGCTGTTCGTCTTCCTGGGCTTGCAGCTCGCGCCGAACCTGCGGCCGGCCGAGTACCGAACGCTGTCCGCCGCGCCGGCGCCTGCCGCAAGGATCATCGTCACCTTCCGTCCCGACACGCGGGAAGAGGACCTGCGCGCGGCCCTGAATTCCATCTCCGCCCGCCTGGTCGACGGGCCCACGGCGACCAACGCCTATGTGCTGGACGCGCCGGCCGCCGAGCGGGCGCAGGCGCTGGCGAAGCTCCGCGCCCAGCCCTCCGTCGTCGTGGCGGAAGCGCTGGACGCGAACGAGGCCCGCTGATGGCCCGGGCGCTACAGGCCCTGTTGCTGGGACTGGCCCTCTGCCTGGGGGGGCTGGCCTGCGCGGCGGGCGCTGCGGCGGAGACCCGGGCCGCGGCCGCGGAGCCCAGCGCGCCCTCGCGGCAGATGATGGTCATGCTTCATCTTCCCCCGAGCCACTTCAGCGCCAGCCCGAACTACGGCGGCAGCTACGGCGACCGGCTGGGCCACAGCGGGCGGCGGCGGATCGCCGCGCGGATCGCCAAGCAATACGGCCTGACGCTGGTCAGCGACTGGCCGATGCCGCTGGCCGGGGTCGACTGCTTCATCATGAGCGTCCCGGAGGGGCGCTCGGTGGCCGAGGCGGCCGCGCAGGTCTCACGCGAAAAGGCGGTGGCCTGGGCCGAGCCTATCGAGACCTATTACGCCCGCGGCCATGCGTCGGCGCACAACGACCCGCTGTTCCCGTTGCAGACGTCGGCCACCGCCTGGCGGCTGGCCGACCTGCATGAGATCGCCACCGGCCGGAACGTGCGCGTGGCGGTGATCGACAGCCTGGTGGATGCGGCCCACCCCGACCTGGCCGGGCAGATCCAGTTCGCCGAGAACTTCAACCCCATCCCGGCCACAGGGCCGGAAGTCCACGGCACCGCCGTCGCCGGCGTGATCGCGGCGCGGGCGGACAACGCCAAGGGGATCGTCGGCGTCGCGCCGGGCGCGCGGCTGATGGCGCTCAGGGCCTGCGCCGAGGCGCGCTCCGCGCAAGGAGTCTCGACCTCGTGCGACAGCCTGAGCCTGGCCAAGGCGCTGATCTTCGCCATCGATCATCGGGCCGAGGTGGTCAACCTCAGCCTGAGCGGCCCGGCGACGCCGCTGCTGGGCCGGCTTCTGGATGCCGCGCTGCTGCGCGGCGCGGTCGTCGTGGGCGCCTTCGACGAGAATCTGGCCGACGGCGGTTTTCCCGCCTCGCATCCCGGGGTTATAGCTGTGGCGACCAAGCCGGCGGCGACGGCGAGATCCGTGTACGTGGCGCTCGGGCGCGACGTGCTGACGACCCAACCCGGCGGAGGCTGGGGACTCGCCGACGGGAGCTCTTATGCGGCGGCGCACGTCAGCGGACTGTTCGCCCTGGTTCGCGAACGTGGTTCGCCGCCGCGTGACGGCCTGGCGCTGGCGTCCCTGCAGACCCGGGTGGTCGATCCGTGCGCATCCCTGCTGCGCGCCTCGGGACCTTGCGACTGTGCGTGCGCCCGTTCCGTCGCGCCCGCGGCGGCGCGGCATTAGGGCGGCGAGCCCCACCGCGCTGGCGTCGGGCCTGATCGTCGCCGCCGCGGCGCTTTGCGGCGCCGCCCCCGCCGGCGCCCAGGTGGGCGCGAGCCTGACCCTGCAGTCGGACTTCCGCTATCGGGGCCGCTCGATCAGCGACGAGAAGCCCGCGCTCACCTTCAACCTGGCCTACGACCACGAGAGCGGCGTCTACCTGGGCGGCGACGTGACCGCCGGGGACACTGCGACCGGCGGCGTCCGCGTGCTGCGCCATGTCGCCTACGCCGGCTACGCCGTGCGGCCGAAGACCGGTCCCGCCTTCGACGTGGGCGTCGCCAACTACCATGTGGCCGACTTCCGCGCCGGCAAGCGGACGTTCGACTACAACGAGGTCTACGCCGGCCTGCTGGGCGACCGCCTCAGCCTGCGGGCGCACTATGCGCCGGACTACTACGAGAGCGGGGTGAAGACGCTCTATGTGGACCTGTCGGGCGCGCTGCGGCCGCGGCCCGACGTCAGGCTGTTCGCCCACGCCGGCGTGCTGACCCGCGTGGGCGGAACCTACAATCCCGGCGCGCGGTACACCCGCTACGACTTCAGCGCCGGGGTCGCCAAGCAGTTCGGCGACTGCGAGATCAGCGCCACCTGGTCGCGGTACGACCCGAGCCTCGACCCCGCCAGGAGCCGGCGCGAAAAGCGTAGCGCGCTGGTCCTGGCGGCCAGCTACTTCTTCTAGGTCTAGCCGCCGAACCGCTTGGACACCGAGACGCCCAGCGTGCGCTTGGGCTGGGGGATCACGGCGCGGAAGCCGAGGGTATTGAGGTCCTGGCCCGGCAACAGCACCTTCTCGTTGGTCAGGTTGGAGCCGAAGACGGCGAAGGTGGCGTCCCACTTCTCGACGTTCAGGCTGATCCGCCCCGAGAGGTCGTGGTAGCTGTCCATGGTCTCGGCCTGGGCGGGGTCGGCGAACACGTTGCAGCAGGGCGTGGTGTTCGGGGTCAGCGGCTGGCGATAGGTCACCATGTCGTCCTGCCAACGGTAGTTGAGCTGGAAGGACAGGTCGCCCTCGTCCAGCGGGACCACGTAGCGGGCGCCCAGCGAATAGGTCCACTTGGGCACGCCGGTGGTGCCGGTGAACGGCTCGTTGGTGCGGTCGATGTTGCCGTCAATGTACTTGTCGTACTTGCCGTGGACGTAGCTGAGGGTGGCGTTCAGCGTCAGGTTCCGCACCGGCACCACGGTGGCTTCGATGTCGGCGCCGTAGAGCGTCGCGGCGGCGGCGTTCTGGGTGACGGTGGCGCTGCCGCTGGGGGTCAGCACGATCACCGACTTCTGGATGTCCTTGTAGTCGGTGTACCAGCCCGAGGCGTTGAGCCGGGCGCGCCGGTCGAGGAACGTGGACTTGAAGCCCGCCTCGTACGACAGCACCGACTCCGGCGCGAAGGGGAAAAAGCTGGCCGGCACGGACGAGCCGCGCAGTTGCTGGCCGCCCGAGCGGAAGCCCTTGCTGACCTTGGCGAAAATCAGGGTGTCGTCGGTGAGCTTGTAGTCCGCCGACGCCAGCCAGGAGACGTCGGAGAAGGTGTTGCTGAGGTCGATCTGGCAGGCGCCCGGGGCGCCGCCGCCGGACAGCGGATTGGGCTGCGAGATCAGCAGCGTGCCCGGCAGCGAGCAGGCGGTGTAGGGCGCCGCCACGTTGGCGGTGTTGCCCACCACCGAGGTGACCGGCACCAGCACGTCGGCGCGCGGGCCGCCGGCGTGGTTGCGCGAGATCAGCCGCCGCGTCTCCTTGGTGTAGCGCAGACCGCCCGTCAGGGTGAGCTTGGAGGTGAGGTCGAAGTTCACCTGGCCGAAGGCCGCGTGGCTCTTGTTGCGCACGTCGCCGGCCACGATGGTGATCGGGGCGTTGGTCAGGGGCGCGAGGTTGAACTGCGGCCCGAACTCGAAGCCGTCCTCCCAGTTGGCGAAGCCGCCGAGGACGAACGTGAAGCGGTCGTAGGCCCCCAGGAGCTGGACTTCCTGGGTGAAGGTGTCGTCGATCTGCTCGTTGTTGGAGACCAGGATGGGGTAGGGCGTGCCGTCCAGGTCCTGCAGCGCCGCCCGGTCGGTCCGGATGTAGCCCATGATCGACTTGAACGTCAGCTCGTCGCTGAGCTGATAGGCGGTGGTGAGGCCCAGGCGAAGGGCTTCCGAGGCGCCGGTGTCGAACCCCGTGCCGGCGGTCAGGTAGGGATCGCCGGATGCGTAGGAGAGCAGCTCGGCGTTGGCCGCCGCGATGATGGCCGGCGCATTGGCCGGACAGGCGCCGACCCCCGCGGCCGTGGTCCGACAGGCCGTGGGCAAGCCGCGCACGTTCTCGGCGATGTAGCGGGCGGCGGCGGCGCCGATATAGGGCGGGTTGGGCGTCGCGCCGGCGGCGGCGGTGTTGGTGAGCGCCGCGCAGTTGACCCCGACCTGGCCGCACAGCTCGTGCAGCTTGAAGAGGTTCGAGGTTTCGCTGCGCTGATAGTCGCCGGACACGTCGACGGTGAGCGGCCCATCGACGCCCAGGGTGATGCGTGCATGCACCGCGTCGAGGTTGAGGGTTCCGACGTCGCGTCCGTCCGTCGCGTGGCCGACGCCGCCTTCCTCGCGGTGCACGCCGCCCACGCGCATGGCGACGCCGTCGCCCAGCGGGATGTTGACGCCGCCGGTGACTTCCCATGTGTCGCGGCTGGCGACGCTGCCGGTCACGTAGGCGCCGAAGTCGGGCTTGGGCGCGACGGTGGTGACGTTCAGCGCGCCGGCGGTGGTGTTGCGGCCGAACAGCGTGCCTTGCGGCCCGCGCAGGGTCTCAATCCGCGCCACTTCCTCCGGGTTCTGCAGCAGGCCCTTCAGGCCCACGGTGCGCGGCAGGTAGACGCCGTCGACGTAGACCCCCACCGAGGTGTCGGTGGTCAACAGGGTGTCGGCCGCGCCGATGCCGCGCATGACGATGGTCGAGCCGGCCGGGTCGGACGTGCCGCCGCGGATCAGGATGCCGGGGGTGAAGTTCTGCAGGTTGCGCAGCTCGACCACGTTGGCGGCGCGCAGCTGCTCGCCCGAGGCCACCGAGATCGAGATCGGGATCGACTGGGCGCTTTCCTCGACCCGGCGGGCGGTGACGACCACCTCCTCGATGGCCGACCCTTCCTGCGCCCGGGCGGCGGTCGCCGCCGCCGTGACGGCCATGGCGAGGGCTGCGGCCCCGCCCATCAGACGATTCCGACGCATGTTTTCAGTTTCCCCCAATTATGATGGTTGCTCATAAATTGACGGCACGGCGTACATAATTCCAATGCGAAATCGACATTGAAGTGCGGTGTTCTCACCTTGCAGGCCGACCATCTCGGCCGGATCGCCGGAGTGTTGGCCTCGGCGACGCAAGAGCGATAAGCTTAAGGCAACAGCCCGGGCGGCCGGTTCGCCCCATCTCTCAAGGTTCGGACAGCCAGTGCCTCAGCCAGGTCTGCGCACCCCAACGCCGGCGGCGGACGCCGCCGAGCCCGGCGTTCCCATCCGGATCCGCGGCCGGGCGGGCCGTTCGCGCCGGCTCAAGTCGGAGGTCACCCGCGACCGGCTGCGCAGCGCCACGGAGAGCCTGCTCGAGCGCACCTCGCTGCGCGACCTGAAGGTCGCCGACATCGCCGCCCTGGCCTGCGTGGCGCCGGCCACCTTCTACATCTACTTCGCCGACGTGAACGAGGCGGTGCTCGCGGTCCTCGACGAGGTGGGCAAGCAGACGCCCGACCTGGAGGGCGTGGTGCGGGCCATGACGCCCAACAACCTGCCGACCCAGTCGCGCAAGCTGGTGCGTCTTTACCTGGCGTTCTGGAACGACCACTACGCCGTGCTGCGCACCCGCAACCTGCGCGCCGACGAGGGCGACATGCGGTTCCGCGAGGCGCGTTCGCGCATGCTCCACGGGTTCCTCTATGGCCTGAGCGACAAGATCCAGGAGCTGCGCCGCGCCGATCTGGAGGCGGCCGACGTGCCCGCGATGGCCCTGGCCGTGGTGGTGGTGGGCGCCATGGAACGGCTGGCGAGCATCGTCCACATGAGCCCGCCGCAACACGACACATCCCGTCCGCGGGTGGTGGACGCCGCCGTCATGATGATCGTGGACCAGCTCACGCCGCGGCGCACCGATCAGCCCACGAGGTCGAAACGTCCGAGATAGTCGGCGAAGGGCGCGCGGATCTGGTCCGCTGTCAGGCCGTATTCCGCAGGATCGTACTGGTGGCGGCCGTGCTGGGCGCGCGGCCGGTTGGCCATCCGGGCCTTCAGGTGCGCCTCGTAGGCTTCGGTGAACGGCAGGCCCAGCCGGCCATAAAGGCCCCTGATGACGCCCAGGGTGTCGCGCCCGAGCTCGGCCTGCGTGACGTCGACGAAGCGGTCCTCGCCGATCCGGGCCCGGGCGGCCAGGCCGCGGCGGACCCCTTCGGCCTGGAACTCCAGGACGTAAGCCATCAGCGCGGGCTTATCGAGGTGGTCGACCGTGGGGCCGCGGAGCAGGGCCGCCAGGCTGCAGACCGAGGGGATCGACTGGGCCGGGTCGCGGTGGGACCAGACGAACAGCGCCTCGGGGAAGGCCTTGGCCATCGCGTCCAGCCCGAACAGGTCCGGCGGGTTCTTCAGGTTCCAGTAGTCGCCGGGGGTCTTCCACTGGAGGAGCTTCAGCACTTTCGCGAAATAGTCGTAGGCGGGCTTCAGGTCGGCCTTGAGCAGCCAGTCGGTGTAGGCGGGGATGTTGTAGAGCGTCGGAAGCTGCAGGTTGCGGAAGGTCAGGCCCAGCAGCGGGCCGTGCTCGGAAGGATCCTCCGCCTCCACCGGCAGCATGGTCTTCAGCGTCGGCATCGCCTTGTCGCGGGCGGCGAAGGCCTCGCGGGTGGCGATGAGCCGTGGGTCGATGGCGACGGCGGCGTCCGGCGGCGGCGTGAGCGCATTGCACTCCCAGCGGCGGATGGAGCGCGCGCCGGGGTCCTCGGACATGAATTGCGAGAGCGCCGTGGAGCCGGTGCGCGGCAGGCTCACCACGAAGACCTGCGGAAGCAGCGTTTCTTCCAGGATCTCGGGATTGCGCGCCAGGCAATCCTCCAGCCGCAGGCGCTCGCAGAGCGTGGCGACGATCGAGCGCTCGATCGCCGCCCGGCCCGCCGCGTTGAGGCCCGCCTCGGTGTCCAGCGAGCGGCAGAGCTCGACCAGGCCGTCGTCCAGCGGCGCCGCGCCGAAGTTCGACAGGCCCGTCTCGGCGGCGGCGCGGGCCTTCAGGTCCTTGGGGTTCAGGCTCATTTGGCGTCCTCCGCATAGAGTCGGGCGAACGCGTCGACGAAACGCGTCTTGCAGGGCCCGGTGATCGACAGCCGGCGCCTATTGTCCGCGCCCGTCGCCAGGGGGGCGCCCGGAAACTGCACCAGCTTGAGGTCGGCCTTCAGGCCGGTGTCCCGTTCGAGCTGGGCCGCCGCCTCCTGGGTGGTGACCGTCTCGTCGCCGCACCAGTTGACCACCAGCGCCGGGACGGCGGCCGCCTCGACCAGGGCGTGGATCTGCTCCTGCATGTCCAGGGTCTGGATCGGGGTGTGCGGGTTGGGGTCGTGCGGCACGACGAACGGACGGCCCTCGCGGGCGG
>Ga0068859_100003235_pt1 | contig 16579 bp, 11 predicted proteins | sample KBSSwiS22_FD_66585 | JGI IMG/M metagenome (GOLD analysis project Ga0068859, IMG submission 66585) | Switchgrass rhizosphere microbial communities from Kellogg Biological Station, Michigan, USA - KBS Switchgrass S2-2 | ecosystem: Host-associated > Plants > Roots > Rhizosphere > Soil ...
CAACCTTCACCGTCGACTAGACGGTTAGAGTTATGTCAACTTGCGACTGTGGATGGACAGTAGGCATGGCGTCCGCATGGGTCAAGGAACCGCCCGGCGCGTCAACCGATGGAATTCCACGTCCCCTTCGTCACACTGGCGAGCCTCCTTCCCGACGCTGGCGAGCCTCCTTCCCGCGCACCGTGGCCTGGGCGGTCGGCGCCGACCCGGCCGTCAGGCGCCCCTGGACCGCGTCGCGCCGAGTCGGGAGAAGTCGTCGCGCGGCGGCCGCCGGCCACCTCGCGCCGACCGGCGAGCCGCGCCGGAAACGGTTCGGAAAGGCGCCGCGAACCGGGCTCGGTCCCGTGCCGACGACGGGCGCCCGCCCCCCGTGGTGTTCACTCACTCCCGTGAGCGCAGGAGCAAGCGAGCGGAGGTCGGGTCCGACGAAGGAGGACCCGGCCGAGCAGGGGTCCCCGCTCAGCGCGGATGCGCTGAGCGGGGGAGCGATGAGTGCGGCGACGCAGCGAACCCGAGACACAGTGAGCCGGACCTCCCAGATCGGCTCCGCAGGCTCCGCCCATCCGGCCGGAACCCCGGGAGCAAGCGGGCGACGGCCCCGCGTGGGGGGAACACCACAGCGACCGGGCGGCCAGGCCGGGCGGGCGACGGGCACGCGGGTGCACTTCCTCGGCATCGGTGGCTCGGGGCTCGCTCCGCTGGCCCGGATCGCGATGGCCCGCGGCGACACCGTCTCGGGCAGCGACCAGGATGTCTCGGAGCGGGTCGAGACGCTGCGGTCACTGGGCGCGCGGATTCGGGCCGGCGCCGTGCCCGGCCCGGCCCAGCTCGCCGCCGAGCTCGCCGAGGTGGACGTCGTCGTCGCCTCCAGTGCGCTGCCGGACGACCATCCGGAGATCGTGGCCGCCCGGGCGGCCGGCCTGCCCGTGCGGCGCCGGTCGGACTGGCTGCCGGAGCTGACCGCCGACTACCGGCTCGTCGCCGTCGCCGGCTCGCACGGCAAGTCGACGACCTCGGCGATGCTGACCGTCGTACTGCGCGCCGCCGGGGCGGACCCGACCGCGGTGATCGGCGCGGAGGTCCCCCAGCTCGGCGGTGGCGCGCTCGTCGGTGGCGGGGAGATCTTCGTGCTGGAGGCCGACGAGTACGGCGGCGCGTTCGCCGGGCTCGACCCGGCACTGACGATCCTCACGAACGTCGAGTGGGAGCACCCGGACCTGTTCCCCGACGAGGCGGCCGTCCGGGCGGTCTTCACCGCCTTCGCCGCCCGGGTCAGGCCCGGCGGCGCCCTGGTCGCCTGCGGCGACGACCCCGGCGTGGCGGCGGTACTCGGCGCGCTCGCCGAGCGCCCCGGCGGCGGCCCGCGGGTCGTCCGCTACGGTTTCGGCGCCGGCCTCGCCTGGCGGGCCGTCGACGTCCGGCCTACCGGGGAGGTCCAGCCCGCTGGCCATGCCTGGTCCGGGACGGGCGACGGCAGCGAGCCGCGGGCCGTGACCGAGGCAGGCGTGCTACGGGACGGGAAGCCCGTCGGCACGCTGCGCCTCGCGCTGCCCGGGCGGCACACCGTCTCCAACGCGCTCGCGGTGCTCGCCGTGGCGACCGAGCTGGGAGTGCCGGTCGCCACGACGCTCGCGGCGCTGGCCGGCTACACGGGCGCGGCACGGCGCTTCCAGCGGATCGGGGCGGTCACGCTGCCCGGCCCGGCCACGGGCGAGAAGGGCGCTGTCGAGGTGATCGACGACTACGCCCACCACCCGACGGAGATCCGCGCGACGCTCGTGGCCGCCCGGCAGCAGGCGGGCGGCCGGCAGGTCTGGGCGGTGCTGCAGCCGCACACGTACAGCCGGTTCGCCGCGCTGCTCGACGACTTCGCCGATGCGTTCGGCGGCGCCGACCGGCTCTACATCACCGACATCTACGCCGCGCGGGAGCGGGACGACCTGGGCGCGCACGCCAGCGACCTGGCCAAGCGGGTCCGGGTGCCGGCCGCGACCAGCTACGTCCCCTGGCCGGAGCTGGCGGGGCGGCTCGCCGCCGACCTGCCCGGCCAGGACGTCCTGCTGCTCACCCTGGGCGCCGGAACCATCACCGAGCTCGGCCCCCGCCTCCTCGCGGCCCTCGCGACCAGCTGACGGGAGAAAGCCAGGCGGAGACCGCTGGCCGGAGCTCAGTGCGCCGCGTGCCGGCCGCCGGAACGGCGGCGGGACGCCGCCGCCTCGTAGATCATCGCGATGATCGCCCGGGCCGCCTCGGGATGGCCGGTGCCGGCCATGGCGGCGCTCATCTTCCCGAGCCGCTCCGGCGCGGTCAGCACCGGCACCACGCTGTTCATGATCCATGAAGGTGACAGGTCGGCGTCGTCGACGATCAGGCCACCGCCGGCCTCGATGGTCGGCAGCGCGTTGCGCCGCTGCTCGCCATTGCCGATCGGCAGCGGGACGTAGGCGGCGGGCAGCCCCACGGCGGCGAGCTCCGCGCAGGTCATCGCCCCGGAGCGGCACAGCACCATGTCGGCGGCGGCGTACGCCGACGAGATGTGGTCCAGGTAGGGCACCAGCACGTAGGGCGCCGGCAGGCCCCTGGGCAGCGCGGCCGCCACCTCGTCGACGTTCTTCGGGCCGGCGGCGTGCAGCACCTGGACGCCCGCCCTGGTAAGGGACTGGGCGGCGCCGGCCGCTGCCATGTTGATCGATCGAGCTCCCTGCGAGCCGCCGAAGACCAGCAGCGTGGGGCGCTGGTAGTCCAGGCCGTAGAGCCCGCGCGCGGCGCGCTGCGCGCCGGCGGACCGGTCCAGGGTGAGGATCTCGCCGCGCAGCGGGATGCCGGTCAGGCGCGCGCCGCGCAGCGGTGTGCCCGGGTAGGAGGTGGCGACGTACGGCGTGAAGCGGGCGCCGAGCCGGTTGGCCACCCCGGGCAGCGGGTTCGCCTCGTGCACCACGATCGGGATGCCGCGCCGCCGCGCCGCCAGGTAGGCCGGGACCGACACGTAGCCACCGAAGCCGACGACGACGTCCGCGCGGGTGTCGGCGAGCACCTGGGAGGCGGCGCTCACCGCGCCGGCCAGCCGGCCGGGAACGGTCAGCAGCTGGGCGCTGGGACGCCGGGGCAGTGGCACCTTCTCGACGGTCGCGAGCTCGTACCCGCGGGCCGGCACAAGCCGGGCCTCCAGCCCGACCCTGGTGCCGAGCAGCGTCAGGCGCAGCCGCGGATCCGCGGCGCGCAGCGCGTCCGCGACCGCGAGGGCGGGTTCGACATGGCCGGCCGTACCGCCGCCGGCGAGCAGCACACTCTTCAGCATCGGCAATGACGATGGCACATCGCGCCCGACCTGGGCGCGACCGGTCCGTCCTGGCCCGGCGTCGGCCGCCCGGGAGTGGTCAGCCCGCGTTGGGCGGCTCGTCGGAGGCGCCACCACCGTCCTGAGGCTGTCGACGGTAGGGCCCGGGCTCCGGGGCCTGCCGGGGCTGGGGCGCCCGGCGCGCAGTCGTCCGGCGGGCCGGGGACCGGCTGACCTTGCGGCCGTCGTCGCCGCGCTCCGCGTCCACGCGCCGGTCGCCGGCCTGGCGAACGCCGTCTCCGGCCGGGTCCGCCCGGCGCCGGCCGCCCGGACGTGTGGCCCCCTTTCCCGACTTGGCCGGCCCGGGGCCCGCCTGGCCCTGGGTTTCCTGATTCGGGGTTGCCTGGTCGGAGGCGCGGCTCGGGGCGGCCGGGCGCTGGCCGCGTGTCTTCGCGCGTCCCGCGGTGTCGCCGGCTCGGCTGACTCTCGGGCGGGGGCTCGCCCGGGTGCCGCGCGGCCCTCGCCCGGACTCCGGCCGTTCGGTGTCGGGCCGGGTGCCCTCGGCGGTCTCGGCGCCGGCGCCGGGCGGTGCCGCGCCGCGGCGGCGGCCGGCCGGCCGCGCCCGGTCGGGGCCGCGCCGCGCCTGGCGGCGCTCCCGGCGGGCCTCCTTGCGTCGCCGGGAGCGGTCCGCGAGCAGCCGTGCCGCCGCGGGCTCGGACCGGGCGAACGCGAGCAGCATTCCGATCGAGAACATCGTCAGTACCAGCGAAGACCCACCGAACGACACCAAGGGCAACGGGATACCGGTGATCGGCAGCAGGCCGACGACGGCGCCCATGTTCACCACGGCCTGGGTGAGGATCCAGCCGGTCGAGCCGGCCGCGGCGAGCCGGACGAACTGGTTGTCGCTGCGGTGGGCGACCCGCAGTCCGGCGTAGCCGAACACGCCGAAGAGGATCACGACGACAAGGCAGCCGAGCAGGCCCAGCTCCTCACCGATGATCGCGAGGATGAAGTCCGTGTACGACGCGGGCAGCAGATTGGGCCACTTCTCCTTGGAGGCGCCAAGGCCCTCCCCGAACCAGCCGCCGCCGGCCAGCGCGTAGATCCCCTGGACCGCCTGCCAGCCGGTGGTCTGGGGGTTCTGGAACGGGTCGCGGTAGGACAGCAGGCGCTCCAGCCGGTAGGGCTCGATCACCGCCAGGATCGTCCCGACGAAGCCGAGGGCGCCGACCAGCCCGGCGTACACCCGGCCCGGTGTGCCGACGACCCACAGCACCACGAACAGCACCGCGAAGACCACGATCGTCGTGCCCATGTCGGGCTGCAGCATGATCAGGCCGCCGACCACTGCCGTCACCGGGACGATCGGGACGATGAGGTGCTTCCAGTCGCCGAGCAGGCGGCGTTTGCGGGTCAGTAGATCGGCGGACCACAGCACCAGCGCGAGCTTCGCCAGTTCGCTGGGCTGCAGGCTGAACGAGCCGACCCCCAGCCAGCGCTGCGCGCCGTTGGACGCGACGCCCAGCGGGGAGAGCACCGCGAGCAGCGACAGCAGCGTGACGCCCATCAGCGGGTAGGCGATCCGGCGGAACATCTGGCTCGGCGCGCGGCTGGCCGCGAGCAGCACCGGCAGTCCGATGCCCATCCAGGTGGCCTGGCGGACGAAGACCGTGTACGACGACCCGAAAGCGGCGTAGGACCGCACGTTCGACGCCGACAGCACCATCACCAGGCCAAGCAGCAACAACAGCCCCGCCGACGAACCAAGCAGGTAGTAGGAGGCGAGCGGGCGCTCCAGCAACGGCAGCCGGGCCAGGGAGGCGCCCGGGGTGTCCGGCACCGGGCGCAGCACGGGGCGTCGCTGGCCGGGCCGGGCGGGCAGCGGGAACGGGCCGGTCACGCGGCCCACCCCGCGCCTGGCCTCGTCCGGCCGCGGCGCCTTCCTCGGCCGGCTCTCCCGGCCAGGCTCGGCCGGGCCCGGCCGGGTGCCGGGGCGCCGCACCGCGGGGGCCATCGCGTCACGTAGCGTCGTCGGCCGGCGGCCCTCGCGTGGCTTCGCCGGCCTGGCCCCGTCGCGGGGCTGCGACCGGGTTCCGTCGCGGGGCTGCGCTGGCCTGGCCGTCTCACGGGTCTGCGGCTTGGCCCCGTCACGGCTGGACGCCCGCGTGCCGTCCCGGGGCGCCGCCAGCGTCCCGGCGTCGCACGGCGGGACGGGCGGCCGGTCGCGCCGGGGCCGGCGCTTCTCGTCCGCTGGACCGCCGGCGTCGCCGGCGCTGGCGCGCGCGCCAGCGGGCCGCGCGGCCGCCGGCCTCGCGGTGGACCGCTGCCCGGGCGCCGAACCGGGACCACCGGACCCGGCGCCCGCTCTGGAGCTCGGCGCCTCGCGCACGGTGCCCCTAGCCTCCTCGACTCTGCCCATCCGGGAGGTCGGCCTCCCGGACCTCTCGCCTCAGCCGACCGGCCGCGGCGGCGAACTGGTCACCACGTTCGGCGTAGTCACGAAACATGTCCATCGACGCGGCGGCGGGCGCGAGCAGGACGGTATCGCCCGCCCGGGCCAGCCGCGCCGCGGTCTTCACCGCATCGTCCATGCCAGAGGCCCGTTCCAGGGGGACATCGGGGGCGTGTCGGGCGAGCGCGGCGGCGATCTCGTCCGCGCATCGCCCGATCAGGACCACGGCGCGCAGCCGGTCGGCGGCGAGGGTGACCAGGTCGTCGAACGCGAGGCCCTTGTTCAGCCCGCCCGCGATCCAGACCACCGACGGATACGCGGTCAGCGACGCTGCGGCCGCGTGCGGGTTGGTCGCCTTGCTGTCGTCGACATACCGGACGCCGTCGACGGTGACGACGTGGGCGTCGCGGTGCGCGCCCGGCCGGTAGGCCGTGAGCGCGGCGGCGATCGCCTCGGGAGCGACCCCGTCCGCGCGGGCGAGCGCAGCGGCGGCAAGCGCGTTGGCGACCAGGTGAAGCCCTGGCCGGGCGGACGGCGCGGGACCCGCTTCCATGCCGGGCCGCGAGCCGGCGAGCAGGTCGGCGACGGCGACCAGCCGGCCGCCGTCGAACGCCCGGTCGACCAGGTACCCGTCGATGACCGTCACGTCCGCCGTCGCCGGATCCAGCCCGAAGGTCACCCGCCGGCCGGGGGCCTGGGCGAGCCGCGCGGCGCTGGCGGCGTCGTCGGCGTTTCCGATGGCGACGGTCGCCGGGTGCCGCCAGATCCGCGCCTTGTCCGCCGCGTAGCCCTCGGCGCCGCCGTGCCAGTCAAGGTGGTCGGGAGCGATGTTGAGGATGGCCGCGGCCAGCGGGACCGCCGTCTCGGTGTAATGCAGCTGGAAGCTCGACAGCTCGACGGCCAGCGTGTCGTAGGGCGGCTCGGCGAGGGCGGCGGTGACGGCTGGGGTGCCGATGTTGCCGGCGGTGGCCGCCCGCCGGCCCGCGCGGTTGAGGATCGCCCCGAGCATCTCGGTCGTGGTCGTCTTGCCGTTGGTGCCGGTGATCGCGAGCCAGCGGGCGGTCGGCCGGACCCGCCAGGCCAGCTCGATCTCGCCCCAGACCGGCACGCCGGCGCCAAGCGCCGCGGCCAGCAGCGGGGTGCCTGGCGGCACGCCGGGCGAGGTGACCACCAGCCGGGCCGGGCCGGGGTCACTCGGCAGACCTCCGAGCGTTACTTCGGCGCCGCCGGCCCGCAGCTCGACCGCGGCCGCCTCGGCCCGGGCACCGGTGCCCGCGTCGACGACGCGCACCCGGGCGCCGAGGCCGAGCAACGCGTGGGCCGCCGCCGCGCCGGACACGCCGGCGCCGACGACAAGCACCGGCACGCCCTTCAGCTCGTCGCCGACGGCGGTCACAGGTTGCTTCCTCCATGGGAGAGGAACTCGGCGTAGAACAGGCCGAGGCCGAACGCGACCGCGAGGCCGGACACGATCCAGAACCGGATGATGACCGTCGTCTCGGGCCAGTCCGCGAGCTCGAAGTGATGATGGATCGGGGCCATGTTGAAGACCCGACGTTTCGTCAGCTTGAAGAAGCTGACCTGGACGATCACCGACACCGTCTCGATGACGAACAGCCCGCCGAGCACGAACAGCAGCAGCTCGGTGCGGCTGCAGATCGCGATGCTGGCGAACGCGCCGCCGAGCGCGAGCGAGCCCGTGTCTCCCATGAAGATCTTCGCCGGGCTCGCGTTCCACCACAGGAACCCGAAACAGGCTCCCATCGCGGCGGCCGCGACCAGCGCGACGTCCAGCGGGTCGCGGACGAAGTAGCAGCCGGCCTCGGCATGGCCCGGCTGGCAGAGGTTGCCGAACTGCCAGAACGAGATCACCACGTAGGCGCCGAAGACCATCGCCGAGGTACCGGCGGCCAGGCCGTCGAGGCCGTCGGTGAGGTTCACCGCGTTCGACGTCGCCGCGATGATCATCCACGCGAGCAGCGGGAAGCCGATGATCCCGACCGTGATCGAGGTGTCCCGCACGATGGAGATGTACGTCGACCCCGGCAGCAGCCCCGACGCGTTCTTGAACCGCACCGCCAGCAGGCCGAACGCGAGCGCGACGGCGGCCTGCCCGGCGAACTTCATCCGCGCGGTAAGGCCGAGGCTGCGCTGCTTACGGATCTTGATGTAGTCGTCGAGGAACCCGACGACCCCGAGGCCGGACATCACCATCAGGATCAGCAGCCCGGACGCCGTGAACCCGGCACCGGTCACCAGATGGGCCACGAAGTAGCCGATCAGCGTCGCGACGACGATCGCAGTGCCGCCCATCGTCGGCGTACCGCGCTTCTTCAGGTGGCTGGACGGCCCGTCCTCTCGGATCTCCTGGCCATAGCCCTGCCGGCGGAACAACCGAATGACCCACGGGGTGCCGAGCAGCGAAACCACCAGCGCGACCGAAGCCGCGACAAGAACACTCCTCACCCGTGGCCGCCCCGGTCGGCTGGCACTCGATCGGCCGAGATGCGAGCCGCCGGCCCCTGGTGTGGCCCGCGGGCCCTGCTAAACACCCTTTCCCACGTCCCCTCGATCACGGCGTCGGTTCCGCCGCCTCTGTACGTCCGGTTCCACCGGTACTGCTGGTTCCTCCGGTACTGCTCGCCGCCGCGGGGCCACGGGCGGCGTTCTCGCCGGCCACGACCGGCGCGGTCAGCGCCTCCGCCACCCGTTCGAGGCCGGCCGCCCGGCTGGCCTTCACCAGCACGATGTCGCCGCCGTCGAGCCCCGCCCCGGCGAGCAGGGCGGCGGCCTCGGCGACTCCGGCGACCCGGTCGACGCGCGCGCCAGCGGCCGCGGCGGCCTCGGCCGTCGGCCAGGCCACCTCGCCCACGGCCAGCACCCGGTCGACGCCGAGCCCGGCGGCGAAGCGGCCCAGCTCGGCGTGCTCCCCGGCCGTGGCATCGCCCAGCTCGGCCATCGGACCGAGCACCGCCCAGGTCCGCCGCCGGCCGGACCCCTCCCCGTTTCCGAGATCGACCAGCGCCCGCAGCGCGGCGCGCATCGACTCGGGATTGGCGTTGTAGGCATCGTTGACGACGACCGCCCCAGACGGCGCGGACGTCACCTCCATCCGCCAACGGCTGCGCGGCCGGGCGGCGCGCAGCGCGGCCGCGGCGTCCGCCAGACTCATTCCGACGGCGACGGCGGCCGCGGCGGCGGCGAGCGCGTTGCTCACCTGGTGCCCGCCGACCAGCGCGAGCTCCACCCGGTGACGCTCGACACCGGCCACCGAACCGCCAGCGGCCGAGCCGCCCGCGACGAGGTCGAACGACGCCCGTCCCGACCGGTCGACGGAGATCCCCTCGGCCCAGACGTCCGCGCCCGCGTCGAGGCCGAAGGTCACCACCCGGCGGCCGGCCGCGCGGGAGCGCATCGCCGCCACGAGCGGGTCGTCGGCGTTGAGCACCACCACGTCGGTGGCCGCCTCGGCCAGCTCGCCCTTCGCCCTGGCGATACCGGCCCGCCCGTCGGCGTACCCGCCGACATGGGCGCTGCCGACATTGATCACGATGCCGACCTGGGGCCGGGCGACGGCGCACAGCGCGGCGATGTGGCCAACGTTGCGCGCGCCCATTTCCAGTGCCACGAAGTCGGTCTCGGGCTCCACGCGCAGCAGTGTCAGCGGCAGGCCGATCTCGTTGTTGAAGCTGCCCGGCGGCGCGACCGTCGGGCCGAGCGTGCCGAGCACGTCGGCCAGCAGGTCCTTGGTCGTGGTCTTGCCCGACGAGCCGGTCACGGCGAGCACGGTGGCCTTGGTGAGTTTCCGGACCTGGCCGGCGAGCGCCATCAGGGCGGCGGCCGGATCGGCGACGACCACCGCCGGGACACCAACGGGACGGGCCACCAGGACCGCGGCCGCGCCCGCGCCGACAGCGCCCGCGGCGAAGTCGTGGCCGTCGGCCCGCTCGCCCGGCAGCGCGACGAACAGCGCGCCCGGCTGGACCAGCCGCGAGTCGACGACGACCGAGGTGACGAGCGCGCCGGGGTCGGCTCCCGCGTCGAGCCGGCCGCCGGTGGCCGCGGCCACCTCGGCGAGGGTCAGCGGGATCATCGGACCGGCTCCGTCCCACTACCGGCCCCCGGATCGGTCCGGCCGGCGGTCGAGGTCGTCGGGCGGGGCGACCCGGCGCGGCTCTCCCCCGCACGGCCGCGGCTGGCGATGGCCGTGGCGAGGGCGTCGGCGAGGACCAGGCGGTCGTCGAACGGCGTGACGACGCCGTTCTGCTCCTGGCCGCGTTCATGGCCCTTGCCCGCGACGACGACGGCGTCTCCCGGGCCGGCCTCCGCGACGGCGGCGGCGATCGCCTCGGACCGGTCCTGGATGACCGTCACCTTGGCCGCCGAGGTCGCGACGGCGCCGGCGCCGGCGGTCATCTGGGCGAGGATCTCCGCTGGGTCCTCCGAGCGCGGGTTGTCGTTGGTGAAGAAGGCCAGGTCGGCGAGCCGGGCGACGGCCGCGCCCATCAGCGGGCGTTTCGCCCGGTCCCGGTCGCCGCCGCAGCCGAGGACGACGATCAGCCGGCCCTCGATGAGGCCACGTACTGAGGTCAGCACCGTCTCGACGGCGTCCGGGGTGTGGGCGAAGTCGACCAGTGCCAGGAACGGCTGGCCGGCGTCGACGCGCTCCATCCGGCCCGGGACACCGGCCAGCGTGCCGATTCCGGCGGCGGCCGCGTCCGCCGGGATGCCGGCGGCGACGAGCAGAGCGAGCGCGCCGAGCGCGTTCACGACGTTGAACCGGCCGGGCAGCCGGACCTCGACCGGCAGGGTGAGCCCGTGCGGCCCCCGGGCCGTGAACGCGCTGCCAGCGGGTCCGGTCACCAGGTCGTCGGCCCACCAGTCGGCCGGCGGCCCGGGCGCATAGGTGATCGCGCCGGGCACGCGGGCGGCGAGCCGCGGGCCCCACTCGCCGGCGGCCGGGTCGGTCCCGACGACCGACACCGCGGAACGCCCCGGCTCGAACAGACGGGCCTTCGCCTCGAAGTAGTCCCGCATGGTCGGGTGGTAGTCGAGGTGGTCCTGGCTGAGGTTGGTGAACAGCGCGCCGGCGAACCGGGCGCCGTCCACCCGGTGCTGGGCCAGCGCGTGACTGGAGACCTCCATCGTGGCGGCGGTGACTCCGCGCTCGGCCATCACCGCGAACAGCGCGTGCAGGTCGGTGGACTCCGGGGTGGTACGCACCGCGTCCAGGCGCTCGTCGGCGATCCGGGTCTCGACAGTGCCGATCAGGCCGGTGCGGTGGCCGGCGGCCCGCAGGCCCGCGTCCAGCAGGAACGCGGACGTCGTCTTGCCGTTCGTCCCGGTGACCCCAAGCAGGGTGAACGCGCCCGACGGGTGGCCGTACAGCCAGTCGGCGACCAGGGCCATGTCGGGGCGCGGGCTCGCGGTCGTCACGACCGGCAGGTCGACCTGCCCGGCGAGGAGCGCGGCGCCGGCCGGATCGGTCAGGACAGCGGCGGCACCGCTCCCGGCGGCGGCGGCCGCGAAGCGGGCACCGTGGACGTGGGCGCCGGGCAGCGCGGCGTAGAGATCTCCGGGCTGGACGGCGCGGGAGTCATGGGTGACGCCGTGCAGCACGACTTCAGGCAGCACGGCTTCGGACTGGCCGGTCATGCCCGCGGCGGGGAGGCTCCCGAGCTCGGCGAGCAGACCGCGCAGCTCAGTGAGGGTGCGGGCCGGCCGGCGGGCCGGGCGCGGTGCCGGAGGGGTCACGTCGTCGACCTTAGTAGGGCACCCGTCGCGGCCTCACGCCTGCTCACGGTGTCGCCTCGTGGCAGCGGGGTCTCCTCCGAATTCGCACAACTTTCAAACCTGCCCCCACAACGGAGCGGATATCCCGGACGCCTGGCGGCGATCCCGACGCGTCCCGGCCGACCGGGCCCGCCCGCCGCCGGTGCGGGGCAGGGCGACGTCCCGTGACGGCCCGGTGAGGCCGTCGACGCGGGCACGGCCGGCTACCCGGCCGCGGGTGACGCCCGGGTGGCGCCCGGCTGGGCGGCCGGTGGGCTCGGCCCGCCGGCGCCCGGTGCGGCCTGGCCGCCAGCCGCCGGCTGGCTCGGCGTCGCCAGGGCCGGCAGGTCGCCCTGCCCGACGAGGTCCGGCGAATCCGGGACGCCGGGCTGGGTGAGCGGCAGGTCCGGCGCCGGGGAGGTCGACGGCGGCACGCCCAGGGTCGCCAGCGCGAAGGTCATCACCTGCCGGAAGACCGGCGCCGCCGCGGTGCCGCCGAAGTACGACGCCTTCGGGTTGTCCAGGACGACGGCGATGACCACCTTCGGGTGGTCCGCCGGCGCGAAGCCGATGAACGACGCGACGTAGCCGTTGTAGCCGGCGCCCGTCGGGTTGATCCGGTAGGCCGTCCCGGTCTTGCCCGCGACCCGGTAACCGGGCACGGCGGCGGCCGGCGCGGTTCCGTTCCTGGTGGTGACCTGCTCCAGCATGTCCGACAGCGCCTTCGCCGTGCTGGCGCTGATCACCCGGACGCCGGGAGTCTTCGGGGTCGGCACCATCGCGCCGGTGCTGGAGCCGACGGCGTCGACCAGCCGCGGCGTCATCCGCACCCCGCCGTTGGCGATCGCCGCGTAAACGCCGGCCAGTTGCAGCGCCGTCGCCGACATGCCCTGTCCGTAGGCGATCGTCGCGGCCTGCGAGGCCGTCCAGGTGCTCGACGGGGCCAGCTCGCCACCGGTCTCGCCCGGGAAGCGCAGGCCGGTGCGCTGGCCGAGCCCAAATTTGCGCATCGTCGCCGCCAGCCCGGCCGGGCCGACCTTCTCCGAGATCAGCACCGCTCCGATGTTGCTGGAGTGCGCGAGCACGCCGGTCGCGGTGAGCTGGAGGGTCCCGTGGTTCTCGGCGTCCCTGATCGTGACGCCGCCCCGGCGGATGTCGGGCGGCACGGTGACGGGCGACGTCGGAGTGATCTTCCCCTGGTCCAACGCGGCGGCCATGGGGAGGACCTTGTCCACGCTGCCCGGCTCGTAGGCATAGCCGGTGGCTCGGTTGCCGAGCGCCGCCGGGTTCGCCTGCGCGACGTTGTTCGGGTCGAACTCGGGCGAGTCGGCCATCGCGAGGATGTTCCCGGTGCCCGGTTCCATGATCACGATGGTGCCCGCGTCGGCCTGGGTCTGGGCCACTCCCTGCGCCAGCGCCTGCTGGGCGGCCCACTGGATGTCCTCGTCGAGGGTCAGACGCACGTCCTTGCCCTGGACCGCTGCCTCCTCGCTGCTGGGCGCCGACGGGATCTCCTGGCCGGACGGGTCGGTCTGCAGCCGCAGCGTGCCGTCCTTCCCGCGCAGGTCCGAGTCGTACTCCAGCTCGATGCCGCCGTTGCCCTGCAGCAGGTCCTTGTCGCCGAACCTGGTGTACCCGACGACGTTCGAGGCGACGCTGTCGTCCGGGTAGACGCGGCGGCGCTCGTCGAGCACGCCGACGCCCTTGAGCTCAAGCTTCTTGACCTGGTCGCCGATCGCCGGGGGCAGGCCACGCACCAGGTAGACGAACCGCAGGGTGCGGTTCTGGTTGATCTTCTGCTCGATCGTGGCCGCCGGCAGCCCGATGAGCGGACTGAGCTTCGCCGCGGTCGCCACCGGGTCGTGGACCAGTGTCGGATCCGCGTAGACCGCCCGGGCCTCGATGTCCTGGGCGAGCGTCGCGCCGTCCCGGTCGGTGATCTCGCCGCGCACCGCCGGCAGGTTGATGACCTGGGTGCGCTGCCGGTCGGCCTGCCGGGCGTAGGTCGCCGCGGAGAACCCCTGCAGCTGGGTGAGCCTGGTCGCCAGCACGAGCAGCAGCACGACCATGACCACGACGCCGATCCGCAGCCGCCGCCGGGAGCTGGCCAGCGCCCGCCGGCCGGGGCGGCGCGGCGGGCGCCGGCGCGGCGGGCGGGGCCCGGCCGCCCGCGCCGCGGCCCGCGCCACCTCCGTCCGGGCCCGGTCGCTCCTGGTCCGGCGGCCGGCCCGCGCGGAGCCGGTTCTCGATCCCTCCGTCACCAGCCGGAGTCGCGCCGGGGCTCGGCGCTCCGGTGGCAGGAGCGTCGAGCTCACCGGCCGGACGCCCCGCCGCTGGGCGCCCCGACACCCTGTTCCCCGGCCCTCGGCGACGAGGCCGACGCGCCACCGGCCGGGCTGGAGCCGGCCGGCTGGGCCGGCGCGCTCGGGGCGGCGGTCGCGGCGGGCTTCGCCGGGGCCGGGACGACGTAGAAGACGCCGCCACCTGCCACGTCGCCGCCCGCCACCACCCGCGCGCCCGGGGGCAACGTCGCGCCCGGCGGCAGCCACTGCGGCAGGCCACCCTGCACCATCCCGAGCTCAGCCGCGCGGCTGGCGAGCGCCTCCGGCGCGGACTGCTGGTTGGCCCGCAGCTCGAGTCCCTGCTCCTCGTTGGCGAGCGCCGAGGCCTTGACCTGCAGGCCGTGGGCGCGGAAGGCGTCCTCCGACAGCGCGGTGTTCAGCAGCAGCAGGCAGAGCAGGCCACTGGCCATCAGCACGAGCAGCAGGACGACGAACGGCGCGCGCGGCGCGCGAGCCGCCCTCGCCCTGGCCCGCGCGAGCGCCATCGGCCCGGGCGACAACTCCCCCGGGCGGGCCGGGCGGCGGACTGGGGCCGCGCTCGCCGGCCGGGGCCGCCTGCCCGGGGCCGCGCGGCCCGGTCTGGACGATGGAGGGCTGGACGGCGGGGTGACCGGCTCGGCGCCGGGCGCCGCGGCGGCCCGGCCGCGCGGCTGGCTGGCGGCCGCGGCGGAGCGGGTCTGCCGTGGCCGGCGGACCGGGGGCTGGCGGCCGGCCGGAGCCGGCTGGGGCGCCAGCGCGGTGGCGCCATCCGACAGCGGGCGGGGCTCGTCGCTCGCGGCGGGAGCTGTCATGGTCGTCCTCCCCTGGCACGTCCTGGGTGCCTCGCGGCCCGCCGCGCGCCGGTGCGCTCCGAGGCCAGGTGCTCATGGGTCCGGACGGCGCTGTCCGCCGTCGCGGGACTGGTAGACGGGCGGACCCGTTCGGCCGCGCGTAGCCGCGCGGAGGCGGCCCGCGGATTCGCCGCCGTCTCGGCCTCGGTCGGCGGCTCGGAGCCGCGGGTCAGCAGCCGGAAGGTCGGCTCGGCGCCCGCCGGCACCACCGGCATGTCCGGCGGGACACGCGCCGTCGTGACGTCGGCGAGCGCCCGCTTGACCAGCCGGTCCTCCAGCGAGTGGTAGGCGAGGACCACGATCCGGCCGCCGACCGAGATCCGGTCGAGCGCGGCGGGCAGCGCCCGTTCCAGCACGTCCAGCTCGGTGTTGACCTCGATGCGCAGCGCCTGGAACGTGCGCTTCGCCGGGTTGCCGCCGGTCCGGCGCGCCGCCGCCGGGATCGAGGCGCGTACCAGGTCCGCGAGCCGGGCCGACGTGGTGAACGGCTCTCTGGCCCGTTCCCTGACGACAGCCGCTGCGATCCGCCGGGCGAACGGCTCCTCGCCGTAGCGGCGCAGCACCCGGGCGAGCGCGGCCTCGTCATAGGTGTTGAGCACATCGGCCGCGGTCCGCCCGGTGCTGGGATCCATCCGCATGTCCAGCGGCGCGTCCCGCGAGTAAGCGAAGCCGCGATCGTCGAGGTCCAGTTGCAGCGACGAGACGCCAAGGTCGAACAGCACCGCCTGGACGGCCCGCACGCCGAGCCGGTCCAGCACGGCCGGCAGCTCGTCGTAGACGGCGTGGGCGAACGTGACCCGGCCCTGGGCGAAGGCCAGCCGCTCGCGGCTGGCGGCCAGCGCCTGCGGGTCCCGGTCCAGGCCGATCAGCCGCAGGCCGGGCAGCGCCCGCAGCATCGCCTCGGCATGCCCGCCGAGCCCGAGCGTGGCGTCGACGGTGATGGCGCCCGGCTCGGCCACGGCCGGCGTGAGCAGCGCGCGCACCCGGTCGAGCAGCACGGGAACATGGCTGGCCTGCACCGCTCGCCGCCCTTCTCGACAGGTGCGCGCGAGGAGAAAGGCGCGCGCGGATGGACAGGTGCGCGCGGGCGTCCAGACGGGTCCGCCGAGCGCTGCCGGACGCGAGCCCAGTGGCAGGTGCCCAGCGATCGGGACCGGCCCGCCCCGGGCTCGCGAGGCCGGACGCGGCGGGCGTCCGGATCTCGCCCCGCCGGGCCGCCGGGCGCCGGGGAAGTGGCGCCCGGTGGCGGGCGGAGGGAGATCGTGACGCCTGACGGCCCGCCGCGGGACCGGTCGGCCGTCGAAGCCTCCAGGGACGCGTCCCGCCAGGCCCGCGGTGCCCGCCGCGGGTTCTCGGCGGCCGACCGTCATCGCGGCCCAGGAAGCAACGCGACGTCCATGAGCGCTCTCCCGGTGGCATAGGTTTCGGACCGCCGCGGATCGCGTCGGGCGGACGCTAGATCACGCCGGGCAGCACCTCCTCGGACAGCTCCGCGAAGCTCTCCTCCTGCTCGGAGAGGTAGGCCGTCCACCGCTGCGCGTCCCAGATCTCGACCCGGGTGTTCGCGCCGTTGACGACGCAGTCGCGGGTAAGACCGGCATAGTCCCGCAGCGCCGGCGGGATCGTGATGCGGCCCTGCTTGTCAGGCAGGTCGTCGCTGGCCGAGGAGAAGAAGACCCGGCTGTAGTCGCGCAACGCCTTCGCCGTCACCGGCGCCGTCCGCAACGACTCGCTGATTCTGGAGAACTCGGCGAGCGGGAACACGTAAAGGCAACGTTCCTGCCCTTTGGTAATCACGAGTCCCCCCTCCAGCTCTTCACGGAACTTCGCGGGCAGCGTGAGCCGGCCCTTGTCGTCCAGGCGCGGGGAGTGGCTACCGAGAAACACCGGCGCCCCTCCTCGC
>Ga0068859_100003237_pt1 | contig 16575 bp, 9 predicted proteins | sample KBSSwiS22_FD_66585 | JGI IMG/M metagenome (GOLD analysis project Ga0068859, IMG submission 66585) | Switchgrass rhizosphere microbial communities from Kellogg Biological Station, Michigan, USA - KBS Switchgrass S2-2 | ecosystem: Host-associated > Plants > Roots > Rhizosphere > Soil ...
GCGCCGTGGAGCGCGCGCGACAGAGCTCGGTAGAGGATGTCGTTCACGAGCGTGGACTTTCCGGAGCCCGAGACGCCCGTCACCGCGGTCATCACGCCCAGCGGAATCCGCACGTCGATCTTCTTCAAGTTGTGCTCGCGCGCGCCGCGGACGACGATCGCCTTGCCCGAACCCTCGCGCCGACGCTCCGGGATCGGGATCGCGCGCTCGCCGCTCAGGTACTTCGCGGTCAGCGACTCCGGAAACCGCTCGAGGTCCTCGGGCGAGCCCTCTCCGACGATGCGGCCGCCGTGCACGCCCGCGCCGGGGCCGAGGTCGATGACCCAGTCGGCGGAGCGGATGGTCTCCTCGTCGTGCTCGACGACGATGACCGTGTTGCCGAGGTCGCGCATCGAGAGCAGCGTATCGATGAGCTTGCGGTTGTCGCGCTGGTGGAGGCCAATGGACGGCTCGTCCAGCACGTACAGGACGCCCATGAGCTTCGAGCCGATCTGCGTGGCGAGCCGGATCCGCTGCGACTCGCCGCCCGAGAGGGACGCGGCGCCGCGCGAGAGGTTGAGATAGCCGATGCCCACATTGGCCAGGAAGCGGAGACGGTCCTGGATCTCTTTGAGGATCTTGCCCGCGATCTCCCGCTCTCTCGGCGTCATCCGGAGGTCCTCGAAGAAGGCGATGGCGTCGCCGATCGTGTCCGACGCGACCGCGTCGATCGAGCGCCCGCCCACCAATACCGCCAGCGCCTCCGGCTTGAGCCGACGCCCCTTGCAGGCGGGGCACGGCTCGGCCGACATGTAGACCTCGAGCTCCGCGCGGTGCTCGGGGTTCTCGGTCTCCTTGTATCGCCGCTCGATCATGGGCACGAGGCCCTCGAACGAGGAGCGCCAGTGGTACTCGCCCCGCTCCGCGACGTAGGAGAACTTGATCTCGTCGTCGCCGGATCCATACAGGATGACCCTCTGGGCGGGCTTGGGGAGCTTCGCGAAGGGCTGGTCCAGCCGGAACTTGTAGTGCTTGGCGAGGGTCGCCATCTGCCGCGAGCGCCAGTTCGTGGAGCCCGGCTTCAAGATGGCGATCGCGCCCCCCTCGATGGACCGGTTGGGATCCACGACGAGCCGATCCGGGTCGACCTTGAGGTTCGTGCCGAGACCGGAGCAGGCGGTGCAGGCGCCGTAGGGCGAATTGAAGGAGAAGAGCCGAGGCGTGATCTCGGTCAGCGAAGTGCCGCAGTCGGGGCACGCGTAGTTCGCGGAGAGAATCTCCTCGGCGCCGTCCGTCACCGAGACGATGACGACCCCGCCCGACACGCGCGTCGCCGTCTCGATCGAGTCCGCCAGCCTCTTGCGGTACTCCTCGTCGCCGGAAGGCTTGGCCACCAGCCGATCGACCACGATTTCGATCGTGTGCTTCTTCTGCTTGTCGAGCTCGGGCGGGTCGTCCAGGTCCACGAACGCCCCGTCGACCCGGGCGCGCAGGAAGCCCTCCTTGACCATCTCGGCCATCTGCTTCTTGTATTCGCCCTTCTTGCCCGAAACGTAGGGGGCCAGGATCGAGAAGCGTGCGCCGGTCTGAAGACGGAGGGTTCGGTCCACCATTTCCTGGATGGTCTGGGCCTGGATCGGCCGGCCGCATTTGGGGCAGTGGGGCTTGCCGACCGAGGCGTAGAGGAGCCGCAGGTAGTCGTAGATCTCGGTGACCGTGCCGACGGTTGACCGGGGGTTCTTGGACGTCGTTCGCTGCTCGATCGAGATGGCCGGCGACAGGCCCTCGATCGAGTCGACGTCGGGCTTCTCCATCTGCTCGAGGAACTGGCGGGCGTACGCCGACAGCGACTCGACGTAGCGCCGCTGACCCTCAGCGAAGATCGTGTCGAAGGCGAGCGACGACTTGCCGGAGCCGGAGACCCCGGTGATGACGATCAGCCGGTTGCGCGGGATGTCGCAGGAGACGTTCTGAAGGTTGTGCTGGCGGGCGCCGCGGATCCGGAGGAGCTCCATGGGAAGCGAGATTCTAATCGCGACTCGGACAAATGCCGACCGTGTCTTTCCGGCCCGTTCGGGCGGTTTCCGCGATAAAATGAGACGTACTCACGTCCCCCAAAAACCTCGAGGTGTCGGATCGTTCAGAGGCCAGAAGAGTCTTGAGAGGAAGACTGCGGTCTTTCCTCCGACTCGGTGTCCGCGGCTACCTGATCGCGTCGTTTCTCGTCTCGCCGGACCCACTTCCAGCGGCAGTCAACTGCGCGACACCCGGGAAAGACGGCGCCGGGGGGACCCTCGCCGGCATCGTCAACACCTACTATCCCGGCACGGCCAGCGTCGCCGCCGGGGCCACGGTCATCCCGGTCGGCGCCTCGCGCGGCTCCGCGACGGGCATCACGGCGGGCGACCTCCTCCTGGTCGTCCAGATGCAGGACGCCGACATCGATTCGACCAACACCAGCTCCTACGGCAGCGGCGTCGCGGGCACGCCGTTCGGGTACACGGCGCTCCGCAACTCGGGCCTCTACGAGTACGTCGTCGCGGTCAGCCTGTCCGGCGGCAATCTCACGATCACGGGCGCGAACGCGGGCGGCCTCGTGAACGCCTATCGCAACGACGTCGCCAACAGCAGCTCGCACGGCCAACGGAAATTCCAGGTCGTCCGGGTGCCGCAGTACAGCTCCGCCACCCTCGGCTCGACGCTGACGGCGGCGGCGTGGGACGGGTCGACGGGCGGCGTCCTGGCGATCGACGTCTCGGGGGCTCTCGCCCTGGGCGGCGCGACGGTGAGCGTCACCGGGCTCGGGTTCCGGGGAGGCGGCGCCCGCCAGCTGGCCGGAGACACGGGCGGCGCCAACACCGACTACGTCCAGGCCTCGGCCAAGAATTTCGACGCCGCCAAGGGTGAAGGCATCGCGGGCACGCCGCGCTGGATCTACAACGCCGCCGGCACCGGTACCCTCGTCGACACCGGCACGGACTACCCCAACCAGAGCGCGACGGTCGACGGCGGCCTCGCCCGCGGCGGGCCCGCAACCGCCGGCGGCGGCGGGACCGACGGCCATCCGTCCGGCAATGACGAGAACTCCGGGGGCGGCGGCGGCGGCAACGGGGGCGCCGGCGGCCACGGCGGCAAGTCCTGGAACAGCGGCCTCGACATCGGCGGCTACGGCGGCGTCGCCTTCCCGGCCACCGCCGCCCGGGTGGCGATGGGAGCGGGCGGCGGCGCGGGCACCCGCAACAACAGCTCGGGACTCCTGTCGAGCGGCGCGGCGGGCGGCGGGATGGTCATGATTCGCGTCGGCAGCGTCTCCGGCACCGGGACGATCACCGCGAACGGTGCGGTAGGCCCGGCGCCGCTGAACGACGGCGCGGGCGGTGGCGGCGCGGGCGGTTCGATCCTGTTCACGGCCCTGAACACCGCCCTCACGGGCCTCACGGTGTCGGCCCAGGGCGGCGCGGGCGCCAACGCGTGGCCGACCTCGGGTCCGGGCACCGGCTGCACGAACACTCCTCCCGGCGGCACCTGCAACTACCATGGTCCGGGAGGAGGCGGCGGCGGAGGCGTCATCCTCCTGTCGAGCGCGGCGACGTCGAGCAGCGTCACGGGCGGCGTCAACGGCACGACGTGCACCGACGCGAATCCGTTCGGGGCGACGGGCGGGGGCAACGGCGTGGTCTCCTTCATCCTCCCCACCGACATTCCCGGGTCGAGCTCCGGGGCCGAGTGCCTGCCGACGCCGACTCCGACGGCGACGGTGACGCCGACCGCCACCAGCACCGCCACCGCGACTCCGACCGTCACGCGCACGGCCACGAGCACCTCCACCGCGACGCCGACGGTCACCCTGACGCCGACCAGCACGGCGACCTCCACCCCCACCGTCACCAAGACGCCGACGAGCACGGCCACGTTCACGCCCACCGTCACGCTGACGCCGACGAGCACCGCGACCTCCACCCCCACCGCCACCAAGACGCCGACGAGCACGGCCACGTTCACGCCCACCATCACGCTGACGCCGACCAGCACCGCGACCTCCACCCCCACCGCCACCAAGACACCGACGAGCACGGCGACGTTCACGCCGACCGTGACCGTGACGCCCACCAGCACCGCCACGTTCACGCCCACCATCACGGTGACGCCGACCAGCACGGCCACGTCCACCCCGACGATCACGCCCACGGCGACCAGCACGGCCACGTCTACGGCGACCGCGACGCCGACGGCTACGGCTACGGCTACGGCTACGGCTACGGCTACGGCTACGGCTACGGCGAGTCCGACGGCCACGAGCACCCTGACGGCGACGCCGACGGCCACGCAGACGCCCACCAGCACGTCGACGTCCACGCCGACCCCCACGTCCACGCCGACCAGCACGGCCACGTCGACGGCGACGCCTTCCCCAACGGCGACACCGACGGCGACCCCGACTCAGACCCCGACCAGCACCCCGACCTTCACCGCGACGGCGACGCCGACTCCGACGAGCACGGCGACCAGCACCCCCACGTCGACCCCGACCCCTTCGCCCACGGCAACCCCAACGGCGACTTCGACTCAGACTCCGACCAGCACTCCGACCTCGACGGCGACGTCCACCGCTACGCCGACTGCGACGCCGACATCGACGGCCACTCCGACTCAGACGCCCACGAACACACCGACCAGCACGGCGACCGCTACGGCAACACCGACCAACACGCCGACTTCGACACCGACTGCGACGAGCACCCCGACGTCGACGGCAACTCCGACGTCGACCGCCACGTCCACGGCCACGCCCACTTCGACTCCGACGGCGACGCCGACTCAAACGCCGACGAACACGCCGACCTCGACGGCGACACCGACCAACACGCCGACTTCGACACCGACTTCGACGGCCACTCCGACGTCAACCGCCACGTCCACCGCCACTCCCACTGCGACGCCGACCTCGACGGCCACTCCGACTCAAACGCCGACGAACACGCCGACCAACACCGCGACGGCGACGGCCACGCCCACCAACACGCCGACGAGCACGGCGACCGCCACGGCGACACCGACCAACACGCCGACCTCGACCGCGACCTCGACACCGACTGCGACGAGCACGGCAACCCCGACGTCAACGGCCACCGCAACGCCGACGAGCACCGCGACCAGCACACCGACTTCGACGGCTACCCCGACCAGCACGCCGACCTCGACGGCCACTCCGACTCAAACGCCCACGAACACGCCGACCAACACCGCAACGGCGACGGCCACGCCCACGGACACGCCCACGAATACCGCGACCGCCACAGCCACGCCGACCAGCACTCCGACCTCGACGGCGACGTCTACCGCCACGCCGACTGCGACTCCGACCTCGACGGCCACTCCGACTCAGACGCCCACGAACACACCGACGAGCACCGCGACCGCCACGACGACACCGACCAACACGCCGACTTCGACCGCCACCTCGACGCCCACTTCGACGGCGACGCCGACCAGCACGCCGACCTCGACGCCGACGTCCACCGCCACGCCGACTGCCACTCCGACGTCGACGGCCACTCCGACTCAGACGCCGACGAACACCCCCACCAACACCGCGACCGCCACGGCCACGCCCACGAACACGCCGACCAACACCGCGACCGCCACGGCGACACCGACCAGCACGCCGACCTCGACGGCGACTTCGACGCCCACGGCAACGAGCACGGCGACCCCAACGAACACACCGACGAGTACGGCGACCGCCACGGCGACGCCCACTTCGACGGCGACGCCGACCAGCACGCCGACCTCGACGCCGACGTCCACCGCCACGCCGACGGCTACCTCGACGTCGACGGCCACTCCGACTCAGACGCCGACGAACACCCCCACCAACACCGCGACCGCCACGGCGACACCGACCAACACGCCGACTTCGACCGCGACGGCCACGGCGACCAGCACGGCGACCGCAACGGCGACGCCCACTTCGACGGCGACTCCGACCAGCACGCCGACCTCGACGGCAACGCCGACTCAGACTCCGACGAACACGGCGACACCGACGAACACCCCGACCAACACCGCGACTGCCACGGCGACACCGACCAACACTCCGACTTCGACCGCGACGGCCACGCCGACCGCCACCGCTACGCCGACGGCCACAGCCACGGCCACGCCGACCAGCACGCCGACGTCGACGGCGACGTCCACCGCCACGCCCACTTCGACTCCGACGTCGACGGCGACCCCGACTCAAACTCCGACGAACACTCCAACCAGCACCTCGACGTCGACGGCCACTCCGACTCAGACGCCGACGAGCACCCCGACCGCAACGGCGACGCCCACTTCGACGGCCACGGCCACGCCGACGAGCACCGCGACGAGCACCCCGACCTCGACGGCCACGCCGACCAGCACACCCACGTTGACCGTCACGGCCACGGCCACGACGACGCCGACGAGAACCGCGACGCCCACCCCGACTTCGACGATCACGCCGACCTCCACGGCGACCGTGACCCCGACGGCGACGTCCACCGCCACTCCGACCCGGACGGCGACGCCGACTTCCACGGCGACACCGACCCTGACCGTGACGCCGACGTCCACGGCGACGGTGACGCGGACCGCGACGCGGACTCAGACGGCGACGGTCACCGCCACGCGGACTCCGACCTTCCAGCCAGCAAGCACCCAGACGCCGACCGTCACCCCGGCGATCACCGGCACTCCGACCGTGACGCTGACGCCGACGGGCGTAACGACCACGACTCCGACCGGCACGCCGGTGGTCACGGCGACCCCGACCGTCTCGCCCAACGTGACCTCGACCGCGACGCCGACGCCCACGGTGTCGGCGTCCCCGACGGTCACCCGGACGGCCACAGCAACGGCGACGGCCACGCCGACCGCGACGCAGACGCCGACGCCGACCGGAACGGCCACGCGGACGCCTACTCCGAACACCCAGACGCCGACGCCGACGGGCACGCCGACTCTCGGCACGCCGACGCCGACGATCGTGCCCGGAACGCCGACCCCGACACCGACGCCGGGTCAGGGCGTGGACCTGATGATCACGAAGCGCGGATCGCCGAACCCGGTCGCGTCGGGCCAGATCCTGCGCTACTCGATCGTCGTCCTCAACGGCGGCCCGGGCACCGCGCAGGCGGTCACGGTGACCGATCCGCTGCCCGCCGGGACCGTCTTCCTGAGCTGCGCGTCGAGCCAGGGCACCTGCGCCGGTCCCCCGGTCGGCACGAACGGAACCGTGACCTTCTCGATGGGCTCGCTCGCGCCCGGCGCCAGCGCCACCGCGACCATCCAGGTCCAGGTCACGGCGGCGTTCGGTCAGCTCGTGAACACCGCCACGGTCACGACGTCGAGTGACGACACCGACCCGAACAACAACGCGAGCACGAATACGACGCTCATCGGCGGCGCCATCCCGACGCTGTCTCCGAAGATGCTCTCCCTCCTGGCCGGCGCGCTCGCCGCGCTGGCGATCTTCCTCATCCGCCGCTCCGGCTAGAATCCGCCGCAGTCATGTTCTCGTCGGCCGACGCCAAGTTCGTCGTCCTCGCGTTCTCGTCCCTCTTCTCGGTCATCAACCCGATCGAGGCGGCGCCGATCTTCGTGTCGCTGACCTCCGGCGCGCCGGACGAGCGCCGGCGGATCGCCTTCCGCGCGTCGCTCGCGGCGGCGCTCATCCTGGCGCTCTTCGCCCTGACGGGCGGCGCGATCTTCGGCTTCTTCGGCATCACGCTGCCCGCCTTCCAGATCGCGGGCGGGATCCTCTTCACGACGATGGGATTGACGACCCTGCGCGGCGAGGACCACTCGGAGCGCGCGAACGTGCCGGCGAAGGAGGATCCGTCGATCGTGCCGCTGGGGATGCCGCTCATCGCCGGGCCCGGCGCGATCTCGACCGTGATGGTCCTGGTCGGCCAGGCGCGTGACGGCGGTCACAGGACCGCGCTCGCCGTGGCGATCGCCGCCAACGTCCTCCTGACGCTGCTGATCCTCCTCGCCGCGCCGACGATCGTGGCGAGGATCGGCACTACCGGGCAGCGCATCGTGTCCAAAATCATGGGCTTGATCACCGCCGTGATCGGCGTGCAATTCGTCCTGAACGGCGTCGAGACGGTCGCGCTGGCGATCCTCAAGGACGCGCGCTCCTGAACCTCGGGCCGACCCGACCTGTACCGATCGCGGATTTGGGGCTTCGGCACCTGTACCAATTCACAGGTCCCGTAAAACTCTGACACCCCTATAATTACGCCACACTCATGAGCGTGCCGGTTCGGGCTCTCGTGGTGGACGATTCCGCGTCCAACGCCGGGCTCCTGTACGAGGAGCTTCGCCGCGGAGGCTTCGAACCCTCCCTCGAACGGGTCTCGACGCGCGAGGAGCTCGAGGGCGCGCTCGCCAGAAGTTCCTGGGACGTCGTGCTGTCGGACGTCGCCACGCACGGGCTCGGCGCCGTCGACGCGCTCTCCCTGCTCAAGGAACGCGACATCGACATCCCCTTCCTGATCGTCTCCGAGAACCTCGACGAGGACACCGCGATCCGCGCGATGAAGGCGGGCGCACAGAACTGCATCCCCCGCGGCAGCCTCCTGCGGCTCTGCCCGATCCTGGAACGCGAGCTGCGCGAGGCGCAGATCCGCCGCGAGAGACGGATCGTGCAGCAGGCGCTGTCCGAGAGCGAGCTCCGGTTCCGCTCGCTGGCCGAGTCCTCTCCGGACCCGATCCTGACCGCGGATCCCTCCGGCACGCTCCTGTTCGCCAACCGCGCCGCGGAGGGCCTCTTCGGGCGTCCGGTGGCGGCCCTGCTGGGACAGCCGATCGCGGCGCTGATTCCCGCGTACGCGCAGGCCTCCGGCTCGAAGACGGCGGCCGACGGAGCCGGCGCGCAGCGCGTTTCGGCCTCGGGCCGCCACGCCTCGGGCCGCGAGATCCCGCTCTCGCTCGCCTTCGGCGAGCTCCTCCGTGACGGGAAGCGTCTGGTCACGGTCTTCGTCCACGAGGTCTCGGATGGGACGCCGGCCGACGAGACCCTCCGCGAGTCGGAGGAGCGCTTCCGCCGCGCCGCCCTGATGTCGAGCGACCTGATCCATGACTACGACCGCGGCTCCGGCCGGATGAACTGGTACGGCGACGTCGACCGCATCCTGGGTTACTCCTCCGGCGAGTTTCCGCGGACCCTGGAGGCGTGGGAGAAGGCCATCCACCCCGAGGACCATTCCCGCGTGATGGCGGCGGTGTCTCGGCACTTCGAGAGCGGCGAGCACTTCTTCGAGGAGTACCGCATGGTCCGCAAGGACGGCGGACTGCTCCACTGGCATCACAGTGGGACCCTCCTGCCCGGCGCCGGCGGCCGGCCCGCGCGCTGCATCGGCACGGTGACGGACATCAGCGGGCGGCGGCAGATCGAGGAGGCGCTCCGGCTCTCCGAGAAGCGCTACCGCACCCTCTTCGAGCGCAACCTCGCGGGCGTCTACCGCTCGACGCTCGACGGCCGGATCCTCGACTGCAACGAGTCCTTCGCGCGGATCTTCGGCTATGCCTCGCGCGAGGAAGTCCTCCAGCAGACCGCGTGGGACATGTACCTGAAGCGCGAGGACCGTGAGGCCGCGGTCGCCAAGCTGCTCGAGCGACAGAACCTGACCAACTACGAGATCTGCCTGCGCCGCAAGGACGGCAGCACGGTCTGGGTCCTGGAGAGCGAGAACCTCATCGAGGGCCCGGACGGACGGCTCTCCCTCATCGAAGGCACGGCGATCGACATCACCGAGCGCAAGCGCGCGGAGGAGCAGGTCAAGCACCTCGCCTTCCACGACCCGCTGACCAACCTGCCCAACCGCCTGCTCTTCAACGACCGCCTGACGCTCGCCGTCGCCCAGGCGCACCGCCACAACCAGAAGCTCGCGGTCCTCTTCCTCGACCTCGACCGCTTCAAGGTCATCAACGACTCCCTCGGCCATTCCGTCGGGGACGAGCTCCTCCGTCAGGTCGCGGAGCGCATCCAGGAGCACGTCCGAGAGGGCGACACGGTCGCCCGGCTGGGCGGCGACGAGTTCACCCTCCTCGTCCCCGGCATCACGGCCGAGGAGGACGCCGCCAAGATCGCGCGCAAGATCTGCGACGCGGTCCACGATCCCTTCTGGATCGACGGGCGCGAGCTCTTCGTCACGACGAGCCTCGGCGTGAGCGTCTATCCCTCCGACGGCCACGACGCCGAGACGCTGGTCCGCAACGCCGACTCCGCGATGTACCGCGCCAAGGAGCAGGGGCGCGACAACTACCAGCTCTACACGCCGGCGATGAACGCGAAGGCGATCGAGCGCCTCTCGCTCGAGAGCCGGCTGCGCCAGGCCGTGGCCAACGACGAGCTCGAGCTGCACTTCCAGCCGTTCTTCGACCTGAAGACGTCCGAGGTCCTCGGCGCCGAGGCGCTCCTGCGCTGGCGGCATCCCGAGCTCGGGTTGATCCCCCCGGGAGAGTTCATCCCGATCGCCGAGCTCTCGGGCCTCATCGTGCCGATCGGCGAGTGGGTCCTGCGGACGGCGTGCGCCGAGGCGCGCAAGTGGCACGAGAACGGCTACCCGGCGCTGACGGTCTCGGTGAACCTCTCGAGCCGCCAATTCCAGCAGACCGACCTCGGCAGCCAGGTGACCCACGCCCTCGAGGAGTCCGGGCTCGATGCCGACAAGCTCGACCTCGAAATCACCGAGTCCTGCGCCATGCAGAACGCCGAACACTCGATCAACACGCTGCAGGGCCTGAAGAAACAGGGCGTCCGCATCTCGATGGACGACTTCGGAACGGGGTATTCCTCGCTCAACTATCTCAAGCGGTTCCCGATCGACCGGATCAAGCTCGACCAGTCGTTCGTCCGGGACCTCCCCGCCGACAAGGACGACGCGGCCATCGCCATGGCGGTCATCGCGATGGGGCGCAGCCTCGAGCTCGTCGTCATCGCGGAGGGCGTCGAGACCGAGGAGCAGCTGCGCTTCCTGAGCAATCACCACTGCGACCAGCTCCAGGGCTTCCTGCTGTCGCGGCCGCTGCCCGCCGAGGCGTTCGAGAGGTTCCTCGCGCACGGGAGCAAGGACGTCGCCGCGATGGCGCAGCGCTCGCGCACCGCACCGCCGCAGGAAAACTGACGGCGCGCCGTAGCGCGCCGTCATCCTGAGGCGCGAGAGCGCCGAAGGATCCCTTGAATCGAGCCTACTCCCCCGTTTCCCTCACCATCTCCAGCCCGTCCAGCCCGTCGCCGTAGTAATCCGGGAGCGTTCGGGTCTCGCGAAAGCCCAGCCGCTCGTAGAAACGGATCGCGCCGGCGTTGCGCAGGTCGACCTCGAGGCGAATGCGCCGGGCCCCGGCGGATTCCAGCCTCTCGACCAGCTGGCGCATCAGCTCGCGACCGACGCCCTGGCGCCGGCGTCCGCCCGCGACGTCGAGCGTGACGACGTGGCCGCGGCCTCCGATCCGGTGTCCGATCGCGAAGCCCGCGAGGGCGCCGTCGACCTCCGCGACGAGGGCGACGGCGTGCGGCCGCGACAGCAGGTCGCGCAGCTGGCCGCGCGTGTAGGCGATGTCGGGCTCGAAGCAGGCCTGGTCCAGCGCGAAGAGCGCGTCGAGGTCCCGCGCCCGCGCCGGACGGAGACGGGCCGCCGGCGCGGCGGAGGCCGTGCTCATCGGCGACGGTCCCGCATCTCCCGGTCGGCCTCCCTCTTCAGGTCGCGGTCCCGGATCGCGTCGCGCTTGTCGTGCTGCTTCTTGCCCTTCACGAGCGCGATCTCGGCCTTGACGTGGGAGCCCTTGAAATAGAGCGCCAGGGGCACACACGCGACCCCGCGGGTCGCGACCGCGCCCGACCATCGGTCGAGCTCGCGGCGGTGCAGGAGAAGCTTGCGGTCCCTCTCGGGCAGGTGATTGGTCCAGGAGCCGGCGTCGTAGGTCGAGATGTGCGCCCCGATCAGGAAGGCCTCGCCGTCGCGGAACTGGATGTAGGAGTCCTTGAGCTGGGCCCGGCCATCGCGCAACGACTTGACCTCGGTGCCCGTCAGGACGAGCCCGGCCTCGGCGCGATCGTCGATGAAATAGTCGTGAAAGGCCTTCCGATTGGTGGCCACGGTCTTGATCGGCGCCGCCTTCGCGGCTGCGCCCGCCGGCTTCGTCGTACGCAAGCGGGCAGTCTAACCTGCGGGAAAAATCGGAAATGTGTCCCCGCGAGCGGGCGGTTGTGCTGGTACCGAAAAGCGTTGCAGGGAGACTCCAAAAAACCAACTTGTGCTAAGCTTTTCAGGAATAACGAGATAGGTTTCGACCTTTCCCCCGGCGGACAACTGGCACGATTACTGCGAGCGGATCGACTGCGTATAGATGGCATGAGACAGCAAGCGACACTGCGAACTGCAGTCTCCATCGAGGGCGTCGGCTTGCACTCGGGCCATCCCGCCAAGGCCCATTTCCGACCGGCACCCGTCGACCACGGCCTCGTCTTCGTGCGGATGGACCATCCCGACCGCCCGGTTCCCGCCCGGCTCGAATCGGCGTCCACTTTCGACTACGCGACGACCCTCAAGCACGACGGGGTGTCGATCGGGACGGTCGAGCACGTGCTCTCCGCGGCCGCCGGCGTCGGCCTCGACAACTGCCTCATCGAGATCGAGGGCCCCGAGGTCCCGATCCTGGACGGCTCGGCGCTCCCCTTCGTCCGCCTCTTCCACGCCGCGGGCTTCGAGCGCCAGGACGCCCTGGTCGCGCCGATCGTGCTCACCGAGCCCGTGGAGGTGGTGCGCGACGACCGCCGGGTGCTCTACGAGCCGGACGGGCCCGCCCTGACGATCACCTACGAGATCGACTTCCCCCACCCGATCGTCGGCCGGCAGGAGCTCACCTTCGTCTTCAAGGCGGAGGAGTTCGCGTCGCGCATCTCGCCGGCCCGGACCTTCGGCTTCGCGCGCGACATCGCGCAACTCAGGGCCCGGGGCCTGGTCCGCGGCGGGAGCCTCCAGAACGCCGTCGTGCTCGACGACGCGGGCATCCTCTCCGGGCCGCTGCGGTTCCGGGACGAGTTCGTGCGCCACAAGATCATGGATCTCCTGGGAGACCTCGCACTGCTCGGCCGGCCGCTGCACGGACGCATCCATGCGCGCAAGGCGGGCCACGCTCTCCACATCGACTTCGCGCGCGCGCTCGCGACGGCGCTGGCGAACCCGGGATCCGGTCTCGCGGACACCGACGAGGACATCGCGACCGCGATGGGCGAGGACTAGGGCTCTAGCCTCTCAGCCTCTCAGCCTTCCTCCTCCAACAGCTTCGTCTCGAGAACCTGCTCGGCGGAGAAGCGCTCGAGCCGGAGGTAGTGCTCCGCGGCCATGTACAGCGCCTCGGCGGGAGTGAGGCCCACGATCTCCGAGCCCACGATCGGCACGCCGTGCCGGTCCGCCTCGGACCGGACGCAGTCGAACACGCGGTGAAGCGGCGTCTTCCTGTAGTTCGTCATGTTGATCGAGACCTGCACGAGGCCGCGGTCGGCGAGCTCGACCCCCATCGCCTTGACGTAGCGGAAGCCTCCGGAGAGATGGCGGATCGCCTTCGCGATGCGGTCGGCGATGGTGAGGTCCCGGGTTCCGAGGTTGATGTTGTAGGCGATCAGGAACGCGCGGGCTCCCATGGCGACGGCGCCGGCCGAGGCATGCGGCGCGGCCGGACCGAAGTCGGGGCTCCAGAGCGCATCCTTCATCTTCTCGGAGAAGCCTTCGAACTGACCCTTCCGCACGTCCGCGAGGTTGCGCCGCTTCTCGGAGGAGGCGGACTCCTCGTACAGGAACACCGGCACGCCGAAGCGCCGCGCGACCTCCTCGCCGACCTCGCGCGAGAGCGCCACGCATTGCTCGACCGAGCTGCCCCGGATCGGGATGAACGGCACGACGTCGACCGCGCCCATGCGCGGGTGCTCGCCGCGATGCGAACGCAGGTCGATGCGTGAGAGCGCGGCCTCGAAGAGGGCCAGCACTCCCGCGCGCACCGCCGGACCGTCACCGACGAAGGTCAGCACGCTGCGGTTGTGCGAGGCGTCCGAGGAGACGTCCAGGAGCCGGACGCCGGTGACGCCGCGCACCGCGGCGGCGATCGCGTCGATGGATGCGCGGTCCTTTCCCTCCGATATGTTGGGCACGCACTCGATGATCGTTCGCATCTCGGAAGTTCCTACCTTCAAACAGTTTATAATTGCGCCCAACGTGACGCAGAAGACGAAGCGCAGCGTGTCCCTGCGGTCCTTCAGGATCGGCTCATGAGCAGCGCACCCGAAGCGCAGTATCCCGGCAACCCCTCCCTGCCGCGCGAGGTCCGGGACAAGATCCTGTCGACCTTCCGTCACACCCTGAACCTCTTCAAGGAGAGCAAGATCGACGACTGCCTCATCGGCTGCGACTTCATCCTGAAGATGGATCCCCGGTTCGCGCCGGCGCGGCAGCTTCTCGACAAGGCCAGGAACCCGGCGGCCGCCGTGGACGTGGCCGCGCTCGAGGCGGTCGTGGCGGAGACGCCGACGCGCCAGGAGCGCGTGGCCTCCGTCGACTCGGACCGGCTGCTCGTCCGCGCCGCGGAGAGCTTCAACGCGCACGACTTCGACGCGGCCATCGCGTCCGCCGAACAGGTGCTCAGGGTGCTCCCGGGCAATCAGCACGCCATGGAGATCCTGGAGAAGGCGAGGCAGGCGAAGAACGCCGCGCCGCAGTTCGAGGTGGCGCGGCAGCGCGCGATGGCGGCCGTCGACGGCCACCGGATGAACGAGGCGCGCGCGGCCCTCGACAAGATGCGCTCGCTCAACCCCGAGCATCCCGCGGTCGCCGAGCTCGAGAGCCGGATCGACGGCGAGCCGCAGTTCTCGCCCGGCGGTCCGGGGCAGGCCCACGCAGAGTCCGGAGAATCCACGAACCCGGGCTTCGCCGCGCCCCATCCGGGCGAAGCCGCTTCCGGCGGCGGCCTCGACGACCTGTCGCTCGACTCCCTCTCGCTCGACGAGGACGGCGCCGCGGTCGCCCCGCCGACCGACTTCCGCCAGCCCATGTTCGGCGGCCCGCTCGCGGGCACGCGCGGGGAGCCGGCTCCGGCGGCCCACGCGAGCACGCCCGAGGAGCACGAGGCGCCCCTGGGTGGCGCGCCTCCCGACCTCTGGAGCACGCCAGCCGGCATCGAGGATAACGACGCGTTCAGCGAGTCGGCCGCCGCAAGCTCGGTCTTCTCCTCGACGCCCTCGGAGGGCTTCTCGGAGTTCGGAGGCTCCTCGGCCTCGTCATCCGCAGGCGCTCCCGAGGCCGAGCTCCCCTCGCAGCAGAACGAGATCGGTTCCCTGCTCCTCAAGGGCGACGAGGCCGCGAGCGTGGGCAACCGGCAGCAGGCCATCGAGATCTGGTCGCGGATCTTCCTGATCGACATCAACAACTCCGAGGCCGTGGGCCGGATCGAGAAGGCCCGCCAGGAGATGGCCGAGGGCAACAAGCGCATCGCCGAGAGCCTGAAGCGCGGACGCGAGAAGTTCGAGGCCGGCGACTTCACGGCGGCCCGCGAGGCCTTCCTCGAGGTGGCCGCGGCCGACGAGTCCGACGCGACGGCGCGCTCCTACCTCGATCGCATCGAGCAGGAGCTCGCGCGGCCCTCCTCGGGCCTCGACCTCTCGCACAAGACGCCGCAGGGGGACATCCTCGCGGAGGAGTTCGCGGAGACCGCCGAGACCGTCGCGCCGGCGCCGGCGCCCGCCGCGAAGTCGAAGGCCACGACGGCCCCGTCCGCGCCGCGCCGTCCCCTCGACAAGCGTTTCCTGATCGCGCTCGGCGGCGCGCTCCTCCTGACGGTCGCCGTCGGCGCCTACTACCTGCTGCGTCCCTCCGGCAGCCGGGCCGCCGCGCCAGCCGCCGGCGGGGGGCCCTCGCTCGAACACGCCACGATGCTCTTCCGCGACGGCAAGCTCGCGGAGACGATCGCGGAGCTCAAACAGATCCCGGCCGAGAACCCCGACTACGCGCGCGCGCAGAAGCTGCTCGCCTCGCTGACACGGAAGGGCTCGGGCGCGGCCGCCGGCGCGGAGGGAGCCGCGGCTCCTGCCGGCGGCGCGGAGGGCGGCGGGGCCGACGCCTCGAAGCCGGCCGCCGGCCCGCCCCCGGAGGCCGTGCAGATGCGCGCCGAGGGCGAGAAGGCCCTCTCCGAGAAGCGCTACATCGACGCCCTGAAGAGCCTGAACCTGGCGGCGCCGGCCTTCCAGTCCGACCCCACCTTCGCGCCGCTCGTCGGCCAGGCGTCGGAGAAGGTCGCGGAGCTGACGCCCGCGGTGAAGCTCTACAACGAGGGGGAGTACGAGACCGCGGTCCCGATCCTGTGGCGCATCTTCCAGTCGGACCGCACCAACCAGGATGCGCGCTCGTACCTGCTGCGCTCCTACTACAACGAGGGCGTCGGACAGCTGCAGAACGGCCTCTATCCGAAGGCGGTCGAGAGCTTCTCGGAGGTCCTCTCGATCGCGCCGGATGACGCGGAGGCCGTGCGCCACAAGAAGTTCGCCGAGCGCTACCTGAAAGGCGACCTCGACCT